>Ga0182024_10001933_pt1 | contig 52224 bp, 57 predicted proteins | sample P32metaG_FD_120480 | JGI IMG/M metagenome (GOLD analysis project Ga0182024, IMG submission 120480) | Permafrost microbial communities from Stordalen Mire, Sweden - P3-2 metaG (Illumina Assembly) | ecosystem: Environmental > Terrestrial > Soil > Wetlands > Permafrost | place: Sweden: Stordalen... | reverse complement strand
GATGAAACGTTCGATCTCGATCTATCATTGACACTCCAAGCGAACCGGTCTAACAGCTGGTTAACGAAGCACGGAGGCACCAACGACTTGTGTCGAAGAGCTCTCTGCGGGTGAGTCGTCGGCCACTCGTACAGAGGTGACATCCCACGTCCGATAGGAACCGATAGGTCGGCTTGTGACCGCCGATCTCACCCTGACGATAACGCCCTATCCGGAAAACTGACGTGGAAGCTACATCCCGGACTTCTTCGGCCGCCGCATCTCGATCACCGGAATCAGCGAATTTCCCGGCTGCGCGGAGGCCGTCGGGCGGGAGCGCTGGTTGATTTCGGTGTTCAAGCTGCTCACGAACACCGAGATTTGGCGCTGCATCTCTTCCATCCTCTCGCGCATATTGAGGATGATTTCGACGCCCGCCAGATTCACGCCCAGGTCGCGGGTCAATTTGAGGATCACCTCCAGGCGCTCCAGGTCCTGGTCGGTGTACAGCCGCGTGTTTCCCTCGCTGCGCGAAGGCTTCAGCAGCCCCTCGCGTTCATACAGCCTTAGCGTCTGCGGATGGATCTGGTATTGCTCGGCCACCGCCGAGATCATGTACGCCGCCCTGCTGCGTTTAGTCATAATAAAAGACGCGCTTCGTCATGGATTCACACCCTGCGCCCAGATCGTGGCGCGAGGGTCCTCGGGATGGAGCTGCGCATACTCGCGCAGCAGTTCCTTGGTGCGTTCGTCCTGCACCACCGGCGCGAGCACCTGCACGTCCACGATCTGATCGCCGCGCTTGTTGGTGCGCGAATTGAGCACGCCCTTTTCGCGCAGCCGGAATTTCTGCCCGTTGTGCGTGCCTTGCGGGATCTTCAGCAGCGCCCGCCCGTCGATGGTCGGGACTTCAATCTTGGCGCCCAAGCCGGCCTCGTCGATGCGCACCGGAACGCTGATCTCGATGTCGTCGCCCTGGCGGCGGAAAAACGGGTGCGGCTCGACGCGCACGGTGATGTACAGGTCTCCCGGAGGCCCGCCCATGGTTCCTGCGTTGCCTTTGCCGCCCACTCGCAGCCGCGAGCCTTGCTGCGCGCCCGGCGGGATGCGCACCTCCACGGTCTCGGTGGCCGCAATGCGCCCGTCGCCCCCGCAATTCGAGCAGCGGTTGGTCAGCCGCCCGGTGCCTTCACAGCGCGGGCACGACAGGTCGAAGCGCATCGCGCCCGATTGCGGATGCACCGAGCCGCTGCCGTTGCACTCCGGGCAAATCGTGTTGGCGCCGCTGCGCTCCCCCGTGCCGCCGCACACCGGGCAGGACTCCTGCCGCGAGATTTTCAAGCGCACCTGCGTGCCTTTGATCGCCTGCCAGAAATCGATGTTCAGGCCATATTCCAGATCCGCGCCTTTTTGCTGCGTGGCGGGCGCTCCCTCGCCGTGCTGCTGGCGGCCGAACCATTGTTGGAAAATATCCTGAAAATTTCCCGATGTTGCCCCACCCGCGGTTGCTCCAGGCGTAGCGCCCCCGCGCGGGCCTGCTCCGCTGCCGGCTCCACGCGTGAACACATCTGAAAAATCGAACCCTCCGAAGCCCATGTGCGGGCCCTGATCTCTGGCTCCCGCGCCCGCCCCGCCCGCCGGCATCCCGTTCTCCGAATAGAAGCCGACCTGGTCGTACATTTGCTTCTTTTTCGGATCGCTCAGAATGTCGTAGGCTTCCTGAACCTTTTTGAAGCGGTCTTCCGCCGCCTTATCGCCGGGATTCAGATCGGGATGGTGCTTGCGCGCAAGCTTCCGGTAGGCCTTGCGGATGTCCTCCACACCGGCCTCCCGCGCCACCCCGAGTGCTTGATAATAGTCCTGCGCCATAAACCGACTCCTGGCCGCCGGTCCTTAACTTCACTTCTTCTTTTCGTCTACATCCACGAATTCGGCGTCGACCACGTTGTCCTTGGGCTTGTCACCATCTCCCGCCGGTCCTTGACCGTCGGCTCCCGGAGCTTGGCCACCGGGACCCTGCGCTCCCGGTTGCGAGCTGGACGACTTGTACATCGCCTCGGCCAGCTTGTGGCTGGCCTGCGTCAGGTTGTCGATGGCCTTGTTGATCTCCTCCACGCCGCCGCTCTCCATGGTCTTGCGAGCCGCAGACAGCGCCTCCTCCACGTTCTTGGCGTCCGCTTCGCCGATCTTGTCGCGATGATCCTTCAGCATCTTCTCCACCTGATAGATCATCGAGTCCGCCCGGTTGCGCGCGTCGATCTCGTCCTTGCGATTCTTGTCCTCGGCCGAATGCGCCTCGGCGTCCTTGGCCATCTTGTCCACCTCGTCCTTGCTCAAGCCGGACGAAGAGGTGATGGTGATCTTCTGCTCGTTGTTGGTGGCCTTGTCTTTGGCCGTGACATTGAGGATGCCGTTGGCGTCGATATCGAAGGTCACTTCAACCTGCGGAATACCGCGCGGAGCCGGAGGAATGCCGATCAACTGGAACACTCCCAGCATGCGGTTGTCGCGAGCCAGGGCGCGCTCGCCCTGGTACACCTTGATCTCCACCGAGGTCTGCGAATCCGCAGCTGTCGAGAACGTCTCGCTCTTGCGTGTGGGAATCGTCGTATTCCGATCGATGAGTTTCGTGAACACGCCGCCCAAAGTCTCGATCCCCAGCGAGAGCGGGGTCACGTCCAGCAGCAGCACGTCCTTCACTTCGCCGCCCAGAACGCCGCCCTGCACCGCCGCTCCCACCGCCACCACTTCGTCCGGATTCACGCTGCGGTTGGGATCCTTGCCGAACAGGTTCTTCACGATCTCCTGCACCTTGGGAATGCGCGTGGAGCCACCCACCAGCACCACTTCATCGATGTTGGTGGGAGTCACACCGGCGTCCGCCATCGCCTTCTTGCACGGCTCGACAGAGCGGTCCAGAATATCCGCTACCATCTGCTCGAAGCGCGCCCGCGTCAGCTTGATCGCCAAGTGCTTGGGGCCGCTGGCGTCCGCGGTCAGGAACGGCAGATTGAGCTCGGTTTCGAGCAGCGTGGAAAGCTCGATCTTGGCCTTCTCGGCCGCTTCCTTCAGCCGCTGCAACGCCATCTGATCCTTGGAGACGTCCACGCCCTGCTCACGCTTGAACTCCTGAATCATCCAGTCGATGATCCTCTGGTCGATGTTGTCGCCGCCCAGGTGCGTGTCGCCATTGGTGGATTTCACCTCCACCACGCCGTCGCCGACTTCCAGAATCGAGATGTCGAACGTGCCGCCGCCGAAATCGTACACCGCGATGGTCTCGTTCTTCTTGCGATCCAGGCCGTAGGCCAGCGCCGCCGCCGTCGGCTCATTGATGATGCGCATCACTTCCAGACCGGCGATCTTGCCCGCGTCCTTGGTGGCCTGCCTCTGCGCGTCGTTGAAATACGCCGGAACCGTAATGACGGCTTTGGTGACCTTTTCGCCCAGGTAGGCCTCGGCGGCTTCCTTCAACTTGCCTAGAATCATCGCCGAGATCTCCGGAGGCGAATACTTCTTGCCGCCGCTTTCCACGCGCGCGTCGTTGGCGTCGCCGCGGACCACTTTGTACGGCACCAGCTTCATCTCTTCGGAAACTTCGTCGAAACGCCTCCCCATGAAGCGCTTAATGGAATAAACCGTGTTCTCGGGGTTGGTCACAGCTTGGCGCTTGGCCACCGTTCCCACCAGCCGCTCTCCGCTCTTGGCGAACCCCACCACCGAAGGGGTCGTGCGCCCGCCTTCTTGGTTCGGTATGACGACCGGCTGCCCACCCTCCATTACTGCCACGACGGAGTTTGTGGTTCCCAGATCAATGCCTATGATCTTGCTCATGTTATGCCTCTTCCCTCCAAGGAATCTCCGGCTTATTTAGCCTAGATCCATTATGAGATATGAGTGCATCTTTGTCAAGTATGCTTGATGATTATGCTAACCGTAGCCCTCCCAGCCACTTGACGGGCAGGCAAGCCGCGACCGCGTTGGCGAGCCGTTCGTCGGCGGTCACGAGATCCGCTCCCCTTTGCACGGCCAGGGCGATGTACAGGCTGTCGTAAACCGTTCGGCCGCAGGCCAGGGCGACCGCCAGAGCATCCTCGACCAGGTCTTCCGCCGGCACGGTGGCCAACTTCTGCTGCTGCATCTGTTGCAGCGCAGTGCCAGCGGCGGTGCCGGACCACCTTCCCTGCCGCACGGCTTTCCACAGTACATTTCCGAACTCCGGCCAGAACAGATCTGGAGCGGTGAACTCGATCTCCGCCTCCGCGTGGAGGCGGAGGAGATGGAAAGCCTCGTCAACCAAGCCCTCGCCGGCGCGAGGTAGAAACCATTTGGCAGCAACGCTGGCGTCCAGGACCAGCAGCCTCATCGGCTCCTATCGTCCCGGAGCATTTCCTCAGCCGAAGGAAAGGGTCCCGCGGTGAGAGGCTTTTCCGCGCTCCGCCGCAAAGCGGCTTTGAGAAAGCGCCGCCGCCGCTCAACCTCTTTGGGGGTGGGAACATGCTGTTCCAGCAGGCCGAGGATCTCTTGAGCAATCGAGCGCCGATGCGCGCGCGCCCGTTCGCGCAAGGCTTCATAAATCTCTTCGGGGATGTTTTCGACGTATAGCGTGGGCATAGGGTATCCCTAGGTAAATCCTAGCACATGGAAAGCTCATCGGGCGATATCTTTCCATTCCTTCTCGTAGTATCGCACCAGGATCTGGTCGTTGAGGCGGTTGACCTCGGCGGGCACGGGCTGCATGTCGCGCGGGAAATCGAACATCTCGGGCACGCCGGAAACGGTCAGGAAGCGCAGACCTTCGGGGAGCCTTTGCGGCGGTTCCCAGGAATCGCCCGCCAGCGTATAGCCCCATTCGCCGAAGCTCGGAACGTAGACATGATAAGGCCAAGTGTGGAAGCCGGCCTGTTTCAGCGTCTCCACGATGCACCAATACGATTGCCGCGAAAACATCGGCGAGGTACTTTGCACCACTACCAGGCCGTTGGCGCTCAGGTGCTTCTTCAGCAGACGGTAAAACGCCGTAGTGTAGAGCTTGCCCAGCGAAAAGCTGGTGGGGTCGGGAAAATCCACGACGATAAAATCCCAAACTCCGTCATGCTGGTCAAGCCACGGAAAGGCGTCGCCATTGATCACGTGCACTCGGGGGTTCTTGAACGAGCCCCCATTCAGCGGCGCGAGCATGGGATGCTCCGTGAACAACTTCGTCATCTCAGGATCCAGATCGATCAATGTGATGCTTTCCAGATTCGGGTACTTGAGCAGTTCCCGCACCGCCAGCCCGTCACCACCGCCCAGCACCAGCGCCCGTCGAGCCGAGGGCAGCGCCGCCAGCCCCGGATGCACCAGCGCCTCGTGATAGCGATACTCGTCGCGTGAGCTGAACTGCAAGTGCGTGTTCAGGAACAGCCGCAGATCGTCTTTCCAACGCGTGATCACGATGCGCTGATAAGGGGTGACTCGCTGGAAAATCACGTCGTCGGCGTAAAGCTGGTTGTCGGCGGCCGACGCGATCCAGTTCGACGCCACCATGCCTCCGCCCAGCAGCAGCAGCACGGCGACGCAGCCGGCGCGCAGCGCCCTGACCGCTGGCAACCGATCGCGGAACAGGAATGTCGACCACAGAGCCACCAAGGCGTTGACGATGCCGAACAGGATCGCCGCGCGCACCAGCCCCAGCTTCGGCACCAGCCACAGCGGAAACGCGATCGAGGCCCCCAGCGCGCCCAAATAATCGAACGTCAGAACGTGCGAGACCAGGTCGCGGAAACGGAAGCGGCCTTCCAGTATCCGCATCAGAAGGGGAATCTCGAGGCCAACCAGCACGCCCACGGCGACCACCAGCGCGTACAGAGCGAACACGAAGCTGTGCGTGTAGGCGAAGGCCAGGAACAGCAGGGACGAGGAGAATCCGCCCACCACGCCCACCATCAGCTCCAGCGTCACGAACCTCTGGACCAACGATCCCCCCAGGAATCGCGACAACCAACTCCCGATCCCCATCGCAAAAAGATACGAGCCGATGACGGTCGAGAATTGCAGAACGCTGTCGCCGAGCAAGTAGCTGGCGAGAGTGCCCGCGATCAGCTCATAAATGAGACCGCAAGCCGCGATCAGCAGGACGGAGAGGAAGAGGGCAGGGGCCACTTAAGCCGTCACTCCAGAGAAGCAGCGCGACCGGGGGGTCGCGCGCGGACCAGGGGGTCCGCCCCACCAAAATCGCATCTCCACGTTAGTGAACCGCGGCGGCGATGATGATGCACATTCCCAGAGCCACCGCGCCCACCAGGATCGCCAGAGCAATGTTTTTGTCCTCCACCACCTCCCGCCACAGATGGTAGGGCGTCATTTTGTCGATGATTACGAAAATGAAGACGAAAATCACGATGCCCAAGAGCGCGTAAATCAGGGCGTTGAGCAGATTCTCGGGATGGAAGTCAGCCATGGGTCACTTGCCTCCGACATAGCGTGGATAGAAGCCGTAAACGGCGCGATACGCGCCGGGGTTGTCGCGCACGGTCTTGGGAACGTTGTTCACCTGGTTGGGGCGGTCGAGCGTCCAGCCGCGAAATTCCGCCCAGGTGGTACCGGTGAGCAAAAGCATGCTGTAAATCAAGTAGCCAGGGAACCGCATGGTTAATCGTCTCCGTCGTTTGAGCTTACGCGAATGGGCGGATGGTCGCTATTCATCCAGCGCTGCGTCTCGAACGAGCGGGCGCGGATGGTGTACAAGACCGGCGGAATCAGCAGCAGCCCCGCCGCCAGCCAGAACCAGGTGTAGTTGGGTACGTCGTGACGCAAAGTGAGATCGTAGGTGAGTGCGCCCGAGTCCATCTCCGGCTCGACGCGAAGATAATATTTGCCCGGCGCCACCGCGGGAATCAACACCGAGGAATCCCGCGAACCTTCGTCCCAACTCCCATCGCTATCGGCGCCGTGATAGTAGCTGACCTCGCGCCCGAAGTCGTAGGCTTGCCCGGTATCTTCGTTCACCAGAGCGAAATTGAAATAAGTCCAGTTATTGTCCAGGCTGGTGTTGACCGCCACTTCGAGCGACGCGGGCCGGCCGGTTAGATCGAAGTCGCCGGTGACGAAGCTCGGCTCGCCCTGCTGCGAGCTCGAAAACGCGTAGGAGCTGCGAAACACCGTTTCCTTCCTGCTGAAGATCGCGAACGCGATCGCCAGGCCCAGCAGCAGGGCCAGCATCAACGCGAAGTTGGCCCACATCCCGCCGACCTTATGGCCCATCGGCGAAGGCTGGTTCAGATACACTCCGCGAGCCGCCGGAGCACTGCCGGGAAGCTGGAACGCCTTCCAGATCGCGCTTCCGGGAACGTATTCGCCGCGCGACCACGCGATCTCATCCTTCGTAATCTCAGACGAGAGAACCCACGGCGGATTGACATAGTCGTGTGCCACCACCTGCTCGCCCACCCTGACGCGCCAGGGAAACTCGCCTAAGACGAACGTGGTCGTCGCCTGGCCGCCCGAAAAATGCTTGTAGACCAGGCCGTCGTAGAAAACCGGGAACAGCCCGCGCTGGTTGGGGCTTTGCGGCATCGCCTCCAGGGGCGTCACGAAGTTCCAGTGGCCGTCATATTGCGTCAGATAGCGAAATCCTTTGTAGGGGTTGAAAAGAAGATATTCTTCCCATTCGAAAGTCTCGCCGTCTTCCACCACCGCGCGAGTCTGGAACCCGATGGCTTCCCAGGTTCCTCCGCTCATGTTGCCGCGCGAGCCCAGAGGGATCATCGGCGTGCGCCGGCTTTGCTCCGCCTCGATCTTCTGCAATACCTGGAGCAGCGGCGTCGATGCATCCAGCACCGTCAAGCACCCCGGACAAACCACCGTCATCGAATAGCCGAAGCCGCGCCGCTCCACCGGCCCGCCGCAATTGGGGCACGCCAGCGCGTGAGGCTTCGCTACGGGAGGCTCGACGTGCGGCGTCACGACCACCCCTCAAACTGGCGCAGGTTCTTGAGCTGCAACTCTTCGAACTCCACCCATTCGCCCAGAAACAGAAGCGGCGCGGGATCGCTGTAATCGAGCGTTCCAAACGCCCGACCGGCGGTCTTCAAATCCGCAAACAGCATGTTCGATTTGCCGTAGAACGGAAACGGCAGCTCGCCCTCGACGCCTTTGTAGCTGGCCCGGGTAATGGTCGCCACTTCGTAATCGGTCTGATTGCCGGTCCAGTTAAATGTGAAATGGCCCCCGCTCGAGACCTCGGCCGCGGCAGGCAAAGCCGTCCCTGGGTTGGCCACAAACGAAACCGCGTACTGCAATTGAGCATCGGAGAGCCAGCCGCTCGATCCATCCGAAAACACGATGTGCCATTCATTCCAGCCGCCATCTTCCCACGCATAAACGATGCGTCCGAGCACCTGAAACGATTTCCCGCGATATGTGCCCTCGGTCAGCAGACTGATCGGCGAGGGATCGGGAGGCAGATCGGCCACCTTGCCGACGTTCTTGAGATCGAGGTCATCGCGCACCAGGATGGAGCGGCAGAAAGGGCACACCGTCTGCACCGCGCTGGACCAGCGGAACTGGACCGGGGCGCCACAGCTTGGGCAATTGGCGACGGGCTGGCTCATGTGCGTTGGCTCATGGAGAATGATACGGGCGCTCGATCCTTCTCACGTGCACCGATGCCGCGCCGAACTCCAGCTCCAGCTCCTCCTCAAATTCCCACAGCGAGTGTGGGCGGCAACAGAATACATTCAAGCACAACGAATTGTACTCCGGGAAGGTGTGGCATGCGATGTGCGATTCCTTGAGCAGACTGAGGCCCGTGATGCCTCCAGTCTGGGGAAACTGATGCCACGCGGTATCGGCGACCAGATGGAGCTGCATCCCCTCGATGAGGCGCGCGAAGAACCGCTTCATCCGGGCCAGGTCGGACAGGGCAGCCGGATTGCAGCCATGTGCTTCGACGATCCACTCGCAGCCGGACATCGTCGCGTTATTGCTGCTGACCGCACTCCGGACAGAATTTGGCGCGCTTAGGGATGGACTTGCCGCAATCGACGCAGAACTTGGTTTCGGCGCCGGGAACCGCGGGAGGGCCGCCTCCGGTGGAGGGGGCCGGGTTCGGCGCGGAACCTTGCGATCCGGCAGGGGGAGATCCGGCCGGCGGCGGGGCCGGAGCGGCTCCGCCGCTTCCGCCTGCACCGAGCCCTCCACTCGGATTATTCATCGCGTTCATCATCTGCTGCGCCATGGTCAGTCCCGCGCCCAGGCCCACGCCGATTCCGGCGATGCCGCCGCTCTCATTGCCTGCCGCGATGGGCAGCGAATTGGCAACCTGATACTGCGTATAGCGGCCCATGTCGCCGATCATGTTCATGCCCACGCGCGTGTCCAGCATCTTCTGCAATTCCTCGGGCAGCGAGAGGTTTTCCACGACAAAGCTATCGAGCGCGAGGCCCAGCTCGGCGAACTGCGGCTTCATCCCCTCAGCGATCTTCGCGCCAAGCTCGGTCTGATTCGCGGCCATATCCAGGAACGGCACGCCGCTTTCGGCGAACGCTCCGGTCATGCGTCCGACGATCGTGTTGCGAAGCTGGCCCTCGAGATCGGCGATCTTATAAATCTCGCGCGTGCCGCTGATTTTGGTATAGAACACACGCGGATTGTCGATGTGCCAGGAGTAGATGCCGTAACCGCGTATGCGCACGGCTCCAAATTCCTTGTCGCGAATGGTGATGGGAGTGGGCGTGCCCCAGCGCTGATCGGTCTTGATGCGCGTCGAAAAGAAGTACACGTCGCTCTTGAAGGGCGACTTGAACTCCTTGGTCCAGTTCATCAGATCGGTCAGCAGCGGCAGAGTTTGGGTGTTCAGGGTGAACAGGCCGGCAGCAAAAATGTCGGCGATGCGGCCTTCGTTGACGAACGCCGCGGCCTGCGATTCGCGAACGGTGAGCTGGCCGCCGTTCATGATCTCCATGTCCCGCATGGGGAAACGCCACGCCAGCGTGTCCTGGTCCGATTCGGTCCACTGGATGACCTTAATGAATTGTTTCTCAAGAAAATCGTGCAGCGACATTCGGGCAGCTCCTCCGGTTCCTGATCTTATGCAAAGTATAACGCCGCCGGTGTGCCGCTTGTTCCGTGGAAATTCGCCCTACGTCGCACGTTTCGTTACCGCTCCCTCACGGTCGCGGCTCGGCGGAGGCCTCCGGCGGGGCGGGATTGAATGAAGAGAGACCTCGGCGCCGCCGCCTTTCTGCCGTGCGCAAGGCAGGCCACAAAAAGCGTGGTAATAATATAGTTGACAGACTAGACGTTTGGCGTTAGGCTGGTTACGGCGTGACAGGCCGCAGTTGTTAATGAATCGCTTCGGGAGGGATGAACTCCTCTACACATTCAATCAGAGCGTATGCCTTGGCGTTTGCAAGAGAGCGCTCCTCGCGTCTATAAAACGGCATGTTTGTAACGTCGACGTGGCCCTCTGCTGGTTCGTTAAACTCAAAACCGCGAGCGCGCATTTTATCGACTGAAAGCTTGGCGACGCCGTAGTATTCAGTTAGCCCTTGACATGCTTCCCCAGTGGAAAGCCCGAAGGACAGCCCAAGTTCATCCCATATGTCGCGAGGTTCTCCATTGTCTTTTGTGTGGTAACGTCGGCGGAACGCTGGAGATTTGGGTTGCCCGTTTTTAACCCACGTTTCATCGGTTATCGCACGGTAGACATACGATCCAACTGGCAAGTGGGTAGACTCCCCGCGCGGCTATGCCGTGGTTTTGCTTTCGGTACCTTCCGATACCCAGTCTAGGCGTGCAGCTAGAGTCCCGAAGTCGGCAACTGCGTCGGAATTGTACTCGCCGGGCGTGGCTGTGGACATCGTGCCATAGTCCAAACGAGCGGGTGTGTTGGGATCACCGAAACATGTAAGGCGTAGAATCCTGTCGCCCTTTCGCCATTCGACGCCCAATTCACCATAGTAGGAATCAAGTTCCCCTTCTGGGGGTGCCGAATGAACGAGGAATGCTGCTCCTCCGATAAGGAACTTGGCTCGGTCAATAGCAGGCATAGCGGGAGTGTGTTCTCCCACCTGTTGCCGCTTCAGTCCCTCAATTTCCGCTAGGAGCACCTCAAGAGTACTCTGCGCTTTGAGCTTCTGCGTGATAGGGGCCCAGTATGATGTTGCCATTATCGTGAATGGTCTGTCGAACATTGAGATGGGGGCGCTGAGAATAACATCCCAGAGATTTAGATTGCGCTGTTGCCGACGCAAGATGCTCTCTAGGATTACAGCGTCGGAGGGGATTGGGTTGGATAGCTGAGTCGGCATAACTATCAACCGTCCTGTTTCGTCCGAGAAGACGCTACTTCCTCGATCTGTTTAACGCTCGCCTGTAACTGTGCCGTCGTCATCGCTATCAACTCCGATAGCCGCTGATGCATTTGCATGGCGGTCTGAAGTGTCATTGCAAAACGGTGAATGATGTGAACGTTGACAATCGGGTGGTTTTCTGGGGAACGCTCGGATTCCTCTGCCGTCTTTATGGCGGCTTGGATCGCCTCGGGGGCAACAGATCCTATGTCCATAAACACGTCTACACCGGCCCCAGAAAACTCTATAACGTTAGTGAACGTGGGATAGGGCGGCTCGTTGTCGCCAACGGAGAATACTTTCTTGGATGCGGCTTGTAGTTGCTGAAGCTTCGGCTTCGATGTATCCGTGGTGCTGCTCAAATTGAAACCCTCGCCTCCGGAGCGTGGGCACACCCCTCCGGAGGGGCACACCCCAAGTCCATTCTAGACGAGGATATTTCTAACCGTTAATTTGTCCCGCTGTACAGCCGCTATCTTACTGATAAGACTATATGTTTTTGTTAAACAAAACCCTTGACACCCTTGACACACAGCCAGCAAGATGATATGCTTTTGTCGAAGTGTATCCCCGAGGCGGGGTAGTCCTCGGGGAGCGCAGGTTGACTCCTACGCTAGATCTTTAGACGGAACGTCGAGGCCGAAACTGAGTTTCCAGATTCGGAGTCTGATGCTCAGCCTACGCGACGTTCGACGAATTGTAAGTTTCACTGTTTGGCTCACCCCCTTTCAGTGGCGTTAAGACCCCGCCAGAGTCGTGGATTCCACCCCGTAGACTCCGGCGGGGTTTTCTGTCCCGAAGGACAGAAACTCGTTGGTTGCGCTTCCTAACTCAATCTCACAACCGTTGTCTTTGGCTGGACGCTTTCGTTTAGCCTCCAGACGTTTCCGCCGATGTTTTGGAATCCACCGGCGCGTTCAAATGCGATCCTCAAATAGGTTTGGAATGTCTTGCTCTTGCTCTTGTAGCCGCCCTTCTTCGCGATCTGCTCAATCTTCTTACCGTGCATTTCTCCGTACTCTAAAAGTATGGCCTTCCCAACGTCGGCGAGGTGTTTATCAGCGAATCTCGTTGTTCTTGGAAGTTCCTCGGGGATCGCTAGCTTGGCGCGCTTCAAGCCGCCTCCGTTCGAATGGACGGGTTGTTCGTAGCCAAGCGCCTTAAGGTCGGACTGCGCTCGCTTGATCTCAGCGAGTAACTGCGTGATAGCCGCAGTCCGCAGTTCATCTGCCTTTTTGGTCGCGGCGAGCGCTTGCGTAACCACACTATCGCTTAGTTGTAGCGCGTCGGCAGTGGATACGTTTATTGGTTCAGTCTGATTGTCAGGTAGCATATTCGATCCACCGTCCATTCGCCATCAAGTCTATACCAAGGATTTGCCAGTGTCAAACGTGATTGCTTCTTGATTTCTTAGCTGAAGTTAATTTGAATGCGCCAAGCCAGGAGAGAGGCGGCCTACTGCTTAGCGCGCTTGACACGCTTCACGCGCTTGCGCCCTGGAGCGGAGGGGTTGTTCCTGCGTGGAGAGGATTCTTTAGCTTGCTGTACGAGTTCGTCCACGCGGGCCTTGGGAACTGCAAGCAGCTTCCGCATCTGATCCTTGAAGTGCGCGAACTTGGGGCGTTGATCGAATGAGGCCGGTTGATCCATCGGCCCCATTCTACTCTGAAGCGTTCGGTTTTGGAAGGGGTTTCCCGCGCCCCTGCCGTTTCAGGCGGGGCGCATCGCTGATTGTTCGTTCGGAACCTTGCCCGTCAGTTCCGCAAACGTCAGGCGCTTGCCGACAATCTGCTTCATGCCGATCACGAAACGCTGTGCATCATTCAGCGGCTCGCCGTCGGCATCGTTGCGGTGATTGTAGCGCCATGCCTGTTCATCGACGTACCGGAATAGGTGGTAGGGCTCGACGCTCACATAGGTTCCATTGATCGAGCGTTTCAGCAAGCTCCAGAAGTTTTCGCAGTTGTTCGTATGCACAGCCCCATCCACGTAGGCCACAGCGTGATCGATCACTTGATGAACGAATTCTCCATCTAGCCCGTCATACGATTTCAGAGCATCGCTGTACAGCGCCGATTTCGGTTCAACATGCTGACGGACGAATGTTTGCAAGTCTTTCTTCTTGCGGCGATCCACAACCTTGGCGCGAACCTTTCCGCCGCGCTCCAGAACCGCAGCGACGATAGCCTTGCCTTGAGTGCCACCCTTGCGACCCTGGAGCCTGCGGGCCTTTACGTCCGCGTGCATGTTGCGAGCCTTCGCACCGATGAACGATTCATCGACTTCGACGTGTGCGCCTTCACCACCGATTTTATTGATGATTCCGCCGTCCTGCATTCCGAGGCGGAGCCGATGCAGCATGAACCAAGCTGTTTTTTGCGTCACGCCTAGACCGCGGTGAAGTTCATAGGAACTGATGCCGTTTTTGCAGCACAGAATGAGCCATGCAGCCGGAAGCCACTTTTCGAGACCGATGGGGGAATCCTCAAGAACTGTGCCAGTCTTGAGCGAGAACTTCGCCATACTGTGCTTGCCATAGCACTTCCAGACACGCTCTTTCTGGATATAGAAAACGTGATCCGATCCACAGCGCGGGCACTTCACGACGCCATCGGGCCAGCGGAGGGACATCATGAACTCACGGCAATGATCGAAGTCGGCAAACCAGATGATTGCTTCGCGGAGTGTATCGGGTGCTTGTGCGATGGCTTCCATACTTCAAGTCTACCCGAAAACATCTAGTCTGTCAACTATATTATTACCAAAAGCGAGGGCCTATCAGGTCGCGCAAGCTGCCAGCCGGTCGAGTTTCCACACGCTTCTTGAACAAAAGCCGAGCGTGTCGCCCTCCTGCAAGGTCTTGAGGCGCCGGAGCAGGGCAGGGCGCTTGGTCGTCGCGCCGGAAAGCCCCTGTCCTTGAAAATGGTCTTGCAGCCGACGCGCTTCAACGCCGCCAGTTGCAGGGCAGGGGCTGGTCGTCCGTCGAGACGCGGGCGTAGCCGTATTTCATCGCCCAACTATGGCCCTGACTTTTGACCCATACAAGTTTTTAAAAAGGAACGGCCAGCGCCGTGGGTCAAAACTTACCGGTTATGAAACACGCACGCCGCGCAGCCCACGAACGACAATCACCCCCGCAAATCGGCATAGGGGGGCGGTTACGCCCACCCCTGCCACACCACCGGACATGCGGGTCCGCATCCGGCGGTTCGGCGGGTTCCGTTGAGGCGACATTAGACCAATTCCAACCGCTTGAGCTTCATGCGGTCGGCGCGAACGTGGGCAAGATCGTACTGCGCCTGTTGCACAAGCCAGCTTTCGGCGCTTCCGCCGAAAACCTTGGACAACCTGACGGCCATCTCCGGCGATATGCCGCGCTTTTCGTTCACCAGTTCGGATAGCGTGGTGCGCGTGACGCCAAGAGCGGCGGCGGCGTCCGTGATGCTCAAGCCCAAAGGCTCAATGCACTGGCGGAGTACAAAGCCTCCGGGGTGGGGTGGGTTCTTCATCGGCATGGTTCGGTCTCCTTTTCAGTGGTAGTCCACGTAATCAACGTCGAAGGCGTCATGGTCGGCAAAGCGGAAAATGACCCGCCAGTTTGCGCGAACCGTTACCGCCCACAAACCTTTTTCTCGACCTTTGAGCGGGTGCAGCCTTAAACCCGGCACGTCCATATCGGCCACGCTTGGAACAGCGTCGAGCCTCGCGAGAATATCGCGGAGCTTGTCAGCGTGTTCGGCGATGACGCCGCGCGGGTCGTCGTCGTCGTGAAGGCGTTTCAGCCCTTTATGGCGTATCGTTCGTATCATCCCGAACCGTAACCCGTTACGTAACGCAGGTCAAGAATAATGGTAGCAAGATTGTTGCTTTTTTGAGTGGAGCCTGTGTTCCCTTTACCCGCTAGCATCCGTGCGGCTCTGCTGCACGGGTGGCCCGCGCCATCAAAATGGCGCACATTGGCCACGCGCACAGATTGCAGCTAGGCAATTCCGCTCTGTCGCACAATCTACCCTTTGCAAACGTCGTGGGCGCGGCCACGGCAAAGACGGCTCGGCAACGCGGTCGCCCTACATTCTCCGGCTCGCCCCACGGCTGTTCAAGCATGGCTTTAAAAATCGCGGCGCGGCTTCGCCGCGAGAAACACGGGGGGCTATTCGGGTATCTCCACCTCGGTATAGCTGCCCGGCGTCACCGCGTCGATCACGGCTGTAATCTTGGCAATCGCTGCCTTGATGAAATCCCAGTTGTTCGTGCTGAGCACCACCAGCGCCATTTTCCGGCCCGTCAGATTTTGCCGATAGCTCAACTCTTGGTCCGCCGTGATGAACAGCTCGAAGCCCGCTTGTTCCGCCGCGTCTTTTGAGGAACTCGCGCAAAACGGAGTGCGGCGCGAAACAGTTCCTGACTCGACTGGTGGTGCGCGCCGCACCCTTTGCGCTTCTAAGAAACTCGCCCGCACAACGGAGCCTGGCTCGGCGCAAACTCGGGGAGTTCCTGACTGTTTGGAGGGCCGAGCCGGCCCTGTGCGGGCTTCTTAAGTAACTCGCCCGCACAACGGAGCCTGGCTCGGCGCAAACTCGGGGAGTTCCTGACTGTTTGGAGGGCCGAGCCGGCCCTGCGCGGGCTAAGTAACTCGCCGGGCACAACGGAGCCTGGCTCGGCGCAAACTCGGGGCGTTCCTGACTGTTTGGAGGGCCGAGCGGGCCCTGTGCGGGCTAAGTAACTCGCCGGGCACAACGGAGCCTGGCTCGGCGCAAACTCGGGGAGTTCCTGACTGTTTGGAGGGCCGAGCCGGCCCTGTGCGGGCTAAGTAACTCGCCGGGCACAACGGAGCCTGGCGCGGCGCAAACTCGGTGAGTTCCTGACTGTTTGGAGGGCCGAGCCGGCCCTGTGCGGGCTTCTTAAGTAACTCGCCCGCACAACGGAGCCGGGCGCGGGTGGTAGATCCGAGTTTCTTGAACAACTTGAGGGCCGCGCCGGCCCTGTACCGGCTAGCAAGGCTCCGTTTTGCAAACCGGACCAGCCTTGATACCAGGCTGTCACGACCGTATGGCACTCGATGAGCAAGCGTAGTTTTTGCGGAACGCTTTCATCGAGAATAATCCTCATCCGACGCGCAAGGTCTCCAGCGGTGTGTGCTTGGTCCAGTGGGAACCCAAAATGGCGCGAGCGAATGGGAAGGCAAGCGTTCACAGAGTGTGAACGCGGCACGCAAAGTGCGTGCGCCACAGCCTGCTACTGCATCCCGACGGCGGCGGAGAAGTCGAGCACGGTCTGAACCTGCTCGCGCGTGACGTGGAAGTTTTCAAGCACCTCTTCGAGAGGCGAGGTTTTCAAATTCTCGAAAATCGCCGCGACGGGAACGCGCGTACCGCGAAACACCCAAGCGCCGCTAACCTTGCCGGGGATGCTCTCCACGGCGGGCATTGCGACCAATCGAGACTTGCCATGCTCTGCGCTCCTTCTTTCAGAATACGCATAAAACATCCGGATAAAACAACGGGTGTGGGTTACAACTTCAAGTCCAAACGGTAAACCCGCCCAGCAGTATCGACGGCGGCGCGAAGCGCGGCCCTCATTGACGAATGCGGCGGCTTGCGACTCGCGCACCGTAACCTGGCCGCCGTTCTGGATCCCAAATCCCGCATGGGGAAACGCCACGCCAGCGTGTCCTGGCCGGGCTCGGTCCACTGGATGAGGTCAATAAATTGTTTCTCAAGAAAGTCGCGCAGGCGACATTCAGGCCGCTCCTCCGGGGCTCGATTTCAACGATCTCATGCAAAGTATAACGCTGAAACAAACTGACCCACTACCAACGATTGGGGAGGCAAGCGTTCACAAAGTGTGAACGCGGCACGCAACGTGCGTGCGCCACAGGGCTTGCCAAACCATGGATGCGTTATCGTCTACCTCCGCAATCGTTCGCGCCATCTTGGGTTCCCACTGGACCAAGGGTAGTCTGCCGCTCGCTCTACCAGTCCGGCTTTGAGCGGATTCGCCTCGATGTAGGCGGCAATCCGGGCAAACTCCGCCGCATCTCTCGCCCAGTGGTCGTAGGACTCCCTTTGCCAGAACGGCTCTCCCGTGCGCCCGAGCAAACGGTTCGCTTCACGGGCAGTATGCGCCTTGAGCGACTTCAGTAAAAGACCCGAGCTGATAGTGACCAAGTTCCACGCCGCGGAAGAGAGAATCAACCACCAACTGAGCGATCGCATCCTGGCGCAGGGAAACCGGGCCGTCCCGTGCAAGATCCAAGTACCGATCGATCCAGACGAACGCTTCTCCGGCCGATGCCTTCGCCGGAGGCGGATAGCGACCCTGCGGAAGGCTCCCGTGCAAATGCCAAGTGACAAACAGCCAACAATGATCCGGATAAACGTGCGGCAACCGGCGCTGAGAATTCATTTACTCATTAGTGGCGTGGCCCGCGCGAAAATCTCGCGTTCACAGAGTGTGAACGCGGCACGCAAAGTGCGCCGCAAAGTGCGTGCGCCACAAGGCTAATGCATTCCTACGGCGGCGGCCGCGAAAGCCCATTGATCGGCGCGCTCGGCAATCTGCTTGTCGGTGGGACGGTAGCCGTGCGAGCCCTCCGTTTCCACTCGAATCAACACGGGACGGTCGCATCCCTGCGCCGCCTGCATGGCTGCCGTGAACTTGAAGGAATGGCTGGGGACTACGCGATCGTCATGATCCGCGGTGGTCACCAGGGTGGCGGGATAACACACGCCCGGTTTGACGTTTTGAACGGGCGAGTACTTGATCAGATACGCGAAGTCGGCGGGATTGGACGAAGAGCCGTACTCGGTAACCCAGGCGTGGCCGCCGGTGAACCTGTCGTAACGCAGCATGTCCATCACGCCGACGCCGGGAAGCGCGACCGCGAACAGATCCGGGCGCTGCTCTTCCACCGCACCGACAAGCAGGCCGCCGTTGGAAGCGCCCATGATTCCGAGCTTTGCCGGCGAGGTGTACTTGTCTTTTACCAACTGCTCGGCGACTGCGATGAAGTCGTCGAACACCTTCTGCTTGTTGCCGAGGTTTCCAGCCTTGTGCCAGGCCTCACCGTACTCCGCGCCTCCGCGCATATTGGCCGTCACCCAAATGCCGCCAAGCTCGAGCCAGGCCGGCACGTCATCTTGATAAACCGGAAGCACACTGATGGAAAAGCCGCCGTACCCGTAGACCATCGCGGGATGGCTGCCGTCCAGCGCGAGGCCCTTTTTCCAGGTCAGGAAAAACGGCACCCGCGTCCCATCCTTGGAAGTCGCGAATAACGCCCGCGTCTCATACTGCGTCACATCCACCGGCGGCTTCGCGGGTTCGAACTCGGTCTGCTGCTTCGATTGCGGATCGTAAACGAATACCGTCCAGGGAGCCTGCGGCGACGTGAAAAAGTAATAAATCTCCGGCTCATCTTCGCGCCCTCCGATTCCCTCCACGGTTCCGGTGCCGGGCAACGGCAGATCGCCCTGCGCGCTTCCATCCAGACCGAACATCGATACGCGGCTTTGCACGTCCACCAAATACTGCGCGACGATTCGGCCGCCGATCAGCGATACGCTCTCGATGGCTTGCTTGGCTTCCGGAACGATCGTCTTCCAATCGGCTTGGGCCGGGCGGGTGAGATCCACCGCGATGACCCTGCGGTTGGGGGACCCTTGGTCGGTCCGCATGTACATCACGTGCCCGGCATTGCCGAACACGGCGAACTCCGCGCCATCGTCTTCGATCAAAGGCCGGACGGGTGCGCCAATGGCCGGCCGCATGGGGTCGCCCAAGTCGGCGTAGTAAACCCGATTGCTGTTATCCGCGCCTTTATTGATGGAAACGATCAGGTAGCGCCCATCCTCGGTGACGCTGCCGTCAATGAACCAGGTGGGCAGATCTTTTCGCGCGTAAATCAACGGGTCCTGGGATTGTGGCGTCCCGATTCGATGGTAGTAAATGGCGTGCCCAGACAAGGCTGCTTCCAGCACTTTGCCTGCGGGAGGCTCCGGATAACGGGAATAGAAGAATCCCTTGTTGTCATTGGTCCAGGAGATGCCGGAGAACCGCATCCAGCGAACTTCGTCCGACAGTTCTTTGCCGGATTCGATGTCGCGAACGTGCAGAGTGCGCCAATCCGCGCCGCCTTCGGAAAGGCCGTACGCCAGCAACCGGCCATCGTGCGAAGGCGCCCAGTCGCCGAGCGAAACGGAACCGTCGGGCGACAACACGTTCGGGTCCAGCACCAGCGTAGCGGGCTCGGCCGTCTCAGAAAAGTGCAGGCTGGAGCGCATGTAGACGGGCGACTGGCGCTGGAGCCCGCTGTTCTTGGAGTAGAAATATCGCCCGCCTTCGCGAACCGGAATGGATACCTTGGGGTAGTCCCAGAGCTCCGTGATGCGCTTCTTGAAGTGCTCGCGGAGGGGAAGCTTCGCGAGATAGTCGAAGGTGACCTTGTTTTGAGCCGCAACCCAATCGGCCACTTTTGGGGAATCGAGATCCTCCATCCACTGATAAGGGGCGGGAACTTTCGTTCCGAAATAGTCATCGACGATGTCGTCTTTTGCGGTGGCCGGGTAGTGCATTTTGGGAAGTGAGGGCTCGCGGTTGCACGCGAGCGTGGCGATTAAACACGCCGTTAATAGGCCTTGGCGGAAGCAGCTGGCAGGTCGAAGAGCTGCTCCACATTTCTTGGTCATTTGGTCTTACTCATTTGGGCTACCAGATCTGCTCCGTCGCATACGAAAAGCTGGAAATGTTTCTGGCCTCGCCTTCAATCCGGTCGAACACCGATTGCACCGCGACGCGGCCGGGACCCACCAGCCGCAGCCAGATGTAGCGGTTGCCCCACGATCCCCAGCCGCTGAATATGGCGCCGGGGCGTTCGAAATGCAGGTGCATCTGCACGGCCGGGTCCTTGAAAACCAGGGCCGTCGGCTTCACCAGGATGGTTTGCCCGGGGCCGAGGTCGCGCACAAACACGTTGCCGGCGGCGTGCAGTATCAGCAGGCCGGGCGTCCGCGGAGCGGAAAAGCGGTCCATGAATCCGCCCAGCGGATAGTGCGTCTCGGTTTCGTTGCCCTTCTGCGTGGTGAACCAGATGCCGGTCTGAAACCAATCGTAGGCGACGTTGCTGGTGGCGGCCAGAAACAGATGCTCGCGCACGTCCAGAGCCTGGCCCGGCTGGAGCGGCACCGGGATCAACTCGCCCGGATCGTCTTTCGAAAAGGCAATGTGCCCGGGACCTAGGGCTTGCGTCATGATCAGCGGCATCCCCGCGAACATGCGTTTCCACGCACCGGCCAGGGACATGGCCGTGACGTTGACCTGCGGATCTTTCCACAGCAGGACGTGATGCGTGAAGTACACGCCCTCGCCCGCGGCCAGATTCACGTCCGCTACCGGGACATACACGCCTTCGATCTGGCAGGAGGAATTGCCGAAGTGGAGCTTGGCCATGTCCTTGCGGCCGGGAAGCTCGGCCCATCCGGATTCGGTGACCACGCGATCCACGCGAAGCGCCGCCCCGCATCGCGGACAGCTTGCGTCCGCACCGGCGACCACGGCGCCGCACCAGACGCATTTTGATGTCGTCGCGGAAGGAATGGCAGGTCGCAGACCTGCCCCACTTGGAGGCGGGGGATCTGCACCAGCTTTGGTTCCGCAGCCGACGCAAAAACTCGCGCCCTCCGGAATCCGGGCGCCACAATGTGTACAAAACATAAGCGCCTTACTCCGTTTTGTGATGCACGTACATGGATTGAATCCCGACGCGCCCAGGCCCGGTCATTTTCGCCAGGCTCATGGTCGCGCCGCCGAACAATCCCGAGCCCAGCCGCTGAAACTCCACGTCCATGGTTACTGTGGAATCCTTGTAGAGAAACGCGCCCGGTTCCACCATGATGCTTTCGCCCGCCGCCAGCTTGCGCTCGAACACGTTCCCGTAGCCGTGCAAAATCAGCATGCCCGGAGTGTTGGTGGTGACGAAGCGGTCCAGATACATGCCCTGCCCGCCGAACAAAATATTGGTCAGCCCCTTGACCCTTACAAAGGAATAATCGATCTGATGCGAGCACAACAGAAACGCGTGCTCGCGGGCGTCCAGTTCCATGCCCGGATGCAGAGGCAGCACCACCAGCTCGCCCGTGGCGTCGCGCGAAAACGCGATGCGCCCAGGCCCGTTGGCGACGCTGATCAGGAACGGCATGCCCGACAACGCTCGGGCGATGCCGCCCGACATCGGCAGCAGCGAGAGCGGCACGCGTTCATCCTTCCACAGCATCACGTGATGCTCGAAGAAAATCGCGTCGCCGGGCCCCAAGTTGATTTCCGCCACGGGCACCACGTCGCCTTCCACCTGGCAGGTGCTGGCGTTGAACTGGATCTCGGTCATGTCGCGGATGCGAGGGGCCTCACGCCATCCCGACTCGCTCACCAGGTTGCGGACATCCAGCGGCGCGCCGCACGCCCGGCAGGCGGTCGCGCCGGTGACGTTCATGCTCTGGCACCACTGACATTGAATGCGGTCTAGGGATTCGCCCTGCGGCAAACTGGACATTCTTTTGTACCGTAGCATATCGCTGCGGGAGCTTGAGGGTTACACTAGAGCTGCGGTTACAAGGAGGCGAAATGGCTGCCAAAGTCGCCGGCTGTTTTTTGATCCTCAGTGCTTTGGGAACGCGGCCCCAGCTCGCCGCGCAGAGCCCGAAGCCCGATCCCACGCAGATCCTCCGCAGCTTCCGGTTGGTCGCGACCGGGGCCAATGGCCAGCCCGTTACGGACCTGCGCCCGGAAGAAGTTCAGCTCTCGGACGAGGGCAAGCGCTACCCGCTGGTGTCCGCGCGCCTGCTGCGGGCAGCGCCGAGCGTTGGTCTCGGTCAAACCGCCGCACTCGGTCCGCGCGAGTTCTCCAATCGCGGCGCCAATCAGTTATTGTCATCCACGCTCATTCTGATCGACCTCCTCAACGCGAACATCACCGAGCGCGGCGCAACCTGGAATGAAGTGATCCAATCGCTGGGAGGGCAGGAACACGCCGAAAACGTCTTCCTGTTTCTCTTGACTCCGGACCCGAGTCTCTATGCCGTCCACTCATGGGCGCCCCAGGGCGCCCCTGCCGGGACGCCTTCCGCGCCTTGGACCAGCCAGATTCGCCAGCTCCTGGATCAGGCTTTGCGCGTGGTCGAAAGAATCAAGCCGGTTGACTTGGAGGCTGCCCCCGGCCTCACCGCGGAGCCCACCTATCGGGCGCTGGCGGATTTGGGCCGGCAATACGCCGCACTGCCCGGCCAAAAGCGGATGATTTGGATCACGCATGGCATACCGCTTACGGTGGTTGGTCCCAACGGCACGGTGTATATGGATTTTAATCCGCTGCTCAAACAGACCGGCGCGGAGTTCAGCCGCGAGGGCATCGCGCTGTACACCGTACATCAACTGGACCGCTCCACCGCGGGCGTCAACAGCGAGGAAACGCTGCAAGGCCTCCCTCCTCTCACTGGCGGGCGCTGGTTCGAGAATGACGCGGTGGGGCCGGCGATCACCCAGGCGCAGGCGGATGCGCGCGGGACCTATCAAGCCGCGTACTACGCGCCGGCCAAGACCGCGGACGGCAAATTTCACAAGCTTCGCGTCTCCACGACTCGCAAGGGCGTTCGAATTCTGGCAGCGGAGGGCTACACAGCCGCCGCGCCCGAGGAAATCGCACAGAGCAACCTGGAGCTGGTTGCATCGCGCCCCTTCGATACGCCGGACATCGGGCTGCGCGCGTCGCTCACGACACCCGGAAAGACGACGCACGTGCAAATCCACGCCGATCCCCGCGATCTCCTGCTCCAGCACGGAGGCAACACCTACACCGGCGCGCTTTCCCTGGTGTTCATCTACTACAACGCCGACAGCTCTCAGAGCGCGTCGCAGCCCGTAATGTCGAACGTGAGCCTTACTCAGCAGCAGCTCGACGCGGCAATGAAGGATGGATACTCGTTCAACGCCGATGTGGACGTTCCCAGCGGGACCCGCAAGCTGCGCCTGATGGTTCAGGACACGGCCACCGGCATCGCCGGATCGCTCACCATGCCGGTCACAGGCTCACCATAGGTTGTAATAGCCGTCCCGTTCCGCCAAATCCGCGGGCAGCCCGAACAATTTCGACAACAGCGGCGCGGTCAAAATCTCGCGCTTCGGCCCATCCGACACGATCCTTCCGCGACTCATCAGAATCACGCGCTCGATTTCCGGGATCAGGTCCGACAAATGATGCGTCACCATCACGATCCCGATACCGGATTGCGCCAGCTTGCGCAAAGTCGCGCGCAGCTCGTGTTGCGCGAACAGATCCAGCGCCGTGCTGGGCTCGTCCAGAATCAGCGCGCGAGGCTCGTGCACCAGCGCGCGCGCCAGCAGCAGCCTGCGCCCCTCGCCCGAGGACACCTGGTCGGTGAACCTTCCGGCGAGGTGCGGTACTTCGAGCTGCTCCAGCGCCCTGCGCGCCCGCACGCGCATCTCCTCCGTCACCTCGTGATTCGGCCAGATCCCGATGCTGCTGAAAAACCCCGATAGCACCATGTCCATGCCAGTCATGTCGCGGATGCATACCGTCATCAGATCGCTGGAGACGATTCCCAACATCGACCGCAGCTCGAAAATATTCCAACGATCGCCACCCAAAATCGTCAAGGACGTCTCTTCCCGAGCCAGCGGATAGCACTCGCGGGTGATGGCCTTGATGAACGTGGACTTGCCGCAGCCGTTGGGTCCGATGATGGCCACGTGCTCGCCCGCGCCGATCTTCAGCGAAACGTCGTCCAGGGCCAGCGTGTCTCCGCGCATCACCGTGACGCGCTCGAATTCGATCAGGGCGGGTTTATGAGACATGCAAACTCACTATCTTAAAATAAGCACGTATGCCCGGCGAAATTTTCCTGATCCGGCACGGAGAAACCGAATGGAGCCGCTCCGGCCAGCACACCTCGCGCACCGACCTTCCGCTCACCGAAGAAGGCCGTGTTCGCGCCCAGGCTCTCGGCCAGATCCTGCAACGCATTCTCCCGGCGAGCGGCGTTGCCCTGGCCCTCTCCAGTCCCATGCGCCGCGCGATCGACACATGTCATCTCGCGGGATACCAGGCCGAGATCGAGGATGACCTGCGCGAATGGGACTACGGCTCCTACGAAGGCCTCACCTCCGGCGACATCCAGAAGTCCGTGCCCGGCTGGACCATCTGGACCGGGCCTGTGCCAGGAGGAGAATCCATCGCGCAGGTCGGCGCACGCGCGGATCGCGTCATGCAGCGCTGCCTTGCGGTTTCGGGCGATGTCGCTCTGTTCAGCCACGGTCATATGCTGCGTGTGCTGGCCGCGCGCTGGCTCGAACTTGCGCCCGAGGAAGGACGCCTTCTCGGTCTGGACACCGCGTCCGTCGGCGCGCTCGGCTGGGAGCACACCACGCGCGTGATGCGCCTGTGGAATCGGACGGCATAATAGGAAGGTGGCCCCGCGAATCTGGTTGTGGCCGAATCTTCTGAGCCTGGACGCGCCTGTGGTCGCATTGCTCTGGCAGATTCTCTTCATCCGCTGTTTTCACGCGACCGGCCGCGCATTACCGTCGGTGCTGCTGGTCTCCGTCGTGTGGCTGATCTATACGGCCGATCGAGCTCTGGACGCATGGCAAGGCTCCGGCCAACGGCCTCGCCACGAGTTTTACCGGCGTCACTGGCGAGCCCTCCTGCCGATCTGGATCGTGGTATTGGCGGCGACGAGCGGGTTTGCATGGAGCTGGCTCCCTTCCGAGCTCTTTGAGCGCGGCGCATGGCTGCTGGCCGCTGTCCTGATCTATTTCGGCGTGGTCCACTGTTCGCGATTGCGCTGGCCCAAGGAAGCCGCGGTGGCGGTCATCTTCGCGCTGGGCGCATCGCTCGCCGCCTGGACCCGAGTCGAAACCCGCGCCGACGTTCTCACCGTAATTTTTTTCTCCTGCCTGTGCTGGATCAACTGCGTGGCGATCGAACATTGGGAGCATGGCCCGAGTCCTTCCCCGGTCGGCATTCTGGCGGCCTGCGTCGGACTGGCCGCGATCCTGATCCTGCATCACGAGCGTCCCATCCTGGCCAGCGCCGAAGCCTCCAGCGCCGCCGCCTTCGTGCTGCTGGACCGCTCGCGCCTCAAACTTTCCGCCGACGCTCTGCGCGTGCTGGCGGACGCCGCGCTGCTCAGTCCGATTTTCTTTCTTCCCCTTGCCGGGGCCGCGTTTTGAACTGCGACCGCATAGCCCGGCCCTACCGCTGGCTCGAATACCTGGCTTTCGGACGCGCACTTGAACGCCGCCGCTTCCGCTTCCTCGCCGATGCCGCCGGCGCGCGGCGAGCCCTGGTTCTAGGCGACGGCGACGGCCGATTCCTGGCGCGCTTGGCCGCAGTCTCTCAAACTTCCATCGACTACGTTGACTCCAGCGCCCGCATGCTGGAACTCGCGCGCAATCGTGCCGGCACCCGCCGCATCGTGTATCGTCAAGCCGACGCGCTCACGCTTCCGCTTGTTCCCGCCGAATACGACCTGATCGCCACCCATTTCTTTCTCGACTGTTTGAATCAGCGCGATTTGGAGCGTCTGATCGAGCGCGCCGCGCGCGCCGCTAAACCCGGCGCGCTGTGGATCGTCTCCGAGTTTCGCCGGCCAAGCTGGGCCGCGCCGCTGTTGGCGGCGCTCTTCTTGTTTTTTCGCGCGACCACCGGGCTCGCCACCCGCCGCCTCACGGACCATCGCCCTTTGCTCGGAAAACACGGCTTCCGCCTCAAATGCGAGGAGACCGCGCGCCACGGATTGCTCGCCTCGGAGGTGTGGGTGCATTCACAATAACGCCGCGCTCACAATAATGCCAGCATCTTCTCGATCTCCTGCTCGGTGATGTAGAAGTGCGGCGACGCGCGAACCCATCCCGCGCGCGCGGCGGTCATGATGCGATGCTGCGTCAATCGAGCCACAATCTCCGCGGAATCGCTCCCAGCCTTGCGGAAACTCACGATTCCCGCGCCATTCGCCGGGGTCCTCGCGCCCAGAACCTCGTAGCCGCGCCGGCGCACTCCGTCAGCGATCCGATCTCCCAGCGCCTGCACCTTGGGCCCGATGCGCTCCACGCCCACCTCCAGCAGGAACTCCATCGCCGCACGGAGGCCGTAGCAGCCGATCGTGTTTAGCGTTCCGCATTCGTAGCGCCCTGCGCCGGGACGCAGCGTCAAATCGCGGCGTCCGTAGTCCTCGTAGTTGGCAGTGTTGGTCCAGCCGAATTCCACCGGCTCCACTTGCTCCTGAAGCTCCGGCGAGATGTAGAAAATCGCGCAGCCCTCCGGCCCGAACATCCATTTATGCCCATCGGCCGCCAGCGCGCCGATCTTGGCTCGTCGAACGTCCAGTGGAAATACGCCCAGGCCCTGAATCGCGTCCACCACGAAGATCGCTCCGCGGCGATGGCAAATTTCGCCGATCGCGTTCACATCCGCGCGATGCCCGGTGAGAAACTGCACGAAGCTCAGCGCCAGCAGCCGCGCGCCCTTCGCGGCTTCATCGATGCGATCCAAGGGGTCCGCGGCGGAGAGCCATTCGATGCTCACGCCCTTCGTTTCCAGCCTCTGCCACGGGTATTGATTCGCCGGAAATTCTTCGCGAAACGCGACGATTTTATCGCCCGCGCGCCAATCCAACCCCATCGCGACGGTGGCCAGGCCTTCCGATGTATTCTTCAGCAGCGCGATCTCGGCCGCGCTCGAGTTGATCAGCCGGGCCGCGGCGCGGCGCAACGCCTCATACGTCTCCAGCCATTCGTCATAGTGGAGCGACGAAAAGTCCCTCGAGTCTTCCGAGAACCGGATCATCGCCTCCGCCGCCGGTTTCACCAGCGGAGCGATGGCGGCATGATTCAGCCAGATCAGGTTCTTCGCGATAGGAAATTCGGACCGATATTCTTCCAGAGCCATTTCCTCCAGCTTACTTGGGTGAAGGAAGGCTCAGAGATGTGAAGCTTGGGAGATGTGAAGATGGAGATGTGACCCGTCCCGAAGTTCTCAGCCCCGCCGGCCACTGGCCGCAGTTGCACGCCGCCATCGACGCCGGCGCGGATGCGGTCTACTTCGGACTGACCCACTTCACCGCGCGCGCCAAAGTCGGCTTTACCCTGGCCGAGCTTCCCGAAGCCATGCGCACGCTGCACCGCCGCGGCGTCAAAGGCTACGTCACCTACAATTCGCTGGTTTTCGATTCCGAATTGCAGGACGCCGTCCGAGGCCTCGCCGCCATCGCCGAAGCCGGCGCCGACGCCGTCATCGTGCAGGATGTGGCCGTGGTGAAGCTGGCGCGCGAAATCGCGCCCGGTCTCGAAGTCCACGGCAGCACCCAGATGAGCATCACCAGCGCGGAGGGCGTGCGCGTCGCGCAAAGCCTCGGCGCGACCCGCGTGGTGCTCGCCCGGGAACTCTCGCTCGACGAGATCCGCACCATCCGCTCCGAAACCGATTGCGGTCTCGAAGTCTTCGTCCATGGCGCGCTGTGCGTGTCGTATTCGGGCCAGTGCTTTTCCTCGGAGGCCTGGGGCGGGCGCAGCGCCAACCGGGGCCAGTGCGCGCAGGCCTGCCGTTTGCCGTATGAAATGCTGGTCGACGGCCACGCGCAACCGCTGGGCGACGCTCGCTATCTCCTTTCGCCCGGCGATCTCTACGCGCTCGCCCAGATTCCCGAGTTGGTTCGCATCGGCATCACCGGCTTGAAGATCGAAGGCCGCTACAAAGACGCCGATTACGTCGCGCTCACCACGCGAGCGTATCGAAAAGCGGTGGATGAAGCGATAGGTGGGGCAGGTCTGCGACCTGCCACTGACAGCGCCGGCGCAGTTGAGCCAAACAATCCAGAAAAGGCTCGGCTCGAACAGGTTTATTCGCGCGGTCTCGGCCCCTACTTCCTCACCGGCACGAATCACCAGGCGGTGGTCAAAGGCCGTTCGCCCCGCCATCGCGGCATTCTCTGCGGGCGCGTCGTTCGTGCGGACCGCACCGGCATCGTTATCGAAGGCGCCGTTTCACTCAAACCCGGAGACGGCATCGTTTTCGACGCCGCCGATTGGCGCAGCCCCCAGGAGCCCGAAGAGGGCGGCCGCATTTACGAAGTCGAGAAGCGGGTCGGCGACCAAGTGGAACTGCGTTTTGGCAACGGCGTCATCAATGCCTCGCGCATCCGCCCTGGCGACCTGGTCTGGCGCACTGACGATCCCGCCATCGCGAAGGCCGTCCGAGCCTTGCCCGTCCACAAGCAGTCGTTGCGAGTCCACGCCACCGCGCGCACCGGCGAGCCTCTCTCGCTCGAGTGGCGGCTCGGCGATTTGTCCGTGACCACCGTCTCCGCCGAACCCCTGCGAGCCGCAGAGAATCGCGCCATCACGCAAGACTATCTCGCCGCGCAACTCGGCCGCCTCGGCAACACGTCTTACCAACTCGCCGGCGTCTCGCTCGACATCGAGGGTGCGCCCTTCGCTCCGGCCTCGCTCTTGAACAACCTCCGCCGAGAAGCCGTTGAGCTGCTCGAGATGCGCCAGGCCGAAGGCCGCGCCGTCGCGACCTCGGAGCCTTCCGCCGCGTTTGCCGGCGTGCTTAAGGGGCTCACCGCTCCTGCGTTTCACGCCGAATCCGCTCCGCCGTGGCTTCATCTGCTGGTCCGCACGCCGGAGCAACTCGACGCCGCGCTGACGGTGCGCCCCGCTTCCATCACGCTCGATTATCTCGACCTCTACGGTCTCCGTCCCTCGCTCGATCGCGTCAAAGCCTCCGGCATCGAGGCTCGCGTCGCCAGTCCTCGCGTGCTCAAGCCCGGCGAAGAGCGCATCGCCGCGTTCCTCCTCAGGTGCGATTGCCCGATTCTAGTTCGTTCCTCCGGGCTTCTTGAATTACTGCGGCATCAGCCACACGGGAGTCTCACCGGCGACTTCAGCCTGAACGCCGCCAACGCCGTCACTGCCCGCGAGCTACTGGATCGCGGTCTCGACCGCATCGCGCCCACGCACGATCTGAACGCCGCGCAGATCGCCATGCTCGCCCAGCGCACCGGCGCGGACAAGATCGAGGCCATCGTCTACCAGCACCTCCCCGTGTTTCACACCGAGCACTGCGTCTTCTGCCGTTTTCTTTCGACCGGGACCAGCTATCGCGATTGCGGCCGGCCCTGCGAGCGGCATCGCGTCGAACTGCGCGATTCCAATGGCCGCGCCCATCCCGTCATGGCCGACGTCGGTTGCCGCAACACCGTCTTCGGAGCGGAGGCGCAGGAAGCTTCCGCGCACCTGCACGATTGGCTCGACGCAGGCATTCGCCACTTCCGCGCCGAATTCGTCCACGAATCCGCCGGCGCCGTCGTCCGCGTCGCGCAGGCCTTTGAAGATGCCCTCGGCCTCCGCTCGACGCCCGCCGAGCTGCATCGCCGCCTGGAGCAGGCCTCCCCGCGCGGCGTCACCCAGGGCAGCCTCTTCGTCCCCGCGGCATCCTTCGCGCTCCCGATTTTGCAGTAACGCGGCATGGAGCGAAGCGATGGCTGAGCTGAACACAGGTGATCCTGGACACTGCCGACGTTTCCATCCGCCATGGCGCCCTTTTCGACGCCGACAACACCGAATCGTTGCTAGGTCATCCATTCCGGTGCTTTGAGGTCTCTTGTGCAACTTGAGCATCCGGATGGGGAACCGACCGCAGGGGGTCACGTGACTGAATTTGGTCACCGTTACGCTCGGACCCGGCGCTGCGGCCCTCCCCCTTGCCGCTCTGTGTTGGTGCTCCGATTGCTGGTCTCTCTGACGAGAGGTGTTCACGATGGCGTTACTCTACGTGGTGCTCGCGTTGATTGTTGTGGCTGTGGCCGCATGGCTCCTCAAGTCTCAGCTTCCGACGGAAGGAAGCATCAAAACGATTGTGAACGTCGTGCTGGCGCTGCTGGTTGTGGGGATAGTTCTGTGGCTCATCAACAGCTACGTGCCGATGGCCGCAAGCATCAAGACAATTCTGAACATCGTTGTCGTAGTGGCGACTTGCGTCGGTGTGCTCCAGGCAGTCGGTCTATGGGGTCAGGTAGTCAGCGCATGGAGCAAGCTTACGTATCGACTCTCCCACTGATGGGCGAGATCGGGCTTATTGAGAGCAAAAAAGGGAGGAGCAGATGCTCTACATCGGGGTTCTCGCGGTAACGATTGCCATCGAGCTGGCGTGCCTGGCGTTCGTGATGATTCCGCACATCCGGACGCACTGAACCCGAAGCCCTGGCGTCGCGCCTGAGTCAGGGCCGCTGGGAAACCCGACGCGGCAGAGCGGCGCGCGCCGTTCAGGCAAACAAGAGCCGGCCCTTGGGTTCAGGGATCGGGCGTCCGAGTTCCCGAGCGGTTTCCAGCCACTCGGCAATCACGGTTTCGGCGTTGGCAAGCGCTTCTTGCCGCGTGGGGCCGTCAGCCGCACAGCCCGCCAACTCAGGCACCTCGGCGATAAACGCCTGATCTTCGTGACTCCAGTAGAGAATAATCTCGTATTTCGTCATTCGGCCCCTTCTGTCAGTTTATGCTGAACAAGGACTTTACGCACTTGCTTGACCTGATACGGTTTCGCCAACGAGCTCCGCGGCTGAAGGTTGAGAATCTCAGGGACGCCTTCCCGAGTAAAGATGTGGTGGCTGCCTTTGATTCGCTCAACAAAGCCGAGCCGCGAAAGCAGCGTGCAGAGGTCGCTGAAGCGGATGTTCGCATCCGAGGAGCCCCGCAGTATTCGAAAGAGAATCGATTCGGCCACGCTTGGTTATTCTCACACGTGCAGGCGCCGCAGCGCGAGTTTTCACATCCGCGGGGTTAACGGCGGTCCGGAACGCTGCACTTCGAGAGCATGCGGGAGATAGGCGAACCAATTCCGGCCTCACTCCGCATGCAGCTTGCCTACGACGTGGCGAAAACGCGAAAGCACGCGCGGGACATCTCGATTAAGCGGTATGTTCCGGCCTAAAACCGCCGATTTGGAGGGTAATAATATAGTTGACAGACTAACTCTTTTCGGGTAAGCTTGAAGTATGGAAACTCCCGACACACTCCAAGAAGCAATCATCTGGTTTGCCGACTTCGATCATTGCCGTGAGTTCATGATGTTCCTCCGCTGGCCGGATGGTGTCGTGAAGTGCCCGCAGTGTGGATCGGAGCACGTTTTCTACATCGAGAAGGAACGTGTCTGGAAGTGCTACGGCAAACACAGCATGGCCAAGTTCTCGCTGAAGACCGGCACGATCTTTGAGGATTCCCCGCTGCCAATTCAAAAGTGGCTCCCCGCCGCGTGGCTTATCATGTGCTGCAAGAACGGTATCAGCAGCTATGAGGTACATCGGGCGCTAGGCGTCACTCAGAAAACCGCTTGGTTCATGCTTCACCGGATTCGCCTTGCAATGCAGAGCGGAGATTTCACGAAGCTCTCGGGCGAAGTTGAAGTAGACGAAAGTTTCATCGGCGGAAAAGCCCGCAACATGCATGCCGATGTCAAAGCCCGCAAGATCCAAGGCCGACGCGGACCCGAAGGCAAAGCGATTGTGGCTGCCGTCCTAGAGCGCGGCGGAAAACAGAAGGCGAGCAGAGTCCGCGCCGTGGTGGTTGACAAGCGCCGCAAACCGCAACTGCAATCCCTGGTACGTGAGCATGTCGAACCGAAGTCCGCGCTCTACAGCGATGCACTGAAATCCTACGATGGGCTTTCCGAAGATTACGCCCATCAGGTTGTCGATCACGCAATTGAGTACGTGAATGGGAACGTCCATACGAACGGACTGGAAAACTTCTGGAGCCTGTTGAAGCGGGCTATCCGGGGTACATACGTTTCGGTCGAACCGTACCACCTGTTTCGGTATTTGGATGAAGAGACCTTCCGATTCAATGAACGCAAGCTCACGGACGCCGAACGGTTCACGTTGGGCATGCGGCAGATCGTCGGGAAGCGCTTGACCTACGACCAGCTCATCGGCAAAACCGAGAACGAGCAATCAGCGATGCGCCCCGCCTGAAACGGCAGGAGCGCGGCAAGCCCCTTCCAAAACGCAGCGCTTCAGAGTAGAATGGGGCCGATGGATCAACCGGCCTCATTCGATCAACGTCCTGAGTTCGCGCACTTCAAGGAACAGATGCAGAAGTTGCTCGCGGTTCCCAAGACGCGCGTTGATGAACTTGTCAAGAAAGCCAAGGACTCCTCTCCACGTCGGAACAACCCATCCGCTCCAGGGCGCAAGCGCGTGAAGCGAACCAAACGCGCTAAGAACGTTCGGTAGCTCTGTTACGTCGCGCGGCATCACTAAGCAACCTCTAAGACGTAGCTCAGTTTATATGATGCAATTGCATCATGGCTTGTGCTGTCCTTTGCAGACATGGCGCTTGCTGTGCTATCCTGTTCCCGTCAGAGTGGAGAACGACGCAATGGGACTTGACTTGACAAAACTCGATTCGACGATTGCAAAGATGCAGGATGTACGGCGACTGATGGAAGATCCAGATGCACGGAAACTCCTGGAAAGTATCTTTGCTGAAAACGGATGGGCACGCACCAAGAACGGGAGAAAGCCGCCGCCTTCCACAGAGAGGGGAGATTTGAAGGATTCCGTGAGAGGGGCAGTTGCCGAAACCAGGGGTAAGTTCACGGCTGGCGATCTCGCCAGTACCCTAACTGAAAACGGCTACGTGTTCACGGCCAAGAATCCGAAGATTGCCGTTGACGGTGTTCTGCGGGTGTTGTTCAAAAAGCATTTCATCAGAGTGGCGGAGGTTGGCTCTGGCCGAACCCCAACACAATATCAGAAGACGCCGAAGTTCAAGAAACACGCGTCTTAAACAAGTTCTGCGGTCCAACCGCAGAAAACCCCGCCATCGTCTCAGCGTCCAAACCGGAGCGATGGCGGGGTTCTTAGACCGAAAGGAGGTGAATCCTCTCAGTGAGCTTCAAATTTCGCAGGAGGCGCGGCGGCTTCAGTATCCGTCTTCGGATAGGCAAGGTCTGCCTCGGCCTCGATATTCCGTCTGTCAAACCAGCGTAGGGGGTAACTTACGCTCCCTGAGGGCACCTCTCCCCCGGCCCTCGGGGACTCTCAAACGAATAGTTTACTACAGTTTTGTTCGTTTTGCGAGGGTTTTTGTCGCCAGGGAGGCGAATGATGAAAGAGTTGGACGATCTGTTTCCTGGGGAACCTGCCCAGCCTGGCAGGACATTCCTATATTTGGTCCCAGCGATTGAGTGTAAGCAATGTTTCGAGCCTATGTGGCTTCCGTACGGGACTCTTCCGCAGGCAGACTGGGCAGAGATGCCAGCATCAGGTGAAGATCCACTAGAGATGCCGTCGGAAGGATGGTCAAAAATCTTCGGATGCACTGACTGCGGACACATTGCAACCTACGTTGCTGGAGATGTGGAAGGGCACGCCGTTCGGAAGCCGACAAAATCACGATTCCACGTACATGCAAATGTTTGGCACGTAGCATTCGCATGCGCCAATACATGTTGCAAAGCTCCGTACGCAGTTCACTTAAGTATGCCAGCTCATCCCGCCACGCCCAACGCAACCGATGCCAGCGTAGTCGTAGAATCCTTAAGAGATCCGAGGTTTGATGGCAATCCTCTGCCGTGCGGTCATCCTCTTGGGAAGATCCCGGCGAAGTTCTATCATGCAACGCGGGTGAAGGATCGGATGTGGTAGGGTCCTGAGGGGTTGTCAATGGGCACACTCCATGCTACTCTTGGATCGCGCCCCCAAAAGTTCTGAAGATCGGCCAGTCCGGCAAGGCTGGCCTTCTTCGTTTTTGACGCTACCACACAAGCACCGGCCTTGTCACGCTGAAAACCACTTTACGCTATAGAGGCTAGTCTGTCAACTATATTATTACCATTTGGAGGCGAAAGAATGAACCGAAAGTACGCCGTCATTTTCGAACAAACCAAGACGAACTGGGCTGCCTACGTTCCCGATCTACCCGGCTGCGTCAGCACTGGGAGGACTTTGGAGGAGACGGAGCGGAACGTTCGGGAAGCGATCGCGGGACACCTCCAGACGCTCCGCGAGTTTGGCGAGCCAGTTCCCGAGCCAACCAGCGTTGCCAGGGAGATTGAAGTAACTCCTGCCGCTTAAGTCCGCGACCTTTCGCGCTTCCAGTAGGCCGCAATGCCCATGAACCCGCCCCACCCTGGCGACTTGATCAAAACCGAAGTTGTCGAATCCCTCGGCCTCAGCGTGTCCAAGGCAGCGGAGATTCTGAAAGTGCGCCGCGCCACGCTCTCCGACCTCCTACACGGCAAGGCCGCGCTGACGCCGGAAATGGCCCTGCGCATCGAAAAGGCATTCGGCCCGGACATGGACCACCTTCTGCGTATGCAGCTCGCCTACGACGTGGCGCAAACGCGGAAGCGCGCGCGGGATATCTCGATCAAGCGCTATGTTCCACCCTGAAAGTAAGCAGCGCCCTAACGGACCCATGCAAAGCGCTCATCATCTTGAGAGAATGGTCCTGAGGACGCGATGACGATTCAAATCCCAGACGACCTCGCACATGGCTTAGAGGGAATTGCCGCGGCCCAGCACAAGAGCGTGGAGCAGGTGGCAGTGGAGAGTCTGCGCTCTCTTGTCAATCGCACCGGCTCGCCCGAGGTCCTATTGCGGGCGTTCCGCGAACTAAAGCATCCGAGCGCTGCTGCCGTCGATGATCTCGAGGCCTCGATTGCTGCCGGTCGGCTGCCGGTGCGCGACGAAGGCGTTTTCGACTAAGCATCGCCGGCGTGATCTATCTGCTGGATACAAACGCGGTCAGCGAGTGGATGAGGGGTACCCCCCGAATTGGGGAGTGGATAGCCGGATTGGCCCCAGGAGATCGTGTCGTTACGTGTACGATCGTCCGGGGAGAGGTTCTTTTTGGAATTGCCAGACTGCCGGCAGGTAGAAGACGCGCGCAATTGGAAGAAGAAGGCCGCGAGTGCTTTGCTGCACTGCCCTGCGAACCGATTCCGGAACGGGCGGGAGACTCCTACGCGGCCCTTAAGCTTGTTCGCCAACAGCGCGGCCTAACACTGGCCGAAAACGACCTTTGGGTCGCCGCGACCGCACTCGCCCTTGGAGCAACCTTGGTTAGCCGCGACCGCGATTTCGTCGGGATAGACGGCTTGTTGGTCGTCACGCTTGACTAGCGTTGAGCGTGGTGTCCCACCGACTGCCGCTGGCCCGCTTTTGAGTACTCAGGACCTGCCACGGGCTCCCACGGCGGGCCGGCCATGGCTCTATAATGGGAACTTCGCTCGGGTTGCTGAGCGCCAAGGTCGGCCGCGAACGGCTGGTATCTGGCCGCAGCCGCCCGCTGATGCCCTCGGATCACCTGGAGACGGCTTGGCTACTGTTCGCGAAGAGACGATCCGTTCACTTCCCGAGTACCTCGAGCTGGTTGAGAAGGCCCAAACAGGGGCGTCCCAATCGCTTTGGTATCGTGGATGCGGTGCGGCAGCATACAGGTTGCTGCCTTCGCTTTACCGGCATGAGCGAAAGAAGACACCGGAGGAATTTTCGGACCTGGAGCGGAATTTGATGACCCGCTTCAGGCAGCGGAGCATCCCTTACCACAGTCGATCACTAACGGATGACTGGGATACGCTCTTCTTTATGCAACACTACGGTGTACCCACCCGCCTACTTGACTGGACGGAGAATCCCCTGATTGCCCTGCACTTCGCCCTTATGGGCGCGCCGAAGAAGCCAACAAAATCGGGAAGAACGGCCTTCGGATCCAATGCAGTAGTTTGGGTGCTCGATCCGGTTGCGTGGAATCGTCACGCGCTGAGACACGTTAGCTTTGAAGGGGGCGTCCTGACCCCTGACGACGAGGCACTGAAAGGTTATAAACCGATCCCAAAATTCGCGGGGATGCATAATCAGCCCGTCGCTCTCTACGGGGCCCACAACAGCGCACGGATCGTGGCACAACAGGGGGTGTTCACGATATTTGGAAGAGATACTAAACCAATGGAAACAGTCTTCAACCTTGACGATTTCCCCTCTCGATGCCTATTGAGGGTTATGCTCCCGAAGGGAAGAATTTCGAAGCTGCGCGCGTCATTGCTTAACCACGGAGTAACCGAGTCAGTGGTCTTCCCGGATCTGGAGGGCCTCGCCCGGGAGACACGTCGCATTTTCGGCTTCGAGGTTTAAGGTTTATAGGATATGGCACAGAAACCCAAGGTCTTCAAGGTAACCCAGTTCGAAGCAAAGACCCTATCGTGGTGGCGGGTCCGGAGGTTGAAAATCGACATGAATCCGCCGTACCAACGCCGCGGTAGGCTTTGGTCGGCAACGGATAAGGCGTATCTAATCGATTCAATCCTGAATGGCTTCGACGTCCCAAAGTTGTATGTCGCGGATTTCACCTGGGCCGACTCGGCCCTAAATCAGAAGCGCCTTCCATACGCGATCATCGATGGCAAGCAGCGGTTTGAGGCCATCTTCGACTTTTACGACGGAAAGATAACCCTAAATGACGATTTCGTCTACAGAGAAAATCCCTCCCTCAAGCTCGCGGGGCTCGGATATCAGGATCTGACGAAGAACTACAGCGAGGTCGCTGAGATTTTCGATACCTACAACCTTTCTGTGATGAGCGTCGTAGCCTCCACGGAAGCGCCCATCAATGAACTATTCGTCCGCCTAAACCGCAGCAAGCCCCTTACTGGTGCCGAGGTCAGAAATGCGATGGCCGGACCGGCCCCGCAGTTGTTTCGAAAAGTTGCAAGCCACGAGTTCTTCAGCACCGACGTCGCGTTTAGCATCCAACGTGGGCAAGATCTAAACGCTGCGGCCAAGCTAATCATGTTCGAGTACGAAGGTAAGCTCTCTGAAACCAAGAAGCGGAACATGGATCAGTTTACGAAAGACGCGATCAAGGCGGATCGTGGAAAACTGGAGTTGGCTGTTCGGCGAGTTCTCGACACCGTTGAAGTGATGACTGAAATATTCCTCCCAAGCGACCGTTTACTTGCATCGGCGGGAACTATCCCCGTCTATTACTGGTTCGTAAGATCCGTACCGCTCAAGCAGCAGCGACTCATACGGCAGTTTCTGATTGAGTTTGAAGAGGCGAGAAAGGAGAATCGCCGATTAAGCAACGAGCAGCCTCAAAGCCGGGACGTAGATCGCAAGCTGGTCGACTTCGACAACTTCAATCGAAGTACGAACGACCAGGGGAGCCATGTGGGGCGTTTCGAGATTCTACAAACGAGATTCTCTGAATACGTAAAAGCGAGCAGATAGCTGTCACCGCAAGGCGAACGGCTCGGTTGCGGACTTCGTCTCATGAAACAGCCAGCCCGTCTGGCCGCTGGGGTACCTACCTCACCACACTCGCCAATTTTGAAGTGGAGCACGAAGGAAGAAAGGCAACGCCCTCCGCCCATCAGCCCCCACTCCTCCTCTGCTACAATCCCCTCGTGAGTCATCCCGCCGTCTACCCGCCCCCTGACGATTTCGTCCGTAGAGCCCATGTTCAGGGCCTCGAAGGCTACCAAGATCTATACCGCCGCGCCGAGCAGAATCCCGAAGAATTCTGGGGCGAAATCGCCGCCCACGAGATTCACTGGTTCGAAAAATGGTCCAGCGTTCTGGAGTGGAACCCTCCCACCGCGCGCTGGTTTGCCGGCGCCAAAACCAACGTCGCCTACAACTGCCTGGACCGCCATCTCCTCACGCATCGCAAAAACAAGGTCGCCATTCTGTGGGAAGGCGAGCCCGGCGATCAGCGCTTCCTCACCTATCAGGAACTGCATCGCCTCGTGGTCCGCTTCGCCAGCGTCCTGCACTCCCGCGGGTATCGCGCCGGCGACCGAGCCATCATTTACATGCCCATGATTCCGGAGTTGCCCATCGCCATGCTCGCGTGTGCCCGCCTGGGCGTCATTCACAGCGTCGTGTTCGGCGGCTTTTCCGCCGAAGCGTTGAAGGCCCGCATACAGGATCTGGGCGCAACCATCGTCATCACCGCCGACGGAGGCTTTCGCCGAGGCAAGGAGGTCAAGCTCAAGCCCGCCGTCGATGAAGCTCTGCCCGAATGCCCCAGCGTCCGCGATGTCATCGTCTATCGCCGCACCGGCTCGGACATCCCCATGCAGGCCGGCCGCGACCACTGGTGGCACGATCTCGATGAACATGCCTCCGAAGATTGCCCGGCCGTCCCGCTCGATAGTGAGCATCCCCTTTACGTGTTGTATACGTCCGGCACTACCGGCAAGCCCAAGGGCATCCTGCACACCACCGGCGGTTATCTCACGCACATCACCGCCAGCATGAAGTGGATCTTCGATCTGCGCGATGAAGACACCTTCTGGTGCTCGGCCGACATCGGCTGGGTCACCGGCCACAGCTACATCGTCTACGGCCCTCTTTCCGCCGGCGCGACCACGGTGATGTATGAAGGCTCCCTCGATCATCCCGCTTTTGACCGCTGGTGGCGAATTATCGAGAAATACCGAGTTAATATTTTCTATACTTCGCCCACCGCCATCCGAGCCCTCATCCGCCAAGGCGAGCAATGGCCCGACGCGCACGATCTCTCCAGCCTGCGCCTGCTCGGCTCCGTCGGCGAGCCCATCAATCCAGCGGCCTGGGAATGGTATCACCGCGTCATCGGCAAGGGCCGATGTCCCATCGTCGATACCTGGTGGCAGACCGAAACCGGCGGCATCATGATCGCGCCCATGCCCGGCGCGGTTCCGCTCAAGCCCGGTTCAGGAACGCTGCCGCTCCCCGGCGTCGTCGCCGATATCGTCGATCACAACGGTTATGAAGTCGGCCCGGATCGGGAAGGCTTTCTCATCATCCGCCGTCCCTGGCCCGGCATGATCCGCACCATCTGGGGCGACCCCGAGCGCTTCAAGGAACAATATTGGAGTCGCGTTCCCGGAGCCTATTTCACAGGCGACGCCGCGCGCCGCGATCAGGACGGGTATTATTGGGTGCTCGGCCGCGTGGATGACGTGATGAACGTAAGCGGCCATCGCTTGAGCACCATGGAGGTCGAAAGCGCGCTGGTCAAGCACCCCGCCGTGGCCGAGGCCGCCGTGGTGGGCAAGCCGCATGAGATCACCGGGCAAGCCGTGTGCTGCTTCGTCACGCTCAAGAAGGGCGACTGGGACCACGCCCAGCTTGGTAAGGATCTGCGCGAGTGGGTGGCGCACGAAATCGGCTCCTTCGCCCGCCCCGAGGAGATCCGCTTCACCGACGTTCTCCCCAAAACCCGCAGCGGCAAAATCATGCGCCGGCTGCTGCGGGAGATCGTGACCAACAACACCGTCTCGGGCGACGTTACTACGCTTGAGGATTTGAGCGTGGTGGGGCGCCTCTCGGCCCAGCACGACGAAGATTAGCGATTTTGTGGCGCACGCTTCAGCGTGCCGCGTCGGCACTCCTGCCGACGCTGGGTTGCGAGACGCTGTCTCTACTGCTCGCCTGGCCGATTGCCGTCCAGTGCAATGGTGAGATTCATTTCCCGGTGATCGCGCAGCACGGTCAGGATTGCCGACTGCCCGCGTCCCGCCCGAATGCGTCCGGAAACATCCGTCGGCGTCGTCACCTTGGCGTCGCCCACGCGCGTAATCACGTCGCCCGCCTTGAGCCCGGCCTTCTCCGCCGGTAACCCGCGCATGACTGAGCGCACCAGCACGCCGTCCTTTACGCCGAAGTAATCCGCCAGTTGCCCCTCCAGGGATTCCAACTCCGCGCCCAGCACGCCGATTCCCCAGCTCATCCGGTTCAGCGGAACGTCCGGCGAAGCGCCTTGGAACAGTTGAGAGCGAAACGACAAAGGAACCGGTCCGCCTTGGATTGCATACGGCGGGACGGGGACCGGTTTGGCCGCGATGATTTGCGAAGCGCCATTGCGGTAGATTTGCAGCCTCACTTCCCTTCCAGCCGGCGTCTCGCGCACCATCCGCAAGAATTGTTCCCTGTCTTCCACGCGCTGGCCGTTGTATTGCATCACCACGTCGCCCACCTTCAATCCCGCCACCACCGCCGGACTATTCGGAAACATGGGATCCAATAATGTGACTTCGACGCCGGCTTGCTCCGGCAGTTTCAGGGCCTTGGCCATTTCCGCACTGACGTCCTGAACGGCCACGCCCAGATAACTCCCCGCGGGAACATTGGCCGCTCGAATCGCTTGCGACGGCTGGCCTTCCGCGACGTGCGCGCCGCATCCAATCAGCGCGATGAAGATAAGATTTCGAAACTGCATTGCCTGCTTTCCCTATTTTGCTTTCTTAAGATAGATCAGGCCGCTGCCGCTCAGCAGCAGCACCGGACCTCCGCCATGGATGGCCCCTTCGGCCAGAGGCGGGCGCGTGAAGTTCATCGATCTGGTGAGCACTTCCGAAAAATCGGAAATAATGCGTGGAATACCGCCCATTTCGTTGGTGGCCATCACCGACACCGCTACATTGGACGGAATCATCACTGTAATGTCACCCGAGGCCGCCGCCAGCGAGGAATCCCGAAGCCTCGCTCCCGCCAGCAGCTCCGCCAGGATGCTGCCGATGGCAGTCGACACGCTCAGCGCGCCCGCGGCGTCCGTCAAATACACCGGTCCTGCCGCGGATTCGGCGTGGACGCCCGCGGCCGAGCCTACGCGAATCTCCCCGCCGCGCGTGTCGGCGATCACCGCGCCGCCGGCTTGCCCCACTTGAATCGCACCCCGCATCGAATGCGCCTCCACGCTCTGGCTGGCCCGCTCCACGGTGATATTGCCTCCGCCGCTGGAGAGCCAAACCGGCCCCCGAGCTTGCTTGATCCAGATCTCGCCGCCGACAGTCTGGCAGTTCACATCCGTGCCCGCGTCCGCCACGGTAATCGAGCCTCCGCCGCTCGAACATGTGACTTTGCCGCCCACCCTGCCCAGTCGAATATGGCCTCCTCCAGTGTTGGCGTCGATGGAGCCGCCGATATTGTCGCCTTGAATATCCCCGGCCGCCGTGCGGGCCTGAATGCTGCCGCTGAAGTCGTAAATCTCGATGTCGCCGCCCTTGAGGATTTCCAGGCTCGCCGTCCGGACTTGCCGCGGAACATGCAGCTCCAGCGTGGCGTATGCATACGGAGGCAATCCTTGAGCTGTGATCAACGTCAAACCGGGGACGGCCGTGATCGAGGCCGAACCGGTCAGCCGGCGTGCCGCCTCTTCCGCGGTTCTTGCTCTGGTGCGCTGGGTCAGGCTGAAAGTAATGCGATTCCCGGGCGCGCCGCGCAGCACCACCCGCACCTGCGACGATATCTGCAAGCGCGCCGCGGGCGCGGCCTCTCCCCCGCCGTCCTGTGTCCGCACCCAGGAGCCGTCCTGGCTTCGCTTGATATCGGACGGCTTGATATCGGACGGCTTGACGCCCTGTGCCGCCAGCCCAACCGAGATCCCCAACATGAAACTGAGACAACGCATTGGCTTCCTTATAACCCGGCTTTAATACATTTCGGCTGAAGCGTTGATGGCCTCCAGCACTCTCTGGCCGCGCTGCCGCACGCTGGGGTTGTTTTCGCGCAGCATCAGCTCCTGCAACGTCCCGATCATGTCGCGGTCGATATCGGGCAAGGAAGGATCGTCCAGTCCCGGGATCAGCATGTCGATGGCTTGTGTCCGCACCCCCGGATTGGCGTCGTGCAGCAGCGCCTGCGACAGCGCGTCGCGCACCTCCGGATCCTTCGCGAAGGACTTCAGGCCCTCCATGGCCTTCAGCCGGACCCCGTCGTTCTGGTCGTGGCCTACCAACCACACCAGCGCGCTGCGGATCTCGGCCGATTGCGCGCGCCGGCTCAACTGAGCCACGCTGTCCGCGCGCAGTCCCGGATTGCTGGGATCGCGCACGGCTTCGAGCAGTAAGGTCCTGATCCGCTGGTCGTCCAGGTTCCCGGAGATGGTCTTCTGCCGGGTCTCGTCCACAACGATTCTCACGCTGCCGTCGGCCTGCGTCTCGACGTCGCTTACCCGCGCGGCGATTCCGGCTTGGGAAGCCCCGGTGAGGAGGTTCTCGCCCGGCCCCCCATTGAGCAGCGGCGTCAGCCTCGCGCCCAGGAACCCCAGCGCCACCAGCGCCACGGCTCCCGCCGGCCGCAGGAGAGACGCTCCCGTCAGCATGTTGGCAAACTGGTCCCACCATCCCGCCCGAGCCGGCCGCGGAGTCTCTTGCCGGTCGAGCGCCGCCGCCAGCTCCGTCCGGCACTCCCTGAGCAGCGAAGCCGCCGGCTCCACCGCGACGCCGTCGAAAGCCGCGTGCAGCGATTTCTCGCGCTCCAGGGCGGCCCGGCAGTCCGCGCAGCCGTCCAGGTGCGCATCCACCCGCTCTTCCTCGTTGAAGGAAAGCTCCCCGTACAGCAATAGCGCGAACAACATGCGCGTATCCGCGCAACTTAACGCTTGGCTCATAAAGCATGCCTCATACAAAATCTCCCAAAGCGACCCGCATCTTCTGTGTTGCCCGGAACAGGCAGTTCTTGGCCGCTTCCTCGGTGGTTCCCAGAATCTCTCCGATGCGCCTCAGGCGCAATCCCTGATAATGTCTCAGCTCGAATACCATCCGCTCGCGCGCGGTCAGGCCGTCCAGCACCTGCTTGATGCGGTTGCGAAGCTGGCCGCTGAACAGGTGCCTTTGCGGATCTCCGTCCACGCGTTCCTCCGGAACCGAGTCCATGCGGTCCAGCGGACCGTCCGCCGCCGCCAGCACCGGCGGCTCCTCGCGTCGCACCTTGCGCTTGCGCATCTGGTCCAGGCACAGATTGGTCACGATGCGGTACAGCCAGGTATGGAAGCTGCAATCGAAGCGGAATTTGTCCAGGTTGCGAAACACCCTCAAAAACGCCTCCTGATACACGTCCTGCGCATCTTCGGGCGACCGCAACAGGTTCATGGCCAGCCGGAGCACACTTTGGTCGTAGACCCGCACCAACTGCTCGAAGGCGTCGTGATCGCCCTGCTGCGCAGCCCGGATCAGCGCCGATTCGTCAGTCTGTAAGCCCGAATTGAGGGCCACGGCTCTCCGTTGCAACACCTACTTTGACGCCCCTCCTAGGGAAAGGTAACGCAGCCGGGTGAGGGAGGCAACTCGATGCGGCCTACTCAGCGATCTGGAGCGCGCTCCGCCCGGTCTCATGGATTCAATAATATAGCGCTATCGTTGATGATACGCGTCGTTCAGGCCGGCGATGTCGAGCTTCTTCATCTTAAACATCGCCTTCATCACGCGTTCTTTTCTTTCCGCGTTCTGGTCCTTCATCATCTCGATCAGAGCTGTGGGCACGATTTGCCATGAGAGCCCGTATTTGTCCTTCAACCAGCCGCACTGGACTTCCTTCCCGCCTTCCGAGAGTTTCTCCCAGAACTCGTCCACTTCCTGCTGGGTTTCGCAGTGAACCACAAACGAGATCGCCTCCGTAAATTGGAAGTGAGGCCCTCCGTTCAACGCGGTGAATTTTTGTCCATCCAGCTCGAACGCGACGGTCATCACGCTGCCCTTGGGGCCGGGTCCGGCTTCGCCATAACGCGTGACGGCCTCGATTCTTGAATGCTTGAAAATGGATGTATAGAAACCGGCGGCCTCCTCGGCCTGGCTATCGAACCATAGGAACGGGGTGATCTTTTGAATGCGCGCGTCCATGCTGTCTTCTCCTCAGATACCACCTTAACTCCCACACCGCCCCTCTCCGCTGGTTCAGTGCAGCCAGAGTCGCCCGAATCGGTTCTGGTGCCGCAGTTTGGACCAGGAGTCCCTCCGCTTTGGTGTACTATTTGAATGTGTACATGATTTGAAGGAGTCACTGGCATGCCGAGAATAGCGGTTGAAGACAACAGCCGGATGTCCCTGCGGATTCGGGCCGAGGAAAAGGCGCTGCTCTTGCGCGCGGTGGCGCTGAACCACACCGACCTGACGGATTTTGTCATTCGTCACGCCGTGTTTGCCGCCAAGGCTGTCATTGAAGAGGCGGATCATGTGCATCTCTCCGAGAGGGACAGCTTGCGGGTTCTCGATTTGCTCGAGAATCCTCCTGCGCCGAACGCAAAACTGCGGGCAGCCGCTCGCGTATTGCCAAAGCGGTAATAATCGTGGCGGCATGGCACGAAGAACCGATTCACAAGAAGCATGATCGGGAAGCATTCGACTGTGGCGAGGAAGCCCTGAATGAATTCCTGCGCCGTTACGCCCGCAAGAGCCACGAGCTGGGCGGCGCGAAAACGTTCCTTGCGATTGACGATGCAGACAACAAAACCATTCTCGGCTTCTATAGCCTGAGCCCCACGTCGGTTGACCATGCCCGGACTCCTGAGATCATACGGCGCGGGCTGGCTCGCCATGACGTGCCGGGCTTCCGCTTGGCGCGCCTGGCGGTGGATCGCAGACTGCAAGGGCGGGGAATTGGCGGACAACTTCTGCTCGCGGCGGGCAGACGCTGCCTGTCGGCTGCGGCGGAAGTCGGCGGCGTGGCGCTGGTCATCGACGCCAAGAATGAAAGAGCAGCGGGATGGTACGCCAGCTATGGCGCTGTGCCGTTGCTGGACGCGCCGTTGTCTCTGCTGCTGCCGCTCGCGACAATCGAGGCCGCGCTCAAAAAAGCGGGGAAATACTGACGTTGCCTGCATGCTCTCGATCAGTCGCTCGCGCCCCGGCACCCGCTATAATCGAAATTAAGTCCCACCCTTCGCGGCTCGGAGCCGCACAGGCGAACCGAAATGAAGCTTCTCAGGACATCTTTATCGGCTCTTGCATACATGGTTCTGGCTACCCTCCAGGTCCGCGGGCAGTATCCGCCTCCGGCCCCGCAGCGGCCCGCCGTTCCCTCCGGTGGAATCCATTTTTCCGACGACGATCAGTTCCACGGGAGCGTGGCCACCGGCGCCGCCAGCGCCGCGCCTCTGAAGCTGACCCTTCAGGACGCCATCGACCGCGCCCTCAAGGCCAACCTGGGGCTGCTGGTTCGCGGCTCGGAAACCAGCGCGGCGCGGGCGGAGCGGCTGCGCACCCTCAGCGCCCTGCTCCCCAACGTCAGCGCTTCCTTCGCCGAAACCGAGACGCAGATCAGCCTCGCGGTCTATGGCTTTCACTTCGCCGGGGTGCCGTCCATCGTCGGGCCGTTCTCCTTCACCGACGCCCGCGCCTTCGCCAACGCGCCCGTTTTCGATTGGACCGCGTTCAAGAACCTCAAGGCCGCGGCCGAGAACGCCCGCGCCGCGCAACTCTCGCTCGAGGACGGGCGGGACCTGGTGGTCCAGTCGGTTGCGTCCGGCTATCTCACGATCCTGGCCGACTCCGGCCGCATTGAGGTGACCCGTACGCAGGTCTCGACCGCCGACGCTCTTGTGGGGTTGGCCAAGGACCAGCATCAGGCCGGCATCATTCCGGCCATCGACGAACTGCGTGCGCAGGTCGAATTGAAGACTCAGCAGCAGCGCTTAGTGATTCTCCAAAACCAGCTCGCCAAGGATAAATTGACCCTGGCGCGCGCCATCGGATTGCCTTCCGGCCAGGACTTCGACGCCGCCGACCCAGTGCCCTACCGGCCGATTGAAAATTTGAATACCGCCAATCTGCTCAGCAGAGCCTACGAGGGCCGCGCGGATTATCGCAGTGGAGCGGCGCAGCTTCACGCCGCCGAGATCGCGCGCCAGGCCACTGGCGCGGAGCGCCTTCCCACGGGCTTCGTGAGCGCCAACTACGGCGATATCGGGCCCACGCTGGCGCAGTCCCACGGCACGTTTACCGTGACCGGAACGGTCAGCGTGAATGTGTTCGACGGCGGGCGCATCCGCTCGGACCAGGCCTCGGCGGACGCGGAAATCGAGCGACGCCGCAATGAGCTGGCCGACCTGCGCGGCAAAATCGATTTCGAGGTGCGCTCGGCGCTACTCGATCTCAGCACCGCCTCCGATCAGGTAAGCCTGGCTCGCGACAATCTGGATCTGGCCAACCAGACTCTTCAGCAGGCGCGGGACCGGCTTGCCGCCGGCGTTACCGATAATCTGGAGGTGGTCCAGGCGCAGGAGGCCCTCGCCGCCGCGAATCAGGATCTGATCAACGGGATGTACGTGCATAATCTGGCGAAAGTTGCGCTGGCCCGAGCGGTGGGCTCGACCGAGACGTCGCTCAAGCAGTTCCTGGGGGGGAACTAACTCATGGCCGAGGTATCGGAAAGAGAAACGCGCGAGGCCACGCCCGCAACTCGCAGTGGAGCGCGGACGGCGCTCAAATGGATCGCCGCGCTGGTGGTGTTGGCGGCGCTGGGCGTGGGCGGGTATCTCATTTGGCTGCGCCTTTCGCTAGTGGAATCCACCGACGACGCCCAGATCGACGGCACCATCGTCCCGGTGAGCGCGCGCATTTCCGGGAACGTCATTGCGGTCCAGGCCCAGGACGAACGCGAGGTGAAGGCGGCCGACGTCCTGGTGGAGCTGGACAAGAAGGATCTGGAAGTGGCGGTGGCCAAGGCGCAAGCCGATCTGGCCGACGCCGAAGCCACGCTCGACAGCGCGCGCAGCGACGTTCCCGCGGCCACGGTTTCCAGCGCCAGCACGCTCAGCGGAGCGCGTTCCTCGCGCGAGGATTCCAGCGCCAACGTGAGCTATGCCGAGCAACAACTCGGCGCGGCGCAGTCCCGTCTCGTAGTGGCGCAGGCGAACGTCCGCGTGGCACAGGCCAATCGCAATAAGGCCGCGCAGGATGTCGAGCGGTATCGCGGCCTGGTCGCCAAGGACGAGATCTCGCGCCAGACCTTCGATCAGTCGGTTTCCGCCGAGCAAGCTGCCGCCGCAACCGTGGAGGCGCAGCAGGCCGCCGTGGCGGAGGCCGGCCAGAATGTCTCCGCCGCCGAAAAATCCGTAGAGCAGGCTCGCGCCCGTCTACGCGAGGCGGACGCCCAGGTGGAGGCCGCCGCCGCGGGGCCGTCGCAGGTCAAGGGCACCGAGGCGCGCGCCCAGGCGGCTCTGGCTCGCGTAGCCCAAAAGAGAGCGGAGGTCGAGCAAGCGCGGCTCAATCTGAGCTACGCCACCATCACCGCTCCGGTCAACGGCATCGTCGGCAGAAAAGCGGTCGATCCGGGTCAGAACATTGCCTCCGGCCAGCAGTTGATGTCCATCGTGGCGCTGGACGACATCTGGGTCGCCGCCAATTTCAAGGAGACCCAATTGAAGGATATGCGCATCGGCCAACGCGTGACCTTCGAGGTGGACGCCAACGGCCGCACTTACGCCGGCAAGGTAGAACGCATCGCCGGCGCCAGCGGAGCCAAGTTCAGTCTGCTGCCTCCTGAAAACGCCACCGGAAATTACGTCCGCGTGGTGCAAAGAATTCCCGTGCGCATTTCCATCGACCCCGGGCAAAATGACGATCACGCGCTTCGCCCAGGCATGTCCGTAACACCTAAAGTACAGATACACTAGGCCCTACATCGGGTTTATAAACAGAATCAATTGGACGCCGCTTGCGTTCCTCGGATATTCTGGGAGCGTAAAAGGGCGATGATTTATCGCTCTCTACGAAACCCCGTAGTTCGGTTCCTTTCGTCTTAGCCGCCACTGCGATGTGCGGCTTCCAAACGCAGCGAAATCCAATCAGGAGGACGTGTCTTTATGCCACGGTTTGCCGTTCCCTTTGCCGCAGTGTACTTCGCAAGCGCTTCTTTGTGGGGTCAGATACCGAAACTCGCTCCGAAATTCCCTCCAGTGGGAGCGCTGGCCCGCGCCGAGGACTCTCCGGAAGCGTCCGCGATGAATGAAACTTTCTACAACAGCCCCCGCACGCCGGAGCCACCGGCCTCCCAGCCGGACGGCACTGTATCGGACGGCACAGTTTCGGCCGGCACTGTATCGGCCGGCACTGTATCGGTGGAGCAGCTTCAGCACCCGCTGTCGCGCAAGGGCGCGAGCCTGCTCGCCAGGGCGAAGAACTTCGCCGACATGGGCGATCACGGCAAGGCCATCGCGGAATTGCAGCTGGCTCTGAAGGAGCGCTCCGCGATTCCTTACGCTCACAGCCTGCTGGGCTCCGAATACCTGAGGATCAACCGGGTCCCCGCCGCGATTGAGGCGCTGGAGCAGGCCGTCAAACTGCTGCCGCGCAGCGCTGTCAACCATGCCAACCTGGGCTATGCATGGTTCCTCCAAGGCGACGCGCAGCGCGCCGAGATCGAGGTTCGCCAGGCCCTCGATCTGGACCGCGCCCAAGGCCAAAACGACGAGAAGACCCGCCGGGTGCTGAGTATCATCACGCACGCCCGCCAAGCCGGACAATAAGCCGACGGCTCACCGATGGCAGGTCGCAGACCTGCCCCACAGGGTTCAGAGCATCGATCGGCAGGGGTGGGGCAGGTCTGCGACCTGCCTTCTCGCGACCACAGGGAGCGGCGTAAAAGCGCGCCGATCTGTTATGATGATCTTCAGGAGGGCACGAGATGGGTTCGCTCGGCGTACCGGAAATGATATTCATCTTTTTGCTGGCCCTCGTTCTGTTTGGCCCGAAAAAGCTTCCAGAACTGGGGCGGACGATGGGGAAAGCCCTGACCGAGTTCCGCCGCGCTTCCAGCGATTTGAAGTCGTCGTTCGAGCGCGAAATGCAGACCCTGGAGCGGGAGAGCGAATCGCTGAAAGAGGCTACGCACAGCACCGTCAACGATCTTGCGAAGCATCTGGAGTATGACGATCCTGTCTACGACGAGGACCGTCACAACTACACGCCAGCAGTGATTGAAACCGCCGCTACCACCAATCCTTCCACAGTAGGCGCTTCCGAAGTGTCGAGCGCCGAATCACATGGGACCACCGAAACTGCGGGCGCGGCTGTAGCAGCGCTGCCGCCGGTCGAGGACACGGTCCCCCGCTCGGAATCCACCGAGACGGTACAGAAGCAAAGTTAGTTAAGAAGTTGTACTTGAGATGAACGAAGGAAACGGCGGAGAACTGCCTCCGGATCAGACCGATTCGTTTCGCGACGACCCTCACGCGCCGCCGCCGCCGGAGATCATCACTCCGACGGCGGTGACGCTTGGAGGCGGCGGTTCGCGCACGCCTCCGCCGCCTCCTCCGCCGCCCCCGTCTGACGATGCTGACGAGGACGACGGCGAAGAGCATGGCATGTTGCGCATGTCGTTCCTCGAACATCTGGAGGAGCTGCGCACGCGCATCATCCGAGCCTTATACGGCTTTGGCGTGGTCTTCCTGGGCTGCGTTTTCTTTAGCGACCAGCTGTTCAACATCATCATGATTCCGGGCCGGGCCGCGATGAAGGCCACCGGAATTCCAGGCGCGGGTTTCATTTCCATCGATCCGATGGAGAATTTCCAGATCATCTGGGTGTGGACGCCCGTGGTCGCTTCCCTGTTTCTAGGTTCGCCGTGGATTCTCTGGCAGGTGTGGGCGTTCATATCGCCGGGTCTGTACAAGAAAGAGAAGAAATGGGCCATCCCGTTTGTCCTGGGCACCGCGGGGCTGTTCATCGCCGGCGGATGTTTCGGCTACTTTATCGCCTTCCGCTACGGCATGGCGTTCCTCTTCGGCCTGGGAAAAAACGTGGATGTGCTCCCGCTCATCACTATCGAGAATTACTTCGATAAGTTTGTCGACGTGATGCTGGGCATCGGCCTGGTGTTCGAGCTGCCGATCCTGCTATTCATGCTGACCCTGCTGCGCGTGGTTTCGCCTAGCTTCCTGTTGAATCATTCGCGCTACGCGATTCTGGGGATCGTGATCGTCGCCGCGATCGTGACGCCGACGCCTGACGTATTTAATTTGATGCTGTTCGCCGTGCCGATGTGCATGCTGTTTTTCCTCGGCATCTTCCTGAGCTATATTCTTGTGCTCAAGCGTGAGCACCGCAGCTTCCCCTGGAAGCCATTCCTGATGTGGCTAGGGATCGCTCTCGCGATGATTGCTTCGGTGGTGGCTGTGATGGTGATCGAATATCACTTCCACGTGACCTGGCGCTGGCCGTTCGTCGTGAAGTAAAGCCTCTCTGTAGGCGCTTCTGAAGCATCGGGCGCCGAATCGTCGGACACCCCCAACTCGTGGGTTCAGAGCCGGGGTCAAGGTCCATTCCTTTTCAAAACATGGCTGCTGAATTGTTGCCTCCTGAGCGGGAAGAAGAGGACATGCTGCGCATGTCCATCATGGAGCATCTCGAGGAACTGCGCGGGCGCATCGTCAAAGCCCTGTACGGCTTTGGCGTGGTCTTCCTCGTTTGCCTCTACCAGAGCGACAAACTGTTCGACATCGTCATGGCGCCGGGTCGGGATGCGATGCGACGAACCGGGATTCCCGGCGCGGATTTCGTCGCCATCCACCTCATGGAGCAGTTCCAGATCATCTGGGTGTGGACGCCGCTGGTGGCGTCGCTGTTTCTGAGTTCGCCGTGGATCCTATGGCAGGTGTGGGCGTTCCTCTCGCCGGGGCTATACAAACGGGAGAAGAAATGGGCGATTCCGTTCGTTCTTGGCACGGCGGGACTGTTCCTGCTGGGCGGAGCCTTCGGTTACTTCATCGCCTTCCGCTACGGGCTGACGTTTCTGCTGGGCATCGGCAAGAATGCGCACGTGCTTCCGCTGATCTCCATCGAAGATTACTTCGACAGGTTCGTGGACATGATGCTGGGCATCGGCGTCGCCTTTGAGCTGCCGGTGCTGCTGTTCTTCCTCACGCTGATTCGCGTGGCGTCGCCCAGCTTTCTGCTGAATCATTCGCGCTACGTGATTCTGGCGATCGTCATCCTGGCCGCCATCATCACGCCCACTCCGGACGTGTTCAACCTGATGCTGTTCGCCGCGCCGATGTGCGTGCTGTTCTTCATTGGCATCTTCTTGAGCTATCTGCTGGTGCTGAAGCGCGAGAACCGCGGGTTCCCGTGGATCGCGTTCCTGATGTGGCTGGGGATCGCGGCGGCGCTGCTCGCGGCCGTGGCGGCGTTGGCCGTAATCGGAGATCGCAACCATCTGACGTGGCGTTGGCCGTTCGTCCTCAGGTAGTAGCTTAAGCTTCCCTGCAATGCAGAGATGGATCGTCCAGTACTTTCTTCAGGCGAGGTCCCTCTAGCGCGCCGGACTCGATATCGATACGCCAATCCTCCGTCAAGAGCAGCGAGTGATTCAAATCGTAATAGGCGATGTGCAGCGCCGGGCCGTTGAAGGAAAGGTTCGCGTGCCCGTTGTATCCCACATCGACTTCCTCGTCGTTGGGATAACGCCTGTTATCCCATGCCAGCCATCTGCAATCCAGAATGTCCGGAGCCGCACCGCGCGCGATCGGCATGCCGCCGTGGCCCACACATCGCCCGTACGCGTCGATGCCGTCCTTGACGCGGAATTTCTCATAAAGGGCCAGCCTGTGCTCGTGGCCCCAAAACCAAATCACCGGCCGGTGAATCAGCTTCGCCAATTGCCTCGCCGGAATTTGATACCAGCCCTCAAACGCGGAGTGCGGCCCGTGATGCGACATCAAAATCAGTCCACGTTTGTCTCCGTCCGGATTCACGGAGGCCTTCAGCCAGGCGAGCAGGGGCTCGGGAAGAGTGCACGCCGGCTTGAGCGACGTCGTCTTGCGAAGCCATTCGCTCCGCAGCAGCACAGGCACTTTATCCCATTCAAAACGAGTAGAATTGTAGCCGGTGTCCAGTCCAATGATGCGCCAGTGCTTATTTTCGAGGCAAAAGAAGCTCGCCCACTGTCCCGTTCCCCATTCGCCGCCGGATTCTTTCAATCCCATCCTCGGCAGAACCATTCTCCAGTAGCCGTTTCCGTCAGCGTACATTTCGTGATTGCCATTGAGTGCGAAGCTGCCTTTCGCGCCCATCGGCCACTTTACCGGTGCATAGGGACTCGTTTTCTCCCCAAGGAAGTTTTCTCGCACCTCATTG
>Ga0182024_10001932_pt1 | contig 52225 bp, 44 predicted proteins | sample P32metaG_FD_120480 | JGI IMG/M metagenome (GOLD analysis project Ga0182024, IMG submission 120480) | Permafrost microbial communities from Stordalen Mire, Sweden - P3-2 metaG (Illumina Assembly) | ecosystem: Environmental > Terrestrial > Soil > Wetlands > Permafrost | place: Sweden: Stordalen... | reverse complement strand
GTCCCCCGCCAGGACCTGGGCCCGCGCCGTCGCCACTTCGTCGGCCCCGACCCCGAGCAGGCGCAGGAGGTAGGGATGGGCACAGAAGCAGCCGTGGCGGACCCCGATGCCCCACTCGGCGCTGAGTCGGGCCGCCACCAGCGCGTGGTGGAGGCCATCGACCGTGAAGGCCGCCACGGCCAGGGTCTCGGTCGTCGTCCCCGGTCCGAGGAGGCGGACGCCGTCGATGGCGGCTAGCCCGGCCTTGAGCCGGCGGGCCAACCGGGACTCGTGGGCCACGATGGCCTCCCATCCGATGCGCCCGAGCTCGGTCAGGGCGGCCCCGAAGGCCACCGCACCGACGACGTTGGGCGACCCCGCCTCCTCCCGCTCGGGGGGCTCGCTCCAGATGACCTCGTCCAGGTCGACCAGGTCGACCGCCCCACCGCCGGCCAGGAAGGGATCGCCCACGCTGAAGGTGGCCCGGGGGCCGATCAGGGCCCCGGCGCCGAACGGGGCGTAGAGCTTGTGGCCGCTGAAGGCCACGAAGTCCGGGCCGGCGGGCAGCGGGCGGTGCGGTGCCAGCTGCGCCGCATCGAGGGCGACCGGCACCCCGCGCTCGTGGGCCGCTGCACAGATCTCGTCGACCGGGGGCAGCCAGCCGGTCACGTTGGAGGCGCCGGTCAGGGCCAGCAGGACCGGCCGGGGGGAGGCCTCGAGGGCCGCCACCACGTCGTCGGTCCCAAAAGTGCCGTCCGGCCCGCACTCGACCCATCGCCGCTCGGCCACCCGGGCCCAGGGGAGCAGGTTGGCGTGGTGCTCGACCACCGTGGTCACGACCACGTCGCCCGGGGCGGCCGCCAGCCGGTAGGCGAGGTGATTGATGGCCTCGGTGGTGTTGCGGACGATGACCGCCACCTCGTCCCGCCCGGCCGCCGGCCGCCCGGCGAAGGCGAGGACCCGGTCGCGGGCCCGCTCGTAGGCGGCGGTGGCGGTCCGCGACTTGTAGCCCGCCCCCCGGTGCACGCTCGAGTACCACGGGAGGAAGTCGGCCACCGCCTCGGCCACCGCGGTCATGGCCGGGGTGGACGCGGCGCTGTCGAGGTCCCGGTAGGGCCGCTCGGAGCCGTCGAGACAGGGGACCCCGATCCCCGCCCCCACCAGGTCGGCCAGGGCCCGGCCCTCGGTCCCGGGCACCCCGGCGGTGGCGGCGGTCATCCCCCTCACACTACGGAGCCGCCGCCCGGCGGCGGCGGCGGACCCCCCGGGCCGGCCCTGCGGTACCCTCCGGGGGGTGGAGCACGACTACGAGGCGTTGCTGGCCGAGGCCGAGCACACCCTTGACGACGTGGACCGCGCGCTTGAGCGACTCGACGAGGGGAGCTACGGCACCTGTGAGGCCTGCGACCAGCCGATCGCCGAGGACCGGTTGGCCCGGCACCCGGCCGCCCGGACCTGCGAGCGCCACCCCCAGCTCACCGATCCCCCCGACTGACGCCGCCGAGGGACCGGGGCCCCGGTCAGGCCTTCTTGGTCTCCCAGAAGATGGTGTCGATGGCGGCGATCTGGTCCAGCAGGTCCTGGCCCACTGCGGCGTCGGTCGTCTTCTTGGCCTCGCCCGCCCGCTTGGTCGCCTTCCAGAACAGGTCGTGGAGCTGGGGGTACTTCTCGACGTGCTCGGGCTTGAAGTAGTCGGTCCACAGGACCCAGAGGTGGTGCTTGACCAGGTCGGCCCGCTCCTCCTTGATGACCACCGCCCGCTCCTTGAAGACCGGGTCGTCCGAGCCGTTGTACTTCTCCATGATCGCCTTCACCGACTCGGCCTCGATCCGGGCCTGGGCCGGGTCGTAGATGCCGCACGGCAGGTCGCAGTGGGCGTGCGCCGTCGCCGGGGCGCGGAGCCAGTCGGCGGCGGTGAGCAGTCGGTCGAGGGTTCGCATGGTCGGGCTCCTTCTCGGTCCCCACGTGGGGGTCCCGGTTCGTCCACGGTTGGGGTCGTGCCGCGTGGCCCCACACTACCCATGACCGCTGCGGCGAAAAGTGGGTCCCGAGGTCGGGCCGCCGGTCCGCTGGCGGCCCTGGCGCTGACGGCGGCGATGGCCGGACTGGCCGCCGCCGCCACCCGCCGGGTGCTGGTGGTCGGCACCAGCATGGCCCCGGCGCTGGCCCCCGGCGACCGGCTGCTCGTCGCCCGCCTGCCGGCCCGCTGGCCGCTGCGGCCCGGGGACCTCGTCGCCCTGGCCGATCCCCGCCCTCCGCCCGGCGCCCCGCCCCTGCTCCTGGTCAAGCGGGTGGTGTCGACCGGGCCTTGGGGGGTCGAGGTGGCGGGGGACAACGGGGCGGCCAGCACCGACAGCCGGGTGTTCGGACCCGTCCCCCGGCGCTCGGTGATCGGCCGGCCCGTGTACCGCTACGGGCCACCGGGCCGCACCGGCCGCCTCGGCCGGCCCGGACCGGCCCGGACCGGGGTGCGGTGAACGGGGAGGGATACGCTCTTGGGAAATGGGGACCGACCCGGCCGAGAAGTGGAACGACCTCGGCGCCTTCATCCGTGAGCAGCGGGGCTCGGCCCGGCTGTCCCTCCGGCGCCTCTCGGAGCTGGCCGGGATCTCCAACCCCTACCTGAGCCAGATCGAGCGGGGGCTGCGCCGGCCGTCGGCCGAGATCCTCCAGCAGATCGCCAAGGCCCTGCGCATCTCGGCCGAGACGCTCTACGTCCAGGCCGGCATCCTCGACCCGCCCGACGGCACCCCCGACCTGGCTCGCCAGATCCTGGCTGACCCCTACCTGAGCGAGGAGCAGAAGCAGGCCCTCGTCCGCATCTACCTCTCCTTCCGTCGCGAGCACGACGGCGAGCCCGGATCCGAGGCGGACCCGGGGGTGGCGTCGGGTGGGGACCCGGCGCCCGGGGAGCCCCCGCCCGGGGCCACCGCGGCGACCGACGGCACCCCGGGGGCGGTCGGCAACGGGCACCACCCCGGAGGGGAGCCCCACCGCTCCCGATAGCCTGGGCCCGCCATGCGCCGGCTCGCGGTCCTCTCCCTGCACACCTCGCCGCTCGCCCAACCCGGAACCGGGGACGGCGGGGGCATGAACGTCTACGTCCGGGAGCTGGCCGCCGCGCTGGCCCGGACCGGGGTGGGCTGCGACGTGTTCACCCGGGCCTGGGCCCCCGACCTGGCACCGAGGGTGGAGGTCGAGCCGGGCCTGTCGGTGCACCACGTCCCGGCCGGGCCGATGGCGACACTGCCCCGGGCCGCCCTGCCCGGCGTGGTCGGCGAGTTCACCGAGCGGGTCCACGCCCTGATGGCCGGGGCGAGCGAGGGTGGGGCCCCCTTCGAGGCGATCCACGCCAACTACTGGCTCTCGGGACTGGCCGGGCACGCCATCAAGCACGAGCTCGACCTGCCGCTGGTCTGCACGTTCCACACCCTGGACCGGGTGAAGGCGGAGGCCGGCCCCGAGGAGGTGGAGGCCGACATGCCCCACCGCCGGGCCGAGGCCGAGGCGTCGGTCATCGAGTGCTCCGACACGGTCCTGGCCTCGTGCAGCGTCGAGGCCGAACAGATCGCCGAGCTCTACCACGCCGACCCGGCCCGCATCGCGGTGGTGCCACCCGGCGTCGACCACGCCTTCTTCGGCCCCGGCCACCGGCCCCAGGCGCGCCGGGCCCTTGCCCTCCCTCCCGAAGGGACCCTCCTCTTGTTCGTGGGCCGCATCCAGCCCCTGAAGGGGGCGGACGTGGCCCTGCGGGCCCTGGCCGAGCTCGACGGCCCGGGCGCCCCCTACCGCCTGGTGGTCGTGGGCGGCCCGAGCGGGCCCCGGGGGGACGAGGCCTACCGGGGCCTGCGTTCACTGGCGGCCGAGCTCGGGGTGGAGGACCGGCTCACCCTGGTCGAGCCCCGGCCCCACGAACTGCTGTCCACCTATTACCGGGCGGCCGACGCCTGCCTGGTGCCCAGTCGGTCCGAGTCCTTCGGCCTGGTCGCCCTGGAGGCCGCCGCCTGCGGGACCCCGGTGGTGGCCTCCGCCGTGGGCGGCCTGACCACCCTGGTCGACCACGGCCGGACCGGGCTCCTCGTCGACAGCGCCGACCCCTCGGCCTACGCCGCCGCCGTCCGCCGGATCGTCGATGAGCCCCTGGCGGCCGAGCGGATGTCCACCGCCGCCGTGCTCCGGGCCCGGCACTACACCTGGCGGGGGGCGGCGGCCGCCCTGGGCGCCATCTTCGACGAGCTGGTGGTGGGGCGGCTGGTGGAGTGCTCCTGAGAGCACCCACCCGACCCCGGCGGGGCCGGGGCCCCGGCGGACGCTGATGCCGCTGGTCGATCTGCCCGACCCGGCCGCCATGGCCGCCACCGTCCGGCGCATCGAGGAGTGGATCGAGCGGGAGCGGGCCCCCGACGGCACCTTCGGGCTGGTGGCGGCCGAGCACCAAGAGGTCACCGACCGGACCGCCTCGCACCGCTGGTACCTGCGCTTCAAGGGGGAGGAGAAGGAATTCATCACGGTCTGGCTGACCCTCCGCCAGCGGACGCTGCACCACGAGGCCCAGTTCATGCCGGCCCCCGACCAGCACCTCGCCGAGGTGCTGCAGTACCTCATGCGGCGCAACACGGAGCTCTACGGGATGGCCTTCTGCCTCGGCCCCGAGGACGCCGTCTATCTGGTGGGCCGGGTGCCGGCCTCCCTGGTGGACGACGACGAACTCGACCGGATCGCCGGGTCGTCCATCCTCTACGTGGACGACCACTTCCCGACGGCGATGACCCTCGGGCACCCCTCCCTGTACCGCCGCCGCCCCCGGCGCTGACCGGGCCCGGCGGCCGGGGACGGCCTCCGGGGGCCGGTAGCCTCTCGGGCCATGGCCGTGAAACTGCTGGTGGTCGGGGGCGGCCGCATGGGGGGGGCCCTGGTCACCGGGCTGATCACGCACCGTTGGGCCGGGGCCTCCGAGCTCGCCCTGGTCGAGCCGGTCCCCGAGCGCCGGGCCGCCCTGGCCGTCGAGCACCCGGGGCTGGTGGTGCTCGAGGCCCCCGGACCCGGCGTGGTGGCCCCCGACGGCGGGGCGATCCTGGCGGTGAAGCCCGAGGTCGCCGAGGCGGTGTGCCGGGCGGTCGGGGCGACCGGGGTCACCCGGGTCATCTCGATCGTCGCCGGGATGGCCACCCACCGGCTCGAGGCCGTCCTGCCCCAGGGTGCGGCGGTGATCCGGGCCATGCCCAACACCCCGGCCTTGGTCGGCGCCGGGGTGACCGCCATCTCGGGCGGGTCCAGCGTGGGGGCGGCCGACCTGGACTGGGCCGAGGGCGTGCTCGGCGCCGTGGGCACGGTGCTCCGGCTCCCCGAGCGCCACCTCGACGCGGTGACCGCCCTGTCGGGTTCGGGCCCCGCCTACTTCTACCTGGTGGCCGAGGCCCTCATCGAGGCGGGGGTGCTGGCCGGGCTCACTCGGGAGGTGAGCCGGACCCTGGTCGTCGAGACCCTGTTCGGGTCGGCCAAGCTCCTGGTCGAGACCGGGGAGGAGCCCGCGGCCCTGCGGGCCTCGGTGACCTCACCGGGGGGGACGACCGCCGCCGCCCTGCGGGCCCTCGAGTCCCGGGCCGTGCGGTCGGCCTTCATCGAGGCGGTGGCCTCGGCCACCGAGCGCTCTCGCAACCTGGCCCGCTGACCGGGCGCCGGGTCGGCCACCGGCCCCGGAGAAGTCTGCGGGCCGTCTGCCTGCAATTCCTCCACTTTCGCCCCGCCCCCCGAGGGCGTACAGTCCTGGGTGCGGAGGGGGAGTCCACACCGATGACCCAGCAACTCGACACCACCCAGACCAGGTTCCTGACCGTCGGTGAGGTCGCGGCCATCCTCCGGGTGTCGAACATGACGGTCTACCGGCTGATCAACGCCGGTCAGCTCCCCGCCGCCCGTATCGGGCGCTCGTTCCGGGTCCGTCAGGAGGACCTGGACCGCTACGTGGCCGAGCACCTCACCAAGGCCGGTTGAGCGGGGTCGGACCCGCCGGGCCCCCGGGCCCCGGGACCGTCTTCTTCCTGTCGGACTACGGACTCCGGGACGAGTTCGCCGGGGTGGTGCACGCGGTGCTGCGGCGCCTAGCCCCCGACGCCGCCGTCATCGACCTCACCCACGAGATCGCACCGTTCGACGTCCGGGCCGGGGCCGCCGCCCTCGCCCGGGCGCTCCCGCACCTGGGTCCGGGTGTCGTCCTGGCCGTGGTCGACCCCGGGGTGGGTGGCCCGAGGCGGGCCGTCGCCCTCGAGACGGCGGCGGCGACCGGGCCCCGGTTCTGGGTGGGCCCCGACAACGGTCTCCTGCTCGGGGCGGCCGAGGCCGGTGGCCCGGTGGCCCGGGCCGTCGACCTGGCCCGACGGGCCCCGCCGGACGCGGCCGACCCGGCCGGGGGCGATGGGACCCCCGGGCCGGTGACCTTCGACGGGCGCGACCTGTTCGCCCCGACGGCGGCGGCGCTGTGCAACGGCGCCTCCCTGGCGTCACTCGGCCCGGCGGTGGACCCCTCGGGCCTGGTGCGGGTCCCGGCCCCGACCTGCGACGCCGGGACCCTCCCCGACGGCCGGTCCCTGCTCCGGGCCGAGGTGACCTGGGTCGACCGCTTCGGCAATGCCCAGCTGGCGGTGCCACCGGTGGCCGTCCCCCCCGGGGTGGACCGGGTGGCCGTGGACCTCGACCCGGCCGGGGCGGCCCCGCCCCCGGGCCCGGACGCCTGGGGTGGCCCCGAGGCGGTCCGGCGGGTCCGGGCCTTCGGCGAGCTCGCCCCGGGGGAGGCGGGCCTGCTGGTGGACGCCAACGGTGCCCTGGCCCTGGTGGTGGCCGAGGGTTCGGCGGCGGCCCGCTTCGGGATGGTCGCCGGCTCCCTGGTCCGGCTCGTTTGGTGACGGGCCGGTCCCGCTCGCTACCATCCGCGGGTGAGCGCAGACCGCGGCGATCGGCCTGAGCCGGCCCGGGCCCGCCGCATCCCCGAGGCCACCGTGGTTCGGCTGCCGATCTACCAGCGCATCCTGAGCGAGCTCCTGCGGAGCGGCGCGTCCACCGTATCGTCCGAGCAGCTGGCCGGACTGGCCCGGGTCAACGCGGCCAAGGTCCGCAAGGATCTCTCCCTGCTGGGGTCGTTCGGGACCCGCGGCACCGGCTACGACGCGGCCTTCTTGGTCTCCCAGATCGACCGGGCGCTCGGCGTCGACCGGGACTGGCCCGTGGTCATCGTCGGGATCGGCAACCTCGGCCGGGCCCTCGTCAACTCCGAGGGGTTCTCGTCCCGGGGCTTCCGGGTGTCGTGTCTGTGCGACGTCTCGCCGGCCGTCATCGGCCAGACGGTCGGCTCGGTCACCGTGCGTCACCTCGACCAGCTGGGCGAGATGGCCCGCAGCGAGCGTCCGGCCATCGGGGTCATCGCCACGCCGGCCCCGGCGGCCCAGGAGGTGGCCGACGCCCTGGTCGCCGTCGGGGTGCGGTCGATCCTGAACTTCGCCCCCCGGGTGCTCAGCGTCCCGGCCGACGTGCTGCTCCGCTACGTGGACCTGTCGATCGAACTACAGGTGATGAGCTTCTACCAGTCCCGCCGGGCCGACGAGGTGGAGGGTGATGTGCCGATGATGCGGTCGGTGGGCCTGTCCCCGGCGCCCGACATCGGCTGACCGGTCCCCGGCGAGATGTCCCGGCGGGCCGGTGCCCGGCCTCGGCCGATCCGGCCCCGCCGTCGGGCGCCCGACCCCGGCCGGCGTCGCCGGTGACCGTCGGGTCGACCTCCCGCCTATCATGCGGGAGACGACCGGACGCGACTGGCGGCCGGTCCGCACGGCACGGGGCCGTGACCTGCCCTCCGGCTCACCGAGCCGGTCCCGGGGGCGGGCCGACCAAGGGAGGCGCCCGACCCGTTGTCAGTCGTGGTTGTCGGTCTGGAGCACCACCATGCGCCCCTCGATCTGCTCGAGCGGGCGGCGGTGGGCGAGAACGAGGTCGCCAAGATCCTCGGGACCCTTCGGGACAGCGTGAACCTCCAGGAGTCGGTGGTGCTGTCCACCTGCCTGCGCACCGAGGTCTACGCGGTCGTCGACCGGTTCCACGACGCCGTGCACGAGGTGCAAGAGGTGCTGGCCGACCAGGCCGGGGTGACGGCTTCGACCCTCGAGCCCCACCTGCGCGTCCGCTTCGACGACGACGTCCCGGCCCACCTGTTCGCCGTGGCCTCCGGCCTCGAGTCGGCCATCCCCGGCGAGTCCGAGGTGCTGGGCCAGGTCCGTCGGGCCTGGGAGCGGGCCCAGGACGAGCGGGTGAGCGGACCGGTGCTGGCCGAGCTGTTCCGTCACGCCCTCCGGGCCGGCAAACGGGTGCGCTCGGAGACCGGCATCTCCCGGGGGACCACGTCGTTCTCCCATGCCGCGGTCGAGCTGGCCGAGGGCCGCCGGGCCGGGGGACTGGCCGACAGCACCGTCGTCGTGATCGGCGCCGGCGAGGTGGGCGCCGGGGTGACCCAGACCCTGGTCGGCCTGCCCGAGGGCCGTCGCCCGGCCCGGGTGCTGGTGGCCAACCGCACGGCCCAGCGGGCGGCCGCGCTGGAGCGGGGGGCGCCGCCGGGCATCGAGGTCCGGGCGGTCGCCTTCGACGGGGTGGCGGGGGAGCTGGGCGAGGCCGACGTGCTGGTGACCGCGGTGGAGACCTCGCCCCACCTGGTCGGGCCGGCCGAGCTGGCGCCGCACGGGACCCGGGTCGCCCGCCCCCTCTTCGTCCTGGACCTGGGCATGCCCCGCAACGTCGAGCCCGCCGCCGGGGACACGCCGGGGATCGACCTGTTCAACATGGACGACATCTCCCTCTCGGTGGCCACCGCCATGGAGGGCCGCCGCAGTGAGGTCGAGGCGGCCCGTTCGATCGTGTCCGAGGAGGTCGAGCGCTACCGCGCCGCGGCGCGGGCCCGGGGGGCGGCGCCGGTGGTAGCCGCCCTCCGGGCCCGGCTGGAGGAGTCCCGGGCGGCCGAGCTGGATCGCCGGCGCAACCAGTTCGGCGGCCTCTCCGAGGAGGACTGGGCCCAGGTCGACGCGGTGACCCGGTCCGTCCTGGCCAAGCTGGTCCACGAGCCGACCGTCCTGTTGAAAGAGACCGCCGGCACGCCCCGGGGGGAGCGCCTGGTCGAGGCCCTCCGGCTCCTCTTCGACCTCTAGCCGTGCCGCCCGGGACCACCGGCCGACCGTCGCCGGGGCTGCTCCGACTGGCCACCCGCGGCTCACCCCTGGCCCGCCTCCAGGCCGGGATGGTCTCGGGGTGGATCCGGGCGGCGGCACCGGGCACCGAGGTGGAGCTGGTCATCGTGCGGACCGAAGGTGACCGCAAGCCGGACGAGCCGCTCGAGCGGATCGGGGGCCGGGGGGTCTTCACCAAGGAGGTCGAGGTGGCGGTGCTCGACGGGCGGGCCGACGCCGCCGTCCACTCGGCCAAGGACCTCCCCTCGATCACCCCGCCGGGCGTGGTGTTGGCCGCCGTGCCCCCCCGGGCCGACCCCCGCGACGGGCTGGTGGGCCGGCGCCTGTCCGACCTGCCACCCGGGGGGGTGGTGGCCACCGGCTCGGCCCGCCGCCGGGCCCAGCTGGCCAACCTCCGCCCGGACCTGACCTTCGTGGAGCTCCGGGGGAACATGGGCACCCGGGTGCGCCGGGCCGAGGAGGGCGCGGTCCACGCCGTGGTGGTGGCGGTCGCCGCCCTCGACCGGCTCGGGTGGCGCGAGCGCCTCTGCGAGGCGCTCTCGCCGCTGGTCATGCTGCCCCAGGCCGGTCAGGGGGCACTGGCCCTCGAGTGCCGGGCCGACGACCCCGGCACCGCCGCCCTTCTGGGCCTGGTCGACGACCCTGATGCGCACCGGACGGTCGACGCCGAACGGGCTCTGCTGGCCGAGATCGGCGGGAGCTGCACCGTCCCGGTGGCGGCCTGGGCCGAGCCGCCGACCGGTGACCAGCTCCGCCTGCACGCGCTGGTGGCCACCGGGGACGGCCGGGTCATGGTGCGGGCCCACCGGACCGGGGTCGACCCGGCCGAGCTCGGCCGGGCCCTGGGCCGTCACCTCATCGACGAGTGCGGCGGCTCGCTCATCGAGGAGTGGCGCCCGGTGGTCGTCGACTCGTGACCGTCTACCTGGTCGGCGCCGGCCCGGGCGACCCCGGGCTCCTGACCCAGCGCGGCGCCCGGCTGCTGGCCCGGGCCGACGTGGTCGTCCACGACCGCCTCATCGACCGCGCCGTCCTGGCCCTGGCCAGCCCGGGGGCCGAGCTGGTCGACGTGGGCAAGCGCCCGGGGGGGCCGGACCCCTCGGTGCCCCCCCACGCCCGCCGCCAAGAGGAGATCAACGACCTCCTGGTGGCGCGTTCGCGGGCCGGACGGATGGTGGTGCGGCTGAAGGGCGGCGACCCGTTCGTCTTCGGCCGGGGCGGGGAGGAGGCCGAGGCGCTCGACCGGGCCGGCATCGGGTGGGAGGTGGTCCCTGGGGTCTCGTCGGCCTTCGCGGTACCCGCCCTGGCCGGGATCCCGGTCACCCACCGGGGCCGGGCGACTTCGGTCACCGTGGTGACCGGTCACGGGGGGGACGACCCCGAGGAGGGCGGCGTGGACTGGGGGGCCCTGGCCCGGGCCGGAGGGACCCTGGTCGTGCTGATGGGTGTGGGCACCCGCGCCGCGGTGGCCCGACGCCTGGTCGAGGGGGGCCGTCCCCCCGACACCCCGGTCGCCGTGATCGAACGGGGCACCACGGCAGGGGAGCGACGCAGCCGGACCACCCTCGCCGCTCTGGCTTCGGTGCCGGTGAACCCGCCGGCCGTCCTCGTCGTCGGCGCCGTGGCCGCCCTCGACCTGGGTCGGACGTCGGGGCCCCTCGACGGTTCGACAGTGGTGGTGACCCGGGCCCCCGGGCGCGCCGCCCCGCTGACCGCGGCGCTGCGGGCCGCCGGCGCCGTGGTCCTGGCGGTCCCGGTCATCGAGACCGCCGAGCCCTCCGACGGGGGGGCGGCACTGGCGGCGGCGGCCGCCGGCGTGGGGGCCTTCGACTGGGTGGTGTTCACCTCGGCCGCCGCGGTCGAGCGCTTCATCCCCCGGCTGGACGATCTGCGGGTCCTCGGTGCCGTCCGCCTGGCCGTGGTCGGGACGGCCACCGCGGCATCGCTCTCCTCCTACCGGCTGCGCGCCGACCTGGCGCCGGCCACGTCCAGCGCCGAGGGCCTGGTGGCCGATTTCCCCCCCGCGGAGGCGGGAGGCCGGTTGCTCTTCGTGCGGGCCGAGGACGCCGGGTCCACCGTGGCCGCCGGACTGCGGGCCAAGGGCTGGGTGGTCGACGAGGCGGTGGCCTACCGGACCGTGCCGGCCCCGGCCCCGGCCGCTTGGCTGATCGAGGCCTTGGCCGAGGCCGACGCGGTGACCTTCGCCTCACCCTCGGCGGTGGCCGCCTTCCTGGGCCTGCGGGACGCCGCCGGCCGTCCCGTCCCGGCGCCCCCCCTGGTCGCCTGCATCGGCCCGGTGACCGCCGCCGCCGCCCGGGCGGCCGGGCTGGACGGGGTGGTCGAGGCCTCGGACCCCGCGCCCGAGTCGCTGGTCAGGGCCCTGATCGGGGCGGCCGGTCCCGGCGGCGGACGGCCCCGACCGGCCCCGGGCCGGCCGTAGGCTGGTCCGGTGGGCTTCCCCGAGCGACGGCTTCGACGGCTCCGGACGACCGCGGCCATGCGCCGGCTGGTCGCCGAGGCCCGCCTCTCGGTCGACGACCTGGTCGCCCCGCTCTTCGTGCGCGAGGGGCTCGAGGACGCGGCGCCGATCCCGGCGATGCCCGGTCAGTGCCAGCACTCGCTGGGCTCGCTGGTCGTCGAGGCCAAGCGACTGGCCTCCCTCGGGGTCCCCGGCCTGCTCCTCTTCGGGGTGCCCGGGACCAAGGACCCGACCGGCTCGGGGGCGTCGGACCCCGACGGCATCGCCCAGCGGGCGCTGCGGGCCCTGCGCGACACCCTGGGGGACACCACCGTGCTCATGGCCGACCTCTGCCTGGACGAGTACACCGACCACGGCCACTGCGGCGTGCTCTCGGCCGACGGATCCGTCGACAACGACGCCACCCTCGAGCGCTACGCCGAGGTGGCGTTGGCCCAGGCCGGCGCCGGGGCCGACGTCGTGGCCCCCAGCGGCATGATGGACGGGCAGGTCGCGGCCATCCGGGGGGCCCTGGAGGGTGGCGGCCATCCCGGGACGGCGATCCTGTCCTACGCCTCGAAGTACGCGTCGGCCCTCTACGGGCCGTTCCGGCACGCCGTCGACGTGACCATCGCCGGGGGCGGCGACCGCCGCGCCTACCAGCAGGATGTGGCCAACCGCCGTGAGTCGATCGCCGAGGTCGTGCTCGACGTCGCCGAGGGGGCCGACATGGTCATGGTGAAGCCGGCCATGACCTCCCTCGACGTGCTGGCCGAGGTGCGCCGGACGGTGGACGTGCCGGTGGCCGCCTACCACGTGAGCGGTGAGTACTCCATGGTCCGGGCGGCGGCCGAGCGGGGCTGGGTCGACGGCCCGGCGGTGGCGCTCGAGCAGCTGACCGCCCTGAAGCGGGCCGGGGCCGATTTCGTGGTCACCTACTTCGCCGCCGACCTGGCGGAGCACCTCGGTGGGTGACCGGGGCGACTTCGTCGGCGTGGGCGGGACCAACGCCGAGTGGTTCGCCCGGGCCCAGCGGGTGATTCCGGGGGGTGTCGACTCGCCGGTGCGGTCGTTCGCCTCGGTCGGCGGCACGCCGTTCACCGCCGTGCGGGGCGAGGGCCCGTGGCTCTACGACGTCGAGGGGACCCGTTACCTGGACCTGATCCAGTCCTACGGGGCGGTCCTGCTCGGGCACGCCCATCCGGCGGTGACCGAGGCGATCTCGACGGCGGCCGGGCTCGGCACCACCTTCGGGGTGCCCACCCCCGGCGAGGTCGCGCTGGCCGAGGCGGTCTGCGACCGGGTCCCCGGATGTGACCAGGTGCGCTTCGTGTCCTCGGGCACCGAGGCCACGATGAGCGCGGTCCGGCTCGCCCGCGGGTTCACCGGACGCGACCGGGTGGTGAAGTTCGCCGGCTGCTACCACGGCCACGCCGACGAACTGCTGGCCGCCGGAGGCAGCGGGTTGGCCACCCTCGGCCTGGCCGGCTCCGCCGGGGTGCCCCGGGGGGCGGTGGCCGACACGATGGTCGCCCCGTACAACGTCCTCCCGGTCCTCGACGACAGCGTGGCCTGCGTGATCGTCGAGCCCGTCGCCGCCAACATGGGACTGGTGGCGCCGGTGGAGGGCTTCCTGGCCGGCCTGCGCCGGGCCTGCGACGAGCACGGCGCCCTGTTGATCTTCGACGAGGTCATCACCGGCTTCCGGCTGGGGGCGGGGGCGGCCTCCGCGGCCTTCGGGGTCACCCCCGACCTCTGGTGCTTCGGCAAGGTGATCGGGGGCGGGCTGCCCATCGGCGCCTTCGGGGGCCGGCCCGAGGTCATGGGGGCCCTCGCCCCGGCCGGGCCGGTGTACCAGGCCGGGACCCTGTCGGGGAACCCCCTGGCCACCGCGGCCGGCCGGGCCGTCCTCGACCAGGTGGGTGCCGCCGACTACGAGGCCCTGGCCGACCGGGCCCGCGCCTTCGCCGCCGCGCTGGCCGGGGCGATCACCGCCGGCGGCCTCAGTGCGGCCGCGCCGACGTCGGGACCCCTGGTGGGCCTGGTGGTCGGGCCGCCCGGGGGGCCGGTGACCGTGCCCCGCGACTACGCCGGCGCCCAGGCGATCGCCGCCAACCTCGTGTACCCCAGGCTCTTCCACGCCCTGCTCCGCCGGGGGGTCGCCCTGGCCCCGGGCCCCTACGAGGTGCTCTTCCCCGGGATGGCCCACCGGGAGGCCGACCTCGAGATGGTGGTGGAGCGGGCCGGCGAGGCGGCGGCCGAGGTCGCGGCGGGCAGGGACCCCGGGACGGCCTGACCCTCGGGCGCTCCGATGGCCCCGGGTCCGGCGACCCGTTCGACGGGCCGCATCCTCGAGCACCCGGGCCGACGCCCGGCAGGCCGGGTCCGGGTCCGCCCGGGCCGGGCGGGACCGGGGCGGTACTGTGCCCCGGTGGACGCCACCGCCGACCGGGTGCTGATCGACGGCCGGACGGCCCGGGGCCCCGGCCGGGCCGGCGCCCCCTCAAACAAGGTGGTGTTGGCCGCGGTGCTGGCCGGGGCTGTCCTGACCCTGGCCGCCTGCAGCGGCGGTTCGCCGAGCGCCACGACGTCGACCACCGCCAAGGCCGCCCCGGTCACTACCACGGCCCCCCGGGCCCCCTCGGCCCCCTCGAAGGCACCGGCCCTCACCCTGTCGGACAACCACCGGGCCATCGCGGTGATCATCCCGGCCACCATCCGGGTCTCCCTCCCCTACAACCCGTCGGACCGCGAGAGCTGGCAGCTGGTCACCGGGGGTGCCGGCTTCGCCATGATCGGCTCGCCCACCTACACCCCGCCCACGACGGCCGGTCAGGACGGGACCGAGGTGCTGGGCTTCTTGATGACCGGGCACGCGCCGATCCGGCTGACCCTCGTCTACGCCAAGCCCGGAACGGTCCCGGCCAAGCCGAAGCAACGGTTCTCGGTCTCCCTGTCGCCGAGCTGATCGTCGCCTCCGCCTCGGCCTCGGCCTCCGCCTGCGGGTTCGGGCCGGTCGGTACCATGATCCCGTGACCGATCAGCCCGGGCCGACCACCGGCCGGGCGCCGCTGGACTTCGGCGGGGTCACCCTCGAGGCGCTCAGCGGGGACCCCACCCCGGCGGTGGCCGGCCTCGGCCTGCACGTCGACGACGCGGGGCTGACGATCAGCGGCCCCGGCCCCGGGCGCCTGGTCACCTGGCCCGAACTCTCGGGGGTCCGCTTGGGTGAGCCGGCCACCCTCGCCGACGCGACGCCGGCCGTCGGGCTGCGGGCGACCGTGGGTCCCCGGTGGGTCCGCTGGCTGATCCCGGCCGACCAGCTCCCGCCCGGGCGCCGGGCCGAGCTGGACCGGGTGCTGGCGGGGCACTCGCGGCGCCCGCCCGGGTCCAGCCCGGCCCCCGACGTGGCCCGGCCCCCGACGCTGACCGCCCGCCGGGGCCGCCGGCGGGTCCTGGCGCTCGTGGCCGTCGTGGTCGTGCTGGTCGGGGCGGGCGCCGTCCTCGCGGTGGCGCTGACCCGGCCGGACCGGGGGGCCGGGTCGGCACCCCCGGGCCACTCGGGCGACCACGAGGTGGCCCAGCAGATCAACATCTCGGCCAACGACCTGCCGTCGACCTGGTCGGTCGACCCGTCGACCGGCGGCCCCTTAGGTGCCTTCTTCTCTAGTCAGGGGGCCGAGCCCACACTCTCGGCCGGACAGCGCCGGGCGCTGTCCGAGGTGGCCTCGGGCTACGAGCGGTGCATGGGGATCGGGGCCGCCGCCGACCGCATCTTCGGACACGCCGGCTCGGCGCCCACGGCCCAGGCCAACTCGCCGGTCTTCGCGGCGCCGACGGCGGGCCCGATCGTCGAGACGGGCTCGCAGACCCAGGTCTTCTCCTCGACCGCCGCCGTCGCCGCCGACCGGACCCAGGTGTCGAACGCCCGCTTCCCCCAGTGCTTCGGGTCGGCCCTGGGCACCGAGTTCCTGGTGGGAGCCCAGAGCGGCACCGGCGCCAGCTTCGGGACGCCCCAGGTCCAGCCGCTCGCCCTGCCCGAGACCCCGGGGGTGGCCACGGTCGGCATCGACCTGACGATCCCCATCACGTCGGGCGCGGTGACCGTGTCCACCCAGTTCGGCTTCGTGCTCGCCGGCGGCGGCCGGGTCGAGGCGACCCTCATCACCTTCGCCGCGGCGACGGTCTTCCCGGCCCCGTTGACCGACTCGCTCACTGCCGCCCTCGAGCACAACATCGCCGTCCGGGGGACGGCCACCGGTGCCTGACCGCCCGGTCGGGGGGCCGGCCCTCAGGCCGTCGGTGGACCGCCGGCCGAGATGTCGGGCAGCAGGCCCGAGACCAGCTCCATGGCCCGGTAGCCGGCCTCAGCCGGTCCGAGGGTGTCGGGCCGCATGAGGTTGGCCATGATGCGCAGCAGCTGGCTCATGAGCAGCTCCGAGCGCATGCCGGCGCCCACACAGACCCTCATGGCCGCCGGGTTACTGATGAGGGTGATGAAGGCCCGGGCCACCTTGTAATAGGGCCCGTAGGCGTCGCGGATCCGTCGGTCGTAGGCCAAGAGGGCCGCGGTCCCCGACCCCCCGAGGGCCTCGGCCACCGAGCCGGCGGCCAGCCGGCCCGTCTCGTAGGCGTAGGCGATGCCCTCCCCGTTGAAGGGGTTGATCGACCCGCCGGCGTCCCCGATGACCACCGTGTTGGCCCCGGCGTGGGGGCCGACGGCGAGGCCCATCGGGAGCTTGCCCCCGGTCGGCGGCCCGCAGCAGGTGGCGGCGGAGAGCCCCCAGCGCTCGGGCGCCCACTCGACGAAGGTCTCCATCAGCTTGGTCGTGTTCACGCCCTTCCACCGCTTGTCGGTCGACAGCAGCCCCACCCCGACGTTGACCCGGCCGTCGCCCAGGGGGAACAGCCAGCCGTAGCCCGGGACGATGTCGCCGTGGGCGTCGCGGATGTCGAGGTGGGACTCGATGAACGGGTCGTCGTGGTGTTCGGAGCGGTAATAGCCCCGCAGCGCCATCCCCATCGGGAACGAACGGTCGCGCCCGGTACCGAGGGCCCGCCCGAAGCGCGAGTTGGCCCCGTCGGCCACCACCACGTAGCGGGCCCTGATCTCGCGGCGGTCCCCCGACGCAACGTCGTTGACCACGATCCCTTCCAGCGGGGGGAGGGGCGCCCCCCCGGCGCCGGCCCCCCCGGCGGCCAAGAGCGGCTCGACCGCCTCGGTGCCCTGCAGGACCTGGGCCCCGGCCTTGGCCGCCCGGTCGGCCACCTTCGCGTCGAGGTCATGGCGGGTGATGGTGTAGCCGTAGTCGGGGAAGGCGGGGTGCCGGGGCCACTCGAGCTCGAGCACCTGGCCGAAGCCGTAGGCCCGCAGGCCCCGGTAGCGGTGTGAGCCGGCGAGTTCGGGCTCGAGGCCCATGTCGGCCAGCTGGCGCACGGCCCGGGGGGTGAGCCCATCGCCGCAGGTCTTCTCCCGGGGGAACCGCTTCTTCTCGACCACCACCACGTCCCAACCGGCGGCGGCCAACCAGTAGGCGCACGACGACCCGCCGGGTCCCCCGCCGACGATCACCACGTCGTGCACCGCCGGGACCCGGGGCCGGCGCCGGGGCGCCGCCCGCTTGGTCGCTGGGCGACGCGGGGGCCGCGTTGAGCCGCCGGCGGCCGTCCGGCGCGGGGCCCGGGCACCCGCCGGGGGCGTTCCCCGGCTCGTGGCGGGGCTGCGTCGCGGGCCGTCGGTCACCCCGCGATCGTAGGCCCGGGCCCGGGCCCGTCGGACCAGCCCGTCGATGTGCCTGGGGAACGGGCGCCGTGGTAGAACCGCGAGCCGTGGCGCAGTATCTGCCGATCTTCTTGCTGTTCGTGCTCGGCGTGATCTTCGCCGCCGGCTCCTTCCTGGCGTCCTCCCTGCTGGGCCCAAACAAGAAGCCCACCGACGCCAAGACGGCCCCCTACGAGTGCGGGATCGTCCCGGACCGCGAACCACCCCAGCGCTTCCCGGTCCGCTTCTACCTGGTGGCCATGATCTTCATCATCTTCGACATCGAGATCGTCTTCCTCTATCCCTGGGCCGTCGTCTTCCGACAGCTGCGGGTCTTCGGCCTGGTCGAGGTCCTCGTCTTCGCGGCGGTGGTCTTCGCCGCCTTCTGCTACCTGGTCAGCAACGGGGCCCTCAACTGGGGACCGGGTAAGCGGCTGCACGAGGGCATGCCGTCGCGCACGTCGGAGTCGACCATCTCGCGGATCACCGCCGAGCCCGACCGACCGGGCCGGGCCGCTTAGGCGGGCGGTCGGATGGGCCTCGAGGATCTCCAGCACAACTTCCTGACCGGCCGGATCGAGGACCTGGTCAAGTGGGCGCGCCGCAACAGCGTCTGGCCGGCCACCTTCGGTCTGGCCTGTTGTGCCATCGAGATGATGTCGGTCGGCGCCGCCGACTTCGACATCAGCCGCCTGGGGATGGAGGTGTTCCGTGCCTCCCCCCGCCAGGCCGACCTCATGATCGTGGCCGGCCGGGTGTCCCAGAAGATGGCCCCGGTGCTCCGGCAGGTCTACGACCAGATGATGGAGCCCAAGTGGGTCATCTCGATGGGGGTCTGCGCCTCCACCGGGGGGATGTTCAACAACTACGCCATCGTCCAGGGCGTCGACCAGATCGTGCCGGTCGACGTGTACGCCCCGGGCTGCCCGCCGTCCCCCGAGACCCTGTTGCACGCCATCTTGACCCTGCACGAGAAGATCCGCACCGGAGAGATCACCCGGCGCCCGCACCTTCCCGCCCCCGGCGAGGAGACCGCCGGCTGGGTGCCCGAGGCGCCCGACGCAGTCCGGGTGGCCACCCCGCGATGAGCCCGGCGGACGCGGCGGTGGGCGCCGCCGCCCCCTCGGCCGACGTCCAGGACCCGGTCGTCCCGGTCCCGGTCGCCCCGCCGCCGGCGTTCCTGCCCGCCGTCCCCCGGTCGGCCGGCTCGGGGGGCGAGGAGATCGCCTTTCCGGACCGGGCCCACTACGTCGAGCTGGTCCGGGCCTACCGCAACGCCGGCTTCGAGCTGTGCGCCGACCTGTGCGCGGTGGACTACCTCTCGCACCCCGGCCGCTCCCTGCCCGACGGGGTGGAGCCCGAGCGCTTCGAGGTGGTGGTCAACCTGGTCTCGCTGTCGGAGAAGCGCCGGGTCCGGGTCCGGGTCCAGGTGCCCGAGGCCGAGCCCGCCGTGCCGTCGCTCATCGAGGTCTACCCCGGGGTGGACGCCATGGAGCGGGAGGCCTTCGATCTGCTCGGGGTCCGCTTCGAGGGCCATCCCGACCTGACCCGGATCCTCATGCCCGAGGACTGGGAGGGCCACCCCCTGCGCAAGGACTACGGCGTCGGGCGGGTCCCGGTGCAGTTCAAGGAGGCCCCGGGGCCCCGATGACCGACCCAACTGACAAGGGAGGCGGCCCGGGCGACGTCTTCGTCAGCGCCGGCACCCGGGAGGTGCCCCGGATCGCCGAGACCTCCGAGGGCGCCCAGGAGATGGCGCCGCGCCCGGCCACCGACCCGACCGAGCTCCGGCGCGAGGTCGGTGCCGTCCTCCGGCTGCCCGAGGGCACGGTGCTCAACACCGGCGACATCGACATCGAGCGCCGAGACGACGAGACCATGATCATCAACATGGGGCCCCAGCACCCGTCGACCCACGGGGTGCTCCGGCTCATGCTCGAGCTGGACGGCGAGACGGTGCTGCGCACCAAGCCGGTCATCGGCTACCTGCACACCGGGATGGAGAAGCAGGGCGAGGAGCTGACCTACGTGCAGGGGTCGACCAACGTCACCCGCATGGACTACCTGTCGCCCCTCAACAACGAACTGGTGTTCTCGATGGCCACCGAGGCGCTGCTGGGGTTGGAGATGCCGCCCCGGGCGGTCTGGATCCGGATGCTCATGTCCGAGCTCCAGCGGGTCTCCTCCCACCTCATGTGGATGGCCACCAACGGCATGGACCTCGGGTCCACCTCGATGATGATCTACGGCTTCCGAGAGCGCGAGATGGTGCTGGCCTTCTTCGAGAAGACCACCGGGCTCCGGATGAACAACAACTACATCCGACCCGGCGGGGTCGCCGCCGACCTGCCCGACGGCTGGCAGGACGACGTCGAGATCATCTGCGAGACCGTGCTGGCCCGCAGCTTCGAATACGACGAGCTCCTGACCGGCCAGCCGATCTTCCGCGACCGGACCGAGGGGGTGGGCAACATCACCGCCGAGGAGGCCCTGGCCCTGTCGGTCACCGGGCCGATACTGCGCTCGACCGGCGTCCCCTGGGACCTCCGGCGGGCCATGCCCTACCTGGCCTACGACCAGTTGGACTTCGACGTGATCGTGGGCACCTACGGCGACAACTTCGACCGCTACTCGATCCGGCTCAACGAGATCCGCGAGTCGATCCGGATCATCCGGCAGGTGGCCGAGCACATGCCGCCGGGGGACTACCGCATCCAGGACGCCAAGGTGACCCCGCCGCCCCGGGCCCGCATCGACGAGTCGATGGAGGCGCTCATCCACCACTTCAAAGTGTTCACGGAGGGCTTCAAGGTCCCCGAGGGCGAGGTGTACGTGGCCATCGAGTCGCCGCGGGGCGAGCTCGGCTGCTACCTGGTGTCCGACGGCTCCTCCAAGCCCTACCGGCTGCACATCCGGGGGCCCAGTTTCGTCAACCTCCAGGCCGTTCCCCTGCTGCTGCGGGGCGGCCTGGTGGCCGACGCCGTGGCCATCATCTCGTCGGTCGACCCGGTGATGGGGGAGGTGGACCGGTGAGCCACCTGAGCCCCGACACCCTGGCCCGGGCCCACGAGCTGGTGGGTCTCTACCCCGAGCCCCGCTCGGCCCTGATCCCGCTTTGCCACCTGGCCCAGGAGCAGGACGGCTGGCTGCGTCCCGAGGCCATGACCGAGATCGCCGAGCTGGTCGGGGTCACCCCGGCCGAGGTGCGGGGGACCGCCACCTTCTACGACATGCTCCACACCGAGCCGGTCGGCACCTATCTGGTGTCGGTGTGCACCAACATCGCCTGCCTCCTCGGCGGCGCCGCCGAGCTGCTCGAGCACGCCGAGGAGCACCTGGGCGTGCGGGCCGGGGGGACGACGGCCGACGGGGCCATCACCTTGGAGGAAGCCGAGTGCCTCGCCGACTGCGATCGGGTGCCGTGCGTGCAGGTCAACCACCGCTTCGTGGGGGCCCAGACGACCGGGTCCTTCGACCGCCTGGTGGCCGACCTGCGGTCCGGCGCGCTCAGCGCCGACGTCCCGGTCCACGGCACCCTGGTCCGGGTCCGGCGCAGCGTCGGCCTGGTCGTGGACCCGGCCACCATCGCGTCGGAGCGGGCTGCGGCCGGGGGCCGGGCCGCCGCGGAGGCCGGGGGCTGATGGCCCTGACCGACGCCCCCCGCATCGTCACCGCCCGCATGGGGCACGACGACTCGTTCACCCTCGAGCGCTCCCTGGCCACCGGCGGCTACGAGGGCCTGCGCAAGGCCCTGACGATGACCCCGGCCGCGGTGGCGGCCGAGGTCGACGCGGCCAGCCTGCTCGGGCGGGGCGGGGCCGGCTTCCCGGCCGGCCGCAAGTGGTCGATGCTGCGCCGGGACCCGCTCACCTACCTGGTGATCAACGGGGACGAGAGCGAGCCGGCCACCTTCAAGGACCATCTGCTGATCGAGCGGGACCCCCACCAGCTGGTCGAGGGGGTCCTGATCGCCGCCTACGCCCTCCAGGTCTCCGCCGCCTTCATCTACATCCGGGGCGAGTTCGCCCTCGGACTCGAGCGGGTCACCCAGGCGGTGAACGATGCCTACGCCCACGGGGCCATCGGGTCCGACATCTTCGGGTCGGGCTTCTCCATCGACCTGGTGGTCCACCCCGGGGCCGGCGCCTACATCTGCGGGGAGGAGACCGCCCTCCTCGAGTCGCTCGAGGGCAAGCGCGGCTTCCCTCGCATCAAGCCGCCGTTCTTCCCGGCCGCCGTCGGCCTCTACGGCCAGCCCACCGTGGTCAACAACGTCGAGACCATGTCCAACCTGCCCTGGATCGTCCTCAACGGGGGTGCCGCCTTCGCCGCCCTCGGGGTCGGGCGCTCGACCGGCACCCGGCTGTTCGCCCTGTCCGGGCGGGTGAGGAACCCGGGCGCCTACGAGCTCGAGATGGCCAAGACCACCTTCCGTGACCTCATCTACGCCCCGCTGCTGGGCGGGGGGGTCCGGGCCGGCAACGACCTGAAGGCCTTCATCCCCGGGGGGGTGTCGGCCCCGTGGTTCGGGCCGGACCGGGTCGACCTGCCGCTGGGCCAGGACGAGGTGGCCGAAGCCGGCTCCATGCTCGGGTCTGGCTCGATCGTGGTGATGGACTCGGCCGACTGCATGGTCCGGGCGGCCTGGCGCATCACCAAGTTCTTCTTCCGGGAGTCGTGCGGGCAGTGCACGCCGTGCCGCGAGGGGGCGGGCTGGCTGGAGCGGGTGCTCTACCGGATCGAGCACGGGGACGGTCGCGAGGAGGACCTCGAGCTCCTGCTCGACGTGTGCGACAACATCTCCCCCGGTTTGCAGTGGCCGCCCCAGCAGACCACGATCTGCGTCCTCGGGCCCTCGATCCCGTCGTCGATCCACTCGGCCATCGCCATGTTCCGCGACGAGTTCCTCGTCCACGTCAAAGAAGGGGGCTGCCCGTATGACTGAGCGGGCGGCCACCGCCACCGGTGGCAGCACCTCGGTGCCGGCCGCCGGCGACGCCGCGGCCCCGGCGGGACCGGCCGAGCCGACGGTCCACTTCACCCTGGACGGCCGGGCGGCGCGAGCCCGACCGGGCGAGATGCTGATCAGCGCGGCGGAGCGGGCCGGGACCTTCATCCCCCGGTTCTGCTACCACCCCCGCATGAAGCCGGTCGGGGTGTGCCGCATGTGCCTGGTCGAGGTGGGCGGGCCCCGGGGGCCGTCCCTCCAGCCGTCGTGCTTCGTGCCGGTGACCGACGGCATGGAGGTGGTCACCACCTCGGACAAGGTCAAGAAGGCCCAGGAGGGCGTGCTCGAGTTCCTCCTGGTCAACCACCCGTTGGATTGCCCGGTCTGCGACAAGGGCGGGGAGTGCCCGCTCCAGGACCAGACCGTGGCCTACGGGCCCGGCGAGAGCCGGTTCGTCGAGGAGAAGCGCCACTTCGAGAAGCCCATCGCCATCTCGGAACTGGTGCTGTTGGACCGGGAGCGCTGCATCCAGTGCGCCCGCTGCACCCGGTTCGCCGAGGAGGTCGCCGGCGAGGCCCTCATCGATTTCGCCGGCCGGGGCGAGCAGGTGGAGGTGGCCACCTTCCCCGACCAACCCTTCTCGTCGTACTTCAGCGGCAACACGGTGCAGATCTGCCCGGTGGGGGCGCTGACCGCCACCCCGTACCGCTTCACGGCCCGTCCCTGGGACCTCGACCAGGTCGAGTCGACCTGCACCACCTGCGCCCTCGGGTGCCGGGTGGCCGTCCAGTCCTCGGCCAACCGGCTGACCCGGCTACTGGGCATCGACTCGGAGCCGGTCAACCACGGCTGGCTGTGCGACAAGGGCCGCTTCGTCTTCGAATCGGTCAACGGGGACGGGGTGGCGGCCGGCCCGCTGCCCCCCGCGCTGGCCGAGGCGGCGGTCGACGTCGGGGTGGCCACCACCGCTCCGGTGGCCTGGCCCGCCGGCCGGGCGACCGAGGCGGGGCCGCCCGCCCTCGGCCGGCTGACCGAGCCCCTGGTGCGCAAGGAGGGTGAGCTGGTCCCGACCAGCTGGAGCGAGGCCCTGGCCGCGGTGGCCCAGGGCCTGACGGCGGCCCGGGCGGCCGGGGGCGACGGCGCCGTGGCCGTGGTGGGCGGGGCCGCCCTCACCAACGAGGGGGCCTACGCCTGGGCCAAGCTGGCCAAGGGCTTGTTGGGCACCGACTCGGTCGACGCCCAGCTGGGCGACGGCCTCCCGGCCGACCTGGTGCTCTCCCTGCCCCGGGCCACCATCGACCAGGCGTGCTCGGCCCGGGTGGTGGTCCTGCTCACCGGCGACCTGCGCGAGGAACTCCCGGTCCTGTTCCTCCGCCTACACGAGGCGGTCCTGGCCGGCTCGACGGCGCTGGTCGAACTGACCCCGTGCCCCACCTCGCTCACCCGCTACGCCGCCGTCTCGCTGGCCGCCCGCCCCGGCGACGGGCCGGCCCTGGCCCGGGCCCTGACCGGCGACGGCCCGGCCGTCGCCGCCCTGCGCTCCCATCCCGAGGGCCCCGCCTTCGGCGACGACGACCTGGCCGCCGCCCGCGACCTTCTGGGCGCCCCCGCCGGCGCCCAGGCCGGCGACGGCGTGGTAGTGGTCCTCGGGCGCCCCTCGCTGGCCGAGCACGCCGACGTCACCGCCGAGGCCGCCCGGACCCTGGCCGCCGCCTGGCCCGGGGCCCGCTTCCTGTCGGGCCTCCGGCGGGGCAACGTCCACGGGGCCCTCGACATGGGCCTGGCCCCCGGTGTCCTGCCCGGCCGGGTGGCCCTGGACACCGGGGGCCCGTGGTTCGGCGAGGCCTGGGGCTCGGTGCCGGCCGCCGTCGGGCGCGACACCACCGGGACCCTGACCGCCCTGGCGGAGGGGGGCGGGGGCGACCGGGCCCGGGCCGTGATCGTGCTCGGGGCCGACCCGCTCGGGGACTTCCCGGACCGGGTCCTGGCCGAGCGGGCCCTGGCCGCCGCCGACTTCGTGGCCGTGGTCACCGGGCATCCCTCCGAGACGTCCCGGGGGGCCGACGTGGTGCTGCCCGCCGCCGTGGCCCACGAACGCCCGGGGGCGGTCACCAACATCGAGGGCCGGGTCAGCCGGCTGGGCCAGAAACTGGTGGCGCCCGGCTTCGCCTGGCCGGACTGGATGATCGCGGCCGAACTGGCCGAGGCCCTGGGGCGCGACCTCGGGGCGCCGAGCGAGCCGGCCCTGTGGGAGGAGGTGGCCCGCCTGGCCCCTGCCTACGCCGGCGTGGGCGTCGCCGCCCTCGAGGCCGCCGGGGCCCACGACGGGATCCTGATCCCGGTGCACCAGCGGGCCCGGTCCGCCCCGGTCGAGCTGATCGACCCGATCGCCCTCCCCGGAGTCGAGGCGGTCGAGCGCCAGGGCGCGCCGCCCCGGGTCGGCCTGGCCGAGCCGCCCGCCGTCGAGGGGGGCGGCGGGCCGGTCGCCACCGTCCCGGCCACGCTGGCCCCACCGGCCCTGCTCGGCCCCGGGGCGGCCCCGGCCACCGGGACCCGGGTCCCTGCGCCCGACAGCTACTCGCTGCGGCTGGTGGCGGCGCGCCGCCTCTACGACGGCGGGACGGCGGTGGCCGGCTCGCCGTCGCTGGCCCCCCTGGTGGGCGTGGCCGTGGCCCGGGCCAACCCCTACGACCTGGACCGGCTCGGCCTCGGCACCGGGGACCGGGTCCGGGTCCGCACCGCCCGGGGCGCCCTGGTCCTGGCGGCCCAGGCCGACGTCGGGGTCCCCCGGGGCGTGGTCGCCGTCGACTTCAACCTCCCGGCCCCCGACGACGACGGGAGCGGCCCGAACGCGGTGGCCACCCTGATCGACGCCACCGCCCCGGTCAACGACGTCCGGCTGGAGAACCTGTGACCCCGGTCGCCCTCCTGGCCGCCCACCCCATGGTCGGGGTCGACCCGCTCTACGCCCACGGGGTGGGCTGGTTCGTCTGGGTGGTCGACATCATCAAGGTGCTGGTGGCCTTCGTGGTGCTGCTGGTCTCGGTGATGCTGATGATCTGGTTCGAGCGCAAGGTCATCTCGGACATGCAGAGCCGGATCGGGCCCAACCGGGCCGGCCCCTGGGGGATCCTCCAGACCCTGGCCGACGGGATCAAGCTGTTCTTCAAAGAGGACCTGGCGCCCGACCGGGCCGACATGGTGGTCTTCAAGCTCGCCCCCTACCTCTCGCTGCTGCCGGCGCTACTCATCTTCACCGTGGTGCCCGTCGGCGGGGTGATCACCATCAGTGGCCACACCTTCTTGCTGCAGGTGGCCGACCCGCCGATCGGCATCCTGCTGGTGCTGGCCATGTCGGCCATCGCCGTCTACGGGGTGATGCTGGCCGGGTGGTCGTCGGGGTCGAAGTACCCGCTGCTGGGCTCGGTGAGGGCATCGGCCCAGATGGTCTCCTACGAGGCGGCGCTCGGCATCGTGGTCGTCACCGTGGTCCTCATCACCAGCTCGGCCAACGGCCTGGTCAACGCCCTGTCCACCCGGGCCATCGTCGAGTCCCAGGCCCACAATTTCTGGGACTGGAACCTGATCCGGCTGGGCTTCGTGCCGTTCTTCCTGTTCATGATCGCCGTCACCGCCGAGCTGACCCGGCCGCCCTTCGACCTGACCGAGGCCGAGTCCGAGCTCGTCGGTGGGTTCCACACCGAGTACTCCTCGATCCGCTTCGCCCTGTTCTTCATGGCCGAGTTCATGAACGTGATCACCATGTCGGCCATCGTGGTGACCCTCTTCCTCGGGGGCCCCGACGGGCCGGTCCCCCATTTCATCCCGACCTCTGAGATCTGGATGCCGATCATCTGGTTCCTGGCCAAGGTGATGGTCTTCCTGTTCGTCTACGTCTGGCTCCGGGCCGCCCTGCCCCGCTTCCGTTACGACCAGCTCATGAACCTGGGGTGGAAGTATCTGATCCCGTCGTCGTTGGCCTGGCTGCTCATCGTGGCCGGCTTCCTGGTCGACGGCTGGTGGGGGGCCGGGATCGCCGTCGCCGCGGTGGCCGTGGCCGCCGCCCTCATGCGGGCCTTCACGATCGGCAAGGAGCGCGACGAGGAGTCGTCGGCCCCGCCCCGGCTGGGCGCCCGGGTGAGCGGGCCGGGACTGCGACCGGTGGCCACCGAGTCGCCGACCGGGCCCGCACAGCCCCCGGCGCCCGAGGGGCCGGGCGGGGCCGGGTGGGCCGGCTGATGGGCTTCCTCGACGAGGTGAAGGAGGAGCTCAGCTTCCTCGGGGGCTTCAAGCTGACCTTCGAGCACCTGACCCGGCCCCGGGTGACCCGCCAGTACCCCGAGGAGAAGCAGCCCAAGCAGCCGCGCCAGCACGGTCGTCACGTCCTCAACCGCTACGAGGACGGGATGGAGAAGTGCATCGGGTGCGAGCTGTGCGCCGGGGTCTGCCCGGCGGACTGCATCTACGTCCGGGGCCTCGACAACCCGCCCGACGACCCGGTCTCGCCCGGGGAGCGCTACGGCTACGTCTACGAGATCAACTACCTGCGCTGCATCCACTGCGACCTCTGCGTGGAGGCCTGCCCGACCGAGGCCATCACCGAGACGAAGCTCTTCGAATTCTCCTTCACCAACCGGGCCGACGCCATCTACACCAAGGAGGAGCTCTTGGTCGGCGACGACGGCCGGCCCCAGCACCTGCCCTGGGAGGACTGGCGGGAGGGGGACGACGAGCACACCTCGGGCTGGATGCGGGCCACCTCCCCGTCGGGCAGCGCCGCCTACGAGGGCGTCGTCCAGTGGTCGGGCGAGCTCGGCTACGGCGTGCGGGCCCCCGAGGGCGGCCAGTCCGGCCCGGTCGACGACGCGGCCACCGGCACCATGGCCGTGCGCCAGGTGCTCGAGACCCACCTGCTCGACCAGGACATCCCCTTCGAGCACCGGGGCATGAAGGGCAGGATGTGGCGGGCCCAGCTCTCCGCCGAGCGGAACAAGAAGCTCCTCGAGTCGGCCCGCCGCCGGCACAAGGAGACCAAGACCCGGCGGGCGGCCGAGAAGGCCGAGGCCAAGGCGGTCAAGGCCCAGGGGGCGGCCGCGGGCGGCCCCGACGGCGGGGACGGCCGCTGATGCCCCCGCTGCTCGGCGCCGTGCACCCGACCATCCCCGACGTCATCACCTTCGCCATCAGCGCGGCGATCATCGTGGTGGGAGCGGTCGGGGTGGTGACGTCGCGCAACCCGGTGCACGCCGCCCTCTCGCTCGTGATGACCCTGTTCGGGGTGGCCGTCCTCTTCGTCGAGCAGAGGGCCGACTTCCTGGCCGCCGTGCAGGTGATCGTCTACGCCGGGGCCATCGTGGTCCTGTTCCTGTTCGTCATCATGTTCCTCGGCGTCGACCGGCGCGAGAACATCGAGGCCGAGCCGCTCCGGGGCCAGCGCCCCCTGGCCCTGGTCCTGGTGGCCATCACCCTCCTGGGTGGCCTGCTGCTGGCCTTCGCCAGCCACCTGACCATCGGGGCCCACGGCGTGGCCTGCGGGGCTGGGGTCTGCCGGGGGTCGAACGTGGCCCAGCTGGGTCGGTCGGTCTTCACCACCTACCTGTACGCCTTCGAGGCGACGGCCGCCCTGCTGGTGGTGGCGGTGGTCGGCGCCGTGGTGCTGGCCCGCCGCCCGTCCGGGCCGGCCGCCGCCGACGACGCCGACGACCCCGACGACGCCGACGAGCCGGTCCCGGCCGTCGCCGGCGGGTCCCACGACGGGTCCGCGGACGGGTCACCGGATGCCGGGGCGCCGGTCGACCCGGTCGGCGCCGGTGGCCGGGGCGGCCCGGAGGTGGGACCGTGAGCCTCGGCGGCGGGTGGTACCTGGCGCTGGCCGCCGTGCTCTTCTCGATCGGGGCCATCGGCCTGCTGGTCCGGCGCAACGTCCTGGTCATGTTCATGTGCATCGAGCTCATGCTCAACGCGGCCAACCTGACCTTCGTGACCTTCTCGCGCCTGCTCGGTGACATCGCCGGCCAGGTGGTGGTCTTCTTCGTGCTGGTGGTGGCGGCGGCCGAGGTGGTCGTCGGCCTCGGCATCGTCGTCGCCATCTTCCGCCGGCGTGACACCACCACCGCCGATGACCTTCACGTGCTGAAGGGCTGAGCGGGTCATGGTCCATGGCGCGTTCCTCATGCTCCTGTTCCCGCTCGTCGGGTTTTGTGTCCTGGTCACCGTGGGACGTCGCATCGGCGACCCGGTGGCCGGCTGGATCGGCACCGTGGCCATCGGCGGGGCATTCGTCGCCGCCTGCGTGACCCTGGCCGGGCTCCTGGACGAGCCCGCGGCGTCCCGGCACTTCACCCAGACCTACTTCACCTGGATCCCGGTCGGCGGGCTGCACGTGAACGCGGCGATCTACGTCGACCAGCTTTCGATGACCATGTGCCTGTTCGTCACCGGCGTGTCGATGCTGATCCACCTGTACTCGATCGGCTACATGAAGTCGGACCGGGACTACTCCAAGTTCTTCGTCTACCTGAACCTCTTCGTGTTCTCGATGCTGCTCCTGGTGCTGGCCAACAACCTCCTGGTTTCCTTCGTCGGCTGGGAGGGGGTGGGGGTCTGTTCCTACTGGCTGGTCTCGTTCTGGTTCCAGCGGGAGTCGGCGGCGTCAGCCGGCAAGAAGGCCTTCATCTACAACCGGGTGGGTGACGTCGGGTTCCTGCTGGCCATGTTCCTCATCTTCTCCAAGGTGGGCTCGCTCGACTACACCGTCATCTTCGCCAACAAGGGTCTGCTGGCCGGGGGGGCGGCCACCGCCGCGGTCCTGCTCCTGTTCTTTGCCGCCACCGGCAAGTCGGCCCAGATCCCGCTGTTCAACTGGCTGCCCGACGCCATGGAGGGCCCCACGCCGGTCTCGGCCCTGATCCACGCGGCCACCATGGTGACCGCCGGGGTCTACCTGCTCTGCCGGATGAGCGCCGTCCTCGAGCTGTCCAGTGCGGCGACCTGGACCATCGCGGTCATCGGGGCGGCCACCGCCTTCGTGGCCATGACCATCGCCACCTCCCAGCAGGACATCAAGAAGGTGCTGGCCTTCTCGACGGTCTCCCAGATCGGCTACATGATCCTCGCCGTCGGGTGCGGCGCCTACACCGCCGCCATCTTCTTGATGGTGGCCCACGCCTTCTACAAGGGGCTCCTCTTCCTGGGGGCGGGGTCGGTCATCCACGGCCTGGAGGACGAGCAGGACCTCAAACGCATGGGCGCCCTGCGCAAGTGGTTGCCGTGGACCTTCGGGACCTTCATGGTGGGCTGGCTGGCCATCAGTGGCATCCCCCCGTTCTCGGGCTTCTGGTCCAAGGGCGACGTGCTGGACAACGTGTTCGCCAAGAGTCCGGTCCTGTGGGTGGTCGGCCTGGTGACCGCGCTGGGCACCGCCTACTACATGACCCGGCTCTTCATCCTGACCTTCTACGGGGAGGCCCGCTGGGAACAGCCCGCCGACGACGGCCGCCCGGCCCACCACACCCCCCACGAGTCGCCGTGGGTCATGCGGGTCCCGCTCATCGTGCTGGCCGTCGGGGCCGCCTTCTGGGGCTTCATCGACCTCCCGGTCAAGGGCCTCGAGTGGTTCAACAACTGGCTCGACCCGGTCTTCGCCGGCAGCCTCTACAACGACCACGAAACCGGGGCCACCGTCGCCGCCCTGTCGGTCACCGACGCCGTGGTCGCCGTGGCCGGCCTGGCCGTCGCCTGGATCCTCTGGCGGGCCCGGGCCGAGCGGCCCGAGCTGGAGCCCCGCTTCTTGCAGCGGGTCTGGTACTGGGACGACGTCTACGACGCCGCTATCGGGCGACCGGGTCAGGCCCTGGCCCGCTTCAGCGCCGGGGTGATCGAGGGCAGGGTCATCGACGGTGCGGTGAACGGGGTGGGCACCCTGGTCCGGCGGTCCGGCTCGGCGGCCCGGCGGCTCCAGACCGGTTACGTCCGCAACTACGCCCTGGGCATCGCCTTGGGGCTGGCCGCCTTCATTGCCTTCATGGTTAGCCGGACGTGGTGGTCGTGAGCCACTCCCCGGCCCTGCCCTACCTGACGATCCTGGTCCTGGTGCCCGCCGCCGGGGCGCTGGTGGTGGCCCTGCTTGCCGACGTCCCCCGCAAGGTGCTCCAGGGGGTGGGGGTGGCGGTCTCGGTGGTGACCCTCGGCTTCGCCGTTGCGACGGCGGTGCTCTTCCACACCGGCACCCCCGGGTACCAGTTCACCTCCAGCCACGCCTGGGCCCAGGGCCTCGGGATCCGCTGGTTCGTGGGCGTCGACGGCATCTCGCTGTTCCTGGTCCTGCTGGCCGCCGTCCTCTTCCCGATCGTCCTGGTCGGGGCGGGCAGCCGCCAGGACCCCCGGAGTTTCATCGCCTGGATGCTGTTGCTGGAGGCGGCCTGCCTGGGCAGCTTCATCTCGCTCGACCTGATCCTGTTCTTCTTCTTCTTCGAGCTCACCCTGGTGCCGGCCTACTTCATCATCAGCGGGTGGGGCTACGCCCGACGGGCCTACGCGGCGCTCAAGTTCTTCCTCTACACCTTCTTGGGCTCGGCCTTCCTGCTGGTCGGGATCCTGGCCGTGGCCTTCATCCACCAGCACCAGACCGGGGTGCTGACCTTCTCGCTGCCCGCCCTCGAGCACACCCACTTCTCGGGCACCACCGAGGTGCTCCTCTTCTGCGCCTTCACCGCCGCCTTCGCCGTGAAGGCCCCGCTCTTCCCCTTCCACACCTGGTCGCCCGACGCCTACTCGGAGGCCCCGACCGGGGGGTCGATGATCCTGGCCGCCGTTCTGGCCAAGCTCGGGACCTACGGCATCATCCGCTTCGACCTGAACCTGTTCCCCCAGGCCTCCAAGGACCTGGCCCCGTTGCTGCTCACCCTGGCCGTGATCGGCATCCTCTACGGGGCCATCGTGGCCTGCGCCCAGCGGGACATGAAGCGGCTGCTGGCCTACTCGTCGCTGGCCCAGATCGGCTTCATCGCCCTGGGCACGTTCGCCTTCACCACCCAGGGTCTGTCGGGCGGGGTGCTCTTGATGGTCAACCACGGGCTGATCACCGCCGCCCTCTTCCTGCTGGTCGGCTGGATCTACGAGCGCCGCCGGACCTGGCAGGTCTCCGAGCTGAAGGGCCTGCAGACCCCGGCCCCGGTCATGGCGGCCGTGTTCACCGTGGCCATGATGGCCTCGATCGGCCTCCCCGGACTGAACGGCTTCGTCAGCGAGTTCCTGGTGCTATCGGGGACCTTCCTCACCCACCGGTGGTGGGCGGTGGTGGCCACCGCCGGGGTGGTCCTGGCCGCCCTCTACCTGCTCTGGGCCTACCAGCAGTCGTTCCACGGCAAGGTCGACCCGGCCAACGCCAAGACCCGTGACCTGAGCTGGTCCGAGCGGGCGGTGATCGCCCCCCTCATCATCCTCATCATCTTCCTGGGCATCTACCCCAAGCCGGTGCTGGACCGGATCACCCCGTCGGTCGACCAGCTGATCGCCCGGGTCGAGCTCTCCACCCACGGCCACCAGCCCCTGGTGGCCCGCTTCGGGACGCCCGGGGCCCAGGCCGCCGCCCGGGCCGGGGGGAGGGCGCCGTGACGCCGTCGCTGGCCGCCGCCGCCGCCCCGCTGACCTTCCACACCCCCCAGGTGCGCTACCTGACGATCCTCCCGGTCATCGTGATGCTCGGCGGGGCGGTGGCCCTCCTGGCCGGGGCCTCGCTGGTCCGCCGGCCCCTGCGGGTGGCGGTGGCCACGGCCGGGACGGTGGTCATCTCGCTCACCGCCCTGGGCTTCGCCCTGTGGCAGTGGGCCGACGTGCTCGAGCACGGCCCGTCCACCGCGGTCGATCAGGCCGTGGTGCTGGACGGGTTCAGCGCCCTGGTGCAGATCCTCGTCCCCTGCGCCATGGTGCTGAGTGCCCTGGTCGCCGATGGGTACCAGCGGCGTGAGGGGATCGACGGGCCCGAGTTCAACGTGCTGGCCCTGGTGGCGGCGTCCGGGGCCATGCTGATGGGCCAGGCCAACGACCTGGTGGTGATCTTCTTGGGCCTCGAGATCCTCTCGCTGCCCCTCTACGTCCTGGCGGCGTTCAACCACCGGCGGTTGGCCTCGGGCGAGGCCGCCCTCAAGTACTTCATCCTGGGCGGCTTCTCGTCGGCCATCTTCGTCTACGGCATCGCCCTCACCTACGGGGCCACCGGGTCGACCAACCTCACCCAGATCGCCGACTTCCTGTCCCACAACGTGGTGGTCACCGACGGCCTGCTGCTGGCCGGCCTGGCCCTGCTGCTGGTCGGCTTCTCGTTCAAGATCGCCGCCGTCCCCTTCCACATGTGGACGCCCGACGTCTACCAGGGCGCCCCCTCCCCGGTCACCGGCTTCATGGCGGCGGTGGCCAAGATCGGCGGCTTCGCCGCCCTGCTCCGGGTCTTCGTCTCGACCTTCGGGGTGCTGCGCAGCGACTGGCAGCCCATCGTCTACGCCGTCGCCGTGATCACCCTGTTGGTCGGGGCCGGCCTGGCCGTCGTCCAGCGCGACATCAAGCGCATGCTCGCCTACTCGTCGATCAACACCGTCGGCTTCATCCTGCTGGGCCTGCAGGCCGGCACCCTGCGGGGGGTCAGCGCCTCGCTCTACTACCTGTTCGCCTACACCTTCATGGTGATCGGGAGCTTCGCCGTCGTCACCATCCTCGGGCGCCGGGGCGACCGGCACCACGACCTCTCGGGCTACCGCGGCCTGTCCCGGCGCCAGCCCCTGCTGGCCCTCTCCTTCGCCGTCCTGCTCCTGGCCCAGGCCGGGGCCCCGTTCACCACCGGCCTGTGGGCCAAGCTGCAGGTGGTGCTGGCCTCGGTCGACGCCGACTCGGTCCCGCTGGCCACCATCGCCATGGTGTCGGCCGCCCTGGCCGCCTTCTTCTACCTCCGGGTCGCCGTGCTCATGTACACCCCGCTGCGCGCCCCCGGGGCGGTGCCCGGGCTCGAGCCCGACGCCGAGGACCCGGTAGTGCTCGGCCTCGGCCGCACCCCGGCGGCCCAGGGGGGCCCCGAGCCCGACGGCGGGCCAGCCGACGGACCGGCCGGCGGCGACCGGGCCGGCGCTGACCGGCGCCCCCTGTGGGCCGGGGCCGAGCAGAACGTGGCCGTGATCACCCGGATCAACGCCGGGCTCCTGATCGACGACGAGGACTCCACCGAGGCCACCGACGGCGCCGCGCCGGCGCCGGGCCCCCCGCCGGTGGCCGGCCCCGAGGAGACCGCTGACGTCGAGGGGGTCGACCAGGTGGTGCCGGTGCCCCGGCTGGCCGCGGTGGCCATCGGCCTGTGCGTGGCCGTCACCGTCGTCTTCGGCATCCTCCCGGCGCCGCTCATCGACTTCGCCCGCCAGGCCACCCTGCTCTTCCCGCACTGAGCCCCGACCGGATCGACCGACCACCTTGCGCCCCGAGGACTCGATCCGTGTCGGGCGGATCGTCCGGGTCCTGAACGAGTTCGTCCGGCCCCGGCGGCACGGGCCGTCGGTGGCCGTGGAGGTGGCGGCCCACCACCTCCACGGCGAGCCGGTGCCGGCGGCCGAGGCCCTCGGCGCCGACTACCGCCCCTTCCCGGTCGGCGGGTCCTGGGGCCCTCCGTGGGACACCACCTGGTTCCGACTGCGCGGGACCGTCCCGGCCGAGTGGGCCGGCCTCGAGGTGGCCCTCGGGTTCTCCATCGGCAACGCCGGGTCGACCGGGTTCGGGGCCGAGTCCCTGCTCTGGCGGGACGGCCGGCCGGTGCAGGGGCTCTCACCCAACCACCGCGAGCACATCCTCGCCGCTGCCGCCGGCGGCGGCGAGGAGATCGAGCTGTTCGTGGAGGCGGCGGCCAACCCGTCGCCGCCCTTCGGCGCCAACCCATGGCCCCTCCTGGGAGCCGAGCCCGGGGGGGCACCCCTGTTCACCCTGGCCCGGGCCGACCTCCACGTGCGCGACCCCGAGTTCGAACGGTTCTGGCACGACTTCCGGGTCCTGGTCGAGCTGCTGGGAGAGCTCGACGACACCGGGCCCCACCACGCCCGGCTCTGCGCCGGCCTCGAACGGGCCTGCAACCTGCTCGACCTGCCCGAGATCGCCGACTCCTGGCGCCGGGCCCAGCCGGTGCTCACCGACCTGCTGGCGGAGCGCCCGGCGCCGGGCACCCACCGGGTCAGCATCGTCGGGCACGCCCACCTGGACACCGCCTGGCTGTGGCCGCTGCGCGAAACGGTCCGCAAGTGCGCCCGCACCTTCAGCACCGTGCTCGACCTCATGGACCGCTATCCCGAGTACCGGTTCGTGGTCTCCCAGGCCCAGCACCTGGCCTGGATGCGGGACGGGTACCCCGAGCTCTGGGAGCGGATGAAGACCCGGATCGCCGAGGGCCGCCTCGAGCCCACCGGGAGCATGTGGGTCGAGGCGGACTGCAACATCCCCTCGGGCGAGTCGCTGGTGCGCCAGATCGTCTATGGCAAGCGGTTCTATCTCGACGAGCTCGGGATCGAGACCAACGACGTCTGGCTGCCCGACGTGTTCGGGTACTCGGCCGCCCTGCCCCAGATCATGGCGCGCAGCGGCATCCGGTGGTTCCTCACCCAGAAGCTGTCGTGGAACCAGTACAACGTGCTGCCCCACCACAGCTTCTTGTGGGAGGGCATCGACGGCTCCCGGGTGTTCACCCACTTCCCGCCGGCCGACACCTACGGCGGGAACATGAGCGTGCGCGAGCTCCGCTACTCGGTGGCCAACTTCAAGGACCACGAGCGGGCGACCCGCTCGCTCTACCTCTTCGGCTGGGGGGACGGCGGGGGCGGCCCCACCGCCGAGATGCTCGAATCGGCCCGACGGCTAGCCGACATCGACGGCCTCCCCCGGCTCACCATGGAGGGCCCGCGCCGCTTCTTCACCGAGGCGGAGGCCGAGATCGACGACCCCGCGGTCTGGGTGGGCGAGCTCTACCTCGAGCTCCACCGGGGCACCTACACCAGCCAGGCCGCCACCAAGGCGGGGAACCGCCGGGCCGAGCTGGCCCTGCGCGAGGCCGAGCTGTGGTCGGCCACCCTCGCCGGCCCCGACTACCCCGGGGCCGAGCTCGAAGAGCTGTGGAAGCTCCTCTTACTCCACCAGTTCCACGACATCATCCCGGGCTCGGGGATCCACTGGGTGTACCAGGACACCGCCCGGGACCACGCCCGGATTCTCGCCGCCGCCGACCGGCTCAGCGCCCGGGCCCGGGCCGTCCACGCCGGCGCCGTCGACACCAGCGGGGCCGAGCACCCGGTGGTCGTCTTCAACTCGCTCTCCCACGAGCGCTCGGAGCTGGTCGCCGTGGCCGCCCCGGCCGGGGTCACCGCGGCCGTGGCCCGCTCCGGTGGGAGCGGGCCGGTGCAGGCCGACCGGGACGGCCGGGTGCTCTTCGAGGCGACGGTCCCCGCCTGCGGTTACGCCGTCTACGACCTGGTCGCCGCCGAGGCGGCTCCCCGAGGCCGGGTCACCGCGGGACCCGGGTTCGTGGAGAACGAGCGGCTGCGGGTCGAGCTCGACGACCAGGGCCTGCTGGCCTCGGTCCTGGACAAGTCGGCCGGCCGCCAGGTGCTGGCCCCCGGGGCCCGGGGCAACCGCTTCCAGCTCCACCCGGACTACCCGAATTTCTACGACGCCTGGGACATCGACCGGTTCAGCTTCGACCAGGCGGAGGACCTCGACGCGGTCGAGTCGGTGGAGGTGGTTGAAGAGGGACCCCTCCGGGCCGCCGTGCGGGTGGTGCGGCGCTTCGGGGACTCCAGGATCTCCCAGGTGATCGGCCTGGCCGCCGGGGCCCCCTTCGTCGACTTCGACACCGAGGTCGACTGGCACGAGTCGAACCGCCTGCTCAAGGTGGCCTTCCCGGTCGACGTGCGCAGCCTGCGGGCGACCTACGAGATCCAGTTCGGCCACGTCGAGCGGCCGACCCACGCCAACACCAGCTGGGACGTGGCCCGCTTCGAGGTCTGCGCCCACCGGTGGGCCGACCTCTCCGAGCCCGGCTACGGCGTGGCCCTGCTCAACGACGCCAAGTACGGCTACGACATCTCGGGCAACGTGATCCGGCTCTCCTTGCTGCGCGCCCCCACCTGGCCCGACCCGGTCGCCGACCGGGGCCGGCACCGCTTCACCTACCGGCTGTTCCCCCACGCCGGCGACCTGCGCGAGTCCGGGGTCATCGACGCCGGCTACGACCTCAACGTGCCCCTCCGTGCGGTGCCGGTGACCCCCAGCTCCGGCGCCCCCCTCCCGTTCGCCTCCCTGCTCTCGGTGGAACCGGCCCACGCGGTCATCGAGGCGGTCAAGCGGGCCGACCACGATCCCGGGGCCCTGGTGGTCCGGATGTACGAGGCCTGGGGGCGCCGTGGACCGGTCACCCTGCGGGCCCCCTGGCCGATCGCCCGGGCCACGGTGACCGACCTGCTCGAGCGCGAGCTCACCGAGGCCCCGGTCGACGGCGACGCCCTCACCGTCGACCTGACGCCCTTCGAGTTGGTCACCGTCAAGCTCGAACCGGCCGACTGAGCCCCGGCCCGGGGTGGCGCTACCGGGCGCCGGCGGCCCCCGGACCGGCCGTCGGGGGGTCGGGCGGACCGGGGGTCGCCGCGTCGGGGGGACCGTCGGGCGGACCGGGCGCCGCCCGGTCCGTTGCGCCGTCCGTCGCGCCGTGGGCCGCCATCTCGGCCATGGACGCCGGGACGACCGGTCCGGCCTGGCGCCCGGCCGAGGGGGTGAGGAAGCGCCCGATCACTGGCACCTCGCTCAGGGACTCGGCCCGCAGGATGGTGACCACGGTCGGGGCGAACTGCTCGGCCGAGTCGTAGACGATGTAACGGGGGAGCCAGCTCGGCTCGTACTTGGCGTTGAACCGCCAGAGCGACTCGATCTGGAGGACCCCCGACATGCGGCGCAGGGCCCAGCGCTCGACCCGCTGGGTCAGGCCGTCGCCGGTCTCCCCCTCCAGGGTGGAGCGCATGGCGGCGAAGTTGAGGCTGAGGCCGCGGGCCCCCCGGTCCCGGAGGTGGTCGATGGTCGAGCACAGGGCGAAGTCGAGCAGGCCGTTGGGGTGCTCGCCCGGGTCGCGGCGCATGAGATCGAGCGAGTAGCCGGCGATGGCCTGGGACGGCACGAACTGGCACATGGCCGCCGGCTCGCCGCCCGGGGCGTCGACCACGGTCAGGAGGAGCCCGGTGTCGCGGGGGTCGAACATCCGGCCGAGCATCATGGAGAAGCCCCGCTCGTGCTCGCCCCGACGGTTGCGGCCCATCAGGTCGACCAGGGGCGCGCCTTCCAGCGGGGAGAGGCGGGACGGGTCGAGGAAGCGGACGGTGTAGCCGTAGCGCTCGACCCGGTTGACCGCCTGGCGCAGTCCCTTCATCTTGCCCCCGGCGAGCGAGAACGTCGGCAGGTCGACCACCGCCTCGTCCCCGATGTAGAGGTGACGCATCCCCGAGTCGCGGTAGACGGGCAGCCACTCCTCGGCCGCCGCCATCACCGCCACCCCCCACCCGTTGCGGTCGCAGTAACGGCGGAAGGCGTCCCAGACGTGGCCCCGCTCGCTGACCGGGCCGATCGGGTCGGGCGAGACCAGGCAGACCCCGCCGTAGACGGCGTAGGCGACCAGGCTGTCGCGGTGGAAGAACCACTGCTTGTCGTCGCGCAGGGCGAAGTAGTCGAGGGTGCCGGTCCCGTGCCGCCGGACCAGGTCGCGGGCCCGGATCTCGGCCGCGTAGCGGGCCGGGACGGCCCGGCCCGAGGAGAGCCGCCGGTCCACCACCGGCCGGGTGAGCAGGTAGAGGGCCACGACGACCAGGGCCAGGCCGATGGCCAGGAGGCTGGGGGAGACCCAGTCGTCGATGTGCTCGGGCAGGCCGATGGTCGACAGGCCGACCAGGCGCTCACCGGAGGCCGCCAGGACCAGGGGCCACGACGGGATCGGGTGGTGACGGACGTGCCCGGTCACCTCGATGACGATGGTGGCCGCCGCCACCGCCAGCAGGCCGCCGGCCACCACGGTGACCAGGGCCGAGCGGAGCGAGCCCTGGTCGGTCGTGGCCCCGAAGCGCCGCTGCTGGACCACCAGGAAGATCAGCACCACGGCGGTGACCACCAGCCCGGGGAAGCTGGCCCCGTGGGCCAGGTGCAGGACCAGGGTGGCGGTGAGCAGGGCCACGGCCACCAGCCACGACCGCCGCTGGCCCCGCAGCACCCCCCGGGCCAGCATCATGAGGCCGATCCCGGACAGGGCCACCAGGGCGCCGGCCGCCTGGACTGCGCCGAGGGGCAGGACCTGTTCGACCGCGTGCAGGTGGCCCCGCAGGGGGGGACGGAGGGCCTCGAGGAGGTCGACCAGGCCGGTCAGGAAGATGGCGAAGCCGGCGATGCGCCGGACCCGGCGCACCCGGACCCGGTCGGCGGCGACGTCGGGGGCCGGGGGCCAGGTCCCGCCGCTCGGCCACGAGGCGACCAGGGCCGGGTGGAGGTCGGCGGCCGGCTTGTAACCCTTCACCACCCGGTAGCCGGTGGCCACCCGCTCGAGGGTGGTCGACGTCGGCAGGTCGACGTCGGCCAGCAGCAGCCGGACGTGCAGGGCGGCGCCCGTCTCGAGCTCGATCCAGCTGGCCTGACGGTGGTGGAGGAAGACCGGGGGGAGGCCGAGGCGCCCACGGTGCTCGCGCACCAGCTCGGTGGTGCCGCCGGGGCAGGCGAAGAAGCCCGGACCCAGGTGCGAGAGCTCGGCCCGCAGCCCGCCGCCGGTCACCAGCCCGGTCGCCCCGGCGGCCAACAGGGCCCGGGCCTCGTCCATGGCACCGACCCCGCCGACCAGCAGGGCGACCGATGGGGCGTGGGCCCCGGCCGGGGACCGGTCGTCGCCCCCCCAGGGCGCCGGCAGGTCACCCCCGCCCTGGGAGCGCCAGAACCGGCGGGAGGCGACGGCCACGGCCGCGGCGACCACCAGCTCGAGCACGACGATGATCCCGAGGGTGAAGAACAGCCGGTGGGTCCACGAGGCCGAGTAGACCCGCACCAGGGTGTGGCGGGGGCCCGACACCCGGCGGACCAGGTGGTAGACGCCGTGGTAGACGAAGGCCAGCCGGACCAGGAGGGCGAAGACGACCACCAGCAGCGGGGGCAGCCACACGAAGCGGCCCATGTGGCGGTAGAGGGTCCGTGAGGTGACGAAGCGGGCCGCCGACGGGGGGTCCTCCAGCCGGTCGATCCCGTCCAGCCAGGGGCGGGTGTCCGCCGCGCTGGTGTCGGCCAGGTCGCCGGCGACCCCGAGCGGCGTGCCCGGCCGGACCAGCACCCGGCGGGTGCCGGCGGCCGTCTCGAGGTGGAGGGTGACGGCGGGGGCCACCTCGACCCCGAGGCCACCGAGCACGGTGACCACCTCGTGGTCCGACGCCACCTCGGGATCGCGCCACCCGGGCAGCACCAGCAGCCGGCAGTCGGGACGCCCGGTGAACTCCTCGATGGCCTGGGCCAGGCCCCGGTGGGCCTTGAGGGCGGTCCTGACCTGGGGGGCGTCGAGGCCGTCGCCCCCGCACGGCACGGCGAAGAGGTTGCCGCACACGATGACCAGGCCCGGTCCCTCCCAGCGGTCGAGGGTGAGGGCCACGTCGGAGGCCAGCGCCCGCGACGAGGGGGTGGACTCGGGCCGCAGCAGCAGGTCGCCCACCACCATCACCCGTCGACCGAGCGGGATCTCGATGTCCGTCGCCTCGACGGCCTGGGCCAGCGGTCCGGGGCCGGTGCCCCCGCCCGGCCCCGGACCCTCGGGGTCGTCGCCGGGCCGGGCGGTGCCGGGTCCTGGGTGGGTCACCGCCGCCCCGTCGACCCCGGGGGGCCGGGGGGCGACCGCCGGCACCGTCGTCGAGCCCAGCGGGGTGGCGGCGTCCCCTCTGGTGGTCGACGGTGTCACCCAGCAATGCTGCCATGCCCGGCCCGGTCGGCCGCCGTTGGGCGGGCACCGGCCGTTGTGGGCGGGGCCGTAGGCTCGGCGCCCGTGAGCCCCCCGTCGTCCCCGGTCGAGCCGACGCCCAATTGGCGGTGGCGGGCCGGTCCGGTCGGGGTGGGCCAGGCGGTCATCTTCGACATCGACGGGGTGCTCTCCGACGCCGCCGGTCGCCAGCACTTCATCGAGCGGGGCCGCCGCGACTGGGCCGCCTTCTTCGAGGCCTGCGGCGACGACCGGGTGATCGAGGAGGTCGCCCGGCTGGTGGAGCTGCTCGATCCCCGCCTCAGCGTGGTGCTGCTGACCGGGCGCCCCCTCCGGGTCCAGCCCCAGACCCTGGCCTGGCTCGACCGCTACGGCCTGCGGTGGGACCTCCTGGTCATGCGCGAGCGGGGGGACTACTCACAGGTCACCGCGTTCAAACGGAGCGTGGTCGAGGACCTGCGGGCCTACGGCTTCGACCTCCGCCTCGCCCTCGAGGACGACCCCTCCAACCACGCCATGTTCGTGGCCGAGGGCATCCCCTGCGTCTACATCCACTCGGGGTACTACGACTGAGGCATGCGGGGCCCGTCGGTGACGGGGGCCGGCGATCCTGGTACCGACGAACGACGCCGGGCCCGGTGGACATCGGGGAGGGGTCACCGGTCGACGCCCACCCGGGCCCCTCACCCCGACGTCGGGCGCCGGTACGTCGTCGGGCGCGGTGCCCGTCGGGCGCCGTCGCCAACGGGCCTCGAAGAGCCAGCCCAGCCCCAGGGCCCCCAGGGCCAGCACCAGCACCGGGAGATCGCCGAAACGCTCGTAGACGGTGGCGCCGGCCCGCAGCTCGACGGTCGAGCGCAGGACCTGGCGGCGGCCGAGCACCGTCTGGGCGCGGACGTCGCCCCGGTGGTCGACCACGGTCGAGTAGCCGGTCGGCGCGGCCTGGACCAGGTCGCGCCCCTCGGCGACCGCCTGGACCCGGTCGGCCGCCACCTCCTGGTCGGGCACCTGGCCGCTGGCGTACGAGGAGGTGTTGGTCGGGACCACCAGGAGCCGGGCACCGGCCCGCACCGCCGAGCGTCCCCGGTCGGCGTAGAAGACCTCGTAGGAGTCGAGGGCCCCCAGCGGGCCGGCCGGCGTGGTCATGAGGCCGCTGCCGTGTCCGGCGACCTCGTCGAGGGGAACGGCCTGGAGGCCGGCGAAGTGGGCGAAGAAGCCGCGCAGGGGCACGTACTCCCCGAAGGGGACCCGGTGCACCTTCTGGTAGCTGGCCACGACCTGCCCGCCCGGCCCCCAGGCCACGATCCGGTTGCGGAAGGCGGTGGCCGAGAGGGTCTCGGTGACCCCGGCCACCACGGTGGCCCGGAGCTGGCGGGCCAGGCCGGCCATGGTGGCCGCCGCCGGCGAGCCGGCGAGGGGTCCGGGGAGTGAGATCACGTCCTCGGGCCACACGACCAGGTCGAGGGGGCGGCGGGGGTGGGTCACCAGAACCGAGGTGGCCGAACGCTGGGCGGCGAACACCCGGGCCGGGTCGACCTGGGCCGCCGAGAAGCCGCGCCCCCCCCCGCCCTGGACGGCGGCGACGTGGAGGGTCCGGACCGGCGGCCCCCCGTCGGTCGCCGCGGCGCCCAGCGTGCCCAGCACGACCACCGCGGCCAGGGCCCCGGCCCCGGTCGCCAGCGAGCGGGGCCGGGGCACCATCCAGCGCCCCCCGCCGGTGGCGGCCGGTGCCCCGGGCCGGCGGAGGGCCAGCACCAGCTCGGCCAGGCCGGCCCCCCCCAAGAAGACGGCGGCGGTCAGGAGCAGCGGGCCCCCTAGCCGGGCCAGGCCGAGCAGCGGGCCGCCGGCCTGGCCCAGGAAGACCCCGCCGATCGGGAGACCCCCGAAGGGGAACGCCATGCGGGCCGCCTCGAGGACGGTGAAGGCCCCGGTGAAGGCCCCGACCCGGCCCCGGTGGCCGGGCACCACGAGGGCGGCCACCGCCATCGACAGGGCCTCGACGGCCACGAGGGCGGCCGCCCCGTACCAGTTGAACTTCTGGAAGCTGAAGAGCCCCGGCCCGAAGCACCCGAGCCCGGCCAGCCAGCCGGCCAGCAGGCGCCCCCGGGCCCGCAGTCCGGCCAGGCGCCAATAGAGCAGCGCGGCACCGGCGAAGGCCAGCGGCCACCAGCCCCAGGGCGGGAGCGAGAGGGCCAGGCCGGCTCCGGCGCCCAGGGAGGGGAGCGCCACCCCGCCCCGGCGCCGGCTCATGCCGGCGGCGCGGCCGACTCGGGGGCGCCGGCCAGCGACTCGAGCACGGCCCGGGCGGCGGAGCGACCGCTGGCCACGCAGGCCGGGATCCCGACACCCCGGTAGGCGGCGCCGGCCACCGCCAGGGCCGGGAGCCGCTTGACCGCCGCCTCGATCCCGGCCACCCGCAGCAGGTGGTGCACCCGGTACTGGGGGAAGGAACCCGGCCAGCGGGTGACCAGGCTCGCCGCCGGCGGGCTCACCAGGCCGACCAGCGTCTCGAGCTCCTCGGCCACCCGGGCCGCCAGCTCGTCGTCGGTCATCGACGCGAAACGGGTGTCGCCGAACCGGCCGACCGAGGCCCGGACCACGATGTCATCGGGCCGGGCCAGGTGCGGCCACTTGTTCGAGAGGTAGGAGCAGGCGGTCACCACGAACCGGTCGCCGTCCGGGCCCGGGGCGAGGGCCGAGTGGGGGACCAGGAGACCGGTGCCCGAGAGGGGCGCCGCCGTGGCGCCGGCGGAATAGGACAGGGTGACGACGGCCACCGAGGCGTAGTCGATGCCGCCCAGCAGGGTGGCCGCGTCGTCGTCGTGGGGCCCGAGGAGTGCGGCCGCCGCCCCGGCCGGGAGGGCCAGCACGACGCCGTCGGCGCGCAGTGGTCCCGCCGGGGTGTCGAGCAGCCACGGCGCCGGCCCGTCGGTCCGGCCGAGCACCTCGAGCGGGCTGTCGGTGCGGATGGTGACCCCCCGGGCCACCAGCGCCGCCTCGAGGCGGTCGACCAGACTCGAGAACCCGTTCTCGAGGGCCCAGAACATGGGGGGCTCGGCCGCCCCGCTGCCCCCGGCCGCGCCACCGGCCGCGCCACCGACCACGCCGCCGGCTTCGGCCGGGCCGTCGTTCCCGTCGCCCTCGGGGGCCGCGGCGGCCGCCGGGCGGACCGGGCCCGGGACGCCGGTGGCCGCCGCCCGGCGGAGCGACTTCATGAAGCTGGCCCGGCGCTGGGCGACCGCCAGCAACAGCGGGAAGGCGGCGGCCGTGCTCATGTCGGCCACCCCGCCGGCGTTGATGCCGCCGATCAGCGGGTCGACCAGCGTGTCGACCACGGAACGACCCAGCTTGCGGGCGATGAGCGGCCCGATGGCCCTGTCACCGATGGGGCCCCGAGCGGCGGGCCGGGGGAAGACCACGTCGACCAGGACTCGGAGGGTGCCCGGGGTCGAGAGGATGCGCGAGCGGGCCAGCGGCCAGAACCGGGTCGGCACCCCGAGGACCAGTCCCTCGGGCAGGGGGCGCCGTCGTCCCCGGGCCCACACCTCGGCCCCGGCGGCGGCGATCGGCGTCATCGCCGGGGCCAGGCCCAGCTCCCGGCACAGCTCGGCCGCCTCCGGGCGGCGCCCGAGGAAGGCGTCCGGCCCGATGTCGACCGTGCGCCCGGCGAAGACGGCGGTGCGCAGCTTCCCCCCGAGGCACCCGGCCGCCTCCAACACCACCACCTCGGGGCTGTCCGGGCCCGGCCCGGCGGCGCCCCCGGTGAGCTGCCACGCCGCCACCAGGCCGGCGATGCCGCCACCGACGACGGCGACGGTGGGCCGGGGTCGCACCGCCCGGCGCGGCGGGGTGCGGGGCACTCAGGCCCCGCCGGCGCCCGAGGCGACGATGGCCGCCAGGACGTCGAGGAAGGCGGGGTCGTCGTTGAGCGAGGCGGTCCGGGCGAAGGCCAAGCCGGCCGATTCGGCCACCGCCCGGGCCTCGAGGTCGAGGTCGTAGAGAACCTCGAGGTGGTCGGCCACGAAGCCGATCGGGCAGACCACGGCGGCGGTGAACCCCTCGTCGGGAGCGCCCCGGAGCACCTCGAGGACGTCCGGGCCGATCCAGGGCTCGGGGGTCCGCCCGGCGCTCTGCCAGGCCACCCGCCAGGCCACCTGGGCGGCCTCGAGACCGGCCGAGCGGGCCACCATGGCCGCCGACTCGGCCAGCTGGTCGGGGTAGCGGTCGCCCTCGGCGACGACCCGCTCGGGGAGCGAGTGGGCGGTGAACAGCACCAGGGCGCGGGCGCCGGCCGGCAGCCCGGCGAGGGCGTCGCCCAGGCGCCCGGCCTGCAGCTCGGCGAAGCCCGACGCGTCGTACCACTGGGCGACCGGCGAGAAGGGCGGAGCGTCGGGCGAGGCGGCCAACGCGGCAGCGGCCCGCCCGAGGTACTCGCCCGACCCCATCGACGAAGCGTGCGGGGTCAGGACCAGCCCGACCACCCGGTCGGCCCCGGACCCGACGAAGGAGGCGGCCGCCTCCTCGATCAGCGGGTCGGCGTGCTTGGCCCCGAAGCGCACGTCGTAGCGACCCGGGGCGGAGGCCTCGAGGCGGGCGGCCAGGCCGTCGACCTGGGCCCGGGTGCGGGCGGCCAGCGGGGACACCCCGCCGATGGCCCGGTAGCGCCGCTGCAGGTCGGCCAGCTGCTCGGCCGTCGGCGGCCGCCCCCGCCGGATGCGGGTGTAGAAGGCCTCGATCCCATCGGCCGTGTCGGGGGTTCCGTGGGCCATGACCAGCACGCCGACATGCTCGCGCCCCGACGGGGGCCGGCTCACGGCACCACTCCAGCCCGCCCCTCGGCGTGGACCAGGTCGACCAGGGCCCCCAGCACCCCCGGATCGGTCTCGGGCAGCACGCCGTGGCCCAGGTTGAAGATGTGACCCGGCGCCCCGCCAGCCCGCTCGAGGACGTCGCGGGCCTCGGCCGCCACCACCTCCCAGGGGGCCAGGCAGACGGCGGGGTCGAGGTTGCCCTGCACCGCCACGTCGGGTCCGATCCTGCGTCGGGCCTCGTCGATCGGCACCCGCCAGTCGACCCCGACGACCCCGGCCCCTGCCCCGCCCATGGCCCCGAGCAGCTCGCCGGTCCCCACCCCGAAGAGGACGGCCGGGACGCCGAGGTCGGCGACGCCGGCCAGGACCCGACGGGTCGTCGGCAGCACGAAGCGCTCGTAGTCGGTCACCGAGAGCGCCCCGGCCCAGCTGTCGAAGAGCTGCACCGCCGCCGCCCCTGCCTCGACCTGGGCCCGCAGGAAGGCACCGGAGAGGTCGGCCAGGCGGTCCATCAGGGCGGACCAGAGGCCGGGGTCGGCGTGCATGAGGGACTTCACCCGGGCGAAGGTGCGGGACGGGCCGCCCTCGATGAGATAGCTGGCCACGGTGAAGGGCGCCCCGGCGAACCCGATCAGGGGCACCCGGGGGTCCAGCTCGGCGACGAGGAGCTTGACCGCCTCGGTCACGTAGGGCACGTCGGCCTCGGGCTCGAGCGGGCGGAGCCGTCGCAGATCGTCGACCGAGCGGAAGGGCGCTTCCACCACCGGCCCCCGACCGGGTTCGACGTCGATGCCGAAGCCGACCGCGTGCACGGGCACGATGATGTCGGAGAACAGGACCGCTGCGTCGACCCCGTACCGGCGGACCGGCTGCATCGTCAGCTCGGCCGCCAGCTCGGGCTCGGCGATGGCGGCCAGGATGCTGCCGTTGCCTCGGGCCCGGCGGTACTCGGGCAGTGAGCGTCCGGCCTGGCGCATGAACCACACCGGGACGTGGGCCACCGGCTGGCGACGGCAGGCCTGCAGGAACGGCGCCGGGCCGGTCGGCCCACTCAAGTCACGGGCTCAAGAGTCGCGGCGTCGGCGCCGGTCTCGTTCCGGTCGCCACCCGTCCCGGGCCCCTCGCGACCAGGGAGCGAGACGCACCCGCCCAGGACACCGGTGCTGGTGGCGCCGGGGGGGTCGTTCATGGTCGAGATCGGCATCGGGTCTCCCTCCTCGACCGGCCCCGCCCCGGACGGCCGGTTCGGTCCCCGCAGATCATCGCAGGCGGGATCCGGCCCGACCACCCGCCGGCGGTCGGGACGCGGCCCCCGGCCCAGCCATTAGAATCGTTTGTTCGCCCGGCGCGGACGGGGGAAGAAGGGGCGAGGTGGCACCGGATCCGGATCTAGCGGACGAGCAGCGTTTCCTCGACCGGGCCCACGACGGGCTCGAGGCGATGCGGGGCGAGGCGGCCCGCATGCTCGAATCGGTGCTCGACCTCGGTCGGGGCGGCACGTTCCAGTCCCGGACCGAGCGCGACATCGTGGTCCGCACCAGCCTGGCCCGCCTGTCCCAGCTCGACATCGGCGACCAGGCCCTGTGCTTCGGCCGGATCGACCGGCTGCCCGAGGACCCGGCCGAGATGGGGGAGAGCTTCCACATCGGCCGGTTGGCCGTGTCCGGGGAGGACCACGAGCCGCTGGTGGTCGACTGGCGGGCCCCGGTGGCCGAGCCCTTCTACCGGGCCACCGGTCTCGACCCCCAGGGCCTGGCCCGGCGGCGGCACCTGGCGGTCAAGGGGCGGGCCGTGGTCGGCCTGGAGGACGAGTACTTCGCCCGACCCGGCACCGGGGGGGTTCCGGCCCGCCCGGGGGCCGACGGGCCGGGGCCGGGCACCGGGCGGCCGGGTGAGCAGGGCGGCGGACTGCTCGACGACGGAGTCGTCCTGGGCGGCCCGGGGGCCCTGCTGGCGGCGCTGGGCCAGGCCCGCACCGGCCAGATGGGCGACATCGTGGCCACCATCCAGCGCGAGCAGGACGAGATCATCCGCTCACCCCTGCCCGGGGTCCTGATGGTCCAGGGCGGACCCGGGACCGGCAAGACGGCGGTGGCCCTCCACCGGGCGGCCTACCTCCTCTACACCCACCGCTTCCCGCTCGAGCGCCAGGGCGTCCTGGTGGTGGGTCCCAACCCGCTCTTCCTGCGCTATATCGAACAGGTCCTGCCCTCCCTGGGGGAGACCGGGGTCACCCTGTCGACCGTCTCGGGTCTGGTGCCCGAGGTGCGGGCCCGGGCCGCCGAGCCGACCCCGGTGGCCCGCCTCAAGGGGGAGGCCCGGATGGCCGGGGTCCTCGCCCGGGCCGTCCGGACCCGTCAGCGCCCTCTGCCCGGGGACGTGGCCATTCCCTTCGGGGCGACGACCCTGAGGCTCAGCGTGGGCGACTCGGCCGAGATCGTGGCGATGGCCCGCCGCCGGCCCGGGACCCACAACTCGCGCCGGCGCTTCGTCGAACACGAGGTGGTGCGCCGCCTGGTGGAGCAGTACGAGCGCTTCCAGCGCGGCTTCACCGGGGCCGGCGCCGAGACGGCCGGCTGGGTCGACCCGGACGGGGAGGAACCCGGGGACGGGGGCCCCGAGGGCGACGGCACCGGCCTCGACCTGGCCGAGCTCGGCCGACAGCTCCGCCGGCACCGGGCCCTGGGCGAGGCCCTCCATCGGATCTGGCCCCGCCTGGCCCCCCACGAGCTGCTCCACGACCTGTTCGGTGCCCGCCCGCTCATCGCCGCCGCCGCCGGCGGGGTCCTCAGCCCGGCCGAACAGGCGCTGTTGTTCCGCCCTCGCCGCCCGTCGCTCGACGAGGTGCCCTGGACGCCGGCCGACGCGGCGCTGGTCGACGAGGCCCGAACGATCCTGGGGCCGCGCCGGCCCCGACCGGCCCGCTCCCGCCCCGATGGGCGCGAACGCCTCGAGCGGGCCCGCGAGGAGACCGGGTTCTGGCCCGCCGGCCTGGACCCCAATCCGGTCCCCACCGGCAACGGCAGCCACGCCGGCGTCGACGACGACGCGGTCCGCTCGTACGGCCACATCGTGGTCGACGAGGTCCAGGACCTCTCGCCCATGCAGCTGCGGATGCTGGCCCGACGGTCGCTCTCGGGGTCGATGACCGTGGTCGGGGACATCGCCCAGGCGACCGGGCCCTGGGCGGCCCGGGACTGGGCTGAGGTGGCCTCCCACCTGACGCCCAAACGGGAGCCCCGCCTGGTGGAGCTGACGGTCAGCTACCGCACCCCGGCCGAGGTGGTGGAGGTGGCGGCCCGGGTCCTGGCCGCGGCGGCCCCCGGGGTGACCCCTCCCCGTCCGGTGCGGCGCTCGGGGACCCGGCCGGTCCTCGTCCACGCCCCGCCCGGGTCGCTCAGCGCCCGGGCGGCCGACCTGGCCGCGGCCGAGCTGGAAGCGGTCGAGGCGGGCCGGGTCGCCGTCCTGGCTCCGCCGGCCCTGCTCGGTGCGCTCGAGCGGGCCATCGCCGGGCGGGGCCTCGAGGCGGTCGACCCCCGCGATCCGCAGGGCGAGGGCCTCGGTGCCCGGCTGGTGCTCCTGCCGGCCGACGTGGCCAACGGGCTCGAGTTCGACTCGGTGCTGGTGGTCGAGCCGGCCCTCATCACCGCCGAGGACGGTTGGGCCCCGGCGGGGGCCGAGGGGCCCCCGGTCCCGAGTACCCGGGGCCTGCGGACCCTCTATGTCGCGCTGACCCGGACCACCCGGCGCCTGACCGTGGTCCACTCCCTCCCGCTCCCGGTCGACCTCTTCCCGAGCTGATCCCCGGCGGCGCCGGCCACCGGGAGCGGGCGCGGCCGAGTGGGTCCGACCGGCCGCCGCGCTCCGGCGAACCCGGGCGGTCTCGTGCCTGACGCCGTCACCAGCATGTTGGCGCCCGAGGGTCGCCGTCGAGTAGGAAATACGCCGTGAGCCAGGCCATTTCGGTGGATCAGCCGGCCCGGGCGCCCCGGGTCCAACATGACCGTCCGCCGATGTTGGCCATCGGCATCATGATCTGGCTGGGCTCCGAGCTGATGTTCTTCAGCGGCCTGTTCGCCGCCTTCTTCACCATCCGGGCCAACGACCACCCGTGGCCGCCGGCGGGCACCCACCTCGACGTGGTCCAGGCCGGGGTCTTCACCGCCGTCCTGGTCTCCTCCAGCTTCACCATGCAGCACGCGGTGTGGCAGGAGGAGCGCTACAACCGCCGATCCGCCCGGATCTGGGTGGGGGCCACGATCTTTCTGGGCGCGGCGTTCCTGGGCAACCAGATGTACGAGTGGATCACCCAGACCACCCGCTGGGACACCAACGCCTACGGCTCGCTCTTCTACATCATGAGCGGACTGCACGGGCTCCACGTCTTCATCGGTCTGGTGGCCATGGCGTTCCTGTTGGGCCGCATGAAGGGTCCGTCGGGCGACCCGGGCGAGCTGTCGGTGTTCCAAGGCGTCAGTTACTACTGGCACTTCGTCGACGTCGTCTGGATCGGCCTCTACAGCTGCCTCTTCCTGCTCAAGTAGCTGCACATGCTGCGCCGCCTGCTCAAGACCCGCTTCATCCTCCCGGCTGCCCTGATGGCCACCGTCGGCCTGGGCGGGGTGCTCTCGTTCGCCATGGGGGCGGGCGCCCAGGGGGGCTCGACCGGCTCGGAGCCGGCCGTTCCCTCCCAGCGCTACCACCCCGGCCAGTTCACGCCCCGCCCGTTCACCGCCCCGGTGACCTGCAAGGGCTCGGCCGCCGCCATCAGCTACCCCGGACCGGCCGGCGGCAACGGCTCGCCCCAAGGCGTGCCCACCATCTGCGCCAACGGCAAGGTCGTGGTCTACGGCACCAAGAACACGATCAAGTACAAGGCCCCGTCGTCGGTCCTGATCTCGCCGGGGGAAGCGGTCTTCCAGACCTACTGCGCCAGCTGCCACGGGGACCAGGCCCAGGGGAGCACCGCCGCCCCGAACATCGCCGGGGTCGGCCCGGCCGCCGTCGACTTCTGGGTCAGCACCGGGCGCATGCCCGCCGCCACCCCGCTGCAGGTCCAGGCCCAGCAGAAGCCGCCCAAGCTCAACCCCCTCCAGACCCACCAGGTGGCGGCCTACGTCAACTCGCTCTACCCCCGTGCCCCCTACATCCCCACGGTCAACGTCCAGGCGGCCAACCTGACCGACGGGGCCAGCCTCTTCGCCCTCAACTGCGCGGCCTGCCACACGATCACCGGCGCCGGGGACGAGCTGGCCTTCGGCACCAACGCCCCGACCCTGCACGGGGTCGACGCCACCCAGGTGGCCGAGGCCATCCGCACCGGGCCGGGCAACATGCCCTGGTTCACCGGCAATCTCTCCGACGCTCAGGTGCGCGACATCGTGGCCTACGTGACCACCAACATCCAGCACCCGGCCAACCCGGGCGGGGCCGGCCTGGGCGGCGTGGGCCCGGTGGCCGAGGGCTTCGTGGCCCTGCTCTTCGGGGTGGGGATCTTCATGCTGATCTGCTTCTGGATCGGGGACCGGTCGCCGTCATGAGCGGCCCGACCGCAGCCACGGGAGGGCCACGGTGAGCGAGACCGTGACGTCCCCCGCCACCGACGACGGGGCCCAGGGGACCGACGGGCACCGGACCCGGGTGCCGGTGCCGGTGGCCCGCTTCGACGACCCCCACCTCCAGGACGCCGCCCGCCACCCCAAGCGGGTCGAGAACATCGTCGCCGTCTTCTTCCTCCTCGGCATCGTCGGGGTCGCCGGCTTCGGTGCCGCCTACTGGGTCAACGCCAAGCCCCTGGTCCTGGCGCTCACCTTCGGGGCCGGCCTCTTCTGCCTCGGGTTCGGGCTGACCGCCTGGGGCAAGTACCTAATGCCGCAGGGCCCGTTCGTCGAGGAGCGCCACGTGCTGCGCTCCAACGATGAGGAACGGGCCGCCATGTCGGCCGCCCTGGTCCAGCGGACCGACGTCGTCGTCCGGCGGCGCAAGGTGCTCGGCGGGCTGCTGGGGGTCGGCTTCGGGATCTTCGGCATCGTGGCCATCTTCCCCCTCCTTCGCTCGCTCGGCCCGGTCCCCGGCGACTCCTACGACACCACCAACTGGCGGCGTAACAGCCTGCTGGTCGACTCCAACGGGCGGCCGATCCACGTCGACGACCTGCGACCCGGGGGCATCGTCACCGTCTTCCCCGATGGCTACCAGGACACCGACGAGGGGCAGTCCTACGACCAGACCGTCCTCATCCGGGTCCAGGTCACCCCGCTCTACACGGTGAGCAACCCCCACGGGCTCCCACCCGATCAGCTGCTCCCGGCCGGCCGGGAGACCTGGACCCCGGCCGGCTACGTGGCCTACTCGAAGATGTGCACCCACCTCGGGTGCCCGGTCGGCCTCTACGAGCAGCTCCTCGAGCTGCTGGTCTGCCCGTGCCACCAGTCCATGTTCAACGTGCGCAACGGGGCGATCCCCCAGTTCGGGCCGGCCCCCCGCCCGCTGCCCCAACTGCCCCTCCAGCTTGACGCGAACGGCTACCTGCACGCCCAGTCCGGCTACGACCAGGCGGTCGGCCCGGGCTACTGGGAGCGGACCCCCCAGGGGAACAGCACCGCATGACCATGACCAACGGCAAGCCGCGCACCCGGCGCGAGGCCAAGGTGGCCCTCGGTCCCTACGGGCGGGTCGGCAAGATGGTCGAGGAGCTCGACGACCGCCTGGGCGTGGCCAAGGGCGGCCGCACCTTCCTGGACAAGATCTTCCCCGACCACTGGTCGTTCATGCTGGGCGAGATCGCCCTCTACTCCTTCGTGGTCCTGATCGCCACCGGGGTCTTCCTGTCCCTGTACTACGTCCCGTCACAGGCGACCGTCATCTACCACGCCGGGGCCAACGGCTACCGGCCCCTCAACGGGCTGCGGGTGTCCGAGGCCTACGCCTCGTCGGTGGACCTGTCGTTCTCGGTGCGGGCCGGCCTGCTCATGCGCCAGATGCACCACTGGGCGGCCGACATCTTCACCGCCTCGATCGTGGTTCACATGGCCCGCATCTTCTTCACC
>Ga0182024_10001931_pt1 | contig 52231 bp, 42 predicted proteins | sample P32metaG_FD_120480 | JGI IMG/M metagenome (GOLD analysis project Ga0182024, IMG submission 120480) | Permafrost microbial communities from Stordalen Mire, Sweden - P3-2 metaG (Illumina Assembly) | ecosystem: Environmental > Terrestrial > Soil > Wetlands > Permafrost | place: Sweden: Stordalen... | reverse complement strand
CGGCCCTCCGGGCAGCCCTCGCCGGCTGGCGGGACGCCGGCCGCCTCGGGCCCTTCGTCGCCTTCGTCGATCCGCACCCGGCGCCGCCGTACGAGCTGCTGGCCGCCGCAGGCGGCCATGCCGGGGCGAGCGCCGCTGTTCACGTGCTCTCCGACTCGCCTCTCACGGGGGCCACCACGCTCAAAGTGGTCTCGCCGTCCCCGGCCGACCTCGTCCGGGACGTCGCCGACATCCCCGGCTGGCACGCCACGGTCCGCCAGGATGGCCGGCTCACCTCGCCGGCCGTGCGCCCCAATGGGCTGGTGCAGTCGGTGCGCGTCCCGGCGGGCACTTCCTTCGTCTCGTTCTCGTACGTACCGCCGGGTTGGGGGGCGGCCGTGGACGTCGCCGCGTTGGGTGCCCTCGCCGCCGCCGCCCTCGTCGTGGCCGATCTCAGCAGCCGACGCCGCAAGCTCCGCCGCCCACGGGACAGAGCACCGGCCCCTCACGAGCCCCCGGTTCTCAGCGGGGCCGGTGCTCTGTCCCGCGCCCGGGGGTGATGAAGAGGCTGTCGCCCGGCTCGAGCACGTCGGCCGTGTGCCAGACACCTTTCGGGTTGATCAGCGCTTCCCCCGGCCCGAGCTCGAGGCGCTGCTCGCCGCCCGCCGCGTCCTGAATCACGACCACGCGCCCCCCGAGCTGCACCACCACTTCGTCGCCGGCCGGGTGACGTTCCCACATCGGCCACGAGCGCTCCTGGCCCGAGACCGTCACGAGCCGGCCGTCCGGGCCGTCGGCTGCGGTCTGTGCCTCGTACCGGGCGAGGAACTCCTCCGACCATTGGAAGTCGGGCAGCTCGAAAGCCGTCGCCCCGAGGCCCAGATGGACGAAGGTCCGCCGGATGTCGAATGGCTCATGTTGCATCTGACACCTCGAGGGCTGGAGGCGGGGCCTGCTGCGGTGGGCCGGGAAGGATTCGAACCTTCGAAGGCTGAGCCGGCAGATTTACAGTCTGCTCCCTTTGGCCACTTGGGTACCGACCCGCGGCCCGTCACCCTATCGGGCCTGCGTTAGCTTTCTCACATGCCGAGCTTTGACGTCACGTCCGAGGTCGACCTGCAGGAAGTCCGCAACGCCGTCGACCAAGCCTCCCGCGAGGTTGCTACGAGGTTCGACTTCAAGAACACGGGCGCATCGGTCGAGTTGAAGGGCCATGAGATCCTCATGGGCGCCCCCACCGAGGACCGGCTCCGGGCGCTGATCCAGGTGCTCGAAGAGAAGCTCGTCCGTCGGCAGGTCTCCTTGAAGGCCGTTTCCTATCAGAAGGTGGAGGAGGCGTCGCACAACTCGGTGCGTCAAACGGCGCTCCTCAACGCCGGCATCTCGTCCGATCACGCCAAGCGCATCAACAAGCTCGTGAAGGACCTGGGGCTGAAAGGGGTCAACTCCCAGGCGCAGGGAGACCAGGTCCGGGTGTCGGGCAAGAAGCGGGACGACCTGCAGGCCGTCATCGCCGGCCTGAAGGAGGCAGACCTCGACATCCCGCTTCAGTTCGGCAACTTCCGGGAGTAGGGCGCGCGCCTCGCCGGGACGGGCGTGGGCGGCTGCCACCCTCACAGGCTGCCAAGATGGACGTCGTCATGTTGCCCGGCCGGATCGCGTCGTGCAGCACGATCGCGGTCCCGGTGGGCGGGCGCGTACTGCTCGCAAGTGACCTGTTCCTGACGGCGACGCCGACGGTGGCCTCGTCCTCGGCCACGGCCGAGCTGGCGACCGCGATCGGCGCGATCGAGGGGCCGGGGGCGGTCGTGATCGCCGGGAACTGCTTCGAGCTGTCCGAGGGAGCGACCGAGGCGAAGGCATCCCCGACCGGCGCCCTCGACGCGCACGGCCGGTTGTCGAAGGGCATCGCGATGTTCTTGGACGAGCCGGACCGCCACGTGGTCCTTCTCCCGGGCACGCGGGACCGGGCGATCTGCTACGACCCAGAGATCACAGGCTCGCTCGAGTCTCTCGGGATCGAGGTCGCCCTCGCCGTCGATCTCGCCGTCCAGACGGGAAGCGGCACGAAGCTCGTCCGCGTCGAGCCGGGATGGCGCTACGACTCTCGCAACGCCTTCTCCGACCCGACCGATCCCCGCGACACACCCCTCGGCCACCACGTCGTCACCGAGCTGTTCCCGGCGCTGTCGGCGACGAAGTCGGGCTGGCTCGATGGCGCCGACCGCCTGCAGGATCCGGCCGGATTGCCCCGCTTCATCGCCTCGAGGCTCACCTATCGAAGGCTCGGGCGACTGGCCTGGTGGCTGCTCATCCCCGTCGCCTTGGTCCTCGTGGCCCGGCTTCCCGAGCTGTGGCTGTTCGGGGTGCCGAGCAGGCTGCACGGCGTGGCGAAACCGATCGCCGACGTGACGCTCACGCTCCTCGGCGAGCTGATCGCGGTGGCGGTCCTGCTCGCCGTCGTCAACCACCGCGTGTGGACCGGCCCGGGGAGCGCTCTCCTCGGGCCGCCCGGCGAGCGGGCCAACGATGCCGCCCGGGAGGCAGGCCGGGCGCTCGTCGCCGGCGGCTATGCCGGCCTCGTCACCGGTCACACGTTGAGGGCGGAGCTTGGGAGCGTGGGGCGGGGTTTCTTTGCGAACACAGGTGCGTGCGGTGAAGTGGTGGAGGAGCGGCGGGCCGCCTTCGGCATGCCGCCGGTCTTCGTCGCCAACGAGCAGATCTCCTACGTCGAGGTGGAGGGAGGCGCCGACGTGCACGCCCGGCTCTGCCTCTCCCGTCAGCCGCAGCCGGCCGGGAGCGCCCTCGAGCGGCTCGTAGCCGGACGGCGCCGGAAGGCTCTCGAGCTGTCGGTGGTGGCTTCGTTTCCCGGGCCCTCGAGCTGGCCCCCGATCGCCGACCCCACCCGGCAGCGGCGGGGAATCCGCCGGGCGGCGGCCACCCTCGTGGGCCTGATCGGCTTGCTCGACATCGTCTCGGCGCTCGTCCCAGTCGAGGTGCGCGGCAAGCTGCACCCTTACCTCGGCTACGTCCCCCTCGGCGCCAGCGAGGCGGCGAGTGCCCTGGACGCCTTTGCCGGCCTGACCCTCCTGCTGCTGGCGCTCGGACTCCGGCGCGGCCAACGCCTTGCGTGGCTGGTATCGGTGGCGACACTTGCCACGACCTCCCTGCTCCACTTGGTGCGAGGCGGCACCACCGAGCTCCTGCAGACCCTCGCCGCTCTCGCCGTCCTGGCTGGCCTGGTGCGGGTGCGGGACTCGTTCCGGGGACGCTACGACCCGATCTCGGTCCGACATGGCATCTGGGCGCTCGTCGGGGGCGCCGTCGGGATCACCGCCTTCTCGACGGTGGCGCTCGAGCTCGGCGTCACCTTCTACGGCCGCCACCACCACGTCAGCTCCCTGCCCGTCCACCAGGCCCTGCTGGCATCGGCGGAGGGGCTGGTGGGCATCGACTCGGTACGTCTGCCCGACGTCGTGTCCGACTTCCTCAATCCGTCCCTCCTCGCCGTGGGGCTCGGGCTCCTCGCCGTGGCGCTGCTGCTCGCCTTCCGCCCGTTCGTCGACCGTCGTCTCGGCCGGAATGGCCGGCAAACGCCGGCCGGCGTTCGATCCGCCCGCCCGGGGCCGTTCCGGAGCCGGCGGGCTGCCCAGACCAACGGCGCCTCGCAGCGGCCCTCGGCGAGGGAAGACCGTCTCGAGTTCGACCGCGCCCGCGACGTGGTGCGGCGCTCGGGCATGGGGACGCTCGACTACTTCGCCCTCCGCTTCGACAAGGAGCACTTCTTCCACCGCGACGGCATCGTCGCCTACGCCGTCCACTCCGGGGTGTGCCTCGTCTCGCCTGACCCGATCGGGCCGCCTGAGGAGAGAGCGGCATTGTGGGCGGCCTTCCGCCGCTTCGCCGACGACCACGGCTGGGCCGTGGCGATCCTCGGTGCGGGCCAGGACTGGCTGCCCGTCTACCACCGCTCGGGCATGCGTGACCTCTACATCGGTGACGAGGGCGTGGTGGACGTACGCACGCTCTCGCTCGCCGGCGGCACGAAGAAGGGGCTCCGCCAAGCCGTCAACCGCATCGCCAAGTACGGCTACACGATCACGTTCCATGATCCGTCCCGCGTCGGGCCAGATCTCGCCGATGCCCTGCGGGCGGTCATGGTGAAGAGCCGTCGGGGCGGGGCGGAACGCGGCTTCTCCATGACGCTCGGTCGCCTCTTCGACCCGCTCGACGAAGGGCTGCTCCTCGCAGTGGCTCGCGACGCCGAAGGACAACCGGTGGCCTTCTGCCAGTTCGTGCCGGCGCCGGGCATCGAGGGCTACTCCCTCGACCTCATGCGACGTGACACCGGGGAGCACCCGAACGGCCTGTTCGACTTCATCCTCGTCCGGACGATGGAGCGCCTGAAGGCAGACGGCTACTGCCGCCTCGGCCTCAACTTCGCCATGATGCGAGCGGTGATGGCGGGAGAGGCGGGCGATGGCATCTCCGCCAAGCTGGAGCGCTGGCTGCTGAAGCGGATGTCGGACTCCATGCAGATCGAGTCGCTCTGGCGCTTCAACGCCAAATTCGACCCCGAGTGGCTGCCCCGCTACGTCGTCTGGGACTCCGCCGAGCAGTCGCTGGCGGCGGCGCTTGCGATTGCCCGCGCCGAGAGTATCTGGGAGCTTCCCCTCATCGGCCGCTTCCTCGTGCCGACCGGCTCAGGCAGCGAGAGCGTTCCCGGCAGCGACCCGGCTGCTGCCCAGCCGATTCGGTAAGACCGGTAACCCACGGCGGGCCTAGAAGAGAAGGCCGGCGGCGTGCACGAAGCTGAAGAGAGGCTCCGGCCACACGCCGAGAACGACGGTGAAGCCGACGGTGAGCCCGAGACCGATAGCCGCTCCTGCGGGGACCTCGACCCCGAGGAGGCGATCGCCCCCCGAGGCTGGCGTTCCGGCGCGCCTGTTCTGCTCGGATCCCGCCACGGCACGCTCACCTTCTCCCTGCGCGGTGGCGGCGAGGAGCGTCGCCGTCGGGCTGAGGGCGCCCGCCCTGGTGGCGAAGGGGAGCGTTTCCGGGCCGGGCCCTGTCGACATGGAGAGCTCGGGCCCGGTGAAGGCGCCCTCGGCGCCGGCGGCCGCCGGGACGCCTCCCCAGCCCGGAGCGCCAGGACTTCCCTCCTCCACAGCGCCACCCGCCGCCGATGCCAGCTGCGGGGCGGCCGACGCGCCTGTTCCGTACATGAGGAAGACCACCCGCAGGTAGTAAGCCGCCGCGATGGCTCCCGAGAGCATGGCGATCACCGCGAGCGCATAGGAATGGGCATCCACGGCCGACTCGACCACGTACAGCTTGGCGAGGAAACCGGTTGTGAATGGGACGCCCGCCTGTGCCAGCAGCAGGACGGCGAAGGCGAGCGCCAGCACCGGGCTCCGCCGGCCGAGGCCCCTGTAGGCCGCCAGGTCGTGGTCGCGGTCGCCCCGGCCGCCGACGAGGGCGATGACAGTGAAGCTCCCGAGCACGAGGAAGGCGTAGACGAAGACGTAGTAGGTGCTGGCTGCGATCCCCTGCGACGTGGCGGCCTGCAGCCCGAGGAGCACGAAGCCGGCGTGGTTGATGGAGGAGTAGGCCAGCATCCTCTTGATGTCCCGTTGCACGAGGCCGAGGACGGCCCCGAGGAGGAGGGTGAGGATGGCGACGACCCACAGGATCGGCTGCCACCAGGCGGTGAGGGTGTGGAACGAGGAGAAGAACACCCTGAGCAGGGCGGCGAAGCCACCGACTTTGGCGATTGCGGCCATGAACCCGGTGGCGGTCGTGGGAGCTCCCTGGTAGACGTCCGGCGTCCACATGTGGAACGGCACGGCGGCGACCTTGAAGCCGAAACCGACGAAGAGCAGCACGACCCCGGTGAGGAGAAGCCCTTCGGAGGTGGGGACGTTGCGGGCGAGATATGTGGCGATCTCGGCCAGGTTCGTCGAGCCGGTGGCGCCGTAGGTGAGGGCGATGCCGTAGACGAAGATCGCCGATGAGAACGCTCCGAGGATGAAGTACTTCATCGCCGCCTCGCCGGACTCGGCGCGGCGCTGGTCGAGGCCGGCGAGGATGTAGAGCGGGATCGACATGATCTCGAGGCCGAGGAAGATGATGATCAAGTCGTTGGCCGAGGCCATCAACATGGCGCCGGAGACCGAGAGGAGAGCCAGGGCGTGGTACTCCGGCCCGATGATCCCCTCCCTCTGCAGGTAGCTGTCGCCGACGAGGGCGGCCACTATCACCACGGCGGCAGAGAGGATCATGAAGGCGACCGAGAACCCGTCGACGGCGAGGGCGTTCGCTATCGCCGCCAGCGGGTGATGAGGGGGTTGAATCTTGTACCAGAGCTCGATCGAGCTGACGAGGGCTGCTCCCCCGATGAGGACGGTGGCGCCCGTGTAGAACGCCGTCGGCAGGGTCCTCACGCTGAGCGCCCCGGCGAGCAGGAGCACGAGGGCACCGCCGATGCAGATCAGGATCGGCAGGAGAACCGTGTAGTCGATGTGGGGAAGCGTGATCGCCGCCAGCCGGGCAGGGCTGCCGAAGGGACCGAGGATGCTCATCGACCGTCTCCTCGCTCAGGGATGCGGCGGGCAGTCAGCCGGATCGGCTGGCCGGGGACGGGGACCTTGTCGTGGGCCACCTGCTCCACGTGGGCCACGAGGTTGTTGACAGACGGCGTGATGCGGTCGAGCACAGGCCCAGGGAAGACGCCGAGGAGGACTATCACGGCCAACAGCGGCGCCAGGTAGGCACCCTCTCGCCATGTGACGTCCTTGAAGGTCGACTCGGCGACAGTCGGCGTCCCGTGGAAGACCTGCTGGTAAGCCCACAGCAGATAGATCGCCGCCACGACGACGCCCCCTGTCGCCACGACCGCCCACCAACGGTGGGTGAGGAACGTGCCCGTCAGGATGAGGAACTCGCCGACGAAGCCGTTCAGCCCGGGCACGCCGATCGAGGCCAGCATGACGAGGGTGAACATGCCGGCGAGCACGGGTGCCTTCGCCTGCAGCCCGGTCAGGTCCGACGTCGAGAAGCTCCCGCTCCTGCGGTAGATCATTGCCACGAGCAAGAAGAGAGCGGCTGTGTAGATGCCGTGGTTCACCATCTGCAGCACGGCGCCGGTGACACCCTCACTGCTGAGGGCGAACGCCCCGACGACGATGAAGCCGAGATGGGCGAGGGACGAATAGGCGAGCAGCCGCTTCAGGTCGCGCTGCACGGCGGCCACGATTCCCCCGTAGATGATCCCGATGACACCGAGGGTCAAGAGCAGGGGCGCCAGCGTGACGACCGCCCTCGGAAAGAGCTCCAGGTCGAAGCGGATGATCCCATACGTGCCGAGCTTGGCCATCACGCCGGCCAAGACGACGACGCCGGGGGCCGGGGACTCGCGGTAGGCGTCCGGCGACCAGGGGTGGAAGGGGAAGATCGGCGCCTTGACGGCAAATGCCGCCGTGAAGGCGAGGAAGAGGAGGATGCCGGTCGTGCCCGAGAGCCGGGTCGAGGCGAGCTGGCGGACATCGAAAGTGGTCACGTGGGTCTGGCCGGCGTGGATGGCGACGATGGCGAGGATCCCGACGAGGAGGAAGGCCGAGGCCCCGAGGGTGTAGATGAAGAACTTCGTGGCGGCATACCCGCGCCGCTCGTGACCCCAGCCGGCGATGATGAAGTAGGTGGGCACGAGCGTGAGCTCGAAGAAGAGGAAGAACACGAGGACGTCGAGGGAGAGGAAGCTCCCGAGGCAACCGGCCTCGAGGAGGAGCATCCACGCCACGAAGGACTTGTCACCGGCTCGCGCCCCGGCCGCCGCCAGGGCGATCGGGAAGAGCGCTGCTGTCAGCAGGACGAGGAAGAGGGAGATCCCGTCGATCCCGAGCGACCAGGCGATGCCGAGCGAGGAGATCCACTTGTGCTCGCTCACCATCTGGAAGGCTCCGTCGCCGGTGCGGAACTGGACGGTGGCCGCCGCGGCGACACCGAGGCTGGCGAGCGTGCCGGCGGCGCCGACGAGGCGCACCAGGCGGGTCTGGGCCGCCGGTACGAGGAGGGCCACGACGGCCGCCCCGGCGGGGAGGAGGATGAGAACGGTGAGGAAGGGGAAGCCCGGGCCCATCACACCGTCCTCGACACGACGTAGGCGAGCACGAGCACAAGGCCGGCCATGAGACCGAGGGCGTAGTTGCGCACGTATCCCGTCTGAACCTTGCGCAGCACGCGGGCGCTCGACCTGAAGAGCGCGCCGACGCCGTTGACGGCGCCGTCGATCGTCCTCGTCTCGACATCGAGCGCCGTCACCTCCGCCAGCTCCGTCGAGCCACGGGCAAGGAGGCGGTCGTAGGCCCAGTCGATGTACCACGCCCGGCGCAGGACGGTCGGCTCGGCCGCCGGCCGCTCGGCTGTCCCGCGCCACAGGCTGACCGCCACGGCCACGCCCAGTGCAGCGAACAACAGGTCGGCAAGAGCGAAGTACCACTGCTGCGCGGTGGTGAAGTGCGGGTGGAACATGTGCGCGCCGACGACCGGGGTGAGCCAGCGGGCGAGGAGGTCCCAGTGACTGAACGGCAGGTTGATGAGCCCGGCCACGACCGAGAGACCGGCGAGCACGACGAGCGGGACGGACATGACCCAGCGGGGGTCGTGGGGGTGGAGCTGCGGGCCGCCGCTCTGACGCGCCTCGACCCAGCGCTGCTGGCCCGTGAAGGTGAGCATGTAGGCCCGCCCGAGGTAGTACGCGGTGAGCACGGCGGTGACGGCGCCGACGATGTAGAGGCCCGAGTTGTTCTTCCAGGCGTTCATGAGCACGTCGCCCTTCGACCAGAACCCGGCGAGAACGGGCACGCCACCGATCGCCAGCCATCCGATCAGGAAAGTCACCGCCGTGATCGGCATGGCCCGGCGGAGGGCGCCGAAGCGCTTCGTGTCCTGCTCGTCGTTCATCGCGTGGATGACCGAGCCGGCGCCGAGGAAGAGGAGGGCCTTGTAGAAGGCATGAGTGAGCATGAGGAAGATCGCCGCCGTGTAAGCCCCGATGCCGGCGGCGAGGAACATGTAGCCGAGCTGTGAGATGGTCGAGTAGGCGAGAATCTTCTTGATGTCGTCCTGGGCACACGCGATCGTCGCCCCAAGCAGCGCCGTCGCCGCCCCGACGATGGCGATGACGTGGGCTGCGTCCGGCGCCCGGAACAGGATCGGGTTGATCCTGCACATGAGGTAGACGCCGGCCGTCACCATCGTGGCGGCGTGGATCAGCGCCGACACCGGCGTGGGGCCCTCCATGGCGTCGGCCAGCCACGGGTAGAGCGGCAGTTGGGCCGACTTCCCGACTGCGCCGAGGAACAGCAGCAGCGCGATCGCCGTCAACGAGGGTGTGCCCACATGGCTGAGCCGGGCGAAGACCGTCTGGTACTCGAGGCTCCCCGTCCGCTCGAAGATCAGGAACATCGCCACGAGGAAGCCGGCGTCGCCGATGCGGTTGTAGATCATCGCCTTCTTGCCGGCGCTGGCGGCCGATGGCCTGCTGAACCAGAAGGAGATGAGGAAGTAGGAGCAGACGCCGACGCCTTCCCACCCGAGGAAGGTGAGCAGGAAGTTCCCCGACAGCACGAGGATGAGCATCGAGGAGACGAAGAGGTTCATGTACAGGAAGAACTTGGCGAACTGCTCGTCGTGCTCCATGTAGCCGATCGAGTAGAGGTGGATGAGTGCGCTCACCCCGGTGACGAACGCCGCCATAGTCATAGAGAGCGGGTCGATCAACAAGTCGGCGTTCACACGGAAACGGTCGACCGAGATCCAGCTGTACCAGGTCTGGACGTAGAGGCGATGGTCGGGTGCGAGCCGGAACAGGCCGGCGAAGACGACGATCGTCGTCAAGAACGAGCAGGCCACCATGATCGTCGCCAGCCACCCGGCGAGGGGGTTCCCGAGCCTGCGCCCGAAAGGCACAAGAACGAGGAACCCGAGGAACGGGAAAAGCGGGATGAGGAAGGCGGCCCGGAGCATCGTGCTGCCTCAGCCCTTCAGGTTGTGGATGTCGTCGGCCGTGGCACCGACGCGGCGCCGGAAGATCGCCACGATGATCCCGAGGCCGACGACGACCTCGGCGGCTGCCACGACGAGAACGAAGAAGACCTCCGACTGACCGCCGATGTCATTGAGCGTCCGGGCGAACGTCACGAAGGTGAGGTTGGCGGCGTTCAGCATGAGCTCGACGCACATGAACATGACAAGGACGTTCCGCCGCACGAGGAGGCCGACTGCGCCGATCGTGAACAGGACGGCGGCGAGAGTGAGGTACCAGCTGGCGTTGACGCTCATCTGTGCGCCTCCTGCTTTGGTGCGTTGGGGGCGCCGGATGCCCCGGAGGGCGGCCGTGGGGCTGGGGCGGAGGTGTCTCCGCCGAAGGCGGCAGCGGCCGGCCGACCAAGGGACCCGGAGGGCGGCCGCGCGGCGGACTCGCCGGCGGTGACGAGCCTTCCCTCTGACAGGACCAGGTCGGGCTCGGGCAGGGCTGTCTCCGGGGCCTCGCCCCCGGCTGTGTCGGTGTCGTCGTCGGGGCCCTGGCCGTCATCGAACGGAGGGGTGAGGTCACCGCCGCCGGCCGAGCCGATGCGGCTGCGCGTGCGGCGGGCGAGCACGACGGCGCCGATGATGGCGATGACGAGCAGCGCCGAGGTGATCTCGAAGGCGAGCAGGTATGTGGTGAAGACCGACTTGCCGAGGACATAGACGTTGGTCCGGCTGTTCTGGTCGAGGCTGCCCGAGGTGGAGTGGGCGCCCGTCGCCCAGTTCCCCTTCGCGAGCAGCAGGACCTCGGCGAGCGTCAAGGCGCCGAGGAGGAGGGCCCAGAGCCGTTGATGGCCGAGCGGGTCGGCGTTTATCGCCTCTTGCCGGTCGACGCCGAGCAGCATGATGACGAACAGGAACAGCACGACGATCGCGCCCGCATAGACGATCACCTGGACGGCGGCCAGGAACTGGGCGTTCTCCTCGACGAAGAGCACCGCGACGCCGAACAGGGTCATGATCAGCATGAGGGCGGAGTGGACAGGGTTCTTCGACAGGACGACCCCGAGCGCGCCTACCACGCAGATCGCCGCCGCCACGACGAAAGTGATGGCGTCGGGGATTGTCGCCGCGAGCAGATAGTCGTGCACGACTCTCAGCGCACCTTGCCGCCGAGCCGGCGTGAGATCTTGTTCCGCTCGACGGCGCGGACCGCGATGTTGCCGGTGGCGGCATCATCTCGGCGCCCGCTCTGGCCGCCCTCCGGCGCTCTCACGCCGTAGCCGAGCTCACCGGACCACTGGACCTCCCCTTCGTAGGCCGCCGAGCCCGAAGGGGATGTAGCCCGCATCCACCCCGACGTGTGCCTGTCGTCGCCCGGACGCCAGTCCTCCCACGGCAGCTGCCGCGGCTTGCCGTCGTCGTCGACCACGAGCTCGTTCTTCGTGTAGATAGCGTCCGCCCGGTTCGAAAAGGAGAACTCGAACATCTTCGTCTCGGTGATCGCCTCCGTGGGGCAGGCCTCGACACAGAGATCGCAGTGAATGCAGCGCAGGTAGTTGATCTCGTAGACGAAGCCGTACCGCTCCCCCGGCGACACCGGGTCGTCAGGCTGGTTGTCCTTGCCCCGTACGTAGATGCAGTCCGCCGGACAGACCGCAGCGCACAGCTCGCAGCCGATGCACTTCTCCATGCCGTCCTCGTAACGGTTGAGGACGTGCCGGCCGTGCAGGCGGGGCGGCTTCGGCTGCTTCTCCTGCGGGTACTGGCTCGTGACCCGCGGCTCGAACACCTGTTTGAGGGTGACCTTGAAGCCTCCGAGGAAGGGGAACATGCTCATGGGCCGCCTCCGCCGTCGCCGCCTCGGACCGGCCCGAGATCGGCCGGACGGAAGATGCGGGCCAGCCGGTCCGTTTGCTCGTCGGAGGCCTGGAGCTCCCGGCGCCGCCGGCTCACCTGGAGCGCCTTCCAGAGAGCTGCCCCGGCCAGGAGGCACCCGCCGAAGACGGCGAACCCCCAGGCCTCGCCGGCGTGCAGCCTCACTGCGGCGATGACGAGCAACCACGCGAGCGAGAGCGGGATGAGACGCTTCCAGCCGAGGTCCATCAGCTGGTCGTAGCGGAGCCGCGGGAGCGCCGCCCGGATCCAGACGTAGACGTAGAGGAAGACGACGGTCTTGCCGAGGAACCACAGGATCGGCCAAAGCCATCTGACGAAATGGAAGCCCGGCCCGTCGGGGCCGCCGAAGAAGAGCGTCACCATGATGGCCGACATCGTGATCAGGTTCATGAATTCGGCCAGGAAGAACAAGGCGAACCGGAGCGAGGAGTACTCGGTGTGGAAGCCGCCGACGAGCTCCTGCTCGCCTTCGCTCAGGTCGAAGGGGGGCCGGTTGAGCTCGGCAGTGATCGCCACGAAGAACACGACGAACGGCACGACCCCGGTCCGGAACACGTTCCAGTACCAAAAGTGAGGTGCCTGCGCCTGCACGATGGCGCGAGTCGAGAGAGAGTGGGTCTCGAGCACCACCGCCACCACGGAGAGCCCCATCGCCGCCTCGTAGGAGATGAGCTGGGCGCTCGCCCGCACCGAGCCGAGCAGCGGGTACTTGGACCCCGAGGACCAGCCGGCGAGCAGGGTGGCGTACACCGCCACCGTCGAGAGGGCGAGGAAGAGGAGGATCCCCATCGGCGGGTCGGCCACCTGCAGCTCGACGACGTGGTGGGCGATGGTGACGACGCCACCTACAGGCACGATCGTGAAGATGAGCAACGCCGGCAGCAGTGCGAGGTAGGGGGCGAGCTTGAACACGATTGGGTCGGCTCGCTCGGGTAGCAGATCCTCCTTGAAGAACAGCTTGATGCCGTCGGCGAGCGTCTGGAGGATCCCGTACGGTCCGGCCCGGTTCGGCCCGATGCGGTTCTGCATGTCCGAGATCACCTTGCGCTCGAACCAGATCATCAGCATGACCGAGACCATGAGGAACATGAACACGACGATCACCTTCACCACGGTGATGACGAAAGCGCCGACGTCGACGCCGTGGAGGAAGAGGGGATCGCCCATCAGCCGACCGTCTCCAGGCGTGCCTCCACGGCCAGGGCACTCGAGTCGAGGAGAACTGTGGCGCTCGGCTCGTCGACGGCGACGGCGTTGAACGGCAGGACGGCGAAGCCGACCGGCACGGCCGCGTCGGCGACGACGGGCAGCACGAGCTCCCCCCGGTCGGAGCGGATCCGGATCTCGTCTCCGTCCACGACGCCGAGCTGTTCGAGGGCCTTCGGCGCCAGGCGCAACCGTTGGGCTGGCACGAGACCGGCGAGGGAGGGGCTTGCCTGCACGAGGGTGCCATTGTCGTAGAGCGACCGTCGCGTGACGAGCCGGACCGCGTAGCCGTCCGGCCGCGAGCTCGGCGGTGCCTCGAACTGTCCCGGCTCGACCCGCATGAGAGGCGGCCTGTCCTCCGGCGCCGTCCCGGAGCGAGCGCCCAAGGCGAGCCCACCGTCTCCTGCGCTCTCGGCGCCGGGTGCCTGGCCGGTGATGCCGGCGCTGCCGGCAGACTCCGCCAGTTCCAGCTCCAGCGCCTCGTGCACGTCAGCGCCGGGCGGGACGACGGCGCCGGCGGCGAGAGGCGCGCCCTGCTCGTCGACCGAGGCGATGCCGGGAGTGGCCATCGGGTCGAGCGGTCGCTCGCGGGCGGCGATGCGGACCGGCTCCGCCTCGACCGGCACCACGATGCCGTCGCCCGCACCGTGCCTGATGAGGGCGCCGACCGTGCACCCCCGGTGAACCGGCGAGAGCCGTTCGACCTCCTCCCAGATGGACTCGAGGTTCTCGAAGCCGAGATCGGCGCCCAGCGCCAGCCCGAGCTCGGCGGCGATCACCCAGTCCGGCCGGGCGAGCCCGGGCGGGACCACCTTCTGAGCCAGCCTGCTCACGCGACCCTCGATGTTGGTGGTGGTGCCCCCTCGCTCGGTCGGCCCGGCGGCGGCGAGCACGACGTCGCAGAGCTGGACGGAGGGATTGGGGAGGATGTCCACCCCGACGAGGAAGGGCACCGTCTCGAGAGCACGGGTGACGAGGTCGCGGTCGGGGAAGTCGGTGAGCGGGTCGGCGCCGAGAAGGATGAGCGCGCCGAGCTCCGATGCCGCGGCGGCTTCGAGCATCTCCCGGCAGTCAAGGCCACGGGTGGCCGGGAGCGAGCCCCAGGACGCCCCGAACCAGTTCCGGCCGCGCTCGAGCGTGACCCGCCCGGGGAGGACGCCGGGGGCGAGGCCCATGTCGAGGGCGCCGAGCACGTTGGCCCGGCGCAGCGCGGGGAGAAACCGGGCCCGCGGCCATGCGACAGCCAACTCTGCGGCCGCCGCCGCCAGCTGAGCGGCCGAGTCCGTCATGGTGCCGCGGCCCAACACGACCACGATGCCTTCGCCGTCCGGCGACTCGCCCAGGACCGCGGAGATGAGGTTCCGGGCCGCCTGCAGACGGCCGGCCGGCACGCCCGGCACCTCGGCAGTGCCACCGCCGACGAGGGCGGAGGCGAGGATGGCCGCGTCGCCCGGCCGGTAGGTGGCCGTCCCAGAGGCGACGTGGGCGAGCGCACTAGGCACCGGAGCGCACTCGAGGATCGGGAGGCCGAAGTGCGCCCCGGCGTTGCGAAGGCGCAGGTAGAGGACGGGCAGCTCCTCGCGCAGGTCGCCGGCGAACAGGATGGTGAGCTTGGCGGTGCAGGCGTCGTCGATCGTCGCCCTCGGCAGTCCGAGCACGAGCTCGGCCGGCAGGCCGTCGCCGAGCTGGGCGTCGACATTGTCCGTCCCGATGACCGAACGGGCCAGCTTCGACCAGGCATAGGCGTCCTCGTTGGCCAACCGGGCGCCCCCGATGATGCCCACCGAGCCGGGGCCGCCGTTGGCCACCGCCGCCGCGATGCCGGCGGCCGCCGAGCGGAGGCTCTCGTGCCAGCTGGCCGCGGTGAGCTCACCGGCCTGCCGGATCATCGGCTGGGTGAGGCGGTCGGCGGCGTGGACAGCCTCGAAGCCGTAGCGGCCGCGGTCGCACAGCCAGCTCTGGTTGACGGGACCGGCGTCGATCCCGAGGAACCTGACGACCGAGCCGGCCGAGGACTGCACGGCGATGCGGCAGCCCACCGAGCAGTACGTGCAGGTCGACTCCACCTGCTCCAGATCCCACGGCCGTGCCTTGAAGCGGTACGGCGCCGAGGTGAGCGCCCCCACGGGGCAGATCTGGACCGTGTTGCCGCTGAAGTACGAGGTGAAGGGGTGCTCGGGGAAGACGGCGACCTCGATGCGGTCTCCCCGCTCGAAGAAGTCGATCATCGGCTCGCCGGCGATCTCCTCGGCAAAGCGGGTGCAACGGGCGCACTGAATGCAGCGCTCCCTGTCGAGCAGGGTGAGCGGACCGAGGGCGATCGGCTTGGCCCAGTGGCGCTTCTCCTCCACGAAGCGGGACTCGCCCGGGCCGTGTGAGAGCGCCTGGTCCTGCAAGGGGCACTCGCCGCCCTTGTCGCACACCGGGCAGTCGAGGGGGTGGTTGAGGAGCAGGAACTCCAGCACCCCCTCCTGGGCTTTGACGGCCTTCGGGGAATCGGTCCGGATCTCCTGGCCGTCGGCGACCTGGACGAAACAGGCCGGCTGCAGGCTCGGCCCGCGCGGGCTCGATATCTCGACCAGGCACATGCGGCACATCCCCACCGGCTTCATCCGCGGGTGGTAGCAGAACCTCGGGATGTACACACCTGCCCGCTCTGCGGCGTCGATGATGAGCTCGCCTTTTTCTGCCGTGAGCTCTTTTCCGTCGAGGGTGACGGTGATGGTGCGCTCGGGGGCGGCTACGGGGGCCTCAGGCACGGCGCACCTTGTCCGCCGGCATCGGGCAGCCCCCCTCCTTCACGTGGAGGAGGAACTCGTCGCGAAAGCGCCCGATCCCGGACACGATGGCGGACGGGATCGACGGCCCGAGGACACAGATCGTCGTCTGGGCCGGCGGCCAGCTGAGGCCGGGGGCGATGTTGTCACAGGCGTCGAGCAGGAGGTCGAGATCCTCCTCCCGCCCGAAGCCGTCCTCGATCCGCCGGAGGATCTTCTCGACCCAGCCACTCCCCTCCCGGCACGGCGTGCACTGGCCGCAGGACTCGCGCTGGAAGAACAGGGTGATCCGCCACGCTGCGCGCACGACGCAGGTGGTGTCGTCCATCACCACGATCGAGCCCGAGCCGAGCATCGAGCCGGCCTTGCCCACGGCTTCCTGGTCGAGGCCGAGGTCGAGATGCTCGGGGAAGAACCAGGGGGCCGAGACGCCGCCCGGGATAAAGGCCTTGAGGGCGTTGCCGTCCCGGACCCCGCCCCCGAGGGAGGGGTCGTAGATGAGGTCCCGAAAGCTCACCTTCGACATCTCGAGCTCGTACCACCCGGGACGCTCGACGTGGCCGGAGAGGGCGAACAGCCGGGTCCCAGCCGAGCTGCCCTGTCCGAGAGCGGCAAAGGCAGCGCCGCCGTTCAGCACGATCCAGGGCAGGTTGGCCATCGTCTCGACGTTGTTGACCACAGTGGGCTCGCCGTAGAGGCCGATGGCAGCGGGGAAGTAGGGCGGCTTGATCCGCGGGAAGCCCCGCTTGCCCTCCAGGCTCTCGAGCAGCGCCGTCTCCTCCCCGCAGATGTAGGCGCCCGCCCCCGGATGGATGACGAGATCGAGAGAGAAACCCGACCCGAATATGTCCGACCCGAGCGCCCCGTGCCGGTAGGCGTCGTTGCAGGCCTCCGTCAGCCGCTCGAGCCCGAGGGCGAACTCACCCCGGCAGAAGAGGAATGCCTGGGCCGCACCGACGGCATAGGCGGCGATGATCGTCCCCTCGATGATCTGGTGCGGGTCCCGTTCGATCAAGAGGTGGTCCTTGAACGTCGCCGGCTCGCTCTCGTCGCCGTTGACCACGAGGTAAGTCGTCGGCGCCTTGCGCAACATGGACCACTTCCGCCCGGCCGGGAAGCCCGCCCCGCCCCGCCCGAGCAGGCTAGCCGTGCTGACCTCGTCGTGGACCTGCTCGGGGGTCATCCGGAGCGCCTTGCGCAGGCCGGCATATCCTCCGGTGGCAAGGTAGCGCGTGATGGTATGGGAGTCCTCGTACCCGAGGCGAGCCGTGACGATGCGGGGCGCCTCGGTTATCACGGCGTCCTCCCCGGGTCGAACCCCTGCGCCGGGCTCTCGCCTGAGCGCTGGCCTCCGCTACCGGCGGGGCCGGCAGCCGTCCCGCGGCCGGGGGTGGGGGGTTCGCCGGCGCTTTGGGGGTTTCTTGAGACAGATGCCGCCGCGGCAGCCTGGGCGGGCAGGCCGACATTGCGGCTCACCCGGCTGAGCACACCGTGGGGAGGCACGGTGGCCGAGAGCGAGCCTTCGGCGAGCTCCTCGGCCAGGCGGTCGAAAGTCACCTCGTCGATGGGGCCGAAGAAGCGGTGGTTGACCTGCACGCAGACGGCCCGGTCGCAACCGGCCAGGCACTCGGCCTCCTCGAGGGTGAAGAGCCCGTCGCGGGAGGTCTGCCCGACCCGGACGCCGAGCCGCTCCTCGGCGTGCACGAGCACCTCGTAGGCGCCGGCCAGCATGCAGGCGATGTTCGTGCAGACGGCGATGAGGTACCGCCCGACCGGCTCGGTGTGGAGCATGTCGTAGAACGTGGCCGTCCCCTTCACCTCGGCCGCCGAGCAGCCGGTGAGGTGGGCGATCTCCTCCATCGCCTCCGCCGTGAGATAGCCGTCCTCGGCCTGGGCCAGGTGGCAGAGCGGGATGAGCGCCGAGCGCCGCTCCGGGTAGCAGGCCACGACGGCCTGTGCCTTGGTGAGCGTCTCGGCGCTGAGGCCGGCCGGGGCCATCAGCGGTCCACCTCCCCCATGACCGGGTCCACCGAGGAGATGATGGCGATGGCATCGGCGATCAGGCCGCCGCGCAGCAGTGCCGGCAGGCTCTGCAGGTTGACGAAGCTCGGGCCGCGGATGTGCAGCCGGTAGGGCTTGTTGCTCCCGTCAGAGACCATGTAACAGCCGAGCTCGCCCCGGGGCGACTCGATGGCGGTGTACACCTCGCCGGGCGGAGCCTCGAAGCCCCGTGTGAAGATCTTGAAGTGATGGATCAGCGCCTCCATCGACTCGTCGATGCGCTGGCGGGGCGGCGGCGTCACCTTCTTGTCCTGCGAGCGGTAGTCGCCGGCGGGCATCTTCTCGACGATCTGGGAGACGATCCGGCAGGCCTCCCGGATCTCGTTCAGACGCACGGCGTAGCGGTCGAAGGTGTCGCCGACCGTCCCCACGATGACGTCGAAGTCCACCTGGTCGTAATAGAGGTACGGCATGCTGCGGCGGAGATCCCAGGGCACTCCGCTCGCCCGCAGGATAGGGCCGGTGGCCGACATCGCCTTCGCCAGCTCGGCGCTGATCACACCGACACCCTCTGTGCGCTCGCGGAAGATCGGCTGGCCGGTGATGAGCTCGTCGTACTCGTCTATCCGGCCAGGGATCGTGCCGATGATGGCGGCGACGTCGTCCTCCCACCCGTCGGGCAGATCGGCCGCCACGCCGCCCGGGCGGATGTAGTTGTGGTTCATGCGCAGACCGGTCGTCTTCTCGAAGAAGGAGAGCACCATCTCCCGTTCGCGAAAGCCGTAGATCATCATCGATGTCGACGCCAGGTCCATGCCGTTCGTGGCGGTCCACATGACGTGTGACGAGATCCGGTTGAGCTCGCTCATGAGCATCCTGATCCACGTGGCCCGGGGCGGGATCTCGAGCCCGAGGAGCTCCTCGACGGCGAGGGAGAACACGAGCTCGTTGTGGAGCGGCGACAGGTAGTCCATCCGGGTGACGTTCGTCGCCCCCTGCACATAGGTGAGCTCCTCGCCCGTCTTCTCCATGCCGGTGTGCAGGTAGCCGATGATCGGCTTGGAACGAAGGACGGTCTCGCCCTCGAGCTCGAGCATGATGCGCAGCACGCCATGGGTCGACGGGTGCTGCGGGCCCATGTTGATGATCATCGTCTCGTCCGGCCCGAACTCCACGTCGACGTTTCCGGGGTCGAGGACGAGGCCCTCGGGGATGCGTAGGACCGCCCCCTCCTCGATCGCAATCTCTTCGGCGGGCGTGGTGTTCCGGTCACCCAGCTCCTGAGAGCCCTCCGCCGTCTCGTGCACGAGGAGCTCGTTGATCGCCTCCTCGGCGTCGTGCTCCTCTGTCAGCTCGGGAACGTAGGCGTCGGTGGCCCCTTGTCCGTTTGCAGGCCGGGCGGGGATCTGAGGGGCGTCGCTGGTGGGACCGGTGCTCATCTCGGTCCCGGGGCGTCCTTGAACTGCACGGGCACCCGGCCGACGGAGAAGTCCTTCCGGAGCGGGTGGCCCTCCCAGTCCTCCGGCATCAAGATGCGGGTCATGTCCGGGTGGTCGTCGAAGCGGATGCCGAACATGTCGTAGGCCTCCCGCTCCATCGCCTCACTGCCTGGATGGACGAAGAACAGCGTCGGGAGAGTGGGATCGCCCTCCGGCACCTGGACTCGCAAGCGCAGGCGCTCCCGCCGGCCGAGCGACAACAGGCTCACGACGACCTCGAAGCGCTCGGGCTCGACGCCATCAGGGAGCGCGCGGTCCATGTGCCGCAGGTAGTCGACCCCGCAGAGATCGGCGCAGACGTCGAAGCCGGCGCCGCAGAGGGTCTCGACCACTTCGATGTAGGCCTCCCGGGTGGGGTGGAGGACGAGCTGCGAGCCGCCGCGGACGGTCGGGACGCCGGCGAGGCCGGGCAGCGACGCCAGATCGTCCTGCGTCTCGCCGGCCTGCGTCTCGCCGGCCTGCGTCTCGCCGGCCTGCGTCTCGCCGGCCTGCGTCTCGCCGGCCGCGACGTTCAACGGGGCGTTCCCACGTACACGGGCGAGGTCTCGGGTTGCACCCAGCCGGGCCCCTGGTGCGCCTCGGCGACCTGGATACCGGCGCCGGGACCGGCCTCGCCCGGCTGCCGGCGCTTGGTCAGCTGGCCCGTGCGGATCTGCTCGTGCAGCGTCAGGATGGCGTGCATGAGGGTCTCCGGGCTCGGGGGGCAGCCGGGTGCGTACACGTCGACCGGCACGATCTGATCGACTCCCTGCACGATGGCGTAGTTGTTGAACATGCCGCCGGTGGAGGCGCAGACACCCATCGAGATGACCCACTTCGGCTCCATCATCTGGTCGTAGACCTGGCGGAGGACGGGGGCCATCTTCTGTGAGACCCGGCCGGCGACGATCATCAGATCAGCCTGGCGAGGGGACGCCCGGAAGACCTCCATGCCGAATCGGGCAAGATCGAAGTCCGCCGCCCCGGCGGCCATCATCTCGATCGCGCAGCAAGCGAGACCGAACGTGGCCGGCCAGACGCTCGACTTGCGCGCCCACTTGACGAGATCCTCGAGCTGGCCCGTCAGGAAGTTGTGTTGGAGGGAATCGAGCCCCAAGTTGCCGCTCCTAGCCTCAGGCGGCCTCACCGCTCGAGCCGCCGGACCCTACCGGCTCCGTGCCGTCGACGCGGCGCACCGTGCTGGCCGAGGTCCGCGGCTGGTCGGTGGCGACAGGGCGCACCCGGCGCATGGGCCCCCAGTCGAGCGCTCCGTAAGAGATGAGGTAGACGAAGGAGATGAAGACCGCCGCCGCAAAGACGATCACCTCGACGAGCCCGAACCGGCCGAGCTGGTCGTAGACGACCGCCCACGGGAACAGGAAGATCACCTCGATGTCGAAGATGATGAAGATCATCGCCACCAGGTAAAAGCGCACCGGGAAGCGGGTGGCGGGTTCCCTTGTGGGCACGATGCCGCACTCGTAGGGCGCTCTCTTTGCCGCGGTCGGCCGTTGCGGCGCCAGCATCTTCGACCCCACAAAAGAGAGGGCGGCAAACACTATGCCGAGGACGATCAACAGGAATATCGGGAGATAGCTGTCCAGGCTGCCCATGGGTCTCCGGTCGGTTTTACCATGCTGAATTGCCGGCGGTCACATCATCGCCGCTGTGGCGGCGATCGGTGTAGCGCGGGCGGCGCTCCTTTGTGTCCTCACAATCTGCCCAAACGCCCACCTCGAGAACTACGCCTCCACATCGGTGCCGAAGTACCGGCGACGGCTTCTGTGTGCCCACATCAACGCAAACCACGCGATCGCGTTGATCTGGGCACACGGAACGCCGGCGGATGGCGGCGCCGAGGTCGGCGTCGCCCCTGCCACTCTCGAGGGCCAGCAAGCTGCTACCCGCCCTATCATTCAAGCCATGGCGAGCGAAGGCCTCGATCCTCCGCGGCCGGCTCGGCATGATTGCGACGTGCTCGTCGTCGGCGGCGGACCTGGTGGGTCGGCGGCCGCCTACTGGCTCGCCACCATGGGCGTGGACGTTCTCTGCGTGGAGAAGAAACACTTCCCCCGCGAGAAGACCTGCGGGGACGGGCTGACCCCCCGCTCGGTCCGGCAGCTCCGCGACATGGGTCTCGAGGGAGCCCTCGCCGGCCATCACCAATACGACGGCCTCCGGTCGATGGCGTTTCACCGGGAGCTCGAGATGCGTTGGCCATCGCACCCGGACTATCCCTCCTACGGTTACGTCATCACCCGCTTCGACCTCGATCAGCTCGTGAGCGAGCACGCCGAGAAGGCCGGCGCCCTCGTCTGGCAGGGCGTCGAGGCCGTCTCCCCGCTGGCACTCAGCCACAGCGGTGGCAACGGGGCCGGATCTGCGGACCTCTCCGGCACTCGGTGCGGCGGGGCCATCGTGGTCGACAAGTCACGGGGCAGCCGCACCGAGGTGCACGCCCGCTACGTCGTCGTCGCCGACGGGTCACTTTCCCGTTTCGGCCGGGTGCTCGGCACCTCGAGGGACAAGTCGTACCCGCAGGGGATGGCGATCCGCGGCTACTTCCACTCGCCCCGCCACGCCGACCGGTTCATCGAGTCCCATCTCGACATCCGCGACCGCAACGGCCACGTCGTGCCGGGCTACGGCTGGATCTTCCCTCTCGGCGACGGCCGGGTGAACGTCGGCATCGGCCTGTTGTCGACCTCGGAGCGCTGGAAGGGCCTCAACACGACGAGGCTCATGGAGGAGTTCGTCGACTTCGCCCCGAAGTCGTGGTGCATCTCGCCGGCCACGGCGTGCAGCGAGCCCACCGGTGGCAGGCTGCCGATGGGTTTCTCGACCGGGCCGAGGTGGGGCGAGGACTTCGTCGTCGTCGGCGACGCCTCCGGCGACATCAACCCCTTCAACGGCGAGGGAATCGCCTATGCGTGGGAGACGGGGCGCATCGCGGCCGAGGTCATCGCCGACGCATTGGCGGGCCGGCCCGGCGCCGGCGAGACGGGGGCGCCCCCCGGCGAGACAGGCCCTGGGGCGGCCACGACCGGCGACGTAGCGGGCGCCCCCCTCGCCCGCTACGAGCACCGCCTGCAGGCCGAGTACGGGCAGTACTACGCCATCGCCCGGGCTTTCGTGAAGGCGATCTCGGACCCGAGGCTGATGCGGGCCACCGTCGGGGCCGGCATGCTCGTCCCGCCTGTCATGCGCAGCGTCCTTCGCATCATGGCCAACCTCAACCGTCCCGACCGGATCGGCGGCGGAGAGGCCGTGTACCGGGGGCTGGTCTCGCTCGCGGAGTCGCTCCAGAAGCGCCGCTCCCGGGCGGCCCGTCCGGCTCGAAGCCCGCTCGACCCGCCCGCCGGTACGGGTACCACCGCCCGTCCCGCCCCAACCGGAGCTGGCGCTCTCCCCGGCTGACCCGGTTCCGCCAGGCCGTCGACCCCGGGCCGGCGAGGGCCTTTCCTTCTGCCACTGCCTCCGGGGGCGGCTCCCACGACTCGGTCAGAACGAAGAGGCCCTCCCGGCCTCCGGCCTGCCAGGCGAGCGCCCACCGCAGCAGCTCCCGTGTGCTGAGGCGAGCGCGGGTGGCCATCTGCGACAGCCAGGCGCTACCGGGCCCCTCCAGCTCGAGGAGGGCAGCCGCCCGCCGGGCGAGATCCTCCCGCAGCGTGAGGCCAAGACCGCTCGCCGCGGCGTCCGCCCCGTGGGCGAGCTCGAATGCCCTCGTCGCCGCGTCGGCGGCGAGCGAGCGCAGTGCCTCGGCGGTGAGCCCGCTCGCCGGCGGAGGATCGACGGCGAGGACGGCCGGCCGGCCGGGCTGGGGAGGTGGGAGCGGGAGCGGCGGCAGGCTCGGCCGGCGCGCGGGTGCTGCGGCCCAGGCCTCGCTCGCCCGGACCCCGGCGTCCCGGTCCCAGGCCTCGTGGCCACCCGCCGGGCGGCTGCCCGATACGCCGGCGGCTCGTCCGCCGCCGGCAGCGAGGCGGCGCTCCCTCAGCGCCGCCATCAGGTCCGGGCGGCTCTTTCCGCGCAGCAGGAAGAGCTGGAAAGGGTCGGTGTCGAGCAGGTCAGCGACGAGGTAGCACACCGCCGCAGAGTGCTTGCACGGATCTGCCCAGTCCGGGCAGGAACACCGCGGCCTGACTTCGCCGGCGCCCGGGAGAAGATCAAGACCGGCCGCCCGGAGCTCCTCCCCTACCGCCGGCGGCAGCTCGCCGTCGAGGAGGGCGGCGGCATGCCCGACCTGGGCGCTGAGCGCGTCGAGGGTGGCGTCCCATTCCCTCTCGGAGAGTCGCCGTACCATCACCGTTACCCGGTACGGCGTCGCCCGGGACCCCTGTACGGCGGCCCGGACCTCACCCTCGCTCACCTCGAGGTCGCCCACAGCCCCTGTCCTGGCATAGGTCCGGCCACGCGGCAACCGGTTCGTGTCCAGCTTGGCTCGCTGCTCGAGGGCGTCCACCCACGCCTTGCCCCACCACGTCTCGCCGAACGGCCGCTTGCCCTTTGCCCGCCACGGACCCGTGCCCGGGCGCCGTGGCGCTTTCTCCGGCCACCATCCGCGGCTCGCCGGCGGCGGCGGCCGGCGGGGCGGGGGCGCAGGCCGGCGGGGCGGGGGCGGCGTCACGAGATTGCCCCGAGGCTCACGAGGGCGGCGAGCTCGTCGTCGGACAATTCCCCGATGAATGACTCACCTTCACCGACAACGGCATCGGCGAGGAGGCGCTTTTCTTCGAGGAGCTTGGCGATCCGGTCCTCGAGCGTCCCCTCACAGATGAGGCGGTGGATCTGGACGGTCCGGTCCTGGCCGATCCGGTGAGCCCTGTCGCTCGCCTGGTCCTCGACCGCCGGGTTCCACCAGCGGTCGTAATGGATGACATGGGTGGCGCGGGTGAGGTTGAGCCCGACTCCGCCCGCCTTCAGCGACAGCAGGAACACGGGAGCCTCGCCGGCCTGGAAGCGGGCGACCATCGTCTCCCTGGCCCGGGCGGGGACCCCGCCGTGGAGAAAGAGGCAAGGAACCTCGTTGTCGGTCAGGAAGGACTCGATGAGGGAGCACATCTCGACAAACTGGCTGAACACGAGGACGGACTCACCCGCCGAGAGGATCACCCCGAGGAGCTCGTCGAGGCCCGCCAGCTTGCCCGAACGACCGGCAAGCGGCCCGTTCTGATGGAGGTAGTGAGCCGGGTGGTTGCAGATCTGCTTCAGCACGGTGAGCAGCCGGAGGACGAGGCCCTGGCGGGCGATGCCGGACTTGCCCGCGATCGTCGCCAGCGCCTCCCTCACCTCGGCTTCGTACAGTGTCGTCTGCTCCACGGTGAGCGGGACGGCCACGTCGGTGACGATCCTGGCGGGGAGGTCGGGGGCGACGGCCGGATCCGACTTGCGCCGCCGGAGGAGGAAGGGCCGGACGGCGGAGGCGAGCCGCTCCGTCGCACCCGGGTCACGATTGCGCTCGACAGCGACGGCGACGTTCCGGCGGAATCGGTCGAGTGGTCCGAGCAGGCCCGGCGTCGTCCAGTCGAGGATCGACCACAGCTCGCTCAGCCTGTTCTCGACCGGCGTGCCGGTCAGAGCGACGCGGTGGGGGGATGGCAGCGCCCGCAGGGCGCGGGCGGTCTCCGAGAGCGGGTTCTTCGCGTGCTGAGCCTCGTCGGCCACAACCAGTGAGAAACCCCCCTCCCCCAACCGCTCCCTCTCCCTCCGCAGGACGCCGTAGGTGGTAAGCACCACCTCGCCCGGCGCCAGGTCGTCGAGGTGGCGCCCACCTCCGTGGAAGCGGCGCACCGGCACCGTCGGCGCGAAGCGATGGAGCTCCCGCCCCCAGTTGCCGAGGAGCGACGTCGGGCAGACGACGAGGGTCGGCCCGGCGTCGTCCCTCCCGGCTCTCAGCAGGTGGAGCGCGATGACCTGGATCGTCTTGCCGAGGCCCATGTCGTCGGCGAGGCACGCGCCAAGGCCGAGCTCGGACATCTGGTGGAGCCAGGCCATCCCGCGCAGCTGGTACGGCCGCAGCTCGGCGTGCAGGCCCACCGGCTGCCGCATCGCCGGCAAGCCGCCGGCGGCGATCTGGCGGAGCCGTTGCAGGAGGGTGCTCAGCTGCTCGCCGCCGTCGCCGACGACAATGTCGACGAGCTCTCCGTCGAGGTCAGCCTTCCCGGCAAGAAGAGCTCCGAGAACCTCGGCGGCTCTGGCGCGCCGCGGCCGGCGGTCGGCGGCCCTCGCCAGCATGCTGGGGTCGACGAGGACGAAGCGACCGCGGAGGCGGACCACGCCGCGTTTCGCCTCCGCCAGCGCCGCCAGCTCCTCGGCCGTGAGGGCGTCCGTGCCGAGCGCGATCTCCCACTTGAACTCGAGCAGCGTGGCCATGTTGAGCCCGGAACCGACGACAGGCCCGGGCGCCGGCGCCGCCACCGCCCGCAGCCTGAGGCCGTCGGTGATGAGCTCGGTCGGCCAGAGCACCTCGATGCCGGCGTCGCCCAACGCCCCCGTGCCATCGAGGAGGAGGTCGACAGTCAGCTCCTCGTCGAGGGGGAGCGCCCGCGGCACCCGCTCGGCGAGCAGCGCCCCGAGCGGCGGCCAGGCGCGGGCACCCCTCCGGAGAGCGAGCAACAGGTCCTGCTCGGCGCCGTCACCGAACCGCGCCAGCACGGCCGACGGCATCTCGAACAGGTCGCCGGCATCGATCACGAGACTCGGGTCGTCGGCACTCGTCAGCTGCAGCACGGCCTGGGCCGGAGCATCCTCGTCGGTCGCCTCCTCGACCTCCCGGGCGCCGGCCAGCCCGGCCGCCTCGTCCCAGCCGAGCTCGACCCGGAGCGACACGCCCACCCCGCCTCCAGCGGCGGCGGTCGCCTCGTTCAGCCACGGCGCCAGGCTCGTGACGTCGGTCGGCTCGCCGGCAGCAAAGCAGCCGGCTCCTGTGGCCACCGCACCAGCCGGTGTCCGCACGAGGGCGTCGGCGAGGGCGTCCCAAGCGGCGCGAACCGCAAAACGGGCCGAGTGGACGCGAAGCGGCGACCGTCCATCGAGGACAGACGCATGGCCGACGGGTGGCATCGCCTCGGCGATCGCCTCCAACAGGCGGAGATCACTCGGGTCGAGCGGTCCGACGCGCCAGGCATCGAGCCCAGAGCTGGTTACGGCCGGTTGCAGCCGCCCCTTGGCGATGATCGTCAGCCCAGCGGTGAGGACGCCCGCCCAGGCGCGGGCGCTCTCGGTGGCCTCGTCGCCGCCGAGCTCGAGAAGCGACCCGAGGGCTCCGTGGACCGGGAGGAGGAACGCCGGAACGCTCCGCCGCCTAAGCGACCGGCGGCCGCCGTCGCCACGTCCCACGGCCCCCGACGACGCCGGCGATACCGCCCGGAGCGACGCGGGCGGTGGCGCCGTCGCCGCGGCCAGTTGTGCCGGTAGAACCAGCTGCGCCTCTCCGGCCTCGGCGCCGAGGAACAGGGCGCCGGCGTCTGCCGTCGGCGGTCGCCATGCCGTCGCGAGCAGTTCCTCGAGCTGATCGAGGCGAGCGAGATCGGGCCGGTGGAGTGCGAAGCGACCCGTGCGCGGAGGGTCACCCGGAAGAAAGGTCACCTCGACTCCGGCCCAGTGGCGAGGAGGACCGGCCTCGGCGACCTCCGCAACTTCGGTCTGTCCAAGGCCGCCACCGACGGACCCCCGGCCGGCTGACGCCCGCGGGTGAGCCCCGACGGAATCCCGGCCGGCGGACTCGTTCGGTCGGTCCTCGAGGGGCCCCCGGCCGGCTGATTTCACCGGCGGCCCTGCCACGGAGGGCACCCTACCGCCCGGACCGCCGAGGGATTCGGGTCGGGAGTCGGCTTCAGGTCGGGATTGGCGTGCTCGCCTGCACCAGGCCGCGGATCTCCCGGAGCGCCACCGACAGCATGGCCAGATCGGTCTGTCCGCTGGTGGCGATGGAGTCAAGCGCCACCCGGCAGCGGTCGGCCACGACGTCCATCTGGTCGAGCCACCGCCGCACCTGGACCGCCGGGCTCACGTCCCGCTCGCCTCGGCCGGCGGCCTCACCGGTGCTCAGCCGCAGCACCTCGCTCGTGATCCAGGCCCGGGCCGCGTACAGATCCTCCCGGAGCGCGGCGCGGGCGAGGCCCTGCCACCGGTCGTCTCGGGGCAGGGCGACGATGCGGTCCCGCAGCCAGTCGAACAAAAGAGGCTCGCCGAGGGCGAAATAGACGCCGGCCGTCGCCTCGATGCCCTGCTTCGAGGAGCGGGAGACATCGACGATGTCGAGCCCGGAGAAGAGCGCCAGCAGGCAGGCCACCCGCCTCGCGGTCGAAAGGGGCGCCCCGGCTGCGGCGTAGCGGGCGGTCGCCGCCTCGATGGCGGCGGCATCGCCCGGACCGACGAGCTGGGGGAGGACGTCGGCCAGCTCCGCCAGGCCGTCGGCGAAGTCTGCCACCGTGGCGGCAATCCGGAGCGGCTGGCGCCTGTTGCGCAACAGCCACCGGGTCGTCCGCTCGACGAGCTTGCGCGCCTCGAGCAGCATCTGCACCTGCACGCCGGCGGCAACCCTGTCGTCGAGCGCCTCGATCGCCCCCCACAGCTCCTGCATCCTCGTCATCTGCCAGGCGGCCGTGTGGGCTCGGGCGACGTCGGGAGCACTGAAGCCAGTCTCCTCCCGCAGCCGGAACGCCAGCGTCGTGCCCCCCCGGTTGATCATCGTGTTGGCCAGTCTCGTCACGACGATCTCCCGGCGGAGGGGGTGGCTGGACATCTGCTTGGCGAACCTGTGTCGGACCGCCGGCGGGAAGTAGAACTCGAGCTCGCCGGCGAGCGACGGGTCCTCCGGGAGGTCGGACTCGAACAGCTCGTCCCACACGGTGTTCTTGGCATATGCCATGAGCACGGCGAACTCCGGCATGGTGAGGCCCTTGCCAGCGGCGCATCTCTCCTCGAGCTCCTCGGTCGAAGGCAGGAACTCGACCGCCCGGTTGAGGTGGCCGGTCCGTTCGAGGGCACTGATGAAGCGGGCGTGCACATCCACCATCCCCGCCGCCTGCGCCGTGGCGTTGTAGAGCGCACGGGTCTGGGCTTGGTTGTCCTCGAGCACGTGCCCGGCGACGTCGCCGGTCATCTCGGCGAGGAGCCCGTCTCGCTGGGCGAGGGTCAGCTCGCCCCCCGCCATCGCCCGCTCGAGCAGGATCTTGATGTTCACCTCGTGATCCGAGCAGTCGACCCCCGCCGAGTTGTCGATGGCGTCGGTGTTGATGCGGCCGCCCGCCATGGAGTACTCGACCCGCCCCAGCTGGCTGAGGCCGAGGTTGCCCCCCTCACCCACCACCCGGCAGCGGAGGTCCTTCCCGTTCACCCGCACGGCGTCGTTCGCCTTGTCGCCGATGACGGCGTTCGTCTCTGTCGACGATTTCACGTATGTGCCGATGCCGCCGTTCCACAGCAGGTCGACCGGAGCGGTGAGGACGGTCCGGATCATCTCGTCCGGCCGCAGCGTGGAGGCGTCGGTGGCGAGCGCCCTCTTCATCTCGGCCGTGAGCGGGATCCGCTTGGCCGTCCGCGGGAACACCCCGCCCCCCGGCGAGATCGACGTCACGTCGTAATCGGCCCAGGAGGACCGGGGCAGGTCGAAGAGCCGCCTCCGTTCAGCGAAGGAGGCGGCCGGGTCGGGGTCGGGGTCGAGGAAGATGTGGCGGTGGTCGAAGGCGGCGATCAGCTTCAGGTGGGCAGAGAGCAGCATCCCGTTGCCGAAGACGTCACCGGACATGTCGCCGATGCCGACCACCGTGAGCTCGTCGCGCTCGGCATCGATCCCGAGATCACGAAAGTGGCGCTTGACTGACACGAAGGCGCCCCGGGCGGTGATGGCCATCGCCTTGTGGTCGTAGCCGGACGACCCGCCGGAGGCGAAGGCATCTCCCAGCCAGAAGCCGTACTCGGCCGAGATGGCGTTGGCCAGATCGGAGAACGTCGCGGTCCCCTTGTCGGCCGCCACGACGAGGTACGGGTCGTCCCCGTCACGGCGCACGACGCGATCGGGCGGCACGACCTCCTCCTCGACGAGGTTGTCGGCCAGATCGAGCAGCCCGCGGACGAAGATCTGGTAGCAGGCGATGCCCTCGGCGTGCCGGGCATCGAGGTCCGCCGCCGGCGGGGACTTGAGGACGAAGCCGCCCTTTGCCCCGCTCGGCACGATCACGGCGTTCTTCACGTCCTGGGCCTTCATGAGCCCGAGCACCTCGGTGCGGAAGTCCTCCAGTCGGTCCGACCAGCGGACGCCTCCGCGGGCGACGCGTCCGCCCCGAAGATGCACGCCCTCGGTTCGCGGCGAGTAGACGAAGGTCTCGAACATCGGCTTGGGCAGGGGAAGATCGGGCACGGCGGACGGGTCGAGCTTGATCGACAGCCATGGCTTCGGCCCCTCGTCCTCGCCGGCCTGGAAGAAGTTCGTCCGCAGGCTGGCCCGGACGGTCCCGAGCATGCGGCGGAGCACGAGATCCTCGTTCAGGTTCTCCACGTTGTCGAGAGCCCGCTCGATCGCCTCCCCGAGCGTCTTCCCCCCCATCTCCCGTTCCTCGGCCGGCCCGTAGTCAGGGTCGAAGTAGATCATGAACAACTGCACCAGCTGAGCGGCGATGAGAGGGTTGCCAGACAGGGCCGCCGCGACGTACTCGAGGCTGAAGGTCATCCCCGTCTGGCGGAGGTAGCGGGCGTAGGCCCGCAGCACGATGATCTCCCGCCCAGACAGGCCGGCTCGGAGCACGAGCCGGTTGAGGCCGTCGTTCTCCGCCTCCGAGAGCGCCACCGCTCGGAAGGCCTCGTGGAAGCGGTGGCGCAGCCCGGCCGCCTCGATGTCGATGATCTCCGGCGAGATGAGCCCAAAGTCGTAGATCCACACCGGGTCGGTGCCGACCGGCGTGACCTCGTGCGGCCGCTCGTCGGACACCCGCAGGCCCATGTTCTCGAGAAGTGGCAGAACGGATGACAGCATCACCGGTTGGCCGGTCCGGTACAGCTTCAGCCGGAGGCTGGTGTCACTGGCCTCGACCGGGCGGTACAAGTTGACGTCGAAGCCGCCCTTGCTCTCCAGCTGCTCCATGCGGCGGATGTCGGCGACGGCCTCCCGGGCCGAGCAGTCGTCGGTGTAGCCGCCCGGGAAGGCCGTGCGGTACTTGCCGAACAGCTCCACAGCACGCTCCTCCCCGACTTCCTCGACGAGCGCCTGATGGAGGTCGTCCTCGAAGGAGGAGAGCACTCGAGACAGCCGCGCCTCCAGCTCGGCGACGTCGTAGGGCGGCACAGAGCCCTGGTCGGTCCAGATCACGAGGTGCAGTCGTGCGAGGACGGACTCGGTCAGCCGGGTGGAGTACTCGAGGTGGACGCCCCCGAAGGCGTGCTGGAGAATCTGCTGGATCGACTGCTCACTGGCGGCGCTGAGGCGGGCGCGGGGAAGATACACCAGGCAAGAGACGAAGCGACCGAAGTCATCCCGCCGCACGAGCAGCTTCACGCGCTGGCGGTCCTGCAGGCTGATGATCGCCATGGCGGCGTCGAACAGGTCGTCGGTGCCGATCTGGAACAGCTCGTCGCGGGGATAGCTGTCGAGCGCTTCTGCGAGCGCCTTGCCATTGTGGCTGTCGGGTGCGAAGCCCGCCCTTCCTGCCACGGCGGCCGCCTTCTCCCGCACGATGGGGATCTCGTTCGGCCACTGCTTGTAGACCGCCGTCGTGTAGAGGCCGAGGAAGCGCCGCTCTGCGACCACTTCCCCGTTGCCGTCCACCCGCTTCACCCCTATGTAGTCGAGGTAGCTCGGGCGGTGCACGGTGCTGCGGGAGTTCGCCTTGGTGATGTTGAGCACGTTTGTCTCGCGAGCCTTCCGGCGCACCTCTGCGGGCAGCATGGAGAAGGCGTGGGAAGCCGGCCGCCCCAGTGACTCGCTCAGGATGCCCAGTCCGGAGCCCGCCACTGCTTCGAGGGTGAGGCCGGCGGCGTCACCCACGAGCTCGTACTCGCGGTAGCCGAGGAAGACGAAGTGGCCGTCGGTCAGCCACCTGAGCAGCGCTGCCGCCTCCCCGAGATCCCGGCCCGGATCACCCCGGCCCGCCGCCTCCTCGCCGGCGTTCTCGGCCGCCTCCTGCAGCTCGTCGGAGAGCTCGAGCGCCTTTGCCCTCATTCCCTGCCAGTCCTCGACGGCGGCGCGCACATCGGCCAGCACACGCAGGAGATCCTCCCGCAGCCCTTCGAGAAAAGCCGGATCGGTGTGTCGGTCGAACTCGACATGCAGGAACGACTCCTTGAGGTCGTCATCGCCACCGGGCTCGGCGGTGTCGGACCGGGGGAGCACCTCCGACAGCTCGCCCCCCGCTGCCCGCTCCACGCTGAGCACGGGGTGGACGACCAGATGCAGACCGAGCCCGCGCCGGGACAGTTCCATCGTGACCGAGTCGACGAGAAACGGCATGTCGTCGCTCACGATGTCAGCGATCGAGTGGGGCGAGGCGAAGCCGTGCTGGTCGAAGTCCGGCGCGTAGACGCGTACCCGCGCCTCTCCCGGCCGGCGGTTCTGTCCGAGGGCGAGGTGCGCCATCGCCATCCCGTACACGTCGGCTACCGGCCTGCCGGCGAGGTCGGCGGGGTCGCTGCGCCCGAAGTACTGCTCGGCGAAGATGCGGAACCGGGCCGCTTTTGCTTCGTCGAGCCGTTCGGCGGCACGCCGCACGATCCGGCCGATCATCTCGGCTCGGGCCACGGACTCCTTTGTCCCCACTGGCCGTCCCTTCTCGTTACTGGCTATACCTAGTGTGCACCTAACCTGCGGTGGCGACCTCTCTTGCCGCCAGCTCGGCAGCCTCGACGGTCTGCGCCACGTCGCTTCCGGTGTGTGCGAGAGAACAGAAACCCACCTCGTAGGCGCTCGGCGCCAGCGCAACACCCCGGGCGAGCATGGCCCGGAAGAAGCGCTCGTAGAGCCCGCTGGCGGCGCTCTGCTTGGCACCGTCGAAGTCACGCACGGGCTCTTCACCGAAGAAGATGCCGAAGAGGGTCCGGACGACGGGGATCTGTACTGGCAGCCCGGCTGACGAGATGGCCTCACGGAGGCCGGCCGCCAGCACGTCCACGGTGGCGGCGAGATCGTCGAAGCGCTCCGGCGGGAGGAGCTCGGTGACGGCGAGGCCGGCGGCGGTGGCGAGCGGGTTGCCCGAGAGGGTGCCGGCCTGGTATACGGGACCGACCGGCGCCAGCTGCTCCATCAGCTCCCGCCGGCCGCCGACGGCGGCGAGGGGGAGGCCGCCGCCGATGACCTTGCCGAGCGTGGAAAGGTCGCCCCGGATGCCGAGGTGCGCCGCCGCCCCGCCTCGGCCCAGCCGGAAACCGGTGATGACCTCGTCGAGCACGAGGAGAGCGCCGGCGGCGTCACAAGCCGCCCGGAGTCCCGCGAGGAATCCCGGCTCCGGCGCGACAAGTCCCATGTTCGCCGCCACCGGCTCGACGATGACGCAGGCGACGGTGTCGTCGATGGGCGGGATCTCGTTGTAGGGCGCCACGACGGTGTCTGCGACGGCCCCGGCCGGCACGCCGGCGGATCCGGGGAACCCGAGCGTGGCCACACCGCTCCCGCCCGCCGCCAGCAGGGCGTCGGAGTGGCCGTGGTAGCACCCGGCGAACTTCACGATCTTCGTTCGGCCCGTAGCGGCCCGGGCGACACGGATCGCCGTCATCGTGGCCTCGGTGCCCGAGGAGACGAGCCGGACGAGTTCGCAGCCGGTCGCTTCACAGATGGTCTCCGCCAGCCGCACCTCTTGGCCCGTCGGAGCCCCGAATGTCGTGCCGCGCGATGCCGCCTCGGAGATCGCCGCCAGCACGTCCGGATGCGCGTGGCCGAGGATGGATGCCCCCCACGACTGCACGTAGTCGAGGTATTCGTTGCCGTCGGCGTCGGTAACCCGCGCCCCCCTCGCCCGCTCGACGAAGTACGGCGTGCCGCCGACCGAGCCGAAGGCCCGCACGGGCGAGTTCACGCCGCCGGGAATGACGCCGAGCGCCCTCTCGAACAGGGCCGTGCTGACGGGGCCGGCCCGCCACGTCGCCTTGGTGTCGACGCGCCCGTCAGCCACCCAGCACCTCGGCGACCTCGGCGGCGAAATAGGTCAGGACGAAGGCAGCCCCGGCCCGCTTGATCGCCAGCAAGTGCTCGAGGGCCACGGCCTGGCCGTCGATCCAGCCCCGCTCGGCCGCTGCCTTCACCATGGCGAACTCGCCGCTGACGTGGTAGGCGGCCACCGGCACCTCGGTGCTCGCCCGCACGGCAGCGATGACGTCGAGGTATGCGAGGGCCGGCTTCACCATCACGATGTCGGCGCCTTCGGCGACGTCCAGGCGCACCTCGGCGAGGGCCTCGGACAAATTCGCCGGATCTTGCTGGTACGCCCGGCGGTCCCCACCGCCGGCGATGGAGACGTCGACCGCTTCGCGGAACGGGCCGTACAGGGCGGAGGCGTACTTGGCGGCGTAGGCCAAGATGGCAGTCTCCTCGCAGCCGCCGCCGTCGAGCGCCTGCCTGATCGCCCCCACCTGGCCGTCCATCATCCCGCTCGGAGCCACCACGGCGGCGCCGGCGGCGGCCTGGGCGAGGGCCACCTCGGCGTAGCGGTCCAAAGTGGCATCGTTGTCAACCGTCCCGTCCGGGCGGAGGATGCCGCAATGCCCGTGGTCGGTGTACTCGTCGAGGCAGAGGTCAGCCATCAGGACGACGTCGCCGCCGACGGCATCCCGGATCTCCCGCAGGGCGAGCTGCACGATGCCCCCGGGATCGGACGCCCCCGAGCCAACGGCGTCCTTGGCGAGCGGAACCCCGAAGACGATGACCGCCGGCACCTGGAGCGAGGCCAGCCGCGCCACCTCCTTCGTCACCGACTCCAAGGTGTGCTGGACGACGCCCGGCATGGCCTCGATCGGCCGCGGCTCGTCGATGCCCTCGCGGACGAAGAGGGGGGCGACGAGGTCGTCGGGACTGAGGTGGGTTTCTGCGATCAGGCGGCGGAGAGCCGTGCTCTGGCGCAAGCGCCGCATGCGCCGGGCCGGGAAGGAGGACATAGTGGCGAATCTACGCTCGGCGGGAGGCCGGCACGAGCGTGACCCTACCGCCCGGCCTGGGCCACGAGAGCCTGCACGAGGCCGTCGATCGAATGGACAGAAGCCTCGACTGTGACGTCGATCCCGGCCTCCCGGGCGGTGCGGGCGGTGATCGGCCCGATGCAGGCAACGACGGGAGGCAGCGAGTCAGCGCCGAGCAGGTCCAGCCAGCCAGTCACCGTGGAGGACGACGAGAACATCACCGCCCGGCAGCCGGCGACCGCCCGGATCAGACCCTCGCTCACCGGAGGACGCACCGTCCGGTAGGCCTCGACGATGTCGACCTCGTAGCCCTTCTCCCGCAGCGCGACGGGGAGGACTTCCCGAGCGACCGCGGCGCGGGGCAAGAGGACCCGCTCGCCCGGGCCTCGGGCAACCGGGAATGCGTCGGCCAGTGCCTCCGCCACAAAGCGGTCCGGGACTAGATCGGCCTCTACGCCCCGCTCGGAGAGGGCGCGGGCGGTGCCGTCGCCGATCGCCGCCACCCGTGCCGAGCCGAACGCCCGGGCATCTCGCACCTCGCGAAGGACCCTGCGGACGGAGTTGGGCGACGTGAACACCACCCAGTCGTACTGCCCGAGGCCGGCGGCCGCCCGGCGGAGAGCCGCTCCCCCGTCACTCGGCTCGGTGACCGCAATGGTCGGCACCTCCACGGGAGTCGCGCCGGCGCCGGAGAGCGCCACGGCCAGCTGTGAGGCCTGCTCGCGCGTCCGCGTGACGGCCACCCTCCACCCGAACAATGGCTTGGACTCGTACCAGGACAGCTCGAGGGAGGCGACCTCGCCGACGACGATCGTCGCCGGCGGGACAGCCTCGAGCTCACCGAGAGCGGCGAGGGTCGTGCGTGTCGTGCGCTGGCCGGGAAGCGTCCCTTGCTCCACGACGGCGACGGGCGTGGAAGGCTTGCGGCCGCCGGCCATCAGCCGGGCGGCGATCTCTGCCCGGTGCTCGACCCCCATCAGGATGACGAGCGTGCCGCCGACGTGGCCGAGGGCGTCCCAGTCGACGGGGGCCGGGCCGCCCGAAGCGGTGCCGTCGGCACCGTGGCCGGTGACGACGGTGAACGACGCCGACACCCCCCTGTGGGTGAGAGGAATGCCGGCATAGGCCGGCACCCCGTTTATGGCCGACACCCCGGGCACGACCTCGTATTCGATGCCGGCCGCCTCCAGGGCAAGAGCCTCCTCTCCGCCGCGGCCGAACACGTACGGGTCGCCGCCCTTGAGGCGCACGACGACGTCGAGGCGTCGACCCAGCTCGGTCAGGAGGGCGTTGACCTCGGCCTGGCGGATGCCGGCGGAGGAGCGGTCGGCGGCGGCGCCGGGGCGCTTCCCGACGTCGTACAGCTCAGCCGAAGATGCCAGGCGGAGCACGGCCGCGTCGACGAGGCGATCGTGGACAACGGCGCCGGCGCGGCCGAGCAGCTCGGCGCCGCGCACTGTGACGAGGCCCGGGTCACCGGGCCCGGCGCCGACCAGGTAGACGGTCACAGCGCCGCGCCGCCCTCGAGGAGCGCCCGCCCTCCGCCGGCCGAGAGCATCGACCTCGCAAGCTCGGCCCCCAGGGTCTCGGCATCGTCGCCGGATTGCCGTTGCCGGACGATGACGTGACCGTCGAGCGAGGCGATCATCGCCTCGAGGGTGATGGTGGCCCCGGCGCCCACCGTGGCGTGGGCGCCCACCGGCAGGTCGCAGCCGCCGCCCGTGGCCCGGAGCCATGCCCGCTCGGCCGTGACGGCGGCCCTGGCGCCGGCGTCGTCGATCGCCGCGATGCGCGAGAGGACCTCGTCGTCCTCCGGCCGGCAGCAGATGGCAATGGCACCCTGGCCGACCTGGGGGAGCATCTCGCGGCTGCTGAGCACCTGGGCGGCCCGGTTCTGCAGACCGAGGCGGACGAGTGCCGCCATCGCCACGACGACGGCACCCCCCGGCGGCACCCTCTCGAGGCGAGTTGCCATGTTGCCCCGCACCTCCTCGAAGCTGAGGTCAGGACGGAGCCACGCCAGCTGGGCCCGGCGCCGCACCGAGCCGGTGGCGATGCGGGCGCCGGCTTGCAGCATTGCGAGCCGCTGGCCGACGAGGGCGTCTCGTGGATCCGAGCGGGGAAGGAAAGCGGCGATGGGCAGCTCGCCGGCCGCCGGGCCGGCGGCTGGGCCGGCGGCCGGACGCGGCGGCGAGGAAGGCAGATCCTTTGCCGAGTGCACCGAGGCGTCGGCGGAGCCTTCGAGCACTGCGGTGTCCACGTCCTTCACGAAGACCCCTTGGCCGCCGATGGCGTGAATCGGGACGTCTCTGCGGCGATCGCCCGACGTCTCGACCACGACAGGCTCGGCAGAAACGCCTGTTGCCCGGAGCGAGGCCACCACGAGCCCGGCTTGGATCAGCGCCAGCGGGCTTCCCCGGGTGGCCAGGCGTATCGGCGCGGTACGCATCGCGGTGACGATGGTCAGAGATCGAAGAGGGCCCGGAGCGCCTCGGTCAAGCGCTCACCCCGCGGCGACCCGGCCGCCTCCTTCAGCCGGACGGTCGGCTCGTGGAGCAGCTTTGCCACGACGCGCCGGGTCACCATCTCGACAAGGTCGCGCTCGGTCGGGCCGAGGGCGTCCACGCGGGCGCGGTAGCGCTCGAGCTCTGTCACCCGGATACGCTCGGCCCTCTCCCGCAAGGACGAGATGACCGGCGCCGCCAGGCGTCCGGCGGCCGTCAACCGGTAGCGCTCGAGCTCCTCCGCCAAGAGCGCCTGCACCGCCGGCACTTCCGCCCGGCGGCTCTGCATCTGCTCCTCTGCGTAGCCTCGCACGTCCTCGATGTCGAACAGCACGGCATCGTCGAGGTCAGCGACAGCCGGTTCGACGTCGCGAGGCACGGCCACGTCAACCACGACGAGCCGGCGCCTGCCCTTCCGGCCGCGACGTGCCGCCTTCACCAGGTCGGCGCAGAGGAGGAAGTCGTCGGCGGCCGTCGAGGTGAGCACGAGGTCTGCCGACGCCAGCTCCCGGCCAAGTTCACCGAGGCCGGCCGCGCGGCCTCCGACCAGCTCGGCCACGGCGGCCGCGCGCGCACTCCCGCGGTTGATGACGACGACCTCCTCGGCGGGATCGGGCCGCCCTGTGACGGCGCGGGCGAGCCCTGCTCCCATCGTGCCCGCCCCTATGAGCAGCACCCGCCGGCCGCGGAGGCCGCCCAACTCCTCCACGGCGAGATCGACGGCGGCATGGGCGAGTGAGGTCGTGCCCCGCTGGATGGTGGTGAGCGTTCGTACCCGTTTCCCCGCCTCGACGGCATGGCGGAACAACGGCCCGAGCACCGGTCCGGCGGCGTGCTCCGAACGGGCGTGGGCCGCGGCGTCCCTCACTTGTCGGAGGACCTCGCCCTCCCCGAGCACCGGGGAGTCGATGCCGGCCGCCACCTCGAAGAGGTGGGAGATGGCCGCATCGTCATAGCGGCATCGCAGTCCGCCACCGAGATCGATGACTCCGCCGCCCGGCTCAGGGCTGTTACCGCTCGCCGGCCGGAGGCTGGCCGGGTCCTGGTCGCGGCCGAGGCGCGAGGCGAAGTAGCGCTCGATGTCGGCCACCCCGTCGTGGAAGCGCTCGACTACGGCGTAGACCTCGATCCGCAGGCACGTCGACAGGACGACGACCTCGGACAGGTGGGGACTGGCGCTCAACTCGGCGAGAGCCTTGCCAACGTCCGCGCCGGTGACGGCCACGCGCTCGAACACCTCGAGCGGCGCATCCCATTCGTGCATCCCGACGGCGACTATCGCCACGGGCAGCTACCTCTCTCCCGCCCGGCTGACCGCTCGTACGGTGCAAGGCACTGTTGGTCGTCTGTGCCGGCCGACTTCGCCACACTCCTCCTACCAGCCCTTCAGGCCGGAGTCCCGGCGTGAATCGTCCTGAGCGTACCGGTGACGGCCCCTCAGCCGGTGCCGGCGGCGAACTCCTGGTGGACTGGCCCCGGCACCGATTCGGGGTGCGCCTGGTAGAAGGCCAGCACGTGCAACTCGGCCGAGAAGTCGACATGGCGTACCTGGACTGCGGGCGGCGTCGAGAGAACGGCCGGGGCAAAATTCAAGATGGCGCGCACGCCGCCCTCGGTCATCAGGTCGCAGACGTCCTGAGCGGCGGGGGCGGGGGTGGTGATGATGCCGAGGGAGACCTTCTCCGCCTGGCAAATCTGCGCGAGCTCCGAGATGTGGCGGACCATGGCGCCTCCGACGATCTCACCTACCTTGTCCGGATCGACATCGAACAGGCCGGCAATGTGGAAGCCCCCGGCCACGAAGCCCGGCGAGCGGGCGAGCGCATGGCCGAGGTAGCCCATGCCAGCCATGACGACCGGCCGTTGCCGGTCGAGCCCGAGCTCCAGCTGGATCTGGCGGAGCAGGTAATCGACCCGGTATCCCGTGCCCGGCGTCCCGTAGCTGCCGAAGAGCGAGAGGTCCTTGCGGACTTTTGCGGCGTTGACGCCGCAGGCGCCGGCGAGCTCAGCGGACGAGACCGTCACGACCGACGCCCGGGCGAGATCCAGCAGGACGCGATGGTAGATGGGCAGGCGAGCGATTGTCGGTTCGGGTATCCGCCGTCCGAAGCGCACGGGCATGGACGGGGATGGTAACGATGGCCGGGTTTCTGCCACAAACCGCCGGTCCGGACGCCCACCCGCGCCCGGTGGCGCCCGTCATGTCAGGACACGGCTCGCCGGACCACCTTGCCCTGCAGGCCGTGCGGCAGCTGCCGCACGAAGGTGACCCGGGAGGGGCACTTGTACCTGGCAAGCAGACGGGCGGAGTGCCTCACGAGCTCCGCCTCGGTGAGACCCTCGGGCGCCTCGGTGTCGTCGGGCCACGAACCAGGCACCGGCACGACGAAGGCTCGCACCGCCTCTCCGTGCTCGGCGTCGGGGACGCCCACGACCGCGGCTTCGGCCACGCCGGGATGTGCCTCCAGCACCTGCTCGACCTCGGCCGGAAAGACGTTGAAACCGGAGACGATCACGAGATCCTTCGTCCGGTCGACGATCGTGAGCGAGCCGTCCTCGTCCATCGCCGCCACGTCGCCGGTGTGCAGCCAGCCGCCGCCGTCGAGAGCACGTGCCGTCGCCTCGTGATCGTCGAGGTACCCGGCGAAGACGTTCGGTCCGCGGACGAAGATCTCGCCGGGATCGCCGGCCTCGACGTCGTGTCCGTCGACATCGACGATCCGCAACTCGACTCCCGGGAGCGGCCTGCCGACCGAGCCCGGGCGGTGCGGGCCGGACAGGTCGGGAAACGTCACAGTCGGCGAGGCCTCCGTCAGGCCGTACCCCTGCCAGATCGGCAGGCCGAATCGATCCTCGAACGCCCGCGCCGTCTCGAGCGGAAGCGGTGCCGCCCCCGAGCAGGCAAGGCGCACAGATGCGAGCGCGCCGGCCGTGCCGACGCCCGCTGACCGGCCCGTGCCGGCGACTTCCTCACCCGGTGGCTCGGCCGCGCCGGCCGCCGGCACTGCAGCGAGCGCCGCAAAGAGCTGCGGGACAGCGGCGAGAATCGTCACCGCCTCTGACGACAAGAGCTCGAGCATCGCCGCCGGCTCGAACCTCTCGACGAGCACCAGCCTGCCTCCGGCGAACATCTGCAGACCGACCACGGCGTTCAGCCCGAGAATATGGAAGGGAGGCACCACGAGGACGCTGACGTCCTCGGCCGTCACGGCCAGGCCCACCGAGAGCCCCATCTGCTCGATGTTGGCGAGCAAGTTGGCGTGCGTAAGCATGGCCGCCTTCGGGGTACCCGCCGTACCGGAAGTGAAGAGCAGCACGGCGATCGCGTCAGGTTCCCGGTCCACGATCGGCGGCCCCGGCGTGCCGCCGGCTGCCGCTCCGGCCGGGTCGGCGGCCGGCGCTTCGACCGTGCCGCCGGCTCGCGCTTCGGCCGGGTCGATCTGGCCGTCCTGACTCATCGTCCACACGCGGTGGCCACTCGCCTCGAGGGCGCCCCGCAGCTCCCCGCTCCCGTCGCCGCCGACAAGGACCGCCGTCGCAGTCACCATCGCCAGCTCCCGCTCCAGCTCGGCGAGCGGGCTGGCCGGATTGAGCGGGACGGCGACGGCCCCGCTTCCGAGGATTCCGAAGTAGGCGACGACGAACGCGGGAGACGTCGGCAGCAGAAGCGCCACGCGCTCACCGGGAACAATCCTGTTCTCCCCGACGTGGCGCCGCATCGCCCCGGCCTGTGCGCGCACTTCGCCATAGGTGAGCTCGCGCCCGCCGTAGCGCAGCGCCACGGCGGCGCCGGGATGACCCTCGATGATGGTGGCCAGATTCACGGCCGCCTGTCCTGCGGCCGGCTCAGCTCACTTCGGTGAACCGCTCGGAGAGGTAGCGATTCACGTCCTCCTCGCGCAGTCGGTAGGACTTGCCTACCCGGACCGCCGGAAGCTGACCCGAGCTTATGAGCCGGTACACGGTCATGTTCGAGACCCGGAGTACCTGAGCCACCTCCGCAACCGTGAAGAACCTGGACCTCGAATAATCAATGCTCGTCAGATTGATCACCCCTCTCCGCCTGCCTATGACTGTACGCCAATGTGGCAGGTGTGGAAACTGAGGCAGACGTCGCCTCTTTCACCGAGCGCAAATCCGGCCGTCGATCTCTCCAGGCGGACAGCCGGCTCTTCCGCCTGCCGGCATCTTCCTCGGGCATTTATCGTCCGGCAAGGCGCGCTGTCGTTGACTGAGAGCCTGCACTACGGCTGCGCCGACCCTTTGGCCTCTGCTTCTCGCCCGAGCTCCCGGGCCCGTTCAGTCGCCGCGGCAACGGCCTCGATCATCGCCGAGCGCATCCCGAGCCGCTCGAGGCTCCGGAGCCCGGCAGCTGTCGTGCCTCCGGGCGAGGTGACGGCACTCCGCAGCGTCGCCGCCGACTCGCCCATTTCGACAAGCATCCGCGCCGAGCCGAGAAGCGTGTGCGCAACCAGCAGATGACTCACCTCGCGCTCGATCCCCTGCGTGACGCCCGCCTCTTCCAGCGCCTCGGCGAGTAGGAAGACGTAGGCCGGACCGGAGCCGGACAGGCCGGTGACGGCGTCAAGAAGCTTCTCGGGCACCCGCGCGACCACACCGAAACTCGACAGGACCGCCTCTGCCCAGGCGAAGTCGTCCTCCGTGGCCGACGAGCCGCCCGCGACGGCAGTGGCGCCGGCGCCGAGAACAGCCGGCATGTTTGGCATCGCCCGCAGGACGGCGGTGCCGCCGCCCAACCAGGACCCTAAGTGGGTCGTCGTCACGCCGGCCACGATCGACACAAGCCGCCGCAGCCCGAGACCGGCCAGTGCCGTCGCGGCGGCCTCCGCGTCGCCAGGCTTCACAGCGAGCACGGCCGCGTCTGCCGGGACAGGCGTGGCGGAGAGAGCCACGCCGGGAAAGCGGTGCGACAGATCGTGCCTGGTGGCCTCTAGCGGCTCGACAATGCCGATCTCACCGGGCTCGACCCAACCCGACCGCAGCAGGCCGCCGAGGAGGGCTCTGCCCATCCGGCCGCCACCGACCACGACCAGGCGCATCAGCGTCGGCCCTCCGAGGCCACTAGCACTCCACGAGCGCCTTGGCAGTTAAGTCGGAGTAGATCCGCCGGAGCCGCGCCGCCGCTGTCGCCCACGTGTACTGCCGTGCCCCGGCTGCACCGGCCGAGCCGAGGGCCGCTTGCAGCTCGGGGTCGGCGAGGATCTCGGCGGCCCGGCGTGCAAAGGCGTCGGCGTCGCCGGGCTCGACGAGATAGCCGGTGACGCCGTCGGCCACGAGAGTCGTGAGCCCCCCGACCGCGGCCGCCACGACAGGGGTGCCGCAGGCGGACGCCTCCAGCGCGACGAGACCGAACGACTCTGAACGTGATGGCACGAGGCAGCAATCCGCCGCCCGGTAGAAGGTCGAGAGCAGCTCGTGGGGTTGGGGGGGCAGGAAATTCGTCCGATCGGCCACCGTGAGCTTCTCGGCGAGCCCGTGCAACGCGGCCAGCTCTGCCTCGCCGCGGGGGCCACTCGGGCCGCCCACGATGACCAATTGGGCGTCGGGAATCCCGCCCGCCCTGACGGCTGCGAGCGCCCTCACCGCGACGTCGGCGCCTTTGAGCGGCTGAATCCGGCCGACGAACAGCAGCAGCGGCCCGCTGGCGGAATCGAGGCCGATCGCCCGTCGCGCCATTCGCCGGTCACCCGGGGAGAAGAAGGCGTGATCCACTCCGAGCGGGATGATCTCGATACGGGTCCGCTCAGCTCCGTACAGCTCTACGAGCTGGTCGGCTTCGACGGTGCAAGATGCCAGCAGCAGGTCGGAGCAGCCGACGATCGTCGCCTCGGCGAGAGCCCGGCGGGTCTCGGAAAGGGCTTCGACCTCTTCGGGGCTCGCCTCGGCCCGCACCCGGTCGAGTGTGTGGAAGGTCGATACAAGCGGCAGGTCGAGACGGTGCTTGATGGCGTGGCCGGCCAGCCCCGACAGCCAGTAGTTGGCGTGGACGGCCCCGGCGCCTTCGTCCAGATATCCGAAGCTGCCCGTCCCGGGCGGCCGAGCGCGGGGAACGACGCCCGTCATGTGGGAGATCACTCCCTCGGTGAACTCCTCGACGTGAGCTTCGAGTTGCTCCTTCGGGACTGCCGCTGCCGGGCCGGCCGTTATGTGATGGACCTCGAGGCCCGGCTCGACGAACACGGTGGGGGGCAGGTCGGCCGAGTCGCGCCGCGTGTACAGGTCACAGGCCACGCCGGCCCGTGCGAGCGCCGACGAGAGCTCGCGCACGTAGACGTTCATGCCGCCACCATCGCCGGTCCCCGGTTGCGCGAGGGGCGAGGTGTGCAGGGACAACACCGCAAGCCGCCGCATCGACAGTCAGCCTACGGGCGCTCGGCGGGATCGGAAGCGGGCGTACCCCAGCCGAGGCCAGGGGGCCCGGTTCAGCGTCTCCCGACGGATCAGGACTGCGAGGGGCCGTGCCTGTGCCTCAGTCCGGGTCGGCTTCGGCTTCAGACTGTCCGGACGCTCCGGCGCCGCCTCCGGCTTGTCCGGAGTTCTCGGCCCTAAACGACAGGTATATCCGGATGAGAATCTGGCGCTGAGCTTCGTCGAGGTCCGGAGTAGCGAGGATCTGAGAGATCAGGTCCCCGCCGGCGACCCGCTCGGCGTCGAGGATGCCGGCGCGGATATAGAGGGTCTCGCCCGAGATGCGGAGCCCGGCGGCGATCTTCTGGAGAATCTCGGCCGACGGCCGCCGCAGCCCTCTCTCGATCTGGCTCAGGTACGGGTTGGAGATGCCGGCTATCTCAGACAGGCGGCGAAGCGACAGGCGGGCCATCTCGCGTTGCTGGCGGATGAAATCGCCGAGATCTGTCCAGCGGTCGGGGATCTCTCTCACCGGGCCGGCCGCCCGTGGCATCGCATCGGCTAGGCGCTCGAGCCCCCGCCGCTCTCGCGACCCTGCCCACCCTCTCCGGCGTGGCTATCCTCACCCCGGCTCGAAGCCGAGGGGTCCAGTCGCTCTGAGGACAAGAGTGAGTCGACATTGGCGGCACCGCTCTTGTACCGCTCGATGATCGCATCCTGCAGCAGGTCGATGCGCTCGTGGAGCTGACGGCGCTGCGCCGACAGGCTCGCCTCGTCATCGCGCATTCGCTCGACAAGCTCGGCCAGTTCGGGGTCGGTGAATGTGCCCAGATTGGCGCCCGGGGGCGCGGCTCGCTCCAGTACGGCCTCGGCGAGCTCGCTGTCGAGGCAGTGCCCGATGAGATCTTCGAGGATGGCGTCCTCGTTCCCCCGCCACCCCCGGGCCGACGGCGGCGGCGTGACGTCGAACTGTACCGTCACCTCCGCCGGCGACCGCGACACCGAGACCGAACGGGAAGCGCCGAGGATGGCGGGCAGCTCCTGCACGAGCCGCTCCACGTCGCCACGTGCTCCGCTCGCCCGCAGCTCCATCTCAGCGATCACGAGGTCGAGCTCGCCCTGGATCACCCGGCGCAGGTAGGAGACGACAGACTCCGCCCGCTGGCACTCGTCCCGGCGCCTGCGGACTTCGTCGACGGCCGCCATCTCTAACCCCTCGATGTAGACCGGGGAGAGCAGGGTCTCAACATCTTGACGCCTCAACCGCATCTTTTTACCCTCATCTCGGCGAGCCGGACCTCGCCGGTGCCAGTTCCAAGAGTACCGCTCGTGCTTCTGTCGGCGCGAACGCGCTGCTCAGCGTCGCTCGGGCGAGTATCGGCGAGGTGAGTGGTAGCGAGTGACGACCCGCCCGACGACCGCCGCCCGGGGGACGGGACCGAAGTGGCGGCTGTCCCGGCTCGCGCCGGCATTGTCTCCCTCCACGCGCACGACGCTCCGGTCGATGCCGACCACGCGCTTGACAAGCACCCGCTGGGGCGCCTGGGGATCCTCGATGGCGACGACGTCGCCGACGCTCACGTCCCGTGTCTTCAGCACCAGTACGCGATCACCAGGTGCGAACGTCGGGACCATGCTGACGCCCTCAACCTCCAGGCGGGCGAACCTGGCCCAGACGACGCGAGTGAGCAGTCCGAGCATGACGACCGCGGCCGCCGCAACGATGGCGTTGCCGGCGACGCGATAGTCGGTCCGGCGCCTCTCGCTTTGGTCGCTCCGGGCCGTGCGGGCGCCCGCGTGCCGTCGGAAGGGGGCGCGGTAAGGTGACCGCTTGCTGAAGGACGACTGAACCCGACCAAGGAGTCGAACCATGCACCTCACCTCGCGTTTACTCACCCTGCTCGACCGTGTCTCGGCCCCAGGAACGGCCTTTGCGCACTGCGACCTTCCCTGCGGCGTCTACGACCCGGCGCAGGCGCGGATCGAGGCCGAGTCGGTCAAGGGATGCATGGAGAAGTTCAACGGATCTGACGACGTGGTCTTCAAGGAGCGGGCCGTCCTCATCAAGGAAGAGCGAGCGGACCTCGTCAAGCACCACCTCTGGGTGCTTTGGACCGACTACTTCAAGCCCGAGCATCTGGAGAAGCACCCGGAGCTGCACGAGCTGTTCTGGAAGGCGACGAAGGCCGCCGGCGAGTCGAAGAAGACGACTGACACGGCTGTGGCGGAGCGCCTCCTCGAGAACATCAGCGAGATCGACAGGATCTTCTGGGAGACCAAGCAGGCCTGAGGCTCCGGCGTCGGAGGCACTGCCCGCCGCCCTTCACCAAAGTCTGTCCGCAGGCCAATCGCGATCAACCGCCCGACACGGGCGGCAGCACCGCAACCTCGTCGGTCGCCGCCGCGGGATGATCCGCCGCCACGACGTCGCCGTTCAGCCAGATCGTGCTCGTAGCGATCACCTCCTGAAGCGGTGAGCCGAAGCGGCGCACGAGCTCGTCGACGACCTCGCCGACGGTGGCTTCCTCGATGTCCACATCACGTACGCCGGCCGCCTCGCGGGCCTGGGCGAATAGGCGGACCCTCGCCATCTCCGACGTTACCCAGGGCCCGCTGGGGCGCATCGGGAGCACCAGCGGGCCGTCGGATGTGCGATGAGCAACTCCTCCCCCAGCTCGGTTCCGCAGGACTCGCAACTGCCATAGGTGCCGTTGCCCACTCGCTCGAGCGCGATCTCGATCGCCTCGAGGCGCCGGGCGACCTCGTCAAGACGCTCGGCGGCGCCGTCCGACGGTCGACGGGCGGGCCGGGACACGTCCGTCCCTGACGGGATCGTTGCCGGCAGGGCTCGAGAGCTCTCGCTTCCCGTGGCGCCGGGCGTGGCCGGGAGGTCTTGAGCGCCCTCCGCTTCCGCCGCAGTGGGCGATGGCGGGAGAGCGTGATAGCCGTCCATCTCCGGAGAAGCGTCCATGCCCGGAGAGTAGTTGGCGCGCGCTGAGCGGTTGGTCTTCTTAGCCCTGCTCCACCGCAGAACTCTGTTCGAGCAAGCTCTCTGGACCTGGGTGAGAAAGCTCGCCTCCGCGGCCGGAGCGAGCGTCGCCTCCCTGAAGCGGACACCGAGTGCGTCGACGCTGGCGGCGGCGAGGCTCGCGACGAGGGGCGGTAGTCACGGACGCTCGTGTAGACCACGCCGGCGCTTGCAGACGTGTAGCCCACGCAGACGCTGTAGCCCACGCCGGCGCTCGCGGCCGCCCGGACCCCTTGACGTCAAGCGCGCTCACCACGGCCGGTTGCACACAAAAGTCCGCCCCGGTGGAGAATCCCACCGGGGCGGACCCTTGTCAGTTCTTCCTGGTCCATGCTGTCCCTGGAGAGAACAGCTCTTATGAACGACTGGTTCTCAGCCGCCAACACCGGTCGCTATATCGGCAGGAACTCCATTGCGTCCGCACCGACGTAAGTCGACGCGTATGCGTCCGAGGAGTTGTCACCTAGCACGACTCGAATGCTTCTCGTTGAGCTCGCAGTGAAATTCCCCAGGTTCACCCAAACGTCACTGTATGGAGCCTGGTAGATCGGAATATCGTGGGTCCCGTTGGCATCGGTCACAACGTAGGTCACATGGGCGTTGTCATCCACCGCAGGCAGGTACGCCTTCACGTCGTAGCTACCCGCAGCCAGTGCAGGTGCCCAGGTCGCCCAGTCAACTGCAGTTGAACCATTCGAGTAGGTCCACTGCTCGTCGTGTTCCAAGCCCTGTGGAGCACCGGAGTGCCAGTACTGACCTGTCAGCGAGAAGTCGGGGCCACCCGGACCATAGGTGTTGGTCGGGTATCGCACAGTCGGGGCCGAGTAGGGCAGATTGGTAGTCCATTGGAAGTCGGGGTAGCCGTCAAGGGTCATCGCGCCGCCGGACACTGTGATCTTGTCGTTTCCCGCGGAACTGCCGTTCTCGTCCATGATGGTGATCGTCCCGTTGCCGTTCGTCACGTTGACGCTCGTGACGACGCCGACATGGCCGACCTGATCACTGCTACTCCACATGCTGACGACCTGACCACGGCTCAGCGACGTGTTGTAAGTATGCGTGACTCCGGTGAGACCGGCTGGGAACACGTTGTACCCATAATCCTTACCGATGTAGTAAGCATAATCGCTTGCGTCCTGAACCACCGGTGGGACGTGCCCGGTCGTGTAGAAGAGGTAGCGAGCGGCAAGCTCGACGCACTGGAACCCGACAGAGTCGAGGAGCACGCCATCGTAGGTGATTTTGCCTTGGTAGTTGTTCGGATAGGCGTTCCCGCACGAAGCGACCCCGTTGAACGTAGTCCCTGTGTAGCGCGTCTTGTAGGCGGCACAGAAGCTGGAGTTCGCCCAATCACTCGACCAGGCCGACGACTCCAACCCTGCAGCATGTCCAGACTGCGAGTTGCCTGTCGGGGCAGCACTCGCCGGCGACGCCTGCAGCGATGCCGTGCCCAAAAGCAGTCCAGCAGAGACGACAAATGCTGACGTAATGCTTATCGACTTTCTCATTGTAATTCCTCTCCCGTAGATGTGGTTGCGTTGGCACGGTCAGTATCCGCCGTTGACGGCGATCGATCTGTAACCCAGGCGACAGATCTTTCGTGTCGGACGTGACAGTGCTCCCTCGATCAGGAGCCCTCCGCGCGAGTACCGCTCTCGCTACGGCGAGTCTTTCCTGAGCGACCTGACTCAGATGCCTCGGAAGAGGACTAGAACGGTGACGTGCCCATCGCGACCATCAACCCAGCCAGCGGCGAGACGCTGAAGACGTTCGAGGCGTACGACGACGCCGAGATCGAGCGCCGGATAGCCCTCGCCGACACGACGTTCAAGACTTGGAAGCGGACGAGCTTCGCCGAGCGGGCGGACCTGGTGAACAAGGTCGCCGACCTGCTCGAAGCAGAGATCGAGGACGTCGCCCGTGTCATGACGATCGAGATGGGAAAGCCGATCGAGCAGGCTCGAGCCGAGGTGCGAAAGTGCGCCGGCGGCTTCCGGCACTACGCAGAGCACGCCGAGCATCTGCTCGCCGAGCAGGACGTGCCTGGCACTGCCGCCAAGAAGCGCTCATACGTCATCTACCAACCACTCGGCCCCGTGCTCGCGGTGATGCCGTGGAACTACCCTCTGTGGCAGGTCGTCCGGTTCGCCGCCCCCAGCCTCATGCTCGGCAACGTCGGGCTGCTGAAGCACGCTTCCAACGTCCCGCAGACCGCCCTGTACCTCGAGGACGTCTGCACGCGGGCCGGTATTCCGGAGGGCGCCTTCCAGACGCTGCTCGTGGGGACGGACAAGGTCGAGGCGATCCTGCGCGACCGCCGGGTCCGGGCTGCCACCCTGACGGGGAGCGAAGGCGCCGGCCGAGCCGTCGCCGCCATTGCCGGCGACGAGATCAAGAAGACAGTCCTCGAGCTCGGGGGCGCTGATCCGTTCATCGTGATGCCGTCCGCCGACCTGAGCCGGGCCGTCGAGGTAGGAGTGAAGGCCCGCGTCCAGAACAACGGCCAGTCGTGCATCGCCGCCAAGCGCTTCATCGTGCACGAGCAGATCGCCGACGAGTACGAGGAGCGGTACGCCGATGCGATGGCCAAGCTCCTCGTCGGGGATCCGCTCGACCCGGCCACCGATGTCGGGCCGCTGGCGACTGCCTCGGGGCGCGACGAGGTCGCTGTCCAGGTCGAGGACGCCGTTTCAAAGGGCGCCAAGCTCCTCTGCGGCGGAGATCGCCCTGACAGCCCCGGTTGGTACTACCCCCCCACTGTCGTGTCGGGGCTCACGCCGGACATGCGTATGTACCGCGATGAGGTCTTCGGTCCTGTCACCTCGATGTTCCGTGTGGAGTCGATCGACGACGCCATCGCCATCGCCAATGACAGCGACTTCGGCCTGGGCTCGAACGCCTGGACCGAGGACCCGGAGGAACAGCGCCGGTTCATCGACGAGCTCGAGGCCGGCATGGTCTTCGTCAACTGGATGACGACCTCGTACTACGACCTTCCCTTCGGCGGCGTGAAGCGGTCGGGCTACGGTCGTGAGCTGGCCGATCCCGGCATCAAGGAGTTTGCCGTCATCAAGACGATCTGGGTGGACTGACGCCGCTAAGCCGGCCGGCCAGCTAATCCTCGTCGTCGAGCCAGTACCGCTCGGCTGACACCACCTCGGCGGCGGGCGCCGACCAAGCGAGGCGCTCCACGGCATCGAGCACTTCGGTGACCACGTGCGCCGCCGAGGCCACGGCTGCCACCTCGAAGGTGGCCCGCTGATGCAGCTCTTGGTAGCCGATCTCGGCGATCGCCACCCGATAGCGACTTCGTGCAGTGTCGAGTATCGGGCGCAGGGTGGCTCGCTTCTCCTTCAACGACCGGGACGCCGGGATATGGAGCTCGATGCGCAGCACTCCGACCACATCGGAGAACCGTAGGCTCGCCGCCCGTGGACGTCGACCCAGCCGGGCCATTCGGGCGAGCCGAGGCGGCCGGCACACCGACTCTTCGCACGAACCGCCTGTTGCTCCGGCGGTGGCGGCCCGAGGACAGGGCTCCGTTTGCCCGTCTCAACGCAGACCCGGCGCTGATGGAGTTCTTCCCCCACCCGCTCGCCGCCGCCCAGAGTGACCGCTTGGCGAACCACGGAGACCGGCTCTTCGATCGCTACGGGTACGGCTTGTGGGCCGTCGAGGTGCTGGAGAGCCAGGCGTTCATCGGCTTCGTGGGACTCTCCGCGGTCGAGTCCGATGACCCGTTCCCTGATCGGCCCTTTCCTTTCGCTCCCACCGTGGAGGTGGGCTGGCGCCTGGCTCGTGAGGCCTGGGGGCAGGGCTATGCCCCGGAGGCGGCGCGACACTGCCTGCGCTTCGGGTTCGAGGTCGTCGGGCTCGAAGAGATCGTCTCCTTCACCTCGACCGTCAACCTCCGATCCCGGCGGGTGATGGAGAAGATCGGGATGCACCGAGACGCCGGCGACGATTTCGACCATCCGCGACTCACTCCTGGTGACCCGCTCCTGCGCCACGTGCTGTACCGGCTGCAGCAAGACGAGTGTCGGTCCGCACGAGATGACAGCGGGACCGGTCACCCGGTCGGCACCGCTTAGCTCGGGCGCGGCCGTCGGTTCCAGAGCACCGGTCCTGAAGAACCCGGCCGAGGTTCTTACGTCGCGCCGTGCACACAGTTCATGCCGGAATTGTGGTTGTGAAGTGCTGTAACACCGCTGGTTTACGACACCTGGACGCCACAGTTGAGCCCTCTTCTGTGTGCATCGCGCGATGCAACACCGGGCCGGTCGATGCGCACGGCCCCACCCAGAGCCGCGTCCAGGGCGTCGGGGGCGGTCGCCACGCTCATGCCGCGAGCCGCCTGCCAGCTCGGAGCCAGGCATCGATGCTCGCGCCGACCGCCCGGGGCGTCGAGGCCGTGAGCGGCGGCGTGAGCCACCCAGCGCACGGCAGCCCATACGGCGAAGCTCGGGGCGGGGACGCCGAGCGCGAGGACACGGCGACGCAGGTGTCGTCCTGCCGCTCGCCGCAGATCCTTAAGTTCACTTGAAGTGAAGGCTTCCTGCCGGGATTGCCTACCCTGGTGTGATGGAGCGGCCGACGAAGAACGCACCGCTCAGCATCGGCGAGGTGGCCGAGCCGACGACGGGGTCACAGGGCGGCTCGAGCCGGTTCTCGTTCCCGCTCGAGGCCGAGCATGAGGAGATCGGTGCCGTCTGGCAGCGGCGCACCGGCCTGAGGGCGATCGTCGCCATCCACTCGACGGCGTGCGGCCCGGCGCTCGGAGGGACCCGTTTCCGGCCTTACCGGAACGTCGAGGAGGCACTCTTCGACGTGCTGCGGCTCTCGAAGGCAATGAGCTACAAGGCGGCGATGGCCGGACTCGACCTCGGCGGCGGTAAGGCCGTCATAATCGGCGATCCGCAACGGGACAAGACGGAGGCACTGCTCGAGGCATACGCCGCCTTCCTCAATCGCTTCGACGGCCGCTACCTGACGGCCGAAGACGTGGGTACGTCCCAGGCCGACATGGATTTCCTTGGCCTGCGGAGCGGGTTCGTGACCGGCCGTTCGGCCGCCCTCGGCGGCTCGGGGGACCCCAGCCCGATCACGGCATACGGAGTGGTCCGGGCAATGGAGGCCACAGCGGAGGCGCTCTGGGGCTCACCGAGCCTGGAGGGCCGCCGGGTCAACGTGAGCGGCGTGGGCAAGGTCGGCCACACGCTGGCGGTTCTCTGTGCCGAGCGTGGAGCGCGCGTGACAGCCGCTGACGTCTCCCCGGGCGCGGTGAAAGAGCTGTTGGCGGAGACGCCGACGGTCGAGCCGGCCGACGCGGAGACAATCCACCAGCTCGAGTGTGATCTGTACGCCCCCTGCGCCCTCGGGGGGGCCTTGAACGACCGGACCGTCCCGGATCTCGCCTGCCAGGCGGTATGCGGCGCGGCGAACAACCAGCTGGCCGACGAGACGATCGAGGCTGCGCTCCAGGCGAGAGGGATCACCTATGTGCCCGACTACGTCGCCAATGCCGGCGGCATCATCAACATCGCCTACGAGCGGGGCGGCTACGACGCCGATGCGGCGAAGGCCCACGTGGCCCGAATCTTCGACACGACCGCGGCGCTCTTCGCGGCGGCACGCAAGACTGGTGAGGCCTTGAGCGTCATTGCGGACCGGACAGCCGAGCAGCGCATCGCTGCGGCCGAGGACCTACGCAACAGTCGGCCGGCCGAGGGGATCGGCCGCTCCTAGCTATAGCTATGCCGGCGCGTAGTCGCTCTCGAGCTCCTCGTCGCTCCACTGCGACTGCGCCCACCCGGTGTCCTGCCAGCCCGTGGTGATCAACACGAAGAGGGCGAACATCAAGATGTG
>Ga0182024_10001930_pt1 | contig 52260 bp, 43 predicted proteins | sample P32metaG_FD_120480 | JGI IMG/M metagenome (GOLD analysis project Ga0182024, IMG submission 120480) | Permafrost microbial communities from Stordalen Mire, Sweden - P3-2 metaG (Illumina Assembly) | ecosystem: Environmental > Terrestrial > Soil > Wetlands > Permafrost | place: Sweden: Stordalen... | reverse complement strand
GTGCGCGCAGTTTTTGTGAGGCCGCACCCAAAAACCGTAGCAACGTGATCCATTATGGCGGAGGCGGCGTCCCGACCACCGTAATCTCGGGATGGTTCAGCTTTGGCCAGATGAGCGTCAAGCCCCTGAAACGTTTGCTTCCAGAGTTAATACTGGTCAAGGCAGACCAAGCCCAAACCCTTGCACTCCACGCGACTTTACAGTTGCTGGCATCGGAAATGGCAGAACCGGCGCCTGGCTCGGAGGTGATGGTCAACCGGTTAGCGGATATTTTGTTCATCCAGTGTGTCCGTGTGCACATAGCATCGAGCTCCGAAAATTGTAAAAGCGGATGGCTTCGCGCCATCTTCGATCCAAAGATTGGATCTGCGCTCAAAGCAATGCACGAGAGAGTTGAGAATCCGTGGACGGTGGAAACCCTGGCCGACGCAGCAGGTATGTCGCGCTCAGCCTTCGCGTTGAAATTCAAAGAACTGCTCGGGGAAACGCCTCTCGAATACTTGACGAACTGGCGAATGTATAAGGCGACCAGATTGCTACAGCAAGATAATAGGAAGCTGTTCGAGGTAGCTAAGTCGGTTGGCTACGACTCCGACGCCGCCTTTAGCAAAGCGTTCAAACGTGTCTTGGGTGTGGCTCCTAAAGAGTATCGACGAAACGCCGGCGCTCGTCCTTAGCCCTTCGCGAACAACCTCGAACTGCGGCGACCGCCGCGCATTCTATAATCCACTCCGGAGGCTTCATGCCGGGTTGGGGTACAGGTAGCTTCGAAAACGAACAGGCGCAGAATTTTCTGGGGCGGCTCAACTCGCTGGGAATCGATGATCTGTCGCCGATGCTGGCCCGCGCCACCGATCACGGCTATGGGGATGCGTCCGAAAGCACTGTCGTGATCGTGGTTGCCGAGATCGTTGCCACGGCGAGGGGCAACCCTCCACAGTCTGTGCCGAGCCAGATTGTGGAATGGATCGCCAAGATCGAAGGCAGCCCAAGCGCCGAAATGTCAGAGCTCGCCAGCCGCGCCGTAGAGAAAGTGCGAACCAACTCCGAACTCAAGGATTTGTGGCTTGAGGCAGAAGGATTGAACGAGTGGAGCGCGGTGCTCCGAGACTTGGAAAAAAGACTCGCGTAGCGACGGGCCCTACGTAAGCGTGCCTTAGGTCGAGGGATTCAGGCAAGCGAAATTCGCTCGCCGTCGGCATTCGCAACCTTAATCGGCCGCTGCTCCGTTCGTAGTGTTAGTCGGGCTCCCCTTACTCCCGTTAGCGCTGTCCTTCTCCGCCTGCCGCAAGCGCAGCGCACGGTTCGAAGGCAGCCCCGCATCGCGGATCTTATACAACAGCGCGCGATAGCTGATGGCCAGCGTCCGCGCCGTCTGCTTCCGATTCCAGTGATGCTGCTGCAGCACCTTTAATATGACCTTGCGCTCCAGTTCACGCACGCACTGCCGTGTCAGCTTCTTCAGCGAAATCGGCCCATCCAGCGAAATCTCCGAATTGAAAAAATCCGGCTCCCGCGCCACCAGGTCATTCGTGATCACTTCCTCATGCCCCAGAATCACGTAGCGCTTGATCAGGTTTTCCAGTTCCCGAATGTTTCCCGGCCAGTGATACTTCTGCAGCACTGCCATCACTTCGCCCGACAATGGACGCGCCCGGCAGTTGAACTTCCGGTTGTAATACTCCAGGAAGTACGCGCACAAATCCGGAATGTCACTATGCCGCTCACGCAACGCCGGCATCCTTATATTCACCACATTAATTCGATAGTAGAGATCCTGCCGGAACGTCCCCGATTCGATCTCCGTCTCCAGGTGGCGATTGGTCGCGCAAACCACGCGCACCTCGACTTTCTTATCTTCCTGCGCGCCGATGCGGCAGAACTGCCCATCCTGCAAGAGCTGCAAGAGTTTCGATTGCAAAGTTGGATCCAGTTCGGAAATCTCGTCCAGAAACAGCGTCCCGCGATGGGCCATTTCCACCCGCCCAGGCTTCGATCCAACCGCCCCCGTGAACGCTCCCTTTTCGTAACCAAACAGTTCGCTCTCCAGCAGCGTCCCAGGAATCGCCGGGCAGTTTACTTTCACATAGGGCCCGGATTTCCACGGCGAAAGGCTATGGATCAGCCGGGCAATGATGTCCTTGCCAGTTCCGCTTTCGCCCGTGATCAGCACAGGAACGTTGGCCGCGGCAACCTTGCTCAGCCGCGAGCGCACTGCCTGCATCACCTCAGTGTGGCCAAAAACGATGTTATCCGGAGGAATCTCGCCCAACGATTGCTGCAATGAGCTTACCGAGAGTGTGGTCATAGGAGTGAATGCCCTTTGCGGAGGGTCTTCATCCGCATGCACTAAAAGTGCATCCCAAGCACCAAACTGGGGAAGTTGGCTGGGCGCCCTGCAAGCTTGCTGTTAAGCGCTCAACTTATGAATGGCTTGCAAAGATCATAGCCTATTAGCGCTAAGGAATAGCATGGCACCAAAGTGCCACTATGAGATGGGTGGTAGAGAGGAAAAACATTTCACACTGGTGCTCGGACTTTCCTCAAATGCTTGCTTGAAATCGCCTCTGTATCGGTATTCAGGGGCCGAGCAAACTTCAGTCCCAGAAGATGATGCTCATCGGTATGTGCTACCCAGACAGCCTTAGCCAGCATGATTCGGGCCGAGGTCTTCAACCCATGCGTGGAGCCAAGTGGTGCGCTCGGAATTTCCACTGAAACCACGGCAGATTCAGGCAAAGAACGCCGTACTGCCACCAAAGCGCCCCCCGCTCCTATATTAATAGCGGTGGCAAACTCCAGGGATTCCTTGCCGTTTCCGTCGTGCGCACGGATAAAAACCGGAATCGCCAGCTGCAACCGCGCCCATTTTCGTTGTTCCTTCTTGGATAATCTGCGAGGCAAGGTTCTATCCGCTCCTATATAAGGGTTATTGCAACTAGAGGGCCGCATCTCATGGGCCAAACCTCGGCGACTGTCTGTGTTCGGTCGACCATCTCCAAACCTCGCCTCCCACACCGAATTTGACGCAATGTCACCAGGACACGAGCACTTGACGATTGACTGCTAGTCATAGATAAAAAGTGCAAATCTTTTCCTCTCGGCCCGGTTGGTGCATGGTTTGTAATTGACAGTCCGGAGTGGCTCCCCTATGATGGAGTCAAATCCCCCACGTTCTGACGGTAGTAGTTTCCTCCCCATTTAGTTGTTTTGATTGGGATTTCCATGTCTTCGATAAGCGAGAAAAGGCCAGCCGCCGCTATCGCTGGTACAACCCCAAATGACCGCTCGCCGGCAGCCGTCGCCGCGCCTGCTTATGCCTCTAGCCTCGGGGATGAGGGGACGCGTGAGCTGGAGCAACTGCGCGATCGATTTCGCAAAACCACGAACGCGCTCGCTTCCGCCGCCCACGACTTAAAAACTCCGCTCGCGATCCTCAACGGTTACATCGAACTGTTGCGCAGTCAGAAACTCGGTCCGCTCAACGAGCGCCAGCGCGAAGTGATGGCAGACATGTTCTCGAGTGGTCAGCGCTTGCAGCAGTTCATTCAGGACTTCCTCACCTTCAGCGTGCTCGAAACCGGTGAACTGCGCATGCAATTTATCGAAGGTGACATGAACGCCTGCCTCTCTGAAGTTTGCCGCCTTTGGTCTGGCCGTTTTCAAGAGCGCGGCCTCGCTCTCTATTTCCTCGCGAATGACAAATTGACGCCCTTCGCCTTCGATGGCCCCAAGATCCAACGCGTCATTTCCAATCTTCTCGAGAATGCCTCGAAATACACGCCCCAGGGAGGCACCGTTTGGCTGCACGCCGAACCTCATATGTGGGAGCGTCGCGGCGCCAGTGCATCGTCTGTCAACGGCGAGCGCCGTCGCCAATCGACAAATGTGCCGAATGCCGTCAAAGTCAGCGTAGCTGACACCGGCCCCGGGATCCGCCCCGAGTTTCATCTCGAAATTTTCGATGATTTCTTCCGCTCGCCGGGAAGCGAATCCGCTGAAGGTATGGGCCTCGGCCTCGCCATCGCGCGCCGTCTTCTTCAGGGCATGAGCGGCAAGATCTGGGTCGAAAGCGAACCCGGCGCAGGTTGCAAGTTTTCTTTTCTCATTCCCCTCAACCCCATTCTGAATACTCCGACAAGAGGAGCCGAATGAGCGAAACCGCCAACATTTTGCTGGTGGATGACGAACCGGGAATGCTGCGCTACATCCGCACCCTGCTGGAAGTCGACGAGCATAAAGTTCAAACCGCCAGCACCGGCGAAGAAGCCGTCGAACACGTCCAGAAGGGCCTGCATCCCGACCTCGTTTTGCTCGATCTCCTCATGCCCGGCATCGACGGCTTGCAGACTCTCGAAAAACTGCGCCAACTCAAGCCCGGATTAAAAGTCGTCATGCTCTCCTGCGTCAACGACACGCGCAAAGTCGTACAGGCCATGCGCCTGGGCGCCGTCGATTATTTGACCAAGCCTTTTCAGAAAGCCGAATTAGACGCCGTCATCGGGCAGTGCATCGGCACCGCCAAAGGCGAGAGCTACTCAGGCGAAATCGAAGAGCTTTGCGATGACGTTTTCTTCGTAGCCGCCAGCCCTGCGATGAAAAAGATTCGCTCGCAAGCCGCGCTCGTCGCCAATGTTGAGATTCCTGTTCTCCTGTTAGGCGAAAGCGGCACGGGCAAGGAAGTGCTTGCGCGCCTCATTCACAAGCTTTCTCCGCGCGCTCACCGCACTTTCCTGAAAGTGAATTGCGCGGCCGTTCCCGCCGACCTGCTCGAAAGCGAACTCTTCGGCTACGAGGCGGGAGCCTTCACCGGCGCCACTCATCCCAAGCCCGGCAAATTTGAACTGTGCAACAAGGGCACTATCCTGTTAGACGAAATCGGCGAAATGTCGCCGCTCCTGCAGGCCAAACTGTTGCACGTTCTTCAGGATCAGACCTTCTCGCGCCTCGGCAGCCGCACCATGATCAAGGTCGACGTCCGCATCCTGGCCGCGACCAATATCAATATTCCCGAAGCTCTCGCCAACAAGCGCCTGCGCGAGGATCTCTACTACCGCTTGAACGCCTTCACCATGTCGCTGCCGCCGCTGCGCGAGCGCAAAGAAGAAATTCCGATCCTGCTGAAGCATTTCATGTCGCGCATGTCGGAGTCCTACGCCCGCCCTCCTCTTCCATTGTCAGGGCCACTCATGGAAGCATGCCTGCGCCATAGCTGGCCCGGCAATTTGCGCGAACTCAGCAACTTCATCAAGCGCTACTTGGTTCTGGGAGACGAAACCCTGGCCGCATCCGAATTGCAGCCCCGGCCCGATGGCGGTAGCGGAATGCATTTCGATGCCGCCGGCAGAGCCGCTGTAGTCAGCGCCGACGGTTCCGGTGGATTGAAGTCGGTCTCCCGCAACGCCAAAGATGAAGCGGAAGCAGAAGCCATTTCCCGCGCATTAGAAGAGACAAACTGGAACCGAAAACAAGCCGCAGCCTTGCTGAAGATCAGCTATAAAGCCCTGCTCTACAAAATCCGCCAATACGGCATAGCCCAAACCAGAAGCACCCACCGCCTATCCGCCGGCGCCTGATGAAATCTCGTGCCGATGGCCTTGTCTTTCTTGCCGTCGCGTTAATGGCCATCTGCCTTTCTGGACCGGCAATCGATTTAACCGATCAACTCATCGTGCGGCATCCGGTTCGGCTGCCGGCGTTCTTTGAGGCCCCTTTCGCAATACTCTGGTTTCTCGATTACGCCTGCGGCAAGGTTTTTGCCGGAGTTCTTTCTCTTTGCGTTCTGGCCGCCCTATTCAGCCGGGAAATCAGGTGGTGGACGAAGATGATCCTCGTTATCGTAACGGTGGAGGTTTGGCGCGTCTTGCCGCCATTTATCGAGCGATCAAAGCATCTTTGGTAATGTGTGGTGCGGATAAGAGGACTCGAACCTCCACGACCTTGCGATCACTAGGACCTGAACCTAGCGCGTCTGCCAGTTCCGCCATATCCGCATTAGAGAAAAAATCGGAGGGCCTTCTATCAAGGCGACTATACTAATATTCTACTGGCTGCTGTCCACCTGTCAAACTCGCGCTCCCAATTCGAAGCCTCAGCCGCCCCGCTCTTTCCGCAGTTCCGGCCCTTGTTTTTGGGTGGCGCAGCGGTTCACCGCTGCGATAGGTCGGCCCTTCAACCCGGGCTTTAGCCGCTGCGAGAGACAGCGAGGAGTTTTCCATTTTTCCCCCAGCCTTTTGACGCGCGGGATTTAGAATTTCAAAAGCCACGGAGAGACTCAAGCGACCATGCCAAATCCACCCAACAAAATCCCTGCCGAGTTGGCCAAAGAACTCCGCACCCTCGCCCACGATCTCAGTAATTCGCTGGAGACCATCGTCCAAGCTACTTACCTGATCTCCCAATCCGGCCCTCCCGACAACATTCGCCGCTGGGTAGAACTCACCGACCAAGCCTCCCAGGAAGCCGTAAAAATCAACCAAAAACTGCGTCAATTACTCCGCTCCCAAAGCTAGCCCAAAATTCCGCCTGGATCGCCGCTAAGATAAAGCTCCGTGAGCTTTCCTTCGTGGACCTTAGTGTCCTTGGTGGTGAACGATTTTCGCAAAGTGAGACATATACGTATAAATTCGTATGTACACAAATGACACCACAAATGTTCCACGTGGAACATTTTCTCCTTTTATACGCTATCCCAGCTTGGCGTCCATGGTGATCTCGGCGTTTAGCACCTTCGAAACCGGGCAGCCCGCCTTGGCATTCTGCGCCGCCGTGCTAAAGCTTTCCGCAGTCGCCCCCGGCACCTTGGCGACGACATCGAGATGCACCGCCGTGATCGCCCAACCCGCCTCAAGCTTCTCCATGGTCAGCGTGGCCGAGGTGTTGATGCTCTCCGGGGTCAGGTTCGCGCCACCCAGTTGCGCCGACAGCGCCATCGAAAAGCACGCCGCGTGCGCCGCCGCAATCAACTCCTCCGGATTTGTACCCGGAGCATTTTCAAACCGCGTCGTAAAGGAATAAGGCGTGTTCGCAAGTACGCCGCTCGCGGACGACACCGTCCCCTTGCCATCCTTAAGACCGCCCTTCCACACCGCACTAGCCTTCCGTTGCATACCAATCTCCTGAGATGAGGATTGAAGTCCTAGCTATTGTAGAGGCTCGGGAGTTCCTGGGCGACGCAGCCCTTCAGCAAAAAAGCGCCCCCTCAGTAAAAATCAGAGCAGCTCAGGTAGAATCCGCATTTCTTGCAGACCACTTTGCAACCATGCCCGCGCAACTCGGTCGAGCAGTTAGGGCAGATCGAGGCGGCATCGGTCTTCACAATCACCGCCCGAACCTCGCCAGGAATTTGCGGAGATACACCGTTCGCAATCTCAACCCGCGCTGGCGCAGCGGTTAACCCAGACGGATTCCTGAACGAAGTCATGTCCGGTGTTGTAACACAAATGGCGGTCGTCAGAAAATTAAAGCGTTGCGGTTCGCGGTTCGTCGCTCGAGATTCGCTGTTCAGAATAGACAAAGCACCCCCCAAAGTTCTACCGTCATAAAACTGGGCGCGGTACCCAAGTGGTAAGGGAGAGGTCTGCAAAACCTTTACACGCCGGTTCGATTCCGGCCCGCGCCTCCAAGTTTCCCCCGCTCGAAGCTGCGAGAGACGCCCGCCGTGGCGCTTGAGGGACGATTGGATCGCACGGTTCCCCTCGGCTGCTCCGAACGAAGAGGTTTACGGCAACTACAACTGTAGTTACGGTCACGGCGACCAATATGCGACAGGCGGACCAGATTACATGTTCTTCGGAGTGGTTGAAAACCCGAGCGCAGTGTATACCTTCCTGTTACCCGCAGGGGCTGTGAGCGGTACCGATACGGCGACAAACACGACCGATGCAGTTGGCGGAACAAGCGCGATCATCGTGGATAATGATTCAACTGCCGGACAGGCGTCGAGCCTCTACTTCGGCACACTGGCGACGTCAACCACGGTTTGCGGAACTACGGCCGCGTATTGCGCGGTCAAGCTGACGTAGGCTGGATTGCAGTAGTTCACCGCTCAGGCCGCATGGGACTCTCTTTTCGAGAAACCTCTTAAGATTTCAGCGACCACGTCGCGTCCCCTAACCCTAATGCCATCATGAGAAGGCTTCCACTATAATTGCGCCACGAATGTCGCTGGCCTCTGGCACAAAACTTGGTCCTTACGAAATCATCGCGCCCCTCGGCGCTGGCGGCATGGGAGAAGTGTATCGCGCGCGTGATGCGCGGCTCGGCCGCGAAGTCGCCCTCAAGGTGTTGCCGGAATCTTTTTCGCGCGATGCCGATCGCCTGCGGCGTTTTGAGCAAGAGGCGCGCGCTGTCGCGGCGCTCAGCCATCCGAACATCCTGGCCATTCACGACATCGGCGAGCAAGATGGATCGCCTTTCATCGTCTCCGAACTTTTAGAGGGCGCCAGCTTGCGCAGCGAACTCGATAACGGTCCGCTGCCGCCGCGCAAGGCTGCCGATTATGCGGCGCAAATCGCGCAAGGGCTGGCTGCGGCTCACGACAAGGGCATCATCCATCGCGATTTGAAGCCAGAGAACGTCTTTATCACGCGCGATGGGCGGGTGAAGATTCTCGATTTTGGCCTGGCTAAGCTCGCGCCGGCTCGCGATGCTGAGCGCGATTCTGCGGATTCCGATGGCCTGACGCTGACCAGTTCGCCGACCGAAGCCGGAATTGTGATGGGCACGGCGGGATACATGGCGCCGGAGCAAGTCCGCGGCGCGGCCATCGATTCTCGCACAGACATTTTTGCTTTCGGCGCACTGCTGTACGAGATGCTCTCCGGCCAGCGCGCCTTTCGCCGTGATACAGCGGCGGAGACCATGACGGCGATCCTGAAGGAAGAGCCGCCGGAGCTGAGCGAGATGAATCAGCCGATCTCGCCGGGACTGGAGCGCATCGTTCGCCGCTGTCTCGAGAAACAACCAGAGCAGCGTTTTCAGTCCGCGAAGGATCTGGCCTTCGCGCTGGAAGCATTGACGGGCACGACCTCAAAGACCGCCGCGAATGCTGCGATTGCCGTCGGAGCCGAAAGGCCGCGCTGGTTGGGCTTCGTCGCCATCGCCGCAGTCGTCGGAATTGCGATTGGAGCCGCGATCGCGTGGTTTCTGCGTCCTGCTCCGGCGTCGCCGCCAACTTTTGAGCGAGTGTCATTCCGGCGTGGCGAGGTTATCCGCGGCCGATTTGCGCCGGATGGAAAGACTGTTCTCTACAGCGCGAGATTCGGTGGTGGAGCGCCAGATACCTACAACATTCGCGAGGACTATCCCGAATCAACGCCGGCGGGATTGGGCGGGGCGACCGTGCTCTCGATCTCGAGGCAGGGCCAGATGGCGGTTCTGATGCGGCCGAAATTTTTCGCTCACTATCAATGGGGCGGCACGCTGGCCGTGTCTCCGCTCGGTGGCAGTGCGCCCCGCGAACTGCTGGAGAACGTCTACGATGCCGACTGGTCGCCGGACGGCAACGAGCTTGCTGTGATGGATCGGGCCAACCATCGTTGGCGATTGCAATATCCCGTGGGCAAGGTGCTGCTCGACGGCGAGAACTGGATGAGCGACCCGAGAGTTTCGCCCGATGGAACGCAAGTAGCGCTCTTTCGCCATCCGCCCAATATCGATGATCGCGGCGATGTGATCCTAGTCGACCGCGCCGGGCACGTCCACGTCTTGTCGACGGGATGGGAATCGCTGGAAGGCTTGGCGTGGTCGCCATCGGGGAAAGAAGTCTGGTTCTCCGCGGCGGCATCGGGCGAGCAATATTGCATCCACGCCGTCAGCTTGTCGGCGAAGGAAAGACTGTTGTATTGCGGCACTGCGCCGACGCGCATACTCGACATCGCACAGTCAGGTCGCGTGCTGGTTTCAACCGAAGAATCGCGCGGATCGATGGCCGTGGTCGAGCACGGCGCAAACACCAGCGATCGTGATCTGAGTTGGCTCTCCTATAGTTACGGCCCCAGATTATCGCGCGACGGAAGTGAAATGTTGTTCAGCGATTTATCCGAGCAGGGAGGCAACGAATACTCGGTGTATGTACGCAAGACAGATGGATCGCCCGCGGTTCGCATCGGAGGAGGCGGATTCGGCACGGATATTTCTGCGGACGGAAAATGGGCGCTGATCATGATGCCCGGTGATGGGACGGGGCGCTTACAGATAGTTCCGGTGGGCCCGGGGCAGGCCCGCACACTACACTGGGATGGTTTTCAGCTGCGCTGGGCGCTGTGGTTCGCCGATGGCCAACATATTCTGTTGAACGCCAGCCACGGCGGACAACCCGAGGGTGTTTACGTCGCCGACGTAAACGGTTTGACGCCCAAGCAGTTGATGCCCGCGACGATAGACTGGTCGACGGTCTCGCCGGACGGGCGCTTTCTTTCAACTACGCAGAATGGAGCGTGGGTGGTTCTCTCCATCGCCGACGGAAAGACCAAGCCAATTCCGGGCATGCAACCCGGAGAATTTCCGGCGGCCTGGGCCGAAGACTCGAAGCATGTATTCACGCAATCGATCACCCCGACAGGCATCACTATTTATAAGGTCGACGTCGAATCAGGCCAGCGGGAACTGTGGCGAGTGGTGACTCCGAAAGACCAGGTGGGCCTGAGGCCGATGGTCACTCCCACCGCGATTACGCCAGATGGCCGCTGGATGGCATTTACTTACAGAACGCAATTGGGGCAGCTCTACCGCAGCGATACGTTGAAGTAGGGTGGGTTGAAATTATTCTTTTGTCGCTCAGCCGCAACCAACAATTCATTCTCAATGCAAATCAGAAGTTAGCCGCTGCGGCCGCCGTGCTCGGATGCAGCGCAATTATCTGGTGGATGTTCGTCATTCTCAGCACTTGTTGAACCTGCCCGGTAGCGCCCGCCACTCGCAACTCGCCTCCCGCCTTTTTTACCTGTTCGGCAGACATGACGATAATCCCTATGCCCGTGCTGTCGACGTTGGTCACGCCGCTGGAATCAAAAATAACTTTTTTCCGGCCCTCGCCCACCAGGTTGTCCACCGCCCATTCCAGTTGCTTACATTGTCGGCCGAGAGTCATTCTTCCTGTCAGCTGAAGCACAACGATGTCAGGCTGCATTTGCTTGCTCTGAATCTCCAGCATATGCTCAGGTCCTTTCGCTTTCCATTTTTCCTGGCGGCCATTTTTTCCCCTGAAGTTCGCTGTCCGCTACGAGGCAGGCCTGACATTGTATCGGAAGAGCAAACTTCCCGACTGTAAAGTTTTGTTGGCCGAAAGGGCCTAGGGTTTGGTGTCAAAAACGCCGCTATCTGGCGCCTTGCAGCCTTTACGGTTTCACCTCGGCAATCATCAGTCCAAAGGGCTCAAGCGTGATCCTATTACCTTGGAGCAATGCTCCGGGCGAGGCGATCAGCGCCTTGAGTTTGGCTCCGCCAAATCCCTGCTTCGCCAGATCGAAAGCCGGTTTTTCCGGAGTCGCTGACATATTCAGCGTCACCAGCACGGCTTTTCCTTTATAGCTGCGCAGGTAAGACATCACATGCGTATCATTTTCGTTGAGCGCGGTGTAACTGCCGTCGAGCAGAGCCTCATTGCTGTGGCGCAGCGTGAGCACTTTTTTATAAAGGTTGAGAATAGAGTTAGGATCCTTCGACTCCGTCTCCACGTTATGCGTGCGGTAGCTCGGCGGCACCGGCAACCAGGGCTTAACCGTGCTGAATCCCGCGTTCGGCTCAGTGTTCCACTGCATCGGCGTGCGTTCGCCGTCGCGCCCTTTTTCTTTCGGCCATCCTGTACGCCCGATCGGATCCTTCACATCTTCTCTGCGCTTCGGATCGTTATTCCGCATTCCGATCTCTTCGCCGTAGTACATGATGGGCGTGCCACGCAGCGTCAGATAAAACGCGCCCATCAGTTTCGCGATCTCATCGTTGTGCTTGCCATCGCCATAACGATTGTAGGAGCGCTCGCGATCGTGATTGTTGATGACGAAAACGGGCCAGCCGTGCGCACTCTCAACCGCGGCGATCTGGCGCCGGTATTCGCGGGGCGAAAGCTTATCGACCATCATGAACATGAAATCCATAGGCATCTGAAGTTCGTTGCCGTTCCGGCCGTAATAGCAATCGAGTTCCGCCGCCGTCGAGGTCCAGGTCTCGCCGATCAGCACCGCTCCGGACTCGTCCGCCACTTTGCGCATCTTCTGCAATTCCGTGTGCACCTCGGGAAAGTTCGTGTTGTTCTTGTTCTCCATGTTGGGATCGCCCTGCGCGTTCTTCCCCGGCAGGACAGGGTTGTCATGCAGCGCGGGATCTTCAAACAGAGTGTCGACGGCATCGAGTCGAAATCCGGCAACTCCGCGCTGATACCACCAACTCATGGTGCCGAGCATCGCTGTTTCCACCGCGGGATTGCGCCAGTTCAAGTCAGGCTGCTGCGCGTAGAAAAAGTGATAGTAGTACTGATTGGTCGTGGGATCGAACTTCCATGCCGAGCCGCCGAAAAGCGAAATCCAATTATTGGGAGGCTGGCCGGGTCCTTTGCCATCGCGCCAGATATACCAATCGCGATGGGCTGACGTGCGCGAAGATTTCGAATCCAAAAACCACGGATGCTTGTCTGAAGTATGGTTGGGCACGAAATCCATAATGATGCGGACGTCGTGCTTCTTACCGTCGGCCACCATGTGATCGAAATCGGCGAGCGTTCCATACATGAGATCGATATTTTCGTAATCGGAAATATCGTAGCCGAAATCGACCTGGGGCGAGGGATAGCAGGGAGTGATCCAAATGGCGTCGACGCCAAGGTCGCGCAGATAACCCATCTTCGAGCTGATGCCGTTGAGGTCGCCGACGCCGTTGTTATCGCTGTCCGCAAAACTGCGCGGATAGATTTCATAAAACACGGCATTCTGCCACCACTGATGGCCTTCCGCATCGACCGGCTGGGTTTGAGCTTGCGCGAAAAAGCCGCACAACAAACTGAAGAGCAGGGCGACGGACGAGAGCCACGACCGCATGGACATTAATTTTCTCTCCTCAAGAAACATAATGCGGTCGCGAAAAGTTCGCAAATGGTGCAAACTGCAAAATTGAATCGAGGCTGTCTATGAGCGTGATAAACCGAGCGTTTCAGTTGCTGTTCAGCCCGACCTTAGCTCCGCGCAGCGTGCTGCTGGTCCGTCTTGCCGTAGGATTAATATTTTTTTCCCAAGGCATTCTGAAGTTTATCGACCCCAACCTGGGAGTGGTTCGTTTCACCAGAATCGGCTTCCCGCATCCCTACTTCACGGCTCATTTTGTGGGCACATTCGAGGTAGCATGCGGCTTGCTGCTTCTGTTGGGTCTGTGGACGAGACTCGTTTCCATCCCACTGCTGATCGTGATCACGACCGCAATTGCAACGACGAAAATTCCAGAGTTGTTTCGCGCCCATCAAGGTTTCTGGTATATGGTCAGCGATGCGCGCACCGACTTTGCCATGTTCTGCTGTCTGATTTTTCTCATCTCAGTAGGTGGCGGAAGGTGGTCTCTTGATGCCCCGCTCAATAGACACAAATGAAGGTGCGTTCGGCGCGACCGCCGATCGTCAAAGCGAACGGCATCCCGATACGGAGGCTCGATGGCACCATTTGAATCCAGGCGCAGTTTCTTGAAAGCAGCGAGCCTTACAGCTGCCGCGACCGTTTTCCCGACCAATAAGGTGCTTGCTCAAGCTGGCACATCCCCGCAGCAGAGCGATTCGCCCGTCGCTCCCTCAGAGCAGGATCCGGCTGACTACACATTGCGCATCAAAAACTCCCCCATCGAGATCGCGCCCAAAAGGATTATTTCAGCGACCACGTATAACGGGCAGTTTCCCGGCCCACTGTTGCGTTTCAAAGAAAGTGCGCCGGTAACGATAGACGTGCACAACGAAACCGACACGCCCGAACAGTTGCACTGGCACGGTCAAAAAGTTCCGGTTTTCGTAGATGGCGCGTCCGAGGAAGGCACTCCGTTCATTCCAGCCCACGGCAGGCGGCGCCTTATGTTTACGCCAGGACCAGCCGGCCTGCGTTTTTATCACACCCATAACCGCGCCGGTGCAAACCTCGCCGCCGGACAATACAGCGGCCAAGTAGGGCCGGTTTATATCGAGCCCAAACAGGAAGCGGGTCGGTACGATCGCGAAGTGTTTCTTGTGCTCAAAGAGTTTGAGCCAACTTTCAGCCGCGGCGGAGACATGCCGCAGAATTTTCTGCCTCCCAAGAAGATCAAGGCCCTCGAAGATCAAGGCGAGTCTGCGATGAAAGCGTCGCTCGCCAAGGGCATGCCGCACGGCTATGAAGTCGGCTATCAGTCATTCACGATTAACGGGCGCATGCTCGGCCACGGAGAGCCAATCCGCGTGAAGCGCGGCGAACGTGTGCTTTTTCACGTTGTGAATGGAAGCGCAACCGAGATTCGGAGCCTCGCCTTGCCCGGCCACTTCTTCCAGGTTGTGGCGCTGGATGGAAATCCTGTACCCAATCCTGCGTCCGTTCCCGTCCTCTGGCTCGGCACTGCGGAGCGCGTCTCCGCCATCGTAGAAATGAGTCATCCCGGAGTATGGATTATGGGCGATCTCGCGGATGACGATCGTCATCACGGCATGGGAATCATAGTCGAATATGCGGGAGCCTCGGGCAAAGCGCACGCGGGCAAAGGAGAATGGATCGCTCCGCCGAAATTTCATTGGGACTATTCTCTCTTTGCCAAGCCGGGAGCGACGGCTGCGCAGCCGGACGAAACCTTCGACATGATCTTTGAGAAAGATAATGCCGCCGAAGACGGCTTCAATCGATGGACGATCAATGGAAACGCGTATCCCATGAGCGATCAGCCCGCGTCCGCGTCGTTTCATTTGCAGCAAGGCAAGCGCTACCGGATTCGCATGCGCAACGCCAGCGACGACATCCATCCCATCCATCTACATCGCCATAGTTTCGAACTTACGAAGATCGGCGGAAAACCAACTGCCCGCGTTACGAAAGATGTTGTGATGCTGGGTGGCTACCAGGAGGCCGAAATCGACTTCGTCGCCGACAACCCCGGACTCACCCTATTCCACTGTCACCAGCAACTGCACATGGATTTCGGTTTCATGGCCCTGTTCGATTACGTATGAATGCAAGAGCACACCAAGCTAGAATCGGGTGACGGTCTTAACGCCAGTTTTGAGGGACGGATATTTGCCAATGAAAAAACAATTCTTGGTAGCCGCGGGGTTTGTGTTGGTGATGCTCGCGCAATTGCTGGTGGCTAGTTCTGACGATGGAGCCTCGTGGCAGCACGACCTGCTCACCTGGCGCGCGCAACGGGCAGCGAACTTGCAGGCGCCGGAGGGCTGGCTTTCTCTGGTCGCCCTCGGCTGGCTGCAAGAAGGCGACAACAGTTTCGGCTCGGCGGATGACAGCCACGTGCAGATTTCCGGCAAGGCGCCATCGCACATTGCGGTCGTTCGTCTGGAAAAAAGTACGCTGCGCTTGTTGCCTCCGGTCGAGGGCTTTCCGAAAGATCTTCTCGTCGATGGTCAGCCGGCGAAAGAGCAAGTTCTGTTGGCGGACGATGTTAACAAGCCGTCGAAGCTTACGATCGGCACCATCACCATCATCGTCATTCATCGCGACGACCGCTATGCGCTGCGCGTCAAGGACCTGCAAGCCGCTACCCGCACCGCTTTCCACGGATTGCGCTGGTACGATCCGAATGCGAACTATCGCGTTCATGCGCGTTGGATTCCCTACAATCCGCCTAAAGTGCTCGACATTCCAACCGTGCTTGGCACCACCACGCATATGCCGGCGCCCGGCGTCGCCGAATTTTCGGTAGATGGAAAAGTCTTGCGCCTCGAGCCTGTGCTCGAAGATCCAAAGGCGACCGATCTTTTCTTCATCATGCGCGATGCCACCAGCAAGACTACGACTTATGGCGCGGGGCGATTTCTGTATACCGAATTTCCCGACCATGGCCTAAATCAGCCCGGCGAAATCTGGCTCGATTTCAATCGGCTGTTTAATCCGCCCTGCGCTTTCACTGCCTATGCCACGTGTCCGCTGCCGCCGCCGCAGAATCGGCTCACAGTGCCGATTCCGGCGGGCGAACTGCGGTATCACGATTGATATCAAGCGTGGATAATATTTTGTTTGCCGACACACTTCGTTTATTTCGATTCGGGAGTCTTACATGAGATGGGTTTTAATTGTTCTTGCGGTCGCTGGCATCGTCGCTTCTTCGCTCGCGTTGCGCGAGCATTACCGCACCGACGCGTCGCCTTGCAGCATCAATGAGCGTTGGGATTGCGGCATCGTCAATCACAGTCCTTACGCGATGCTCTTCGGAATTCCCGTAGCCGTAATCGGCATTGCCGGATATCTTCTGCTTGGCGTGCTCGCTGCTCTGCGAGCGTACGCGTGGATGCTGCCCTTCGTGATGGTCGCCTTTGCTTTTGCGATCCATCTCGCCGACGTCGAGTCTATGATTCTCGGCGTCTGGTGTATCTACTGCGTCATCTCGCTCGGCATCATCACTCTCATGAGCCTCCTAGTCGTCGGCACCGTGATCATGAATTCGATGAAGCGGCCAAGGCTGGCCCAGTAAAACCACCTTATTCGTAGCGCAGACTCTCGATTGGATCGAGTTGCGCTGCTCGAATCGCCGGCACCATTCCGCTGAGCACTCCCACCACGCCAAGAATGATTGTCGCTACAGCGAGACTGCTGATATTGATTTGCAGATGAATGTCGCCAGCCTGCAGGTTATCGCCAAAGGCGCTCATCAGCGGAAGAGCGCCCACGCACCACGAAATCAAATACGCGATCCCGATTCCGGCGATTCCTCCGGCAAACGTAATCGCCAATGCCTCCGCGAGAAACTGAAAGAGGATGTGATGTTTCTGCGCGCCCAGCGCCTTCTCCACGCCGATCTCTCGTGTGCGCTGCTGCACCGAAACCAGCATGATGTTCATCAGACCGATGCCACCGATGCCAAGCGTCAGCGCGCCGATGAACGCCAACAAAATCTTGAGCGCGGTGGTTACAACCGTAAACTCGTCGAAGTCCTGCTTGAAATCGGCGATGAAGACGGCCCGCTTATCATCGGGGCGGAAGTTGTGATGCCCGGCGAGCACGCTGCGCACCACGCGCGCGAGTTGCTGATGATCCTGCCCCTCATAGTCCATGAAAATCCCTGTGATGTATTGCGTGTCGTAGAGATCGCCTATGGCGCTGAACGGGATCGCGATCAGCGTGTTGTCATTGTTGTCGCCGCCTTGCACCTTGTGCTGGTAAATCCCGATTACCTGAAAACTCACCCCGGTGATGCGGATGCTCTGCCCGAGAGCCTGTTCGCCGGAGAAAAGTCTACGCTTTGCTTCGTCGCCGATCACAGCCACGCGCGCATGCTCCGCCAGATCCTGTTCGCTCAAGCCGCGGCCGGTAGCAACTGCGAAACCGCGAATGCGCTCATAAACAGGGAAGACGCCGGTCAGGAAAAGGTTGGTGAAGGTGCGCGTGTCATGCTGAATGATCACTCCCTGCTTGTCGAAAATCGGAGTGACTCCCTTGGCCATCGGCACTTCGTTGCGAATGTAGTCGACGTCGGCCAGCTTCAGCCGCACTTCGGCGCCCGCCTTTGCGCCGCCCGCCTGCAGCGATGTTCGGCCGGGGAAAGCTCCGATCACGTCCGTTCCCCACGAACTGAAAATTAGATTAATGGCGCGCTCAAAGCCTGAGCCGAAGGCCAGAAGGATGACCACCGTCGCAATTCCCCAAGCCATCCCCAGCATGGTTAACGTTGTACGGCGTCGATTGTGCCGCATCGCGCCATACGCTTCCTTGAGCAGGTCGTTTGTCATACTCTCTCCCATCTTGTCATCCTGAGCGAAGCGAAGGACCTATGCATTCGGGCGCATGCTTATGCAGAGTTCCTTCGCTCCGCTCAGGATGACACTACGGGTGTTATTCCTGTCGCAACGCTTCCACTGGCTCAAGCATCGCCGCCTTGCGCGCCGGACAACCCCGCCGCAATCCCCGCAATCGCCAGCGACAGCACCGCGCCAATCGCCGACACCGGCACAATCCGCGGAGTATCGAAACCCGGCGGCAGTTGCACTCCCGAAAGCAGGTGAACGACAAGCATCGCGCCAACGACTCCGACCGCTCCGCTCAAAAGAGTCAAAAACGCGCCCTCCAGAAAAAATTGAAACAAAATATTGCGCTGGGTCGCGCCAACCGCTTTGCGCAATCCGATTTCGCGTGTGCGCTCAGTCACGGCTACCAGCATGATGTTCACGATCCCGATCGCACCCAGCGCCAGCGTTACCAGGCCGACTCCGCCGAGAAACCAATCCATCGCCGTGAAAATCTTGCCCATCGTCTTCTGATTCTTAATCGTGTCCCATTCTTCCCATACATCAGGATTCTTCGGATCGAATCCCCCATGATTACGCGCGACGATGCTGTGCAACTCGGCCTTAGCCGTCTCGTTCTCGTCAAAAGTTCGCGGCTGATAATTGATGAACGAAATTGCCTTGCCATCGAGCGAGTCATCGCCCGTCAACGGAAACAACTCGCGCATCGTGTTAAACGGAATAAAAATTCGAATGTTGGTGAAGTTCTGCTCCTCGTGGCCGATCATCGAAAGCACGCCGACCACCTGAAAGCGAACGCCATTGAGCAAAATAGTGTTTCCGACCGCGGGCCGTCCCGGAAATATATTGCGCGTCATTTGACTGCCCAGGATGCACACGCGGCGCCGCTGCTCATTGTCGTCGTCATTGATCCAGCGCCCGATCGCCAGAGGAATCGTCCGCACCTGGCTATAAACCGGCGGCACGCCCGAGACCTGGCCGTTGGTACTGGTATATTCGCTCACCGCGCGGATGTCGTCGCGCGCAATCACCGGCGAAATATTGATCGCAAGCGTCGATTGATTCTTGATGGCGATGTAATCGTTATAAGTTAGGTTGAACCACTTCGCTGAATTGAAACTGCCCTCGACCGCTGGCGCGCGCCCGCCCCAAAAGAAAATAATGTTCTTGCCAAAAGTTTCCAGTTGCTTGCGATTGCCATTGCGGAAGCCTTCGCCCACGCCCGCCAGCAGCAGCAGCGAACCCACTCCCCACGCGATTCCGAACATCGTGAGGAACGATCGCAGCTTGTGCGCCCACAGCGTCTGCAAAGTTTGCGCGAAGGTGTCGACGAGCGTGCGCATATCGACCTCGAGGCCGGAAGGGGAAGGAAGACGCCAACCGCCGTTCCCGCCGCATAGTTATTCGACTCTTCCGAAGGCAAGGCGTTAGCGCGTAAATAGTCTGATCTCGGACGAAGAGACGGGATTGTACCGAGCGGATTTGTATCGAGAATGATATTTGCCAACAGCAGAGACGAAACAAACTGAGTTTGTTCAGACTATTTGTCTTTTTGGCCAGCGCCCAATTTCCATGCCACTTGCCGCAGCATCCCGAGCAGCACCTCCGCGTCATTGTCGTTCAACTCCATTCGGCGAACGAGGCGCCGCAATTTTTCTTCCGCAGCGACGACTCGTGGCTTCACATATCCGCTGGCGCGCAGAACCTCCAGCAAAACCTGCGTCAGCCGCTCGAACTCTCCCGAAGTGGCGAGGATCTTTTTTTGCTTCACAGCAGCACCCTTCGCAGCCTCGGCCGGCGCCATCTCGCGCCCCCGTATCAACTCATAAAGGCACACTGCCACCGCCTGCCCCAGATTCATCGACCCATGCTCTTCGCGCGTCGGAATTCGCATCATCCAGTGGCAATGGCTTATCTCCACATTCGACAGCCCGAACCGCTCCGAGCCAAACAGCAACGCCACCGGACCCTCCGCCAACGCTCGCCGAATTTCGCGTCCTCCCGCCTCCAACCTCTTTAAAGGATGCTGCAATTCTCGCGGTCCCACTGCGCTCGTGCCCACCACCAGTCGGCAATCCGCGACCGCCGCGCCGACGTCGTCATACTGCTCCGCCTTCGCCAGCAAATCCGCCGCGCCCACCGCCGACCGCGCCTCGCGAAACGCCACTTCATACGGATTCACCACCCGCAATCGCCGCACGCCGAAATTGCTCATCGCCCGCGCCGCCGCCCCAATATTCAGCGGATTCCGCGCCCCGACCAGCACGACGCGGAGATTGTCCATGAGGCGAACGCGGTCAAGACCGGTAACTGATTTCTTCTTCGCCATCCCCACCATCTTTCTCTAAGACCCTCATTCTACGGCCCCCAGCCGAAGGCCGTCCGCCGCCGCCCTCACCTGCGACCGACACTGCTATCGAAGCATCCAATGCGTAGTGTTACGATAGAGATTCCGGCCTGAGTAGGCCAAGCCGCCTGCTTCGTGCGGGATGAACAACTATAGAGAACTCTGGAGGATGAATGGCAAGCAACGCCATCGTCGAGGTCACCGACGCTAATTTCGATTCCGATGTATTGAAGTCCGACACGCCTGTACTGGTCGATTTCTGGGCCGCCTGGTGTGGCCCCTGCCGCGCCATCGCTCCCATCGTCGAAGAGCTGGCCCACGAATATGAGGGCAAAATCAAGGTCGGCAAGATGGATGTCGACCGCAACGGCGCCACCCCCATGCGCTACAAGGTCACCGGCATTCCTACTCTGCTTATTTTCAAAAATGGACAGGTAGTAGAGCAGCTAGTAGGCTACCGCTCCAAAGACGACCTGCAAAAAGCGCTCGATCGCCACGTAGCCGCGAAAGTGACGACGTAGGACAGCTTTCAGGCATCAACTCCTCAGCTGTCAGTAAGATCAGATCTAAGTAAATCTCAGCCGACCAAGGCCCGTGCGGAACGCGGGCCGGACAGTTCACTGGGTGCCGGCAACTGGGTACTGGGTACTGATTTTCAATACTTCCGCAGCACCCCAATCACCCGCCCCTGTATCTCCACGTCCGCCGCCGGCACGATAATCGGAGCCATCGCCGCATTCGACGGTTGCAGCCGTATATTGTCGCCCTCGCGGAAGAAGCGCTTCAGCGTCGCATCCGACGATCGGATCAGCGCCACCACAATATCTCCGTTGTGCGCCGTCTTCGTCTTCTCGACCAGCACGTAGTCGCCATCGAGAATCGCTTCATCCTGCATCGAGTCGCCGCGCACTTCGAGCACGAACACTTCTTTCGAGCGCACAAAATCCGCCAGCGAAATCGTCTCGCTCTGCTGCATCGCTTCAATCGGACGCCCCGCCGCAATCCGCCCCACCAGCGGCAGCACCATCGCCGTATTCACCGCCATCGACTGCTTCAACTTTCCCCGCGGCGGGATCAGATCGATCGAGCGGCTGCGGTTATAGTCGCGCGTCAGCAACCCTTTTTTCTCCAGATTGGTGACATGCTTATGCACCGTGGCCAGAGAATTCAGCCCCATGGCTTCCTTGATCTCCTCAAACGAAGGAGAGTACTGCTTCTCCGCCACAAAGCGCGAAATGAAATCATAGAGTTCGCGTTGACGCCGAGTGATCGCCATGCCCGGAGCATAGGCGAATGCTCGGCGAATGTCAAGACAGTACAACGGCCAGAACAAGCTTCGCAAACACAGGAAGACCTAGGCAGGGGCAAGGGTCGGTGATCAAAGCCGTAGATTTGTTACTCTCGTCCTAAGGCTGCTATTATGCGCGGTTCGGGAGGATTACTAGTGTGGAGCTATTTCTTTTAGCGCTTACCGCAATCGCTACGGTGGTCGGGACTGTGGGTGGGTTATTTCTCCAACATCGCGGGAATAAGCATTTTGAGGAACAGAACCGCATCATGATCGAACAGGGAGGCGGGTCGGCGACTCAAGCACACATTTACAAACCTCCTCGCTGGCCATTCATAGCAATGGCGCTGATGGTTCTCCTATGTTGGGGAGGCGCCATCTACGATCAGTTTCAGAGGCGAAGTGGAGGACAGCAATCTTTACCGGCCTCGTGGAACAGTTATCCTCTAAAACGAGTCGAACATCAGCGCTTCAAAAATCAAACTGTAAAGTTGGATGACAACGAATATATCGACGTGATTTTCGAGAACGTGACGTTTGTGTATAACGGCAAGGCGCCGACGAGACTCAATGGCGTGCAATTTGCCCCAGTGAAGCCGGGGGAACTCGCGGGAAGAATCGGCTCAGATAATCCAGTTGTAGTGCAAACGCTGCAACTCGCAGCGGCAATAGACGCGGCGGGTGGATGCAATGCTACGGTGACCCCTGGCGCTGATATCCAGTGATCTCCTGTAGGCTCTGACGGATGAGACATAGTCGCAAAGAGGAATAACATAGCTACGGCGTCAAGGTTTGAATAGAAAACCGTCGCGCTCGGACCAGCGAAGTGAATTCATGATTAGCGAAGATATCCAGAAGCGAATTGATAGTGCGAGAAAATTTGGCGAAGAACTAGAACTGATTGTCGTCAACAAGAAGGAACTCCCCGCCAGTGACCGAAACATCCTGCTAATAGCCTACTGGGCATTGTTATTTGATTACGACAAGGGAATACTCAGCCTCCTACAAGCGGAGTTCTTCGGCTCGGCGTTCGCTCTCTGCCGTCCCGTCGCAGAGGCTGTAGTTCGTGCCCACCTCGCCATATGCGGCTCGGATGAAGAACTCAAAGCCCTACAGAATGACGATTACAGAGTTAATTTCAAAGATATTGGGCCAAGGCTCGACGCTGCGTTTGGGCTAGAGGGATTGATGCAGAATTTTCTGAGCGAGAAAACCCGGAGTGCGCTCCACAGTTACACTCATTCGGGAGTTCATCAACTCGGAAGACGCTTTGACGGAAATGACCTCAAGCAGTCTTATAAAGACGAAGAAATCATCGAAGTGATCAACGTCACATCCAGCGCCATCTTTATGATCTCAAACCTGGTAACTAAACATTTCGGGTTCGAGGACGAGTGGAAGAAGGTCGGCCCGCTGTATGGGGAATGGGGTAAGCATTAAGGAAAAAGCTAAACGGGATCGAATCCTGGCTGTGACATTAGGTTCCCGCTATTGACACCTCTGCTAAGATACTTACTAGGCCCAAAGCCACAAATCAACCAGGTTCCTTGACAACTTACTCCGGCCGCTAACCGGCAACTAATAAGCGACTAACTTCCAAAAGTTGGCCACTAACTCCCGTGTCTTGAATACTTTGCCTCTAACTCCCATCGGCTTAATACTTTGGCGGGAGCCATTTGCTAAAGTCGTGATTCTAAAATGCCTAGCGAGGGGTTGGGGGGGGTACCCCTGGCAATCATATCCAAGTTTCAAAACGGAACTAACTACCGCCCGTCAGTCCGACTTACTCCGTTGTAACTCCCTTCAGAAACACGTAATAAAAATCCACTGCCCGCGCAAACGATTGGACTCCGATCCGCTCATCTTTTCCGTGGGCGCGAATATCGTCGCGATCATACAATTCGCCGGATATGCAATAAGTCGGCATGCCGGCGGCGTTGGTATAGACGCCATCCGACGCGCCCGTGCTCATGTCGGGAATCACCGGAATTCCCGGCCACATCTGCGCCACGACCTTCTCCAGCGGATCAAACACATCTTTGCGCGGAGCAGGCGGCACGTAACTATGCCGGTCGGAGCCGCGATCCATCAGCACGCCGGTGTTCTCGCGGAACTGCACTTTAATAGTCGGCTTCGCATTTTTCGGGTCCGCGACAATTTTTTCCAGCGTCAGCCGGATTTCTTCGAGCGAATGTCCAGGTTCGATGCGGCAATTCACGTTGGCCTGCGCCATCTGCGGCAGCGCGTTGTTGGCATGGCCTCCGCTCAGGCGCGTGGCCACGCAGGTTGTGTGCATGGTCGAGTTATCCAGCGGATCTTTCGACAATCGCGCAACCGCGTCCAGGTCAGGAGGAGTCTTCAGCATCGATTGCAAATCGGCCGCGCGCTGCCCAGTCGACATCTTCACCTGCCGCTCGTAATAAGCGCGCGTGATGTTATTCAGCTCGAAAGGAAACTGGTAATGCTCGATACGCGCGAGCGCGTCAGTCAGTTCATAAATTGCGTTATCAGGCCGTGGAAGCGAGCTGTGGCCGCCGGGATTGGTCGCGGTCAGCACGAAATCGCCATACAGTTTTTCGGTGGCGTTCACTTCCATCATTAACGGTTTGCCGTGATCGGCGAGCACGCCTCCACCATCGTGGTTGAGCACGAATTCGGCATCGACCAGTTCGCGATGATTTTTGATCAGCCAATCGACTCCGTTAAACGCGCCGCCCTCTTCGTCGGCCGTCATGGCGAGGATGACGTCGCGGTCGGGCACGTATCCTTCTTTCTTCATGCGGATAAGCGTAGCCGACATGATCGCGTCGCCATCTTTCATGTCGCTGGTGCCGCGGCCGTAGTAGTAGCCGTCTTTTTCGATGAACTGAAATGGATCGGTCGTCCAGTCTTCACGCCGCGCTTCGACCACATCGAGATGGCCGATGAGCAGGACCGGCTTGTGCGCGCCCGATCCATGCAGCCGCACGACAACGTTTTTCTTGCGGTCGCCTTTGTTGCCGTCATTGGAGCTCGGCCCGAGCACATGAATGTCGCTGTCAGGAAATCCAGCGTCGCGAAAGCGCTGCGCCATGGCTTCAGCGGCGGCGGTCACGCTGCCGACAGAATCGGTGGTGTTGATTTCGATCAGCTGTTTGAAAATGTCGAGCGCAAGTTTGCGCGTGGTTTCGTCTTGTGACGACAGTGATGGCGGTTGCGCCTGCAGCGAGATTGTCAGCACCATACAAACAAGTAAACCCAGCCCAAGATTCTTAGAGCCCACGTTCATCCTCCAAAAAGATTTCAGTGAAAAAATGCGTACGCCGACGCTAACAGATTTGTTCCGCGAATCCAAGTTTGCGTCGCAAACGGGCGCTAAATATTGAGCTGTGCAATTTAGGTTGCAGAATTTAAGTTGCAATGTCGAATCGCTAACGCTACCTTCGCCAATATCCTTTGCTAACATCGAATGACGAGCGAGCACACTTCTACGAAAATCGCGACGCCTCGACTCGCCGCGCTGTTCTGTATCTTTTTCCTGATCGCATGCGGTCTCGGCTATCCGATCCTCAATCGCTTCGATCCGCGCCAAACGCCTGGTCTGTCAGACGTTAAGACTTATGCTGCGCTCGTCACCGGCGCAACCATCACCGATGCTGAAGACATGCGCTTCCGCCGCTTTCGCGTGCTCGTTCCTTGGATCGCGAGACCTTTCTACGCGCTTGCGCGCGGACGCACCGCAAGCTGGGATCCAGTGATGTTTGGCCTGCTTGTCGCCGATGCTCTGTTTGTCGCCGCGACCGCAGTTCTCATCGTAATAATTGGTTGCAACACACTTGGCAACTCCGCCGCAGGATTGGTTGGCGCTCTGCTCTACATGGTCAACTTCGCCGTACCAAATCTGCGGTTGGTTGGATTAGTTGACGCAGGCGAGGGCTTCTTTCTCCTGGCTCTGCTCTGGAGTTTGTCGGAGCGAAGGCTCTGGCTCTTGCCGCTGATCGCGGCGCTGGGAGCGCTAACCAAAGAATCATTTATCCCCTTCAGCATCGTGATGACATTCGCGTGGTGGTTGTCGACGGGAACGAATCATCCGAGAGGGGAGGGAAGACGCTGTCGATTTTCGCCCGATGCCGCATGGATCCTCTCAAGTTGGGTATTCGGTTTGGCCACAATAATTGCCCTGCACTGGTCGATCACGGGAATGTATGTCAGTCCTTTGCAGTTTGGTTCTACGCTGCGACGCGGCGGGGGACAGCACTTTGACGTCTCGCTACGAGATCGAAATCTCTGGTACATCTTTTTGTGGCTGTTAGCAACCGCAATTCCGAATCTGAAGCGCTTCCCACGAACGTGGCTAATTCCAGTCGGCTCGGCCTGCGGCATGGCCTTCTTGCTGGATGCTTATTTCGGAGGAACGCCAGAGGCCGGATCGGCCTGGGGACGAGCGCTCTTCAGCATCGCGGGACCGGTGCTAAGTTTGTCGTCAGCGTTAACGTTGATGCGACTTTCTGGCGTGCAACGGGAGAGTCTTGGATTGGATGGCTCGCGACCGAGCGGATAAACTTGAGCTCTCCGCCACAAGGCAGTTCTAGATTTCTACCAATTCGTGTTCTTGCGCCGGTGTGTTCCCCTGGCGCCTGTTCCAGAGTGGCGCGAGGATGCTCGATTGCAAAACTTCGGACTCGGCTTGTACCCAGTCTTCGAGTTCCAGGCCTTCGCCCTGCCCGCGTTCATGATAAAGCTGTCGCGCGCGCAGCCGTATTTTTCTCTCCAGCAGTTCCACCATCAGCTTCTGCCGCTGGCGAGTTCTCGTGATGCTATCCACTATTTACACTCCACAATTCATTGGTCTACCACTATTGTAAATGGCGATTTGATGGACAGGTTGTATAGGAGGGTTACCAAAGTGGCCGTCCAGCGGGCCGTGTCAGGTCCGAGCGCGTGAGGTGCGCAAACTGCGGTCAATCGCGCAGCCGTTAATGATTATGGCGCGTTATAATGCGCGCACTCGCGGCTGCGACAGTCCCCGTGCCGTTGCCTCGAAGATCTCTATTTCGAACCACATAACGACAGAGGAGCAAGCGATGTCGGATGAACCCAATCGCCATCAGGAAGCGGAGGAGCAGCCCCAACCTCATCACCATCATTGCGGCAACCTTTTTGGCTGCGGCGAAGAGAAGGGAACGGGCGTCTTGCGCGAAGATATCAAGGACGTCGCCTTCAACAGGCGCGCCGCCGATCGGCTTCTGCACATGGATGAGGTGAATCAGGAGCAACTCGACGGCTATCTGACGGCTCGCGGTCGTTCGCGCCGCCGTCTGCTAGGCGCGAGCACGTTTATGGGGGCGCTGGCGGGAATCGGTCCGTGGTTCAGCAAACTCGCGCACGCCGCCGCTACATTCGACAGCGGTGCTGCTACTCATGATTCTGGTATTCCGTCCGCGCCGCGGAAGGACGATGAAGGGCGCGTCCACGTCGTCGAAAGCAATGACAAGACCGTGCACCTCGGAGTCTACGACACTACGCTCGATCCTATTATCAAGATCGATTCCGGCGATACGCTCAGCTTTCCGAATACTTGGTCACACTTTTTGAACCAGATGCAGCCCGGCGTTCCGCTCGACACGCTGGTGAAGATTCGTTTGAGCAATCCTGGGCACGGGCCGCACTCGATCATCGGTCCGATTTATGTTAATGGCGCCGAGCCCGGCGATGTGCTCGAGGTCCGCTACAAACGAATTGTTCCATTCGATTGGGGAGCGGTTTTCAATAATCCGGGGACGATTGGAACGGGCTTGCTGGCGCAAGATTTCCCCGATGGTCAAATGAAATATCTGAAGCTCGATCTGCCCAACATGACGGCGGAGTTCAACGCGAACATTCACGTACCGCTCCGGCCATTTCAGGGGACGCTCGGCGTCGCGCCTCCAGACGGATTTTATCCTCCGCTGACTTCGGGAGTGACGAGTTCCGTTCCGCCTGGCCACATGCCGGCAATACCGACCTGAGCGAGATGATCGAAGGCTCGACCATGTTCATTCCAGTGTGGAAGCCTGGAGCCTTGATCTTCACCGGCGATTCTCATGCGGTGCAGGGTGATGGCGAAATCAATCTTTCAGCGCTCGAAACGCGCATGAAAGAATTGCGCATTCAGGTGGTGCTGCACAAGCAGAAGAATTTTGCCTGGCCGGTGGCCGAGACCGCGACCCACTGGATTCTCCTGGGCCTCGATAAAGATTTGAACGTCGCCATGACGCTGGCGGCGCGCAGCGCGATCAACTTTTTATCCGCGCACGCGGAATTGAGTAAGCTCGACGCGTATGCGTTGTGCAGCATTGCCGTCAGTTTTCGGGTGACGCAGGTGGTAGATATTGTGCGCGGGGTTCATGCCATGATCCCCAAGAGTCTTTTTGCGCCTGGGCTGCGCCAGCGCATCAGTGTGGTTTAGCGGCGAGCCCGAAGCGGCCGGCGTCGGAGTTTTAAACTTTGCTCCGTCAGTGTGTCCGTAGCCGGCCCATTTGAGATTGAGGATTTGAGCTACCTCAAGCCGCAATGAGCATGGTCGAAGCAGGTTCCGCGGGCGCTTCACAAATGTGCAAACATTTTCGTCCACCCCGGATGGTGGCCGGCAACTCATTAACATTCAACAATTTACGCGATAATAGTTTGGTACCGACCTTGCTGTTATTGAACCCAGAGAAGCTTATATCCGCAAGTTGGCTGGCGGATAATCCCCCGCTTCAAATTGGGAGAAATGCGATGAAGAAAATCCTGTTTGTGCTCTGCCTGGCTCTGACTACCGTTGCGGTTGCGCAGAATAACGTTGGCGGGAACAGCCTTAACAGCCAAGTTCAGTCTTACAGTTTTTCGAGCCATCCGCAGCACGCCGCTTATGCGCCAATGTCGCAGGAGCAGAATATTCTGGCCTCGTCTAGCTATAGCTCTGCCTCGGGAGATCGGCCAGCGTCCGATTTTCCCCAGCCGGAAAGCGTTTCTCTCGGTGTCGCCGCTCGCGAACTCAGGGAGCAGCATGCGCCTGTGAAGAAAGCCCGCGTCGTTTGGATCAATCAGTAGCTCGTCGCGCCGACCTACATCCGCGTGCGATTTTGGATTGCGGTTTGCTGAAACTTTCCGGCAAACCGCCGCCCGGATAATCCCGAACATCCGAGTCAAGCGCCCGCGAAATCTATTCAGAAAAGAAAATGTTACCCTAGGTAGATTCAATGACCGTCCTGGGGTTCACCGCCGTCGTCGCGATCGTCTCTTTCGCCGCGGGACTTCTCGGATCGCTCACCGGCCTTGGTGGCGGCGTCGTACTCGTGCCTTTGCTTACCATTCTCTTCCATGTAGATATTCGCTACGCCATCGGAGCGTCGCTCGTCTCCGTGATTGCGACCTCGTCGGGTGCAGCGGCAGCGTATGTGAAAGAGGGATTCTCGAACATTCGCATCGGAATGTTTTTAGAGATCGCCACTACCTTCGGCGCGTTGCTCGGAGCCTTCCTGGCCACGCGTATTCCCACCAGCGCCCTGGCTGTGATCTTCGGCGCTGTATTGCTTTACTCTGCCTATCTTTCCCGGAAGCCGCGCCCATTGGACCAGCGCAATCTGCCTCCCGATCCTCTCGCGACAAAGCTGCGGCTGAATGGAAGTTTTCCAGACCTCGAAGGCAAACGCGACTACAATGTGCAGCACGTTCCCACCGGCTTCAGCTTGATGTTGGGAGCGGGCGCGCTTTCAGGGTTGCTCGGCATTGGTTCAGGCGCAGTGAAGGTGCTGGCCATGGATCAGGCGATGCGGATTCCGTTCAAGGTTTCGACCACCACCAGCAATTTCATGATCGGAGTGACAGCCGCGGCAAGCGCTGGCGTTTACCTCAGCCGCGGATACGTTGATCCCGGTCTCGCCATGCCTGTGATGTTAGGCGTGCTTGGCGGCTCGCTGGTGGGCACGCGCATCCTGGTCAAGGCGGAAACCAAATCGCTGCGTCTCGTATTTAGCGTGGTGATTCTAGTGCTTGGCTTGCAGATGCTCTACAAGGGACTCTGGGGGAAAATTTAATGTCACCGCTGCGCGTGCCGGCGCGCCCACCAGAACCTTTTCAACCGCAGCCGTGGAGAGACCGGCGTTTGGAGTTGATTCTCGGTAACCTGCTGCGCGCCGGAGTCCTGCTGTCAGCGGCAGTGGTTTTCGCGGGAGCGTGCATTTACCTCGCGCGGCACGCGCACGAGCCGGCCAATTACCGCATCTTTCGCGGCGAGCCCACCGACTACCGCACGATTCCCGGCGTCATCCACAGCGTCATGAACGGCCGAGGGCGCGGCTTGATCCAACTTGGATTGCTGCTTCTGATCGCGACGCCGATCGCGCGCGTGTCTTTTTCCGTCGTCGGATTCGCGATCGAACGCGATCGCATGTATGTCATCTTCACGCTGATTGTGCTGGCGATTCTGCTCTTCAGCCTTTTGGGTTCGGGCATGGGCGGGTAGAAGGCTATCGATTTGCCACCACTGTCTTCGCGGTCGTGATCGCCTGCCCCACGTGCCGTTGCGTGTGGTCCGCGACGTGGACAAGCAATCCTCCGACGGTAGTCGGCAGCCGTTTCTTGCCCACGACTCGCGCCTCTTCCAGATTCAGATTCGCCTTTGCCAGCGCCCGCACGCGAGATGCTCCATCGGCCAGCGCCGTCGTGAGTTCCGCAAACAGTTCGTCCCGCGTTGCTCCTGGATCGAGTTCCGTCCCCAGACGAGACATCTGTTCTTCGTTCAGGCTTCGTCCCTCGGCATAAGTCAGCAGACGATCCAGGCTACGCCCGAGATGACGAATGTGATATGCAACCGGAGCCGCTCCCGCTGGCCGCGCATTCATTTCAGCATCCGAGAGGCTGCCGCACCACGTGCGCAGATCTTCATCGGCCAGTTGCAGTGCGTGGAGAATTGCTCGCGCGACGGCGGGCATATCCGTCTCCGTGCCACGCAACCAAGGTTCGATTGACCAGGGCTCGATTGAAGACATAGCAATTCCGCTCACATTCTAGCGCGGCCAAAGCTTACCTCGCGTTTTTGATCGACCTCAAGCGAGGATGGAGTCGTCAAGCCGTTTGCGGTGGAAGTCGGCGACATGCTGCACGAACGCCATAAGCAGAGGATGAGGATGACCTGCGCTCGATGAAAGTTGTGGCTGAAACAAAGTCGCAACGAAAAACAAATGCGCGGGCGATTCGATGGCGCGGCATTCTTCCTTGGAGCCGCGGGCCACAACGGGAAAGCCCGCTTCCATCGCCATCCATTCGAACTCAGGGTTCATCTCGTAGTTGCAGAAGAATTCTTCTTCGATCACCTCTTTGCCGTAAAACGCCGCAAGATAGGAGCCGGGACGAAGGCGAATCTGTTTCACTTTACCGGAGAGCTTTGGTGCCTTCGGATCGTGGCTAGGAACGGCGCAGGCGACGGGATAGATGACGATGTTCTTGGCGTTCGGGTCTTCTTCCGCGGTGGTCGCGTCCCGGATGCCAAGCACATTGCGCGCGCATTCGATGAACGCGTACTGAAAGCCTCCGCAGGTGCCGAGGAATGGCCGGTCATGGACGCGGGCGAACTCGATGCCTTTCAGCATGCCGTCGAAACTTTTATAAGGACTGCCTGACGAGGCCCACAACCCGTCGAAGGAGTCGAGCGTAGCAGCGGCTCCCGGTTCGAGCAGCGAAGGTGTGGGAAGCCACGCCGATTCCACTTTCAGTTGCAGCTTCTGCGCCGCGTGCTGCAGTGAGTCGTTAGTCGCGTGATGGGAACGGAACTCGGGATTGAAGTCGCCGAGAATCCCGATCCGGACGGGTTCGGTCACAGAGGACATTCTAAATTAGCGGCTCGCACATAGCATTGAGCAGTTAGCTACTGGCATCACGGGCGCTCCTGCGACTATAGCAACTCCATTTGCACCATAAGCATGTAAATGCCGAGCGGCGTAATCGCGGCTCCGCTCCAGATCATGGCAGCGGATTTCCATCCGAGCGCGCTGACGAATTCCTTCTGGCTGCGGAAGGAGATTACGAACGTAGGATCATTCGCGCCTTTCATCAACACGACGGGTGGATTGGGATCGAAGTCGACGGATGTGGACTGACGTCCGTTTACGTCGTCGCTGTTTGGACTCGTTGTAACATCTGCGGCGGTTGAGGCAAATTCCTCATTCGATGCGACAGCGACAGACTGATATGGAATTCCCGCAACAGACCACGCTTCTGGTCGGGTAATTCCGGCACGCGTGAGCGCGGCGGCGATCTTCGCCTGCTGGCTCATGTCTTGCGTCGAGGAGGGGGCATCACCGCTCGAAAGCTGGATAATCTGCGGCGCGGGAACGGGCTTGGGAAAACTATCGCGGCTGAGATCGCGCCGATTATTGCGTGCGCCGTTCATGGACGAACCGGTAGTGTGAGTGGCATTTGCGAGAGGTTCGTTGTGTGGAGCGAAAGGGCGCAACTGAATGCCTGGATTTTCCGCAAGGGTTCCAGCGACAAACAGAGCGTCATCAGGTTTGATGGCATGCTCTTCGATGCGCAGGCGTCGACCTGGCGTGATGCCGTGGCGCGCGAGAAAGACGCTGACTCGCGGCGGAATGGTTGCGCCGTTCGATAGGACGCTGGATACGAAGAATGAGGCGTCGTATTCCTCGCGAAAGTCGCGGTGCAGGTCGAGATCGGCTCCAAGCGGCTCGATGAGCAACTTTCCGGTCGAGTCGTCGACGAAGAACGGCAGGTGCAGAGTCTCGTCGGCGACTTTCTCCCATTCCTGCTTCTTGCCAGCGCGCAGTTGCCAGGCTACGGTGCGGTAGAGAAAGCAGGGTTTGCCTGTGATCGGCGCGGGCATCGTGTGCGGACCAGTCGCTTGGCCATTGACTTCAACTAGTCCGAGAGCGGCGCTGCGAATCTTGGAAGTGGGAGTGTTTAGCAATACGCGTTTGCGCGCGAGGAGACGGAATCCGTAGAAGAAGAAGTACAAACCTCCGACGATCGCGATCAGGGACAGAAGCGCCAGATGGTTGATCGGCGGGAGGACGAATAGGCAGGCGCTCACAGTGCTTTCCAGTTGTCTCGGGTGATCTCTTATGAGGATAAGGAGAGATGTCGCGAGCGACACGGAGAAAGCGGATGGGGCGGCTTACCGAGGTAAGTAACAGTTACTAACGGCGACTTCTTACTTTCTTGCGCGCGCCAAATACATAGGTCCTTCGCTTCGCTCAGGATGACAAAGACTACATACGCTTATGCGGTGAGGGCGCGCGATTTCAAAATTTCCGTTACCGCTTCCATTGCGGCGTCTACTTCAGCGTCGGTGTTGTAGAAGTGTGGAGAGAAGCGGACTCCGGCTTTGGGGCGCCAGTCTACCAGGATGTCGCGAGCGAGCAACTCGCGGCTGACTTGCTGCGAATCGGGCATATCGATTGAAACGGTGCCGCCGCGCTCGTCGGGATTGCGCGGGGTGTTGATGCGCCATCCTTGTTGATCGGCGAAGGCGACGAGGCGAGCGGTTTGGCGTTTGGATTTTTCGCGGATTTTTTCTACGCCAACTTCCTTAATAATTTTTATGCCGGGCCGCGCCGCTTCGATCGAGGGGATATGCGTGGTTCCGTTCATGAAGCGGAAGGGAGGATCGGCATAACGAGTTGGGCCACTGGCGAAGGCGAAAGAATTTTCGTGCGCGAACCATCCGGTAAGTTTCGGCTCGAGTTTCTTGCCAAGGTCGGGACGAACGTAGAGATAGGCGACGCCGGGGCCGCCGCAGAGCCACTTGAGCACGCCTCCGCAGGCGAAATCGACGTTGAGCGACTGAACGTCTACGGGAACGGTGCCTAGCGATTGGAAGGTGTCGAGGACTACGTGGGCTCCGACCTTGTGGGCTTTGTCGATGATGGCTTTCGCGTCGTTGATATAAGAGCTGCGAAAAATAACGTGCGATATAGGGACGATCAGAGTTCGCTCATCGATGGCGTCGAGCAGGCGGGCCGTCGGAACTGTGATTCCGTCGTCGGTCTTGACCATGTGAACCTGCGCGCCGTAAGCGCGCTGCGCCTCCCAGAAATACATGACGGAGGGAAAGTTCATGTCGCTGTAGACGACTTTGTTGCGCGCTCCGGTGAAATCGAAACAGGAGGCGACGACAGCCTGGCAGGTGGTAACGTTCTGGTGCAGCGAGACGGAATCTTTCGGCGCGTTCATCAGGGCGCCGAGTTCGTTGCCGACTTCTAGGGCCAGCATCCACCAGCGTTCTTCCCAGGCGCGAACTCCGCGCGTCGCCCAGATATCGGCGTAGGCGTGGAGCGCGTCGTAAACGGCGCGGGGCATAGCTCCAAGGGAGTTGGAGATCATGTAGTTGGTGCGCTCAAGGATGGGAAACTCGGAGCGGTAGCGCAAGAGATCGTCGGACATGATGGATATTGTAATTCGACAAGCTCATGGATCTTAGCTGGGTGCGCCACTTCTCGCGCTTTTCGAGAAGTGGCGCACCAGCCACTAATTGTTCTTAAGCGGCTGATTCTTTGTCTTTATTTTTGTCTTTGGGGTGGTGGGATCTTGCCGACGCGGCGGCGTGGATGGATGTGGATGTTCCGGTCAGGGCTCCTAATAGTTTGGCTCCGTCGGGGCTGCCCAGGCCGGTGCAGGCATCCCAGCCCGGTCCCGCGCTGAAGGCGCCGTTGTTGCCTTGGGTTATGTCGTGGAATCCGGCGGCTTCCACGGCTTGCGCGTAGATTTTCGGATTGAGGTAGCCGATCGGTTTGCCGGTCGACTGATTGATGCGCGCTACCAATCCTGCCCACAGAGGCGCGACTGCGCTGGTGCCTCCGATTACGGCATTCTCGCCGTCAACAAGGATGTTATAGCCGGTGTTGGGATCGGCATCGCCGGAGACGTCGGGCACGCCTCGTCCGCCAGCCTTGACAGTCGGTGCGGGCACGTCGAAGCCGTCCTGGTAAGCGGGAAGAGGGAAGACATCGCTGACGCCGCCGCCGGTGGCGCCTCCGCTGGGCAGGTCATCCCAGACGGTTTCGCTGACGATTTGTTCATTCGACGTTTGGAGGGTGGTGCCACCGCAGGCTAGCGCGAACGAACTGGAGGCGGGGAAGTCGACGTGGTTGTTGCCATCGTTGACTCCGTCGGTCGAGCCATTGTCGCCGGAGGCGACACAGACGGTTACTCCCATGGCCGCGGCCGACTGGAAGGCCTCGTCATAGTTGGTGAGGGATTGGGTTGTCCACGAGGACTCGGGACCTCCCCAGCTTATGGAAATGACCGAGGGCTGGTTGGTGCTATCGTGCACCGCAGTGGTGATGGCGTCGAGGAAGCCCTGATCGGTGTTGGGCGCGAAATAGACGACGATCTTCGCAGCCGGAGCGATCGCGCCGGCGACTTCGATATCGAGCATGACTTCGCCGTCGGGACCGTTCGGATCGCCGGGACTGTTAGTGCCTCCATCGACTAAGACGGAGAGGACCTGGGGCGTGGCGAGATTGAGCGAACCGAAATAGCTGGTCAGGTCGTTGAGTTGAAAGCCGCCGCCTAGCTCGATGAGGCCGATGCACTGGCCGGCGCCGTCTCCGGGGGGATAGTCGTAGATTTGCGCCACTTGATTGGGATCGTAGGAAGTAGTGGCGGCGTGCGCCTTGATTCCGGGAGTCTCGGGTAGGCGCCGGAAGTGCGGTTCAGCCTGGGGGCGGTTGTCGAGACCGAAGACGCCGGTGATGATGTCGGCATAGTCGGAGGGAACGCTGATGGCGCCGACGCGGCCGCGGAAATTTCCTTTGGGATGGCTGTATTCCTTCAGTTCTACGTTGAAGGCCTTTTGAAAATTGCTGACTGTGCCGGAGAGAAGCACGGTGCGGCGGGCGAGTTCGGTGCCGGTTTCGTGCACTTTGAGGCCGAAGTCCTGGGCGAACTTTTTGATCTGGTTGAAATCCGCGGGATCGGCGGCGTGCGCATTTTCGTACTCGGCGCGCGACATGGGCTTGAAGTCCGGTTTTTCGAGGGCGGCTTTCAACTCTCGATGCTTGGTCTCAGACTTATGACGAAGGCGTATGGAGACTTCGATGGTTTGGTCCGGATGCGAAGGTTGAATCAGGCGGGCACCGCGGACGGGCTGACGTTCACTGCCTGCAAGGACGGTGAATTTTCGAGTGGTTGACATGAGGGTTGCTCCTTCGTCTCGGGGGAACAGAGCGGCTGGGAACTCGCGACTGGGAGTCGCACAAGGTAGGGTAGACCGGGGTTCGTCCCGCCGTTCAGATGGGTCCCGAAACGAGTTGAGCATACCAAAAAACGGGAAATTTTGGCATAAATCAGGCCGAATAATTCGGGAAAGGGGGAGGATTTTCCCAGTTTGGGACGGTCGAATCGTTGATTGTTTGTTCCACTAACTACTGTTTGTTCTGGTGGACGTTGGGCGCAACAGGAAGTAGAGAACTGTGAGCGCGATCAGGAAAGTTACTCCGGCAATTAGATTGACGCGGGAGTCCCACCAGGTTTTGGCGACGGATACGAGGACGACGGTTAGGCCGATAATTGAGCCCCATTTTCCCAAGGGTGAGCGGGCGGGAATTGCTGCGGATTGGGCGGCGGTTAAGCGCCGGCGGAAGCTGATGTGGGCGGCTAGCGAAATGATCCAGGAGAGAAGCATCCCGAAGAAGGCGCCGCGAATGATGTATTCGAAGGCGCGAGCGGGGGCCCAGCGTTCGAGGACAATGGCGACGACGATTCCATAAGAAGAGGCGAGCAAGGCTAGGGTCGGAGTGCCTTTTTTGCTGAGGCGGCCAAGGGCGCGGGGAGCCCATCCTGTGCGAGCGAGCGAGAAGAGCATGCGGGAGGAGATATAGAGGGCGGCGTTGGCTCCGGAGAGAGCGGCGGTGAGCACTACAAAATTCATTAAGTGAGCGGCGCCCGGGATGCGAACGGAGCGGAAGACGGTGACGAAGGGACTTTCGGTGACGCCGGCGCGGTTCCAGGGCATGACGCCGACGAGGGTGGTGATGGCTCCTAGATAAAGGATGGCGAGGGTGAGAAACGTCCAACGCACGGCGCGGGCGACGGCTTCGGCGGAAGCGGATTCGCCGGAGGTGACGGCGACGAACTCGACTCCGCCAAAGGTGTAAATCGCGAAAGTGATGGCGAGAAGCGGCGCAGCCAAGCCGAGAGGAAAGAATCCGCCGTGCGTGGTGTATTGCGGCGCGGCGCGTCCGGTGAGAAGAAGCGCGGCGCCGAGCACGATGAAGGTGGCGATGACGGCGGCCTTGATCATGGCAAACCAGAATTCGAAGCGGCCGTAGTTGTGGACGCTCAGAAAATTGACGGCGAGAAGCAAGGCCGAGAAGGCGAATACCCAGACGATCGCTGGAACATTCGGGAACCAGAGTTGCATGTACGTTGTGGCGGCGACCATCTCGGCGCCGATGGAGACGGCGATGGCGAGCCAGTAGCCGGCGCGGGAGATGAACCCCGCCCAACTGTTGAGATAGAGGTCGCCATAGACGCCGAACGAACCGGCGGCGGGATGAGTGCTGGCGAGTTCGCCGAGGGCGAGGGCGACGGTCCAACTGATAAATGCGGCGAGGACGAAGCTGAGGATGACGGCGGGTCCGGCAAGTTGGATCGCGGCAGCCGTGCCGAGGAGCAGGCCGGTGCCGATGGATCCACCGACCGCGACCATGGTCATCTGGCCGGCAGTTAGTTGATGGCGCAGTCCGGCTTCGGGGTTGGTCAGAGAAGTGCCAGGTTTCAAGGTTTCAGGGTTTCAAAGTTTCAAAGTTTCAAGGTTCGTACTCGTATATCAGAAAAGGCATGTTTCAGGGCTTCAAAGTTTGCAAGGTTTCAAGGAAAGAACGCAGGCACTTCAGGCCGGAACGAAATCATTGAAACTTTGCAACCCTGAAACTCTGAAACCTCTACGTGGTTTTTCCCGAGGCGCTTGCGGCGGACGCGGAGTCACTGAAATTTACTTCTGGCAAGGCGGCGGCGGGCCGGGCGACGATGAAACGATCGCCACCGGCGCGCTTGGCCTGGTAGAGAGCATCATCGGCGAATTTGATGAGCAAATCAACGCGATCGGTAGTCTCGTCAAAGGCAGCCAGTCCGAGGGAACAAGTCAGCTCGGTAGCGGGGCGGTCGGGCTGAAGATGATATTCCTTGAGGCGCTTGCGGATTTCCTCGGCGCGGATGGTGGCTTCGCTGAGCGCGCACTCGGGCAGGATGAGAGTGAATTCTTCGCCACCGTAGCGGCACGCAATGTCTTCGGCGCGAACCATGTGCGTCAGCATCTCGCCCACAGCGGCAAGGGCTTGATCGCCGGCGGTGTGACCGAAATTGTCGTTGTAGCGTTTGAAGTGGTCGAGGTCGAGCATGATCACGGAGAGCGGGCGGCGCTTGCGGCGGGCAGAATGCAGTTCGCGTTGCAGAAACTCCTGCATGTAGCGGCGGTTGTAGAGGCCGGTAAGCGGATCGCGAATAGCCTCCAGACGAAGAGCGACCTGAAGATTGACATTGGCGATGGAGAGAGCGATGTGCTCGGCGACGCTCGCGGCCAGCTGCCGGCGGCGCGCAAAGGAATCGGAATCGGCGTCAGCGTCAGCGTCCAACTCAGAAGGAGAAGGAGGATGCTGGAGACGATCGTCCTCCTGAATGGCAAGGATCCCGATGGCCTCGCCGTTGGCGATCAGAGGAATGCACACCGAAGGACCTTCCCCCCGGAGGTGAGTGCAACGGCTGTTTGTTCCTCCGCCTGACTGAGTATGAGTGCGTCCGCGGCGAAGCGCCCAACATTGATCGGGCGCGAAGATCTGGTCAGCGGGGAAGAGCATTCCCCATTCGGCTGAGGATTGGAGCCGGTTCCTGGACGCGCTGAATAGCGCCACGCTTCCGGAGAAGCCGGGAAAGAGGCGACGCAGGCGCTCCGGGATCAGGCGAAGGACTTCTTCGCGAGTCGCGCAGGCGTGCAGGACGCTGCCTAGATCGCTAATCTGAGTGATCTCGGAGGTTTGCCGCCGGGCATCTTCGAGCAAGCGGCCAATTCTCTGATGAGACGCGGTTAGCTGCTTCTGCGCGGCGTGGCGTTGGACGATTTCCTGCTGCTGGTGGAATTGGGTAAGGGCCAAGCGCAAGGTGAACGCAAGCAGCGATGCGGCGATGGCCACGCCGGTGAGAACGCTACCGTAGGCCGCTTTCCAACGGTTGGTCAGCAAACCGACGCAACAAAGCATTGACACGAGAGCGATGTTGGTGCCAAGGAAGCCGAGAAAGTTGGTGACTGGCGTCGTCGCTTCGAGTTCGGCGGCAGGAACCCAGGTAATGGCAACCAGAGCTGCGGCAGCCTGCGGGACGGCCCAGCCGAGATTAAACCAGGCGGCAGCGGTCAAGTAATGGTGCAGGTCGATCCAGTCGCCGATGGGCGTAGCTATGGCGCACACGAGCAAAAAGATCGCCAGACGGCGTAACAAGCGGCGAGTGTCCTGGACGCGAGAGAATTGCAGGCGGACGACCACGATGATGAGCAGAAACAGACTCTGCGCGTCGCTAATCGTGATGTTGTGGAGGAGCGCATCCGTCGGCAACATGCTGCGCGCCGGCAGAAAGAAAAAGGTGGAGTAGACGAGCCCCACAACAATCGCAACCTGAATCAGAGCGAGAATGGTTTCAGACTTGACGTGCGCGCTCCGATTAGTTTCAGGAAGGAAGAGCATCATCAGGATCGGCGCGCCGTACAGGCAGTAAAGCAAGCGCCAGGTCGAGTCGGACAAGGTAGTTTGCGCGGTTAGTGTGTCATAGGTCTGGAAGGAAGTGGGAACCAGCAAAACCATGAGGACGGCCGCGAATAGAAACCAAAACAGAGCGTTAATGCCTTGCGCCCGGCGAAATGCAGTCCATGCGCAGGCGAGTGCCAGAAGGCTATCCAGCACCACGATGGACTCCGCAAAACCGCTGCCCGCCCGGCCAGTGCCGAGCAGAAGGAAACCTACGATCTGGCCAGCGGTAAGTGCGGCGAACGCAAGACCCACGCCCCAGGCAGTTAAGCTCGCAAATTTGCCCATGGGGGACAAGCTTGGGTGCTCGGGATTGACCTTGGTAATCATTCGCTCTAGCTCTGAACTTGCGGAAGAAACACCAAACCTCATGGTTGATATCGGCGGAACGGCCGAAAAACTCAAGCTTGGGCGGGTCAGCAGACGGGCCAGAAGGTAGTGTCCTAGTGTTTGCGCGGCGATTGTAGCGCGCCCCATCCTCTTGGGACAGTTTGACAGGTATGCGGCGCTTCTTCAGTTGAGCGCGAGCCCTCGGCGTGACTTTCGTAATCGTCGATCTGGCGAAGCGCGTTGCTGGGGTAGAGGTCGAATCCTAGAATCAAAAAGGAACATTCTGTCTGGTCCAAAGACTAAAGACCGCCAATGCCGGAAAATCCTAATCGTGCCGAGATCGCGCGCCGCGTAGAAAAGGCGGAGAAACTCTTGCAAAAGGGCAAGACCGCCGACGCGTTGGCGGAATACCTGCTGATCCTCGAAAGCGATCCAGCGAACGACAATGTGCGGCAGATGGCGGCGGACTTGTGTCTCTCCTTAAACAAGGGACCGCAGGCCGTGCGCCTGATGGGCGAATTGTTTGAACGCCAAGTGGCGGCAGCCGACGCTACCCGGGCGAGCCTCACTTATAAAAAGCTGGCGCGCTATACCAACCCGACCTGGGAACAGAAGGTACGCTTCGGCCAACTACTCGAGCAATCCAATAAGAAGCTGGCGATTGGCACCTATGAAAATGCGCTCGAGGATTTGAATAAGCAGGGAAAGAAAGAAGAGGCGTTGCTGGTTTTGCAGCGCATCGTCAATCTGGAGCCATCGCAGCCGAACCACCTGCGCATGGCCGAAATCTCGGCGCAATTGGGCGAGCACGTGATGGCGTCGCAGTCGTTTTTGCAATTGGCGGAGCTGACGGAGGCGGCTGGCGGAAACGCCGGCCAGTGGTTCGAACGCGCGTATACGGAGAATCCGGCGGATGCGAAGATTGCGCTGGCCTATGGCAAGAGCCTGCTGACACGGGGCGAGGCTGGAGCTGCAATCTTTGTATTCGAGCCGCTGGTGCATGCCGGAGACGCATCGCTCGAACTCCGCGATCTGTACGCGCAGGCGCTGCTGCTGGCCGACCGCTGCCTTGAGAGTGAACCGCTGATCTGGGCGCTGTTCGAGCAAAATCCGGCGCGCATTCATCAGGTGGTCGGCTTGATCGGAAAGATGATCGACTCCGAACTGGATGCCGAGGCAGTGGCGCTGGCGCGCAAACTGGAAGCTTTCCAGCGACGGCGGGGAGAACGGCGATCGTTTATCGCGACCATGCAGGAGTTGTTGGCTTCGCACCGCCCGTCGGCTGAGATGCTCGAATTTCTGGCGGAACTTTTCAACGCCTCAAATCGCGAGACCGATTATGCGCAGGCGCTATTGAAGCTTTTTGATCTCTACTGCACCAAGCACGATTACCAGAAAGCGGGCGAGTGTTTGGACCGTGCGGCGGAGGTGGATCCGTACGAGCCCGGGCATCAGAAGCGGCTGGAGGCGCTGCGCGGCAAGATTGACGATCAGCGCTTTAACGTGATCGCTTCGCGCTTTTCCGCAACGGTGAAGAAAGAGGAGCACGCGGTCAAGGCTGCGGAACCGACGCTGGGCCTGGCGGCGCTGCAGGACCTCATGCTGCAAGCGGAAATTCTGGTGCAGTATGGGATGCGCTCGAAGGCGATCGAGCGGCTGCAACGCATTCAGGAGCTATTTCCGCGCGAAGAAGAGCGCAACCCGGATCTTCAGAAGCTCTACATGGCGGCGGGGATCGAACGGCAATATGCTAAGGCGCCGGGAGCGGGTGCGCCAGCCGCAGCGAGCGCCGATGCGCCGGCAGCGGCGGCCGTGTCAACCGCAGCGAGCGAAGCGGCGGATGTGAGCAGCCTGGCGCGAGTCGCTGAGATTACACGCAAGCTTTATCACCAGGGGAACGCCGAAGGAGTTTTAAAAACGACGGCGAGCGAAATTGGCTCGAACTGGCGCACGGCGCGTTGCATTGTCGCCTTGCGCAAGCCGGGGCTGCCGCCTTCGAGTATGCAGGAATATCACATGGACGGCCTGATTCCGGCGAGTTCGGGCGCGCTCGTCAGCTTGGTAGAAACAGTGCAGGATCTGGCGGTGGCGCGCGGCACGGTTACCTTAAATGACGCGAAAAATTCGCCGGAGTTGATGGGAGTGCGCAACGCGGTCGAAGAGTTGCAGATTGAATCGCTCCTGGCGCTGCCGCTGACCGAAGGCAACGACAGTAATAAAGAGCAGATCGGAGTGCTGATCCTGACGCAAAACATGGGGCGCGTCTGGCAGGCGGCCGAGGTGCTAGTCATACGAACGTTGAGCGACCAGGTATTGATCGCGCTCAATAACGCCGGCTTGCGGCGGCTGGTAAAAAATCTTTCGGTGACCGACGAGAAATCAGGATTGCTGAGGCGCGCCTCGTATCTTGATCTTTTGCAGGCGGAGACGCGGCGCGGCTTGCAGCAGGGGACGACGGTGACGGTGCTGCTCATGCAGTTTGGACGGCGCAGCGCGCTCATCAAAGAATATGGCGAACAGCCGGTGACGGCGGTGATGGAGCAGATCGGGCAGCTCTTCTCGGCGAACATTCGAACCAACGATTTGGCATTTCGCTACGAAGCGACCACGGTCGCGCTCGTGCTCGGAGATACTGGCGAAAAAGAAGCGCTGCTGGCGGTCGAAAAATTGCGGCGCTTGCTGACCGAAGTACGTTTTCCGGGCAAGGATAAACCAGTCGAATTCAGCGCCGGACTGGCGCAGGCAGTGATGCGCCAGCACTTTGATCCCGTGGACATTGTCACTGAAGTGGCGAACCGCGCCGATCATGCACTTGAACTGGCGGTAGCGCAGGGCGCTGGGAAGATTGTCAGCCAGGCGCCGCAGTTTGCAGCGTCGGCAGCCGTGGCATAATTCCTTTCACCGCCGAGGCGCGGAGAGCGCCGAGAAAAACCTTCCAACCTCAATAAACCTTAGAACCCTCTCGCCTGCTAGACTCACAGGTTGCCGTAACAGCGGCACACACTGTGTCATCCTGAGCGAAGCGAAGGACCTATGTATTCGGCCGACGCTGGCAAAATGCATGGGTTCTTCGCTTCGCTCAGAATGACAAGGCATTCTTAGGTATGTCAAACGCGAAGGAAGCAATTATGGATATTAAGAAGGTGGGTGTTCTAGGTTGTGGCCTGATGGGTTCTGGTATAGCGCAGGTCTGCGCTACTGCTGGGTTTGACGTCACCGTGCTTGAAGTCGAGCAGAAGTATCTCGACAAGGGGTTTGCCGGGATTGAGAAGTCGCTGGCGAAGTTTGCCGAGCGGCCTGTGGACAAGGGTGGGATTACTCCGCAACAGAAGGACGAAATTCGGGCGCGTCTTAAGGGGACTACTAACAAGGCGGACCTCGCCGATTGCGACATCGTTATTGAGGCCATCATCGAAAACGTGGACGAAAAGAAGAAGATGTATGCGGCGATCGATGGCATCGTTAAGAAGGACGCGATCTTTGCTTCGAATACTTCTTCCATCTCGGTGACGGAGCTTTTGACAGCGGTGAAGCGTCCGGAGCGATTTATCGGGCTGCACTTTTTTAATCCCGTGCCGCTGATGAAGCTGGTCGAGGTGGTGAAGACGATCGCCACTTCTCCCGAGGTTTACGAGGCGGCTTACGAGTTTGCTAAGAAGCTGGGCAAGGTGCCGGTGCGCACTTCGGATAAGACGGGGTTCATCGTCAACCGGCTGCTGGTGCCGTATTTGCTCGATGCGATCCGGGCTTATGAAGAGGGCGTGGGGTCGATCGAGGACATTGATAATGCGATGAAGCTGGGGTGCGGGTATCCGATGGGTCCGTTTACTTTGCTGGATTTTGTTGGGCTCGATACTACTTACTACATTACTCATGTGATGTATGACGAGTTCAAGGAGCGGCGGTTTGCGTCGCCTCCGCTGCTCAAGCGGCTGGTGATGGCAGGGTGGTATGGGCGGAAGTCGGGGCGCGGGTTTTACGATTACTCGAATCCGGAGAAGCCGGTAGCGAACAAACTGTAACTTCCAATTGATTTACTTGTGTCATCCTGAGCGCAGCGAAGGACCTATGCATTCTTCCGCTGCAGACAAAATGCATAGGTTCTTCGCTTCGCTCAGAATGACAGAGATGCTCATGGTTTCTAATTTAAGCAAGTTCAATTATGACCCAAGAAAACATTCTTCTCGAAAAGAAACACGCCATTGCCTACGTCACCGTCAACCGGCCCAAGGTTCTCAACGCGCTCAACGGGGCCACCATTGAAGAACTGCGCGGGGCGTTTCATGACATTAAGAACGATGCCAGCATCCGCGTTGTCATTCTGACTGGCGCGGCCGAAAAGGCTTTTGTTGCGGGGGCGGATATCGGCGAACTGGCGAAGCAGGATCCCGTCTCCGGCAAGGCGTTTGCGCAGCGTGGGCAAAGCATCCTCAACCTGATCGAAAATCTGGGCAAGCCGGTGATTGCCTGCATAAATGGATTCGCGCTTGGCGGCGGCTGCGAATTGGCGCTGGCTTGCACTATGCGTCTGGCTAGCGACAACGCCAAGCTCGGGCAGCCGGAGGTGAAGCTCGGGGTTATTCCGGGATATGGCGGAACGCAGCGGCTGGCGCGGCTGGTGGGCAAGGGGCTGGCGATGCAGATGGTGCTGGCCGGGGAGATGATTACGGCGCAGGAGGCGTATCGGATCGGACTAGTGAATGAAGTGACGGCGGCGGCGGAACTGGTTCCGCGGGCGGAGGCGATTGCGGCTAAGATCGTAGCGAACGCTCCGCTGGCGGTGCAGTACGCCATGGAGGCGGTCAACAAAGGGATGGAGATGACGCTCGCCGAGGGGTTGTTTTTGGAGGCCGCTCTGTTTGGCGTCTGCTGCTCGACTGAGGATAAGAAGGAAGGGACTGCGGCGTTTCTGGAAAAGCGGGCGGCGGCGTTCAAGGGCAGGTAAGAGGGCAGATTGCAGAGGTAGCGCTCGTTCACCACGGAGTCACGGAGAAAACCACGAAAGCAAAAGTAAAAATCGAGCGTCCTCCCGACCCTGGGGTTCCTGCCATTGAAGGCGGACTGAGCGCGGCTGGCAAGCGCTTTGCTCTTGTTGTTTCACGCTTCAACTCATTTATTACTGAGAGACTTTTTCAGAGCGCGTACGATGGATTGCTGCGGTCTGGCGCTACGAAAAAAGACGTTGCCTTGGTGCGCGTTCCGGGGGCGTTTGAAATTCCGATTGCCGCGCGCGCATTGGCTGAAACGCAAAAATACGATGCGATTATTTGCATTGGCTGCCTGTTGCGCGGGGATACGGCGCACTATGACGTCATCGTCAATGAAGTCACGCGTGGCATTGGGCAGTCGGCGCAGGAGACTGGGGTTCCTCATGCCTTTGGCGTGCTGACTTGCGAGACTTTGGAGCAGGCCATTGATCGCGCCGGGTTGAAGATGGGGAACAAAGGTCTGGAAGCGGCGCTGGCAGCGGTGGAGATGGCGAATTTAAAGTCAGGTCTCAGTTCGCAGGTCACAGGTGACAGGAAAGGCAAAACCAAACCAACCTCTCGGAAAAGCCGGCCTCGCTCCTGATCTGCGACTCTTCCTCTTCGTCACTGTCCTGTAAACTGGTTTCGATGTTATCCGCGAAAGTTTTTCCTGAGACCTGTCACCTGCGACCTTAAGACCTGACCCATGGGCACTCGACGCAAATCCCGCGAACTGGTCCTGCAGATGCTTTTTCAGGCGGACATGGGGAAGCAAGCGCCGGAGATTGTGCGCAAGACTTTTTGGGCGGAGCGCAGCAATGTCGAGGACGAGGTGCGCGGGTTTGCCGACGATCTGTTTCGCGTCGCCAGCGATCGGCTGGTGGAGATCGACGGGCTGATCGGGAAGCACACAGAGCACTGGCGCATGGACCGGATGGCGACCGTCGACCGCAATGTGCTGCGCGGAGCGGTGGCGGAATTTCTGGGGTATCCGGCTACGCCTCGGGCGGTCGTGATTAATGAGGCGCTTGAAATTGCGCGCAAGTTCTCTACTCCGGAGTCGGTGCAGTTTATTAACGGCGTGCTCGATAGCGTGGGGAAAGAAGTGGGAACGTAGAAAAACAGCTGTCAGCTCTCAGCTGTCAGCTTTCAGTTAAAGCGGAACCAGGCATCCTTGCTAGCTTCGTGCCACGTTCTCTGCTTGCCAACAAAATTACTCACCAGCTCACTATCAATTAATCATTCATCATTCATCATTCGTCATTCGTCACTGCGGCTTAATCACCACCAAGTTGGGTAGGCACAGTGGGCCGCTGCCACCCTGACTGTTACACATGTTGGGATTGTTGTTGTCGTCGATGTTGACGTAGGGCACCTGCTGGTAGTCGCCTTGAGTGATGGTATTGACGACGTGCACGGATCCCGCGGCGCATACAGGTGGAGTGGTCTTGGGCACATATTGATCGCAGGCGGCGACGTAGACCTGGCTGCCGTCGGTCGTGGCGTCGGCGGCGAGCGGGTTGGTAGGGCCGAACCCAGGCCGCTCGAGAGGAATGGACGTGGTGGTTCCGTTGTTTACGTTGAATATGAGCACGGCGGGAATGTGGCTGGCGACCATGACGAGTTCGGTGCCATCGCCTACTAGTCGCTCAAAGAACGGAGCGAAGTTACCCTGCCCGAGATTGTAAGACTGGCCATTGGTGAAGCTCAGGAAGGTGTTCACATTGCAGGTGAACTGCATCTGCGGCATGTACGGTATAGGAACCTGTCTGAACTGCGCCTGCAAAAACTCGATGTAAGGTGGCGCGAGGGCGAGGACGTTCTGCGTCTCCCACAAGAAATTGCCCAGGTCGAAAGGCTCGGGAAGGTTGGGGGACGGGAAGAGTTTTATCGGTGTGCCGGTTGTGCCTACCGAGTCGAGTTCCACACTTCCCTCGGTGGGGAGCGAACAGGTCGAATACGCCGTCACGGCGTCGCTGGAATTGGTGGGAGAGGTTCCGGCGACATAGGCAAAGCTGCCGTCGGAAGAGAATTCGATGTCGGTTGCCGTCGGCGCGATTGGAATTTTGGTCAGGGCGTCGACGGTGGAGTAGATGTACATGTTGCCGAGGTTGGTGACGATGAAGACTTTCGACTGGTCGGGCGAAAACGAGGCGGCGGTGGCGGTTTCGTTGTTCGACAGAACGAGGTCGACGGGAGCGGCGCTGGTGCTGCCGCTATTGTAGATATAAACCTGGCTGGGAGTGGACACGGTGTCGGAGATTACCACCTGCTTGCCATCGTTCGAGATGTTCAGCACTTTGCCGCACAGGGAGACATAGCACGGGACCGGCGAGTTCGAAACCAGGGTCGCGGTTGTGGTCGAGGAGCCAATATCCAGATACATCAAGCCCTGATCGGTACCAAAGTAAATGCGCGACGCGTAATTGATCATCATGGAATTAGGCGTGCGCGGCAAGGTATAGATCGTCGTTCCGATCGGGATGAGTCCGGGTTTCACCGAAAACAGGGCGCTGGTGCAACCGGGTTGATCGTTGCAGTCGGTGGTCGCGACGTAAGCGGTGTAGGTCGGTACGATCGAGGTGGAAGTAACGTCCACGGAAATGGTGCCGAAACCTTTGGTCAGGTTAGGCGGCCGGCATTGCGGATTCAGAGTCGCGTCGTAGTCGGTGGCGTAGACAGGAAGACTGGGAACCGGAGTAGTGAGCCCGGGCGGAGTGAAGCCGGAGACGCCCACATTGCAACTGGGGGGACTACAGGAGGCGAAGAGGGTCGCGCCGCCGAGGTTGTTTTTAGCGCTGGCGTTGTTGCTGCCGGTGGTATTGGTGGTCGTGGAGAAGTTAGCAACCTCGGGATTGGTTGTGCTCCAGGTGAGAGGCGGATTGCTGAGAGGGGTATTATTGGCGACTCCGCACAGGCTATCCACCGCAATCGCATTGATGGGCACGCTGGTGCCGTTGTTTACGGCGATTGAATTTCCCTGCTCTGCCTGGCCGTTGATCTGGAGGTAGATGGCTTGAATGAGGCAGGTAGTGTAAAGATAGGCGCTGCTCGTGGTTCCGGACACGCTGGCATAAAGCTGGGTTACGCCGGGTGTTTTAGCGGTGGTCAGAACCTGGTTGAGCACGGTCGCCTGATTTTGCGGGACGTAGGGAGCGGTCGTGACTACGCTGGCATTGCTCGAGGACCAAGTGATGGGTCCGACAGTGGTGGTGATGTCGACTCCGTTGCTGTAGGCGAACGCTTCGAAGCGCCAGGTTTGCCCCTGCGAAAAACAGTTGTAGGGAGGCGCGATGCCCTCGGCGGAATTGTTAATCTGCACGCTATCCACATGCTGGTGGACGTAGACGGTGGTGGGTGCGCTGCTGACTCCGTTGATGACTGCGGTCACCAGCGCGATGCCGGGATTGCCGGGGCTGCAAAAGGCGACGCTGGCATCCCATGTACCGGCGCAGGCATTTCCGTTAGTCGCCACGGCAAGCGGGGAGGGAGTGCTTGTGCCCGCCGGGACGCTTACGACAAATTGAATGCTGACACCTGGCACCGTGCGGCCAGTGGAATCTTTGCCGGTAGCGCTAAAGGCCTGGGTCGCGCCGACGTCCATCGAGAAGGTGCTGGTGGGGCTCAACGTAACCGATACCACTCCGCCCTCGCCCGGGGTGCTGCTGTTTTTTCCCAGGCATCCGGTGAGGGCGAGCATAAAGATGATGGCTAACGAAAAGAGAAAAGCGAGACCGCCTCGATACATGAACCCTCCTCGCGACCGTTTGCCAGGCGCGAGCCATAAAATGTGTTTGGGTGGAAAAGTGTCAGTGTAGCAAAATTTACGAGTTGCAGGTTTCAAGGCCTCGAATTCGAGGCTTCAGCTTTCGATCATAAGGATGCCCGCAGCTCAGGGACTTCGGTTTTTGAAACCTTAAAACTCTGAGACCTTGAAACCTGTGTTTATGATGCTTGCAACAATGGTTGACGATGTGCAAGCCACTTGTTATTATCAAACAGTTCCGCGAGTTTAAGAGCAGTGCAGAAATACGTACCCGGGTGTAAAGCCGGGAACGCCCTCGCTGAAACGTCCTGCGAAAACCTTGGCACCCGGGCTAGATGTAAGAGCCTGGAAAACACGCGAGGCTATGCAGGGTAAGCAGACGAAACGGAGCGCCTCCGAACCGACTCGTAATTTGGAGTATGGGGAAGGCGTGGCGTCACCGTCGTCGGCGATTAGTCTGAGCGGGAAACTGAACGAATCCTCACCAGCGCATGCTGTGCGGTGAGAGTATGGCTGGGCGCGACAGCCTGTGCCAGAACCGGGGAAGGGAAGTCCTGTCTTCGGGGGGGCAGAGCGTCGTTAGTCGCTGGTCGTTTGTCGTTTGCGATCACGAGGAGCTTAAAGAGTGCCTACATTTAATCAGCTGGTGAAATTCGGCCGCGAGCGGACTAAATACAAGACGGCGAGTCCGGCGCTGCAATCGTGTCCTCAGAAGCGCGGAGTCTGTACGCGCGTGTATACCCAGACGCCGAAGAAGCCGAACTCGGCGCTGCGCAAAGTGGCGCGTGTTCGCCTGACCAACGGCATTGAAGTGACGACCTACATTCCCGGAGTTGGCCACAACCTGCAGGAGCACTCGATTGTGCTGATCCGCGGCGGCCGCGTGAAAGATCTTCCGGGCGTGCGTTATCACGTGGTGCGCGGAACGCTTGACGCGACCGGCGTCGCGGGACGGAATCAAGGGCGCTCGAAGTACGGTACGAAGCGCGCGAAGAAAGCATAAGAATAGTTGCCAGTGGTCGGTTGCCAGTGACGCACTGCGAAATTTGGTTAACGAAAAAAAGCTGAGAGCTGAGAAGCATGCCAAGAAAAGGACACACCCCGAAGCGGACGGTCGATGCCGATCCTATTTATGGATCGGATCTGGTAACGAAGTTCATCAACTCGATGATGTGGCAGGGAAAGAAATCGACTGCCGAGGGCATCTTTTATAAGTCGCTCGAGAAGTTGAAGGAAAAAGGCGGCGACGAACCCTTGAAGCTGTTCACCAAGGCGGTCGAAAACGCGAAGCCGCTGCTCGAAGTGAAGACGCGGCGCGTTGGCGGCGCGAACTATCAGGTGCCGATCGAAGTTGCACCGGATCGCCGGACGTCGCTTGCGATTCGCTGGATCGTGAGCTACGCGCGCGGCCGCGGCGAAAAGGGAATGATTGAGAAGTTGACCAATGAGTTGCTCGACGCCTCGAACGGCAAAGGCGCCGCCATCAAGAAGAAAGAAGATGTGCATCGCATGGCGGAAGCGAATAAGGCGTTTGCGCATTACAGATGGTAAGTCAGCCGTTAGCCTTTAGCTCTTGGCTCTTAGCCAGTTCAGAGCTGGTTAAGCTAAAGGCCAAGAGCTAATAGCTAAAAGCAGAATTTTTGAGCCCCAGAAAGATTAGAGAAAGACAGTGCCTAGAACAGTCCCATTAGAACGTTGCAGGAACATCGGTATCATGGCCCACATCGATGCCGGGAAGACCACGACGACGGAGCGCATCCTGTTTTATACGGGAAAGACGCACCGTATCGGCGAGGTCCACGAGGGCACTGCCACCATGGACTGGATGGAGCAGGAGCAGGAGCGCGGCATTACGATTACCTCCGCCGCCACAACCTGCACCTGGCGCGACATTCGCATCAATATTATCGATACGCCCGGCCACGTCGATTTCACGGCAGAAGTGGAACGCTCGCTGCGCGTGCTCGACGGAGCGGTCGCGGTATTTGACGCGGTGCATGGGGTGCAGCCGCAGTCCGAAAAAGTCTGGCGCCAGGCCGATAAATACGGCGTCCCGCGAATTTGCTTCATTAACAAGATTGACAAGATGGGTGCCGATTTCGAGCACGCCGTCGATACCCTCCGCAAGCGCCTCAATGCCAAGCCGGTCGCGATTCAGATTCCCATCGGACAAGAAGACAAGTTTAAAGGCGTGATCGATCTCATCGAGATGAAGTCCATCATCTGGGAAGACGAATCGATTGGCGCGGAATACGTGGTCGGCGATATTCCCGCGGACCTGCAGAAGAAGGCCGAAGCGTTCCATACCCAACTGGTCGAAACCGTTGCCGAGAACGATGATGAGATTCTGCACAAGTTTCTAGAAGGTGAAGCGATTTCGGCTGACGAACTGAAGCACTCGCTGCGCAAATCGACGATTGGGCTGAAGTTGTTTCCGGTGGTGGTGGGAACGGCGTTCAAGAATAAAGGTGTGCAGCCCTTGCTCGATGCGGTGGTCGATTATCTGCCTTCGCCGCTTGACACCAAAGAAACGCATGGCCTCGATCCCGACAGTGGGAAAACAATCACGCGCAAAGCCGACGATAAGGATCCTTTCTCGGCTCTGGCATTCAAGATCATGGCCGACCCTTTTGTCGGGCAGTTGACATTTATCCGTGTTTACTCCGGGCAGCTGAAGTCGGGCGAGTCAGTGATGAACTCGCGCACCCAGAAGCATGAGCGCATCGGGCGTCTGCTCAAGATGCACGCCAACAAGCGCGAAGACATTCAGGAAATTCTCGCGGGCGATATTTGCGCCGTCGTCGGTCTGAGAAACGTTGGCACCGGCGATACGATCTGCGAAGAAAGGCATCCGATCACGCTCGAGTCGATCGTGTTTGCGGTGCCGGTGATTTCGGTTGCGGTCGAACCGAAGACGAAAGCCGATCAGGAAAAGATGGGCATGGCGCTGGCGCGGCTGGCGCAGGAAGATCCGACGTTTAAAGTTCACACCGATCCGGACAGTGGACAGACCATCATCAGCGGCATGGGCGAGTTGCATCTCGAAATCATTGTCGACCGCATGATGCGCGAATACAAAGTCGAAGCGAACGTAGGCAAGCCGCAGGTGGCATATCGCGAGACCATCCGCAGGCACGCCGAAGCGGAAGGCAAATACATTCGCCAGACTGGCGGCCGCGGCCAGTACGGGCACGCGAAGATTTATCTCGATCCGAACGAACCGGGCAAGGGCTATGAATTTATTAACGATATCGTCGGCGGCACGGTGCCGAAGGAATTCATCAAGCCGATTGACCAGGGCATGCAGGAAGCGATGGAAGGCGGCGTTCTCGCCGGCTATCCCATGGTCGACATTAAAGCGACGTTGTTCGACGGCAGCTATCACGATGTCGATTCCAACGAAATGGCGTTCAAGATCGCGGGCTCGATGGCGTTTAAAGAAGCGGCGCGCAAGGCGAGTCCGGTAATTCTGGAGCCGGTAATGGCCGTCGAAGTGGTCACGCCGGAAGATTATGCAGGCACGATCATGGGCGACCTGAGCTCGCGTCGCGGACGCATCGAAGGCATGGAGCATCGCGCCGGCTCGCAGGTGATCAAGGCTATCGTTCCGCTGGCGGAGATGTTTGGCTACGCGACGCACATGCGTTCGTCGACCCAGGGGCGCGCCGAATACTCGATGCATTTTGCGCGCTATGAAGAAGCTCCGCGGCATGTGGCGGAAGAGATCATTGCCAAGACGCAGGGCAAGACGGCGTCGCGGTAATCAAGAACTGATTTTCAGCCGGCGGCGAGCCGGCGCTACAAAGGAAAACAGGAAATGGCGAAAGAGAAATTTGAGCGGAATAAGCCGCACTGCAATGTGGGGACGATTGGTCACATCGACCACGGCAAGACCACGCTG
>Ga0182024_10001929_pt1 | contig 52280 bp, 45 predicted proteins | sample P32metaG_FD_120480 | JGI IMG/M metagenome (GOLD analysis project Ga0182024, IMG submission 120480) | Permafrost microbial communities from Stordalen Mire, Sweden - P3-2 metaG (Illumina Assembly) | ecosystem: Environmental > Terrestrial > Soil > Wetlands > Permafrost | place: Sweden: Stordalen... | reverse complement strand
TTCGCCGGAATTCTGTGAGCGCGAAGACCGTCGGCTGAAGCCGACGCTGCAAGCTGAAGCTCGCGCCACCGTCGTTCTTCATCAGCATCGGTGAGCCGCGCAGGCTCATGGGACTCCCTGTGGTCGCGGCTCGGTAGAGGGTTGGGGACGGTTCGAGTATTGCACGTCGGAAACGGACGCCGGCTGAAGCCGTCGCTGCGGGCTGAAGCCCACGCCACCACGCACCGCGTCTGTCGGCATGCTGACGCATGGCGGTTCAGCGGGAGGGTAACAATGGCTTGGGAAGGCGACATTTTGGAAAACGTCCGACCCTACTATGGTCGCGGCTAGAGAGTGGCGGAATCCCGGATGGACCGATTGACAATCGGTCCGCAGGTTGGCAACCTGCCCCACATTAACGGGACGGGGTTAGGCATTCGGCGTGCTACCGCAAATATGATGCCTATTAAAATGTTCCTTTCTACGGCGACACTGGCAATCGCTGGTCAATTTACTACCTCCATCGGCGGTACCTATCTGGAGGCTATTTCCGCCATCACAACGGATGCCGCGGGCAATACCTACGTTGTGGGTAGCCGCCAACTCACCACGCCTACGGTCGGGACCGATGTATTCCTCACCAAACTCGATCCCAACGGCAAAGTTCTGTTCACCGACACTTTCGCCGGGAAGGGCACCGACACAGGAACCGCCATCGCGGTCGACCCGTCGGGAAATATCTACATCGCGGGCACCACTACCTCACCCGATTTTCCTTTGAGCCACGCACTGCAAACGCAGATCTTCCCGGGCGGCGCGGGAAGCGGGTTTATCATGAAGCTCTCGAACGACGGCACGACTATCCTTTACTCCACTTTTTTCGGAGGCACGCTGGGTCAAAGTGCAATTAGCGCGCTGGCCACCGACGCGAACGGCAATCTTTATCTGACCGGCTACACGCTAGCCTCCGACTTCCCGCACACTAGCGGAATGCCATTCGGCAAAATAATTCAGAGCCCGGCGACTTCCGGCGCGATCATCGCGTCGATCTCCGCGGCCGGCGACAAAATCCTATACTCCGGCGCGATCGCGATGGCGCAGCCTTGCACCAGCAGCTGTATAGGTCTCGGCGGTAACGAGTGGACCGGCGTCGGGATCGCGGTGGACGCGGCAGGCAACGCTTACATCGCCGGCAACGACCCCAGCTTCACCAACCTTCCCACTACGCCGGGCGTGCTCACGCCCAACGGCATCGGCGCATTTGTCGCTAAGGTCAATGCCGGCGGCACGGGGCTCGGCTATCTCACCTACATTGGCTCCGGACAAGTGGGAGGGCCGCCTTTCGGCGCTGTCGAGAACACTGTCTACGCGATCGCGGTAGATGCGGCCGGGAATGCGTATCTGACTGGACGGACCTTCGACCCGAGCTTTCCCGCCACTCCCGGCTCCTATCAGCCTGTCTCCCTATTCCCGAATCAAACGAGCGGATTTATCGCCAAGCTCAACCCTACCGGCAGCGCGATAGTTTGGGCGACCTATTTCGGCGAAGCGGGTCTGCAGGCGTCCCTTGCGCTCGATGCAAGTGGAAATATTTGGGTCACAAGCACGACCCCTTCCTCCACGTTTCCCAACGCCAACGGATGGTCCACAGGTCCCGAGTATGTGGCCGAGTTGAATGCCACGGGCTCTAAAGTGACTTACTCGGCGCTCTATCCCACAGGCACCGTCGCACAGTCGGTTGCTGTCGATCCCTCCGGCGTCGTTCACGTCGCGGGATCGGCTGGGTTCATTTCCGCCATCGCGCCCACCGCGGCACCCGGTCCGAAAATCTTCGCTTTTCAAAACGCCGCCGGCGCCCCCGTGGTTACCGCGCGGATCTCACCGGCAGAGGTGATCGCCATTTACGGCCCAGGCATCGGTCCCGCGACCGCGGTATCGGCCACGCCAGCCGGAGGCTTCTATCCAACAACGCTTGCCGGGGTTCAGGTCACCGTGAACGGCGTCAACATTCCTTTGCTCTACGTTTCGGCCAACCAGATCAACGCCGTCGTACCGATGGAGCTCGCGAGCAATGCCGGCGCAACCGCCCGCGTGATCAACGGAACAACGGTCAGCCCCGATTATCCGGTCTGGATCGTCGCGTCCTCGCCCGAAGCGTTTACGCCGGTCATCAATCAGGACGGCACCATCAATTCTCAATCGAACCCCGCACACGGCGGTTCCTACGTGTTCTTCTACGCGACCGGCTGGCAATCCAATTTCTCTCCGCTCGCGGACGGCCAAGTAGCAACCGGGGCTGAGGACGCCTGCCTCGGGGCTTGCACGGCGTATGCTTCGACAGGTAGTTTGGGAACCGGTTTTGGTGGCGGCCCACTACCGATCAGTCTCGCCGCCACGGCATTGTACGGAGGCGCCGCCCCTGGGTTCGTCGCTGGAGTCACTCAATTCAACGTCCAATTCGGCTTTCCCCCAGCCTCTATGGCTACGGCTGCCTACAGCGTTTCTGTGGGCATGTCCGGCAACTTCGTTTCTCAGGGAGTCTGGATCGCGCCTTGAGGATGATAATGGAAGATCATGAAGGCCGCGCTCACGCTCTCTCTCCTACTGCTGGTTGGCTGCGGCAGGAAACCTCCCGAGCTTGAAAAACAATTCGCGCAAATGATGACTGGGGCGGCGTTGGTGGGGCACTCGACGCTCGATGGGAAAGAGGGGTTGTCGGGGGAAGAGCGGTGTTCGATTGATCGCGTCACGAAGGTCGGCGGCGATGTGTGGATGTTTCGGGCGCGGATGAAGCTTGAAGGTCATGAGATTCCTGTGCCGATTCCGGTGACGATCAAATGGGCTGGAGACACGCCGGTGATCGAAGTCACCGACATCGGAATTCCCGGCATGGGAAGCTACACGGCTCGGGTGATTCTTTATCGCGACCGATATGCGGGGACTTGGAGCGGGAAGGATCACGGGGGTCAACTGTTTGGGGCGATTGTTCATGGCACACGATGAGACTTAACGTCTGTCCGCATGCTTACGCATGGCGGTTCAGTTCAGTTGTAGTTCGGAACCGATGAAACCCCAGGTTACCCAGACGTGGCCTTTCATGACGCGGCGAAAATATTCCTGGGCTTTCGCGGGGTTGCCGTTGTAGAGATACCAGTTGCCGATCCCATAGGCCACGGTATCGAAGGGGAGTTCGACTTCCTGATCGGTATTGCTGGCGGGCGGCTCCGGGGGCAGGGCTTCCGCTTCGGTCATGCGGCCTTGAAAAAAGCGCACCAGGTTGAGATAGAACTTGGTGTGCGGCGATTCGTTGGTCATGTCCGGCGGGACGGCTTCCAGGGCTTTCGCGGCTTCCGCCGGCTTCCCGGCGCGGCGCAGAGCGGCGTACAGCCAGTTGGTCGAATTGATGCGCTCGTCGGTGTTGGGCGCGGTCTCGACTGCGTGGGCGAAAGCATCGGAGGCTTCATTGAACTCGTTCAGAAAATAATGAGACAGGCCGAGGTGATACCAGGCGGCCATATTTTTTGGGTTGAGCTCCACGGCGCGCTTGAGGTCGGCGCGAGCGTTCGTGAAATCGCGGAGGGGGAGATAGCGATGGCCGCGCTCGGTGTAGAGGTCGGCAATGGTGTGGGTGAGGGTCTCGACGGCTTCCTGGTCCTTCCAGACGGAAATTTGCGCTTGGACGAGTTTAAGCGGATCGCCAGTTTTCCGGGCATCGGCGACTACGCCTTTCGGATCGGGGAGTGAATTGAACGTTCTGCCGAGCTTGGAGGTCACCTGCAACGTGGTCTGCGCGGGCACGAGACTGGCGAGCGCCAGGAAACAAAGGGTCTTCATGATGTCGAGATTATACCGAAGGTTGTATAATCGATGCCAACATGATGACTTGGCCGTTACCATTTTTATGCCCGATCGCGGCGTATTGTTTCGGCGTGGCGCATTAATCATGACGCAGGGCTACGGCTGGGTCGATGGTGGCGGCTTTTAGCGCGGGGCCGCAGCACGCGGCTAGTGCGGTAGTTGCGAGGATCGCAGCGAGTGCTGAGAATGTGACGGGGTCGTCGGGATGGACTGCGTAGAGCAGGCTGGTCAGGAGGCGCATCAGAAACCAGGCGGCGATGGTTCCGAGAAGAATGCCGGCGATGGCGGCGGTCATGCCATCGAGGACAACCATTCGGACAACTTGAGAGGTCTGCGCGCCAAGGGCGATACGCACGCCGATTTCGCGGGTGCGTTCGGCCACCGAGTAAGCCACCACGCCATAGATTCCGGCCATGGCGAGGACGAGGGCGACGGCGGCGAAGCTGGCCAATAGAAATAAATTGAAGCGGCGCGGGGCGATGGTTTCGGCCAGAGTTTGATCGAGCGTTTTCACGTTGTACATCGCCTGGGTGGGGTCGATCCCGGCGATGATGCGGCGGATTGTAGGAATCAGTAAGGTCGGGTCCGCGCTTGCGACCGCGATGTCGGCACTTTGCATAATCAGGAATTCGTGATGGGGAACGAAAATCTCCGGCGCCGGATTGGCGTCGAGCTTGGTGTAATTTAAATCGCCGATGACGCCTACGACGGTGTAAGGCTTGGTGGTCGCGATCGTTTGCCCGATAGGGTCGCCTTCAAACGCCAGCCGCGCCATGCTTTCGTTTACGAGGGCGACATTGCCGGGATCCGAATCGACGAGCCAGCGTCCTTTGATGAGGCGCATGCCGAGTGCCTGGAAATAGCCAGACGATGAAGCATTGAATCGCAGAACGCGCGGCTCCGCGCCAGGAGGGTCTTTCGGAAAATGTCCGTCTCCGTAAAGCAGCCAGGTGGAAGTCCCCGCGGCGCGCACGCCGGGGATCGATTCCAGGCGCTGCAGCACCGCGTTCCTGTAGGCGATTTGGGCGGGTCGAGTGTCATAATCCGCGCCCGCGAGCCGAAGCCTGAACGTCAGTATTTGTTCGGGCGCGAAACCGGCCGGGCGCGCGTTCATGCGCCAGAAACTTTTCAGCATGAGGCCCGCGCCGGTGAGCAGAACGATGGCGAGGGCGAGTTCGGCGGCGACCAGGAACCGGCGAAAGCGGAGTCCGGTTACAATTCGAGTGCCGTCCTTCAGGCGATGGTGCAAGCCGGATTGGGCGAGTGAAATAGCGGGCGCGGCGCCGAACAGGATCGCGGCGAAGAGGGAGATCGCGAGAGCGAATCCGAGCACGCGGGCATCGATGGTGGTTTCGGTTAGCCGGGGGATCGCGTTGGGTGCGAGGTGGATCAAGGTGCGAAGCGCCCAGTTTGCGATGAGGACGCCCGCGGCGCCGCTGAGGAGCGCGATGACGATGCTCTCGACCAGCAGTTGGCGGATGACGCGGAGGGTTCCGGCTCCTAGCGCGGTGCGGATGGCGATTTCGCGTTTGCGTGAAGCTGCGCGGGCGAGCAGGAGATTCGCGGCGTTGACTGCGGCGATTACGAGAACGAAAGCACCCGCGCCGAACAGGAGGATGAGAGATCGACGGACGCCGCCGGCGAGTTTCTCCCGCAGGGGCTCGGCTCGGAGGTTTTGGAGGTTGTTGAGAAATGATATCTGCGGGCGGCCCTGCTCCTTGAGAAGCCTCTGTTCGAGGAGGCCGATTTCGGCGAATGCCTGCCGGATGCGGACATCTTTATTGAGCGCCGCGACTACATTGACGCCGCGGAGTCCCGCGTCCGCGGTGGGTAACGGGAGGTAGATCTGAATTGGATCGGTCGCGGCGGGCAGCCACCACATCGGGAATTGAAAGCGAAAGCCCGCGGGAAGAACCCCAACGATCGTGACCGGGCGCCCGTCGACGGGCACGGAGCTACCGACAACGGCGGGGTTGGAGGCGAATTCACGCTGGAAAAAATCCCAGGACAACACCATCACATCGCGTTCTTCGGGGCTGAACAATCGTCCAAGGGCGGGACGCGGGGCGGTGACGGTCCAAAAATCTCCGGCGATGACAACGCCGTTAGCTTCGGTGGCTCCGGCGGGTGTGCGCACGGCGGCCTGCTGGGGACTGTACGCGGCCATGGCCGAAAACGAGTGCGCGCTTTCCCGCCAGGACAAAAAATCGGAGGCACCAACGGAATCGCGGCGGAGGTCCGGATCGTAGGCGGCGATCCAGACGAGGCGTTCGGGATTGGGATAGTCGACGGGCCGCAGGAGAACGGTGTTAATGACGCTAAAAACCGCGCAATTCATGCCGATTCCGAAGGCCAGGGTCAGGAGGATGATGGCGGCGAAAACGGGGTCGCGGCGGAGGGCGCGGAGAGCATAGCGGGCGTCCTGCAGCAATTGTTCCAACCAAACGAGGTTCCACACGGCGCTTGTATCCTCCTTTATGCGGGTGACGTTGCCGAACTTGCGGAGTGCCGCGTAGCGGGCTTCCTCGGGATTCATGCCGCGCTCGATGTTGTCGAGTGTCTCGCGCTCGAGGTGGTCGCGGATGTCGTCGTCGAGGTTGTCGAGATTCATGGCTTCGCTACCCCGGTGGCCGGCTTCAGGACACCTGTGATTGCACGGGCCAGTTTTTCCCATCTCGTCAGCTCCAACTGGAGCTGCTTTCGTCCCTTGGCGGTCAGGCGGTAGTATTTTGCGCGGCGATTGTTCTCCGAAGCGCCTTCTTCCGACGATATCCAGCCTCGCTTGATCAGGCGGTGCAGGGCGGGGTAGAGCGAGCCTTGCTCGACCCGCAGGACATCTTCGGAGTTCTGCTCAATCGATTTGGCGATGGCGTGACCGTGGGCCGGGGCGAGCAGCAGGGTTCTGAGGATCAGCAGGTCGAGCGTGCCTTGCAGGAGGTCGATACGAGCGGTACGAGTAGACATTCTAGGTGAATGTTATTCCCGGTCCCGTAGAATGTCAAGGGGTTGGTTAGGATCGTCTCGTTTTCAGATAGACTGTTCTCCAATGCAATCGATTAGGCGGTACGTCTTTTTCGTTTCTGTTTACTCATTTTTAGGGGCACAGCCCATGTTGACGCTGAAGCCGGTGGCTCATGCGGAACCGCTCCAGTTTCTGTGTACCGTACAGGCTCCGTTTGGCGAGTGGGCTCCGCTGGCTCAATTCGTTTCCGGATTGAACAGCAGCGTTTACTCGCTGCCGGTGGATCAGAAGGCGGCCTGGAGAAGGCACGCGGAGCTTGCCAATGGCAGTTGGGCGAACGCGCAGAAACGCTACCTAGATCCTATTGAAAGGTGGCGCGAACGGACCTTCGACAAAAGCGCCACCACCGACCTGGCTTTTTATCCCTTCAGTGGACCGGATGCCGCCAATGTGCTCTCCTTCTTTCCAAACGCCCGCGAGTATCTTCTCATTGGGCTGGAACCTGTGGGATGCGTCCCGGCCGGCCTGCCGGATTACAACGCCATGTATTTTTCCGCACTACGGCGCAGCCTGGATACCATCCTCACTGTGAATTTCTTTCGGACAAATGACATGCAGGTCGATTTCAATAACGCTAATCTCCGTGGAGTGCTGCCCGCGCTGCTGTTCATGATTGCGCGGTCCGGATACTCTCTGATTGATGTGACGCGCGTGAACATCACGCCCGGTGGTTCCATCGAGCGCTCTTCCAGCGAAGTTAGCGGAGAGACCCCCGGCGTGGCTATTCGATTTGTCGACGGGCGCCAGAGCGCGCGAACGCTATACTACTTTTCAGTAAACCTGTTGGACTACCGGCTCCGCCGCAAGCCGGGGACTATGAAATACCTGGCTGGTCTTGGGGAAGCGAATACGCTGATTAAATCGGCTTCCTATCTGCTGCACTCGCCATACTTCTCGTTTGTGCGCGATACGATTCTCGCTAAGAGTCGAATGATCGTGGAAGACGACTCCGGGATTCCTTTTCGTTTTTTCGATTCGTCCGAGTGGGATGTGCAATTATATGGAACCTACTCAGAGCCGATCACACGGTTCAAGAAATGGCACCAAGTCGACCTCGAATCGGCGTTTGCTTCCACGCGGGATGTTAGGCCGCTGGGTTTCGCGATCGGGTATCGTCACAGCAAGGAATCTAATTTGCTAGTGGCTACTCACCGCCGGGTGCCGCAACGACGATCCGAGTAATGCAGGTCTGTCCGCATGGTGATGCAGAGACACAAGGCAGGCGTAAGGCCGGGGGGAAACCGGTAGCAAGCGTCGACACAAGTGTCGACGCGGCACGCAGGAGTGCGCGCGCCACCAACTAGTCGCAGCGGAGGGCGGCGATCGGGTCGATTTTGGCTGCCCGGCGCGCGGGGAGGTAACTGGCGATCAGCGCTACGGCGGCGAGAAGCAACGAGACGGAGCCGAGCACGAGCGGATCGAGCGGACGGACCTGGTATAGCATTCCCGCCAGCAGGTGCGTGAGCCCAGCCGAGCCCGCGGCACCGGCCGCGAGTCCCAGCACGACCCACGCCATGTTCCCGCTCACCATCAGCCGGAGCACGTCCATGGTTCGAGCGCCGAGGGCCATGCGAATGCCGATTTCATGGGTTCGCTGCGCGACCGAATGACTGACCACGCCCACGATTCCGACGGCTGCAAGCAGCAGCGCAAGCACGGAGAACACGCTGAGCAGGAGCATGGGAAAGCGCCTGGAGCCGGTGGAATCGTGGACAATTTCTTCCATGGTCCGGAGACCCGACACGGGCCGGTCGGGCATCACATCCGCGAGCGCCTTTTTGACCGGCAGGGCGAATGTGCCCAGCGAGCCGATCGTGCGAACAACGATGGTCATCACGGGCCAGCCTGCCTGCGCGTAGGGCCGGAAGAATTGCCGTTGCATCGGCACGTCCAGGCCCAGGTGGTGCACGTCGCCTACCACCCCGACGATGGTGAGGCGCGGTCCGTTGGGTCCGCCGAGTCTGATCGCTCGTCCGACCGGGTCTTCTTTCGGCCAAAAATCGTGCGCCATCTTCTCATTGATCACAATGACTCCGGGGGCGCTCACCGTATCCTGATGCGTGAACTCCCGCCCCTTCACAACGGGAATGCCCATGGTCTGGAAATAATTCGGACAGGCGACGGTATAGTTCGCGCCAGGAGCCTTTGCAGGGTCCGCGGGTGGCTGGCCCTCGATTTCAAAGCCGCGGCCGGCGTTTCCTTGAAAGGGCAGATGAGCGACGGCGGCGACGGACAAAACGCCGGGGATTGCACCCACCTGCTCGCTCAGATCCTGGCAGAAGCGCGGGAGTTGTGGAGGACCAACGTAGATCTCCTCCTGCGGAACGGACATTGACATCGTGAGCACGTTCTTAGGATTCAACCCGGGGTCGACGCCGACCAGGCGCGCCATGCTCTTGATCATCAGCCCGGCGCCACTCAGCACCACCAACGCCAGCGCTACTTCCGAGGCGACGAGCACGTGACGCAGACGGTTGCCGCCTGAGCTTACCGAGCGGCCGCCTTCCTTGAGGGGCTCATTCATGCCGCTCCGCAACGCGCTCAAGGCGGGCGCGATGCCGAACAGAACACCTGTCAGGGAGGAAACGATCAAGGCGAACAGGAACACGCGCCCGTCCATGGGGATGGAATCGATTGGCCGCATCGGCAAGTGCATGGCATCGAGTTTGAAAACATAAAACAAAAGCCGGGTGCACCAGGCAGCCAGGAGGAGGCCTGCCGCGCCGCCCGCGAGCGCGAGGATGACGCTTTCGGTAAGCAATTGACGCGCGATACGGGATCCCGCGGCTCCGAGCGCGCGCCGAATGGCGAACTCCTTCTGCCGCGCCGCGCCACGCGCGAGCAGCAGGTTCGCCACGTTCACGCAGGCGATCAACAAGACGAATGCTACCGCTGCCAGGAGGGTCAGCATGGTGCTGCGAAGACCTTCCATTCCGAAGTCACTCAAGGGCGACACCGTCGCGCCCATGTTCGCGTCTTCCTTGGGATACTGCTGTTGAAGGCGGCTTCCCACGGCCTCCATCTCGGATCGCGCGTGCGCGTGGCTCACGCCTGGCTTCAGGCGGGCGATCGCGAGAAAGCTGTTGTCGTCGCGACCGAAGTCGGTTTTGGTATAGCCGACGGGAACCCACAATTGACGCTGGCCGCTCCAGAATTGCCACTCGAATTCGCGAGGCATGACGCCGACCACCGTGAAGTCGGCGCCATCGACGCGGATGGTATTTCCTACCAGGGAGGGGTCACCGCCGTAACGTCCTTTCCACAGGCCGTAGCTGAGGATAACTTCATGATCGCGGCCGAGAGTCTCCTCTTCAGGAGAGAAGGTGCGGCCGAGGAGAGGCTTCGCGCCCAGCACCGAAAAGAAGCCGGCGGAGACTCGCAGGCCCGAGACCTGCTCCGCGTCCTGCTTGTTTCCAGTTGCCGACAGATTGTAACCGCGGCCGGCGGAATCGAAGATCGCCATACTCTCAAAGGAGTTGGTCTGCCGTTGAAAATCCCAGAAGTTCGGGGCGGAGACGATGTTCCAATTATCGGGACCTTTGCCATAGGTTTGCCACACGAGCACCAAGCGGTCCGCTTCGGGGAACGGCAGCGGTTTCAACAGAGTGTTGTTGATCACGCTGAAGATGGTGGTGTTAATGCCGATCCCGAGCGCTAGCGTCAGTATCGCCACGATCGTGAAGGCCGGGTTTCGCGCAAGGTTCCGCACACCGTAGCGTGCGTCCTGAAGAAGAGTTCCGAAAAGGGTGGTCACTCAGAGAGAGGTACCCTCCGCGGCGCAGAAAGTTACCTGAACTACTTAGGAGAATCCCGCTGACGGGTCTGGGCCACACCGCTAAGAATTCCCAGTCCGACCATGACGATTACGCCGACGCCGATCCAGCGCGGGGGCATGTGCATCATATTGGCTCCAATCGCCAGACCGATGATGAGTATGATGTAGCCGATCAAATAGATACCGAAAGACATGATTCCTCCCCCAAGAAAATGCAAAAATCGCATGCGCAGGCAGGCGAATCCACGCAAAACTTGCGCCCACCCGCGCAGAAACGACTGCGTAACGCCCGGTTACTTCTCAAATACCTTCTCGATGTCCCCGACCTTTTTCTGAACCTTGCCACCGATTTTCTCGCCGGTGCCTTCGTCGGCGAGGTTCGGATTGTTGGTAAGGCGGCCGACTTGTTCCTTCACGGCGCCTTTGAGTTCATGCTTGGCGCCTTGGAGTTTGTCTTTCGTGCTGTCTTTCATGAGGGCTCCTTTAGTAAGCTGCACAAATTTAGGAGCAACTTAAGGGCCGCTACTTGGCGGCGGCCGGCGCCTGCGTCGAGTCGAGGAATTCGTAGCGATCACGATGCACTTCAGGGAGCGCTTTGCTCTCGATATCGAGGTGCATCACCTCGCGCGTTTTCGTGAAATTCGGCCACTTGGCGAGACCGGGGCCGTTCGGATCGCCGGTCTTGATGAAGTTTGCCCAGTATGCGTTCATCTGGTCGGCGACCTTCTGGTCCTCCGGTTGCCAGTCCGCTTTCTTTGACGGAAGCATGTTGAAAACGTACTCCAGCTCCGCTGCGTGCGCGGACCCGAAGGTCTTCAAGCCGGGAGCCATGCCCTTCATCGCCTCCGGGATGGGCACCGCGCGGTCGAATTCGAAGCGGTATACGGGCTTGCCGGTTTTGGTCTGCATTTCAAGCCATTTCCAAGTGCCGAATACGATAAAGCTGTCGCTCGCGAGATCGCCGGCGGATCTTAGCGCCTCCTCGTCCGTTGAGGCGGAATAAACTTTGAGAGCGGCAACGGCATTTTCCTTGAACTGCTGGCGCAACCGATCCGGGAAGGTTTTCGCGTTCGGCTTTTCCTTCGGCATCATCACCATCATCCGGACTTCGTCCGCGTTCCATCCCGCGAGTAGAGGGATCTGGCTTTGCTTTCCTTGCGCGAAGATGGACTGGACGTCGGTTGGCAGTAAATAGCCATCGACGTTTGGCCAAAAGGTCCCTCCGGCCTTGAGCAGGTCCGCGGCGGACTTAGCGCGCATGTCGGCGAGAGAATTTGCGCCTATACCCGCTGCGAATGCCGCCCCGGCTTTCTCACTTTCGGCGAGGGACGCCGAGCCGCGTCCGCCCACCGTTCCGAAGAACGCTCCGCTTTCTCCCACTGCCTGCTCAAACAAATCGCGGGAGAGTGGCGAGGCCATCAGCGCGCTGACCGATAGCGAGCCGGCGGATTCGCCGCCGATGGTCACCTTAGTCGGATCGCCGCCGAACGCCGCGATGTTCTTCCGTACCCATCGGAGCGCAGCCACTTGATCGAGCAGACCATAGTTTCCCGAGGCCCTGTGGTCGGATTCCCTGGTCAATTCGGGATGGGAGAAGAAGCCGAAAATTCCCAAGCGGTAATTCACATTGACGACGACGATGCCCCGCTCGGCGAAGCTCTCGCCGTCATAGCGAGGCTCGTCGCCGGAGCCTGCCGCGAAGCCGCCGCCATAAAACCAGACGTACACGGGAAGAGCCGCCGCCGCAGGTTTGGCTGGAGCCCAGACTGTGAGAAAAAGGCAATCCTCGCTCATCTCTTTGTCGCGGAAAACGATATCGCCGAAGATTTGTCCCTGCATGCAATGAGCCCCGAACTCGTCGGCCTTGCGCACACCGCTCCACGGCTGAACCGGCTGCGGAGGCTGCCAGCGCAGGGACCCGACCGGCGCGGCGGCAAATGGAACGCCCCGGAAGATTCGAACGGACGAGTCAGAGTTGACGGTCCCTTCCAGAGTGCCGTCCGCGGTCTTCACTCGATCCGCCGCCGTCACAACGGCCGCCAAAGCGGCGATTATTATGAAAGGTTTTCTCATAGTCCTACCTTACTGGGTAATTTTAAAGCTTCCGTGAAGGGACGCCTTCGAGTCGGCTCCCACCCATACATCGAACGCGGCCGGCTCCTCGGTCCAGGCCCGAGGGCGGCACTCGCCGAAGAGTATACCTTACGAGGCGCGACCCGACGCGGCTCTGGTATTCTCTCTGTACCGCGCAAAGAAAGTGGTCCGACCCTGCGGCAAGGGCCGGGTGGGCAACCAATGGGCGTCTCCAGGACTCCAGTTATCCAAGTTTCCGGAATTCGCAAGACCTACGGGGCGACGGTCGCCGTCTCCGAGGTTTCGTTTGAGGTCGGCGAAGGTGAAATCTTCGGCTTGATCGGTCCAAACGGAGCAGGGAAGACAACGACGATGGAGTGCGTCGAAGGAGTGCGCCGGCCCGACCGGGGCACGATCTCGATCCTGGGCCTGAATCCGTTTCGCGACATGTACCAGTTGCAGAACCGTATTGGCGTGCAACTGCAGGAGGCGCAGCTTCAGAAGAGGATCAAGGTATGGGAGGCGGTGGACCTGTGGGCCTCGCTCTACTCGAACCCCGTCGATGGCGATCGGCTGCTTGAACAGCTCGGTCTATCGAACAAGCGTAACGCCTGGTTCATGACGCTCTCGGGCGGGCAAAAGCAGCGGCTGTTCATCGCTCTGGCGCTGATCAACGATCCGGAAGTGGTATTTCTGGACGAGCTCACAACCGGCCTCGACCCGCAGTCGCGGCGCGCGATCTGGGAGCTGGTGCGGGGCATTCGCGACCGTGGCAAGACGGTCTTCATGACCACTCATCTGATGGAAGAAGCCGAGCGGTTGTGCGATCGGGTGGCGATCATTGAGCACGGAAAGATCATCGACATTGGCAGCCCGGAGGAACTGGTGGGGCGGCACTGCCCCACGCGCACGGTCGTGCTGGCCACCTTGGATGCGCTGGCCGAAGAACATCTGACCGCGATCTCATCGGTGGAGATCGTGACGCGCCAAGACTCCCGGTTCACGATTCAGGGGCGCGGCGAGGACTTCGTGACCGAGGTGATCCAGTGTCTCGCCGAGAACCGGATCCGAGTCACCGACTTCCGCACTGTGCTGCCCACTCTGGAGGACGTCTTTCTGAAGCTGACCGGCCATTCGATTCGCGATTAGGAGAGACAACCGTTATGTTCCGTGGACTTTGGAAACTCACTTGGCTCGAAATCAAGATCTTCCTGCGTGAGCCCCTCGGGGCGTTCGGATCGATTCTTTTTCCCGTCCTCGTGTTCGTGGTGGTGGGCCGGATGATGGGCGGCCGGATTTCGCCGGGCTCGATCTCCGCCACAGGATTCTTACGGGTTGGGCTTCCGGTCCTCGCGTGCGTGCTGACGGCACTCAGCGGAGTGTTGTCGCTGGTCACCATCATCTCGATTTACCGTGAGGGCGGCATCCTCAAACGGCTTCGGGCCACGCCGCTCCGCCCGCAGACCATCCTCACCGCTCACGTCCTGGTCAAACTGGCGCTCACGGTCGCAACGATGGCCTTGATGGTGCTGGCTGGCAAACGCTATTACCCGATCAATGTCCATGTTCCCGTATTCGGATTTGCGATGGCGCTGCTGATCAGCACGTGGAGCATCCTCTCCATCGGCTTCCTGATCGCGAGCATTGTGCCTACGGCACGCTTCGCGCAACCGATCGGGGCGGCAATCCTGTATCCGATGCTTGCGTTATGCGGACTGTTTGTTCCGCTGGAATCGCTGCCACCTACGCTCCACGCGGTTGCGCGCGTGCTGCCCCTGACCTACGCGGTGTCCCTCCTCCAAGGGATCTGGAAAGGCGAGGCGTGGTCGGCGCACCTTGGCGACGTCGCGGCGCTGGCCGTCGTATTTGCGATTTGCACGGCGCTCTCGGCGAAGGTGTTTCGTTGGGAGTAGCGTGCGATGCCCCAAAAGGCGAATGGGTGGAGACCGGAGACACCAAGTTTGGCGAGAATCCGGCCCAGCGGTCCTTCGAGATGACCTTGCGGCGTTTAGAATAGTGTCTATGCGCAAAATCAGAACCGCGATGTTCGGCACCGGCTTTATGGGCAAGGTGCATACCGAGGCGATCCGCCGATTGGGCAATGTGGAGGTGGTCGCCGCTGCCGGCGTCGATCAAGCGGATGCCGAGAAGTTTGCCGCCGCGTTCGGCGTCCCACGGGCCGCGGGATGGGAAGAACTGCTGGCCGATAAAGATATTGACGCGGTACATATCTGCACGCCGAATTATCTGCACTACTCGATGGCGAAGGCGGCGCTTCAGGCAGGCAAGAATGTCCTCTGCGAGAAACCGCTCACGATGACGTATGCTGAGGCGAAGGAGCTGGCGGCGCTTGGGGCGTCGAAGAATCTGGCGAATTGCGTCAATCACAATTTGCGCTCCTATCCGCTGGTGCAACAGGTGCGAAGGATGATCGAGGCGGGGGAGCTGGGCGACGTCCTTATTGTAAATGGCACTTACTTTCAGGACTGGTTGCTGTATGACACCGACTGGAATTGGCGCGCGCAGGCCGCTGAGAACGGGGCACTGCGGGCGATGGGCGATATCGGATCGCACTGGATGGATCAGATTCAACACGTGACGGGATTGAAGATTACGTCGCTGTGCGCCGATTTGCAGACGTTTCATCATTCGCGCAAGAAGCCGAAGGAGGCGGTCGAGACGTTTACGGGGAAGAAGCTGGCGCCGTCCGATTACGATTCCGTCGAGATTACGACGGACGATTTCGGGGCGGTGCTGGTGCGGCTGGGCGATCGCGCGCGCGGGTCGTTTGCGGTGAGCCAGATGTCGGCGGGTCGCAAAAATCGCTTCGAGTTTGAGATTTACGGGACCAAGTGCGGGGTGGCGTGGAATCAGGAGCGTCCCGACGAATTGTGGATCGGGCAGAGGAATACGCCGAATCAGATCATGATTAAAGATCCGTCGTTGATGGACGCGCGCGCGGCCACGTTCGCCGATCTACCGGGGGGCCACAGCGAAGGGTACGACGATTCGCACAAGCAGAACTTCCGCAGATTTTATAAGAGAGTCGCGGACCCGTCGGCTCCCGTGGAGTATCCGACGTTCGCGGATGGGGCGCACGGAATGGGGCTGCTTGAGAAGGTGCTGGAGAGCTCATCGATGCGGGCGTGGGTTGACTGCTAGGGAAGTTCCGTGGACGTTGCGCGACTGCCTGTGGGCGTCGGTTCCGGCGGCGCTCGTCGCGGCGTTGGGCCTTTTGCTTCGTTTTAAGGGGCCGCAACCGTCTGCGGAACTACTCGTAAACCCGGTGGTGTTAATCGTCGCGTCGGCTCTTAGCGCCGCAACGTTGCTGGCGCCGATGTACGTCATCGCGATCCGGAAGCGGCGAGCCCGCCTCGCCGACCTTGGATTTTTACGCGCGCCTCTGGGAGACTCAGTTCGCCTCGCTGCCGCCGCCTTCCTAATGAACTCCGGGGCGAGTAGTTGGTGGGGCCAGATGGCGCGTTACTTCGGAATCGCACTCCAGCCCGATGGGCTCGCAAAATTTGGCACGGGGCTGACAGGGTTTCTCTTCGCGCTAGTTCTGGGCGCGGTCATCGCACCAGTTGTGGAAGAGACATTTTTCCGCGGCTTTCTTTTTCCGGCGTTCCGAAAAAAGTGTCCGTTCTGGATGGCGGCGTCGGCCAGCGGATTGATTTTCGGGGCAGTGCACCTGGTTCCGGGCGCGATCGTGCCGCTCAGCGCCGCCGGATTTCTGTGGGCGTGGCTCCGTGAACGGACGGGTTCGATCTGGCCGCCGATGGCCACACACGCCCTCAACAATGCGCTCTATTATACGGTGTGGTTTGCCGCGCAGCATCATCGCTAAAAAAGATTTGCAAACTAAATAGCGTCGTAGTAGTCTTACAAACAGACATAGTAGATCAATTATGCCTTTGCCAAGACTGACGAAGCTCGAGCTCGAAATCATGGAGGCCCTGTGGAGTTTGGGCGCATGCTCCATTCGCGAGATTCAGGAAGCCTTTCCTGTGCGCGGCCGGCCTGCCTACACGACCATCCAGACCACTGTTTATCGCCTGGAGGGGAAGGGAGCCTTGCGACGCGTCAAGAAGATCAGCAACGCTCATATCTTCGAGGCCTGCGTGTCGCGCAACGCGGCGCAGGGGCGGCTGATCGACGAGCTGCTGGGCCTCTTTGGAGGCCGCACGCAGCCGGTGATGGCGCATCTGATCGAATCGGGCAAACTCACTTTGGACGATGTGCAGGAGGCGGAGAAGACACTTCGAAAACTGGCCAGGAAGGAGAAGGACAAATGACGAATCATCTGTGGGAGTCGACTTTGTTCGCGGGTTTCGTGGCGCTGCTGACGCTGGCGTTGCGAACGAATCCGGCGCGGATACGACATTGGCTATGGCTTGCAGCATCGATTAAGTTTCTGATGCCTTTTTCGCTGCTGGTGGGGATTGGGAACCACTTCGGATGGAGGTCCCCGGCACCGTCACAGTTGTCGTACGTGATCGAGGATGTGAGCCGGCAGCTTTCGCCTCCCGCGGTTCGTTTTGAATCGCCGGCTTCTTCGTCAAATGCGTGGCCCTTGATCGGTGGCGCGGTGTGGCTGGGCGGATGCGCGGTGGTATTGATTGCGTGGGGCGTGCGGTGGCTGCGGATTCGGTCTGCCAAGCGCGCCGCGTCGCCTCTGCGCCTCTCGAACGTGCCGATTGGCGTGATGTCGTCGCCTGCATTGATGGAGCCGGGAGTATTCGGAATCCTGAGGCCGGTGTTGCTGCTGCCTGAGGGAATCAGGGAGCGGTTGACGGCGGAGCAGTTGGACGCGATTGTGGCGCATGAGTTGTGTCACGTACGTCGTCGCGACAATCTTGCGGCGGCGATTCACGTGGTGGTCGAGGCTCTGTTCTGGTTTCATCCGTTAGTGTGGTGGATCGGCGCGCGATTAGTGGAGGAACGCGAGCGCGCCTGCGATGAAGAAGTGCTGCGGATGGGGAATGAGCCAGAGATTTATGCCGAGGGAATCTTGAAGGTTTGCCGGCTGTATCTGGAATCGCCGCTCGAGTGCGTGTCGGGCGTGACAGGCGCGGATTTAAAGGGGCGTATCGAGGGAATTATGACGAGTGGCGTAGCGCGGGAATTAGATTTCGGAAGAAAGCTGTTGCTGGCGGTTGCGGGATTTACGGCGATCGCGGCGCCGATCGTCGTGGGTATCTTGAATGCGCCTCCGATACGGGCGCAATCGGCGTCCGAACCGCGGCCGGCGTTTGAGGTCGCCTCAGTAAAGGTAAATAAATCCGGGAGCAGAGGCGGACTGGAGTTTGGCGCCAATGGGAGGTTGAGCGCAAGGAATATGCCTCTGATCTTCTTGATTTCCACCGCATACAACGTGCCTTTCCAGGGTCCGAGGCTGAAGGGATTGACAGCGGAAGCGGCTGGCGAAAGCTACGATATTGAAGCGAGCGCGGAGAGCGGCGCGATCCCCCCCGGTGCATCGCGCCTGGTTCGCGAAGCGAAGATGAAGTTGATGCTTCAGACATTACTTGAGGACCGGTTCAAGCTGAAGATGCGCCGCGAGATAAAAGAAATGCCAATTTACGCGGTGATCGTGGGAAAGAACGGACCGAAGCTCACGAAGTCGAAAATCGCCGAGGAAGATTGTCCTATCAGTATTACCGACAATGGCGTCGGGTGTCACAATTTCCGGGGCGGCATGGGCCGGGGGCTGCATGCGGACGCGATCAGCATGGCAGACCTGGTGCTGGCTGTATCGAACTGGGCGGATCGGCCGGTGGTGGATCGGACGGGCTTAGAGGGACTTTTCCAGATCGACACGGATGGGTGGGCCCCGATGTTGCCGCGAGCAGCAGGAGGGAATGAGGACGAGACGAAGGCATTGAACGATCCGGAGCGCCCGACTCTCTATCTGATCTTTGAGCGGCTGGGTCTCAAGATGGAATCGTCTAAGGCGCCGGTGGAGATGTTCGTGGTGGAGCACGTGGAGAAACCTACCGAGAATTAGGCGCGGGAACTTTAGCGCCTGTCCGCATGCTCACGCATGGCGGTTCGGTGGCGGCGCTGCGAACGGGAGAGAAAAGTTTTGTTAAGCAGGGACTTTTTTGCGTTGTCTGACGTCTAAACCAGAAATCGAGAATATATAATGGACCGCAGACAACTTCTCGCAATGGCGGCTGGCTCTCTTGTTTTGAAGGGGCAGACGAAGGAATTCGAGGCTGCGTCGATTAAGCCGAGCGCTCCCGGTGGCCAAGGTTTTCGAATGCAATTTGCCGAGGGCGGGAGAGTGATGGCGTCGAACGTCACTGTGGCCATTCTGATCCAGCAGGCGTACGGCGTGCGGGAATTTCAGATCCTGGGCGCGCCCGGCTGGGTGGGCTCCGATCATTACGACATCACGACCGTGGCTGAGGGCGGCACGAAGCCTGACGATCTTAGACCGATGATGCGGGCGCTGCTCGCCGATCGGTTCAAGCTGGCGCTGCATCGCGGAACGAAGGAGCTTCCGGTGTACGCACTAGTTGTTGGAAAGGGCGGGCCGAAGTTCCACGCGAGCACGGGCGGCGGCGAAGGACCCGGGAACGGACGCCGGATGAGCATTGGTCGAGGTCAGATCGAGCTCCAGCATGGAACGATGGCGTTCTTCGCCAGTGAGCTGGCGCGGCAGTTGGGCCGGACTGTGATCGACAAGACGGAGCTTACCGGCGAATACGATTTGAAGATGGATTGGACGCCCGATGAGAGCCTGGCAGCACCGGCGGGCGGAGAGCGGCCCGCACCGGCCGAAGCAATCGGTCCTTCGATTTTTACGGCACTGCAGGAGCAGCTCGGGTTGAAACTGGAATCGACGAAAGGACCGGTTGAGATTCTGGTGATAGACCGGGTGGAGAAGGCGTCGGAGAATTAGGCGGTTGACATAGGATAGTCGTCGTACTAATACTCTAGTAATGACACGTCTTCTTGTTGCGGCCGCCGTCGTGATGTCGTGCCAGGCTCAGTCGCCTGCGTTTGAAGCCGCATCGGTGAAGTTGAATCGGTCGGGCGGAGGGGAACGGATGCATCGCGAGCCTGGGCGTCTGGCTGTGGAGAACATGACCTTGAGAGATCTGGTGCGATACGCCTACGACGTTCACGATAATCAGATCTCGGGAGGACCGGCGTGGTTCGATTCGGACCGCTGGGATATTGCCGCGACGGCAGGCCGGGAGATCAGCGAGCGCGAGCGGCGGCGCATGCTACAGACGCTACTGAAAGATCGGTTCCAAATGACGATCCGACACGAAACTAAGGAGCTTCCAGTGTATGCGCTGGTGGTGGCGAACCATGGGCCGAAACTGAAAGCGAACACGGATGGCGTCCCGGAGGGTATCGAATTGGACGTTAACTCCAAGGGTTTCAGTCAGTTCATCGGCCAGGATGTGCCTATTTCGAGGATTGTCGAGATCCTGATCGGTCCGACGGGGCGAATGGTGATCGACCGCACGGGGATTGAAGGGAATTTCGATTTCAAGCTGGAATGGATGCCGGACGCGGCGCACATGCCGCTGATTAACGGATCGAGACCACCCGAGGGCAGCGCCGAGGGAGCGTCGATTTTCACCGCGGTGCAGGAACAGCTTGGGCTGAAGCTGGAGTCGACAAAAGGTCCTGTCGAGATCCTGGTGATCGATCGCGCCGAGAAAGCTACGGAGAACTAGTATGCCTGCCTACGCATACTATTTGCAGGCGCAACCACCCGCGTTCGAGGTCGCTACCGTAAAGTCCGGCGGGCCGGTCGAGGGCGATTTAATTTACATCAATACCGGCAAGATCCTCAATGGAGTCGTCACGCTCGCAAATGCGACCTTGAGCGACTGCCTAAAGTTTGCCTATTCACTGACGACGGACGATCAGATTGTCGGTCCGGATTGGATCAAGCAGAAGCAGGTTCGCTTCGAGGTCACTGCGAAGGCTGCGCCGGACACGCCCGACGATCAGCTTCGGCTCATGCTGCAATCGCTGCTCAGGGAGCGGTTCCAGATGACCCTGCACAGCGAAATGAGAGAGATGGCGCACTATGAATTGACGGTCGGGAAGAACGGGCCGAAATTAAAGGAATCGACTGTGGGGCCGGGCGAGGCCACCGGCGCGGCGCGCCTCGACGGAATTCGATCGAACCGGATGCAGATGAATCGGCTGGCCGCGTTGCTTTCGCGCATGACGCGGATGCCGGTGCTGGATAAGACGGGGCTGACGGGGTTTTATCAGTTCGATTTGCGGTATGCAAATGAGGTTTCGCAGACGCCGACGGAGAATCCGGCGGGCCCGTCGGTTTTCACGGCGGTGCAGCAGCAGTTGGGACTCAAATTGGAATCGCGAAAAGGGCCGGTGGAGGTATTGGTCGTGGACCATGCCGAAAAAATTCCGGTGGAGAATTAGGGGACAATGTAATGGTTCGGCCTCGGCGGCGTCCTTTTAGTTTGAACGTTGGCGGCGTTACCGTCGTCTGTCTATACATCGGTCGATCTGACACCGTTCCGATCTTTGCCCAGTCGCAAATGAATCGCAAGGGCAACAGGCGTGAAGATAGGATACAAGTCCAGGTAGCTTTACGATGCGAGACATGTGCCTAAGTTCTTATGTTCGATGGGCCTATAGCGTGCAGGGGCACGCGCTGAACCGTGCGGAAAGGGTATCGTCTGAAAACTGAGAAATACCTCCTGTGTGGTTTGATGCTTTGGCTTGCGGCCTTCGCGGGAGCCGCGTCGTGGGAGAGCCCGGCAACTTCCGAGCGTCATGGGATCGTCAAATTTGGCGGCCTGCCGCTTCCCGGCGCCACGGTCACAGCGTCTCAAGGCGACAAGAAAATCGTCACCATTACCGATCCGCAAGGCACGTACTTCTTCCCCGATCTGCCCGATGGAGCCTGGACCATCGAGGTCGACATGTTGTGCTTCGTTCCGGTCAAGCAGGAACTGACCCTCGCTGCGGATGCGGTAATTCCGGACTGGGATTTGAAGCTGCTTCCTCTCGATGAGATTAAAGCAGCGGCCGGGCCTCAGCAGGAATCACCGGTTTCAGTGGCGATCAACACTCCCGTCGCGAAGCCTACCGTCAGTGAAGCGCCGCCGGCCAAGAAGTCAAAGAACGCGCTGCCCCCAGCCGCGAATACGCCGGGAGGCTTTCAGCGGACCGATGTGAACGCATCCCAATCCGATGCGGCGAAACAATCGAACGCCGCCGCCACCGCGGCCGCGAACGGAAACACCAGCGCGAATGAAGATCTGAGCAAGAGCGCTTCGGACGGCTTCCTGGTCAACGGCACGTCGAACAACGGCGCCAGCTCGCCGTTTGCCACGAACCCCGCCTTCGGAAATAATCGCATGGGAATGAAAGGTCTGTATAACGGAGGCATCGGCATCATTCTCGACAATTCCACGCTCGATGCCCGGCCATACTCCATCACCGGTCAGGACACGCCGAGGCCCGTGTATAGCAAATTCACCGGCACCGCGTCGCTGCAGGGTCCACTGAAAATCAAGCATTGGTTTGTGACCCCTCCGAATTTTTTCATTAGCTACCAGTGGCTGCGGAATAAGATTGCCAATACCACCCCGGGCCTGATGCCCACGCCGGCCGAGCGCATGGGAAATTTCTCCGCCCTCAGCACACCGATTATCGACCCTTTAACGATGATGCCGTTTCAGGGCAACGTAATCCCGCTAGGCCGCCTGGTTTATCAAGCCAGCAAATTGGTGAGTCTCTTTCCGGTGCCCAATTCTTCCGGAACGCAATACAACTATCAACTCCCCCTGGTAAATCCGACGCACCAGGACGGCCTGAATTCGCGCTTAGCCAAGAATATCAATCGGAAGAATTCGATTTATGGGATATTCGCATTTCAGAGTACGCGTTCCGACAATACGAGTTTGCTCGACTTCATCGACAAGACCAATTCGCTAGGGCTGGTCGCGAACGTCAACTGGCGTCACTCTTTCACCAACCGGCTCTTCTCAACGTTCGGGTTTCAGTACAACCGCTTCGGGACCACCCTGACTCCCAACTTTGCGAATAAAGAGAATGTTTCGGGCGAAGCGGAGATCACCGGGAATAACCAGCAGCCGCAGAACTGGGGTCCGCCCAATCTGAGCTTCTCAAACGGGCTCAACTCGCTCAGCGATGCGAATCAGTCCGTGACCAAGAGCCAGACCGCCGGCATCAGCGCCAACAACTTTTGGATTCACGGCCGTCACAATTTCCAATTCGGCGGCGATTTCAAAAAGCAGCAGGTCAACATCATCGGGCAAACCAACCCGCGCGGCTCATTCTACTTCGATGGCGCGGCGACCGGCAATGCCTTGGCCGATTTTCTGCTGGGAATTCCCGCTACCACCAACCTCGCCTTTGGGAACGCCGACAAATATCTGCGTTCGTCGATTTACGACGGCTACATCACGGATGACATGAGGCTCAGCCCGAGCCTCACAATGAACCTGGGTGTTCGTTGGGAGTATTGGTCCCCTGAGACGGAACTCCGCGGCCGTCTGGTGAACCTGGACGTGGCTCCAGGTTTCTCCAATGCAGCCGCGGTGACGGCGAACAATCCGATGGGTCCGTTGACGGGCATGAACTATCCCGATTCGCTGGTGCGGCCCGATAAGCATGCGTTCCAACCGCGCCTGGGGCTTTCCTGGCGTCCTTTTCCTGCGTCGTCGATGGTGGTCCGGTTGGGCTACGGCGTCACTTATAACACGTCCGTTTATCAGCCCATCGCTACGCAAATGGACCAGCAGGAGCCATTTTCGACCAGTGTAAGCGTGCCCAACCCCAGCAACATTCCCACTCTTGCGGATGGATTCCCGACGTCCACCAGCGTCTCCAAACCCACCTTCGGGATCGATCCCAACTTCCGTGTCGGCTACGTGCAAACGTGGAAGGCCGAGGTCCAGAGAGATCTGCCAGGCGCCCTGATCATGACGGCAACATATCTCGGTATCAAAGGAACGCGCGCCGTGCAGGATTTCTATCCGAACACGTATCCGGTCGGGGCGGTGAATCCGTGTCCCGTTTGCCTTTCGGGATACTCGTACATGACCTCGAATGGGAATTCAACGCGCGAGGCGGGACAAATCCAGTTGCGGCGCAGGCTCCATAACGGAATCACTGCGAGCGTGCTCTACGTTTATTCGAAATCGATCGACGATGCGGCGCTCGGCGGCCAAGGGCAGGGAGGTCTAGTGGTCGCCCAAAACTGGCTCGACCTGAAGGCGGAGCGTGGACTTTCGCCTTTCGATCAGCGTCATCAGGTGACCTTCACCGGACAATATACGTCGGGAATGGGAATGCATGGCGGATCGCTGCTCAGCGGCTGGAGGGGAGCATTGTTGAAAGAGTGGACGTTCACTACTTCTATTACGGCTGGTACCGGATTGCCTTTGACGCCGACCTACTTTGCCCCGACCCAGGGCACGGGATTCGTCGGATCCAACCGGCCCGACTATACGGGTGCGCCGGTATACGCGGCTCCGCCTGGACTGTTCCTGAATCCGGCGGCATACGCAGCGCCCATTTCGGGTCAATATGGGAATGCCGGGCGCGATTCGATCACCGGTCCTTCGCAGTTTTCCTTGAACGCTTCCATGGCGCGGGTATTTCGGCTAACCGACCGGCTCAATCTCGACCTGAGAGTGGATTCGACGAATACGCTCAACCACGTCACGTATTCCAGCTGGGTGACGCAGTTCGGCAATCCGCAGTTCGGCCTTCCCGGGGCCAACTCAGCCAATGCGATGCGCAACCTGGTGACGACAATCCGGGTGAGGTTCTAATGATGACGCGATATTACATATGGACGGCTCTCTTCGCACTCGCGCTGGTCTCTTTCAGGATGCCGGCCCAGCAGGTCGGGCAAAATAAGACGAGCACGAGCGACACCCCCACGTTCACCGTCAGCCGGTCCTTGGTGATCGAGACGGTGCTGGTGAAGGACAAGAGCGGCAACCCGGTGGAGGGCCTCACCGCGAAGGATTTCACCGTGACCGAAGACGGCACGGCGCAGGAGATCAAGTTTTTCGAATATCAGAAGCTGGAAGAAATCATCAAGAATTCCGAGCCGTTGCCGCCCATCGGCGCGCCCATGTATTTCCAAAAACTTCCCAGTACGCAGATCGCGGGCGAAGTGCCGGGGAAGACGCAATACAAGGATAAACGGCTCCTGGCGATGTACTTCGATATGACGGCGATGCCCATTCCGGATCAGATAAGGGCGCTCGGCGCGGCGCAAAAGTTCATCAAGACGCAGATGACCACCGCCGATCTCGTCTGCATCATGCAGTATGCTGGCGGCGCCGTTCAAGTGGCGCAGGATTTCACCGCCGATCGCGAACGTCTGCTGGGCATCATTCAAACGATGATCGTGGGCGACGGCGAGGGTTTCGATGCGACCACCAGCGACTCGAGCAGCGCAGACACCGGGGCCGCCTTCGGCCAGGACGACAGCGAGTTCAACATCTTTAATACCGATCGTCAGTTGTCCGCGCTCCAGACTGCCGCGAAAATGCTGGGACATCTTAACGAGAAAAAAGCGCTGGTCTACTTCGCGAGCGGCCTGACTTTAAGCGGACTCGACAATCAGGCCCAGTTGCACGCCACGATTAACGCCGCCATTCGCGCCGGCGTGGCTTTCTGGCCGATCGATGCCCGGGGATTGGTCGCGTCGGCTCCGCTGGGCGACGCGACTCGAGGATCGCCTGGCGGTAACGCCATGTACACCGGCGCGTCCGCGCTTGCCGCGTCGTCGAATTTCTCGAAGTCGCAGGATACGTTATGGACCATGGCCTCGGACACCGGCGGCAAGGCCCTGCTCGACAACAACGATCTCGCGGCCGGCGTCGTGAAAGCGCAGAAATCTGTCTCGAGCTATTACATCATCGGGTATTACACGTCGAACGAAGCATTGAACGGTAAGTTCCGCCGGGTCAAGATCGCTCTCAACAACGGAATGTCCGCGAGCCTGGATTATAACCAGGGCTATTACGCCGGCAAGGTCTTCGCGAAGTTCACGGCGGCCGACAAGGAACGGCAGCTCGAAGATGCGCTGATGCTGGGCGATCCCATCACCGAACTCACGATCGCCATGGAGGTCGACTACTTCCAGCTAAATCGCGCCGAGTATTTCATCCCGATCATCGTCAAGATTCCCGGCAGTGAACTTGCGCTCGCACGGAAAGGCGGAGCCGAGCGCACACTCATCGATTTCATCACCGAGGTGAAAGACGACTTCGGCACCACCATCACCAACGTGCGCGACAAAGCCGACATCAAGCTTAGCGACTCGACCGCCGCTGAGTTGGCGAAGCGCCGCATCCAGTACGATACCGGCGTTACGCTGCTGCCCGGAAAGTACGTGATCAAGTTTCTCGCACGCGACGCGGAAACAGGCCGCATCGGCACCTTTCAAACCAAGTTCATCGTCCCCAACCTGAACAAGGAAGAGAAGCGAATTCCCATCAGCTCCGTGGTCCTAAGCAGCCAGCGCGTCGACCGCAAGGATGCCATTTACAATGCCGCTAAGGATAGGGACAAGGACAAGAGCGACATCGCAGATCCGCTGGTCATCGACGGACAGAGGTTGATTCCCAGTGTCACGCGGGTGTTTAGCAAGAGCAAGGACATGTACGTGTACCTGCAGGCCTATGAGCCGGCCGCAACCAACGTTCAACCTCTAGTGGCGTTTGTCACTTTCTATCGGGGCCACACGAAGACATTCGAAACACCGCCGCTTCCAGTGTCTGCGGGACTGAACAACAAGATAAGAACCATGCCGCTGAAGTTCAGCCTCTCTCTCAACAAGCTTCCACCGGGCGAATACAATTGCCAGGTCACCGTCCTCGATCCGACGAGCCAAAAGGCGGCGTTCTGGCAAGCGCCGGTTATGCTAATACCCTAGGCAAAAGATTCACGCGCCCGCAAATTCTGCAGGTGTGACGGATCCGCAACCGTTCGATTTCGTCTACCGCCGATTCCGAGCCGCGACTACAGGGAGCGATCTCGTCCTATGCCGTACGCGAACCCCTAAACAAATGCATCACGAGAGAAATCACCGCTACGATCAGCAACAAGTGGATAAACCCGCCAGCGACATGGAACGCAAACCATGAGACGCCCCAGATCGCAAGAAAAATGAAAAACAAGACTAGAAAAATAAAATCTCGGATCACGCTGCACGCTCCTTTGGTCGCTTTGCGACTAAAAATCACGCTGCATTCTGATTGCCATAGTGTTATGACGGAACTCCCGTTGCGGTTCACCCGTAATCTAAACTGCTCCTAATGGAACTCCGGATCGAAAACCTCTCGAAAGTTTATCCCAACGGCGTGCGTGCGCTCGATGGCGTGTCTCTCAGCATCCCACGCGGTCTGTTCGGACTCCTCGGACCGAACGGCGCGGGCAAGTCGACGCTCATGCGTATTCTCGCTACGCTTCAGGAAGCCGATTCGGGGTCCGTCACCTTCAACGGTCTGGACGTTCTTACACAAAAAGAAGAAGTGCGCAAGATTCTCGGCTATCTGCCGCAGGACTTCGGTGTCTATCCGAAGATCTCCGCGCTCGATATGCTCGATCATCTCGCCCTGCTCAAGGGTTTCGTGAGTACGGGAGACCGACGCGAGCTGGTCGACGCCCTGCTTCAACGCGTGAATCTCTGGGATGTCCGCAAGAAAGCTCTTTCCGGATTCTCCGGAGGCATGCGCCAGCGTTTCGGTATCGCGCAGGCTCTGATCGGCGATCCCACTCTGCTGATCGTCGACGAACCCACCGCCGGTCTCGATCCCAGTGAGCGCAACCGTTTCTACAACCTGCTCTCTGAGGTCGGCGAGAACGTCGTCGTGATTCTGTCGACGCACATTGTGCAGGATGTGATGGAGCTTTGTACCAATACCGCGATTATCGACCTCGGCCGGGTCATGTTCGCGGGCGCTCCCGAGGAAGCCATTCGCGAACTGGATGGCAAAATCTGGCGGCGCAACATCGCCAAGTCGGAGTTGCCGGATTACGTGAAGCGCTTCAAGGTCATCTCCAACAAGCTGGTTGCCGGCCGCCCGCAGATCCATATTTACAGCGATGTCGCGCCGGACGACGGTTTCTTGCCCGCGGCGCCCGATCTTGAGGATGTCTTCTTTTCCAGAATTTCATCCGCGCCCGCACAAGAGGGACAAGCATAAATGTTGCTTCAGATTTTGCGATTCGAAACCCGCTACTGGATTCGCGGCTTCATGGTGTGGGTCTTTTTCATTATCATCGCGAGCATGTTTCTGGCCGCCACCAGTTCCGACAAGGTCATCGTCGGCGGGGCTCTCGAAAACACCAATCGCAATGCGCCGTTCGTCATTCAGAATTACTATGCCATCGCCGGTATCTTCGGGCTGCTGATGACCACCGCGTTCGTCAACGCCGCGGCGGCCCGCGATTTCGCGTACAACACCTGGCAGATGGTGTTTTCCACGCCGTTAAAGCGGTCGGATTTTCTATTGGGCCGATTTTTCGGCGCGACCATCGTTTCGGTGATCCCCATTCTTGGCGTCTCCGCGGGAATCCTTCTCGCTCGCTATATGCCGTGGGCCGACGCGGACCGCTTTGGACCCGTCTTCTGGAGCGCCCATCTCAAATCGATTCTAGTGTTCGCCGTTCCGAATACCGTCTTCGTCGCCGCGGTCATCTTCGCCGTCGCCGCTCTGACCCGCAGCACCATCACTTCTTTTATCGCGGCACTCGTTCTTCTGGTCGGATACGCGGTCTCCGATGCGTTCCTCAGCGACATCCGTAATGAGACGATCGCCGCCGTCACCGATCCGTTCGGCTCCCGCGCATTCGATCTCATGACGAAATACTGGACCGTCTCCGATCGCAACAAGCTCTCGCTCGGATGGCAAGGACTGTTGCTATGGAATCGTCTGCTGTGGATGACGGTCTCCGGCTTGATCTTCGCTTTCGCTTACTACCGGTTCAGTTTCACGGAGCGTAATAAGAAAGCCAAAAAGCTCGATCCGGCGGACTTTCTATCCCTTCCCGCCGTCGCCTTGCCCTCGCTCCGTCCAACCCGCGGAGCCTCCGCCGCGATCCGTCAATTCACCGGATCGGTGGCCACCGAATTCTTCGGCGTCGTCAAATCGACCTCCTTCATCGTCATTCTGATCGCGTCTCTTCTGAATCTGATTCCGTCGCTCATCTTTGCCGCGAATGAAGGATACGGCAATCAATCGTTTCCTGTCACGTACTGGGTGTGTAATATCATCGCCAGCACCCTATATTCGTTTCTCGTCGGCATGGTGACCTACTACGCGGGCGTGCTGGTCTGGAAAGAACGCGATGCGCGCATGGACGAGATTTGCGACGCCACGCCGCACCCCGGCTGGATCGCGTTCGCCGCGAAGTTTTCCGCTCTGCTGGGAATCGTATTAATCATCCTTTGCGTAGCCATCGCGTCCGGAGTCATAACCCAGGCCGTCGAAGGCTACACCCGATTTCAGCTTGGGCTCTACGCCAAATCGATTCTCGCCGTCGATTTCTCGATCTTCTTTTTCCTGTCGATGCTCGCGTTTTTCATCCACGTATTGGCGCCGAACAAATATGTCGGATATTTCGCATACGTCGCGTTCTTGATCGTAAACGCCTTCATCTGGATCCCCCTCGACGTAAGCTCTCTGTTGATGCGCTACGGCTCGCGTCCCACCATGACGTACTCCGACTTTTTCCATTTCACGCCATTTATCGCGGCCTGGACTTGGTTCACGGTCTATTGGATCGCCTTCAGCGTTCTGATCGCTATCGCCACCGCGCTATTCTGGCCCCGCGGCAAGGAAACGTCAATCGCCGCCCGATGGAGCGTGTCCCGCCAACAATTCAACGGCTCCTGGCGAATGGTCACGCTGCTCGTACTCTCCGTTTTTGTCGCGAGCGGCGGCTGGCTCTTCTACAACACGAAAATTCTAAATCAGCTCATCACTCCCAAGGTAGCCGAACGACGCCAGGCCGATTATGAGAAGACCTATAAGAAGTACGAAGGCATCGCGCAGCCGCGTATTCAGGACGTCCGCTATACCATCGACATCTTTCCTGAGACGCGCAATATGCTTCTCCACGGCGATCAGGTAATTCAGAACAAATCCTCCCAACCGATCGCCGAGATCCACCTCGTCGTGAATCCGGACTTCGACACCGATGTCCAGCTCGCCGGCGCAACGCTTGCGAGCGACGACAAAACACTCTATTATCGGATTTATAAACTGGCGCAGCCAATGGCTCCCGGCGAATCGCGTTTCATGAAATTTACCGTGCGCAGCCACGTGCATGGGATCGAAAATGAAGTCTCCCATCTCGACCTGGTGCAGAACGGCACCTTCTTCAACAATTTCATCGCTCCGCAAATCGGCTATCAACCGGCCGGCGAGCTTTCGGACAAGAACGATCGCAAGAAGTACGGCTTGAAGGAAAAAGACCTCATGCCCGCGCTCGAACGCAATTGTGACGAGCATTGCCGCAACACTTATTTATCGAATAACTCCGATTGGGTCAACGTCGACACCGTAATCAGCACCACGCCGGACCAGATCGCCGTCGCTCCCGGCTCGCTCGAAAAAGAGTGGACCGAAAATGGTCGCCGCTACTTCCATTACAAGCTCGATCACTTCTCCCTGAACTTCTATTCCTTCATTTCAGCCCGCTATGAGGTCGCGCGCGAGGAATGGAACGGCATCAAAATCGAGGTCTATTACGATAAGGAACACCCGTGGAATGTTCCCAAGATGCTCAAGTCCATCCAAAAGTCGCTCGAATATTACATCGCTAATTTCGGACCTTACGGCCACAAGGAAGCCCGCATCATCGAGTTTCCGCGAGTAGCCCGATTCGCGCAGGCCTTCCCGGGAACGATGCCGTATTCCGAAGGGATCGGATTCATCGCCAATCTATCCAAACCCGACGACATCGACATGGTGTATTACGTCGTGGCCCACGAAATGGGTCACCAATGGTGGGCCCATCAGGTCATCGGCGCGAACATGCAGGGCGCGACGCTACTGTCGGAAACCATGGCGCAGTACTCCGCGTTAATGGTCATGGAGCACGAGTACGGCCGCGACACCATGCGCAAATTCCTCGAATACGAAATGGATAATTATCTGAAGAACCGTGGCCGCGAGGCCCTCAAGGAGCGTCCTCTGCTCACCGTCGAGGCGAACCAGGGCTACGCGCACTATCGTAAAGGCAGCGTCGTGATGTACTACCTCAAGGAACGCATCGGAGAAGACGCAGTCAACCGCGCGCTTCGAAAAATGATCGCCCGGTTCGCCTATGCGCAGCCGCCCTATCCGACCTCCCACAATCTGGTCGACGCATTTCGCGACGAAACGCCGGAGCGATATCGCTACCTCATTAAGGATTTATTCGACGACATCACTCTTTTCTCCAACCGCACGCTTTCCGCGAAATCGGCCAAACTACCCAACGGCAAGTACCAGGTCACAATCGATGTCGAGTCGAAAAAGTTCAAGGCCGACGAGCAGGGGAACGAAACCGAAGTTCCCGTCAACGATTGGATCGAGATCGGCGCCCTTGCCAAGGCTGAGAAAAATCACCGCTACGGTAACGTTCTCTACCGCCAGGTGGAGAAGATGACGGGGGGCAAACAAACCTTTCAGTTTGAGCTCGCCGAGAAACCTTACGAAGCCGGCATCGATCCCATGCACATGCTGATCGATCGCATTCCCAGCGACAATCTCAAAAAAGTCGACTGAACATCGTCCGAATCAATTACACTGAAACTCATATGGCGAAGAAACCAGCAGCACCGCAGGAGAGTTCCAAGACCACTAAGCCCAAGAAATCCGAGGCGAAGACGACTGAGCCCAAGACGCCTGAGTCCGCCTCGCCCGCGCCGAAAGTGCTCACCAAGTCTAAGAAGATCCCCAAGCTGGCTAAGAAGGACAAACACCGCCTGCCCCGCAAAGAGAAAAAGGCCAAGAAAAAGGCAGAACAAATGGCCGCCCTCAAGGCGTAATCCTCATGGCGATCCCCGCGGGCGCTCAAAGATCGCCCGGCCTGCGAGAGAAGTCGGTCACCCTTCTATTGATCGCCTTATTCAAACTGACGAAAGGGATTCTGCTCCTCATCGTAGGTGTCGGTGCGCTAAAACTCCTTCATCGCGACATCCCCGAAACCATAACCCACTGGGTCGACCTCTTCCGTGTCGACCCGGAAAACCGTCATATTCATCGTCTGCTGGAGCACGCCCTATCTGTCACGCCCGCTCAACTCAAAGCCGCCAGCGTTGGAACCTTTATTTATTCCGGCCTTCTACTTACGGAGGGCGTCGGACTCCTGCTTCGCAAACGATGGGCCGAATACTTCACCGTCATCACCACTGCCGGCCTGATCCCTCTCGAGATTTATGAACTCATCCACCGTCTGACGACCGCGAAGATCGTGATTCTCGCGATCAACGCCGCCATCGTCGTCTATCTGATCGTCCATGTCAATGGATCCCGCCGAGCAGATAGACCACCAGCACGATAAGCAGAATCGTCCCTAGTCCGATCCCCGCGCCGCCCCCCGCTCCCCAACGTCCGTATCCGTAATACCCGCCGCCGCCCGCGAAAAGGATCAGCAAAATGATCAGTAGAATAAGCATATTCAGCCTCTACCGCCTCATCCCAGCATGCCAAGGTCCAAAACAGGAATTTCAAATTTTATTCGGGTTTCTCGCGGAAACGCTTTAAGATCACGCTCGATTCGACGGGAATGCTATGCAAAATCTGCCCTCACTCTTCCCTTAATGCGACCACAGGGTCCACCCTCATCGCCCTCCTCGCGGGAATCCACGCCCCCAGCAGCGCGACCGCCAGCAACGTCGCCGCTGCCCCCGCGAACGATTCCGGATCGCTCGACCGTACGCCATATAACTCGCTCGCAAGCGCCCTCCCCGCGAACCCCGCCGCCACCGCGCCCACCACCGCTCCCGCGACCGTCAGCTTCATCGCCTCGCCAATCACCATCCGCATCACCTGCCCCTGCTGGGCCCCCAGCGCCATCCGCAACCCCATTTCCCGATTCCTCTGCGTCACGGAATAGGACACCACGCCGTACAGCCCCACCGCCGCCAGCACCAGCGCCAGCGCCCCGAACATGGAAATCAGCAGCACCGAAAATTTCCGCCCCGCCAGCGACTTGTCGACGATCTCCTCCATCGTCCGCACCTCGCCCACCGGCGCTTGCGGGTCGAGCGCCGCCACTTCGTGTCGCAATATTCCAGCCAACGCCATCGGATCGCCCGCCGCATGAATCACAACCACCGTCGCGTTTCCATAATCCGTATAGCCCGCAAAATACATCGTCGGCTCAACGGGACTATTCAATCCCTGTTCCAGCGTATCCGCCACCACGCCGACAATCGGATAGCGTCCCGGCTTCGGGTCCAACACCCCGAGCAGCAGATTCCGTCCCATCGCATGACTGTGAAAAAACCGCCGGGCCATCGTCTCATTTACAATTACCGGCGCGCCCTCTTCGCTTCGCACATCGTGGTCCGTGAAATCGCGGCCCTCGACGATCGGAATCCGCATCAGCGCGAAATAATTCGGCGAGCCGCGGCGAATATAAGCCGCCGGATATCGCCCCGGTTCCGGCGTGGGATCGCCGTCAACGGCGAAACGACTATAGTTGTAGGCGCCCGTCAGTGGCGCTCCACCCGTGGTCGCCACCCCCTTCACCCCCGGCTCCGCCGCTGTCCGCGACATCAACTGTTGAAAGAACCCAATAATCTGCGCGTCCGTCTTGTAACTCCCCGGCAACGCCACCCGCGCAGTCAGTAAGTGATCCACTCGAAACCCCGGGTCGACCCCCGTCAGCCGCATCAGGCTCCGCGTCAGCAGCGCCGCGCCCACCAGCACCAGCATTGCCAGGGCCACCTGCCCGGCCACCAGTGCCGCTCGCAGACTCTTATGCAAGTTCCCCGCGGACCCTCTTCCTCCGGATCGCAGCGCCGCATTCTGATCCGCACGCGTAGCCGCCAGCGCCGGCGCCAGTCCAAATAAAATTCCCGCCACCAACGCGACCCCGAGCGCGAACAGCAACACCCTCCCATCCACCGCGATCTCCGATGCCCGGGCGATTCTTCCTTCCGCCAGGTTCCGCAGCCAAGGTGTCGCGACCATTGCCAGCAAAACCCCCAAGATCCCTCCCGCCCCAGCCAGCACCAGGCTCTCCGTCAATAATTGACGCACCAACTGCCCCCGCCCCGCGCCCAGTGCGATCCGAATCGCGATCTCTTTCCTCCGCCCCGCCGCCCGCGCCAACAGCAGGTTCGCGACATTCGCCGTAGCGATCAGCAGCACCAATCCCACCACCGCCAGCAATACCAGTAGCGGAGTCCGCGTGTCACCCTCCACCTCCCGCGCCATGGGCACCAGCGCCGCGCCGATCGTCTTGTTTGTCGCCGGATAATCGTGCTCCAGCCGCGTGGAGATCCCCCGAATCTCCGCCGACGCCTGTTCGAGCGAAACTCCCGGCTTCAATTTCCCCACTACCCGGACCACGTGATGCAACCGGTGCGTACGATCGAAATCCGCAATCATCGTTCCAAACGGCGTCAGCAGGTCCACGTCTTTCGGAAGAATCTGTGGACCCGGCAAAATTCCCACCACCAGAAAACTCGCGCCATTCATCCGGATATTGCGCCCGACAATCGCCGTATTGCCGCTGAACTTCCGCCGCCAGAAAGCGTCGCCCAGCAGCACCGCTTGTATTTCTCCATTCACAAAACCCCGTCCGATCCGAGGCTTCAACCCGACGGTCGACAGAAAATTGTCGGAGACAATGCTTCCATTCACCTGCTCCGGCTCGCCCTCTCCCGTAAGCAGGAAACTGTTGTAGCCCCAAGCCGCCACTTGCTCGAAGCAGGCCGACTGCTCGCGCCAGTCCAGATAATCCTCAAACGCCACCGCCAGGTGCGGAATGATCGGATGTGTCTCCCAGATCTGCACCAGCTTTTCGGCATGACCAAACGGCAGCGGCCGCAGCAGCGCCGCATCCACCGCGCTAAAAATCGCAGTATTAGCCCCGATCCCCAGCCCCAGCGTCACCACCGCCGCCGCCGCAAATCCCGGACTCCTCAGCAACGTTCTAATTGCATATCGCATATGTGTTTTCCGAATCGGCGTTCATCGGCGTTCATCGGCGGCCATAATAAAGAAACAATGACACAATTCTCACCCGAGGAAAAGCGTGGGATCTATCGAGCCATCTATGAGCGCCGCGACGTGCGATCGCACTTCCTTCCCACCCCCGTGCCCGATGACGTTTTGGAGCGCATTCTCGACGCCGCACACCACGCTCCTTCGGTAGGTTTCATGCAGCCCTGGGATTTCATCGTCATCCGCGACCACGCCATCCGCAATGAAGTCTGCGAAAATTTTGAACGTGCCAATCAGCAAGCCGCCGAGATCTACGAAGGTGAAAAACGAAATCTCTACGACAATCTCAAGCTGGCCGCAATCATAGAAGCGCCGTTAAACCTCTGCGTCACCTGCGATCATCGCCGGACCCGGGGCGCAGGCTTGGGCCGTCAATCGAACCCTTCCACCGACCTCTACTCCACGGTCTGCGCCGTACAAAATCTCTGGCTCGCCGCGCGCGCTGAATCGCTAGGCGTCGGCTGGGTCAGCATCCTCGATACCGAAGCCCTCAAGGCGACCCTTCAAATCCCCCCGGACGTAACCCCCGTCGCCTACCTGTGCATCGGCTACGTTTCCGAATTCGGATCCCAACCCGACCTGGAAAAAAGAGGTTGGGAGCACCGCGAATCGCTCGCCAACCTCATCCACTACGATCGCTGGAAATAACCGGGCGTTAAGCAGCCTTCATCTTCCACAACCCCAGAACCGCTCCCGTCGGATCCATAATGATGCTCAACCACCCCATCTCCGCCACCGGCGTCACGCCCCGAATAATGGTCGCGCCCAGCGATTTCGCCTTCGCGGTCGAGGCCTCAATATCGTCCACCGCCACATAAGAAAGCCAAAACGACGGCTGCCCCGGCATCGGATGCTTCATCATCCCTCCGCCCGTTCCTCCATCCACTCCGATGGTCGTATAAGTGCCCATCGCTCCCATATCGGTATCTTGCAGCTTCCAGTTGAATAACGAGCCATAAAAGCTTTTCGCTTTGGCTAAATCCGTAGTGTTGAGTTCCACGTGTACGAATGGGTTTGGCATAGTGTTTCCTTTCAAGTCTTCGACTACTCCCCTAGGACGTTCGATAGCATCAAAAATCGACAACATTCGTCAAAATTGCTATCTTAAACCCGTGTCCGAATCCATTCTCCAAGAGTTCCGCAACACCGGCGCTTATTTAAAAGGTCACTTCCGCCTAACCAGCGGTCTTCATTCCAACGAATACATGCAATGCGCGCTCGTCCTCCAGCATCCTGCCATCGCCGAGAAATTCGGCCGCGAGCTGGCCTCGCACTTCGCAAAGGTTGACATCGTGGTCTCTCCCGCTGTTGGCGGCCTGATTATCGGCCACGAAGTCGCCCGCGCTCTCGGAGCCCGTTTTCTCTTCACCGAACGCGACCCCGCCACCGCCAAAATGATACTGCGCCGAGGCTTCACAGTCCATCCCGGTGAAACCGCCATAGTAATAGAAGACGTCATCACCACCGGAGGCAGCACGAGAGACGTAATTGAAACCCTGCAGGCCGCCGGCGTCCAAGTGTTGGGAGCCGGTTCCATCATCGACCGCAGCGGCGGCCGCGCCGACCTCGGCCTCCCAAGCCTCGCCCTGGCCACTTTGGAAGTAACCGCGTGGCCCGCCGATTTCTGTCCCCTATGTCAGGACGGCATACCAGTAGAAAAACCAGGCTCCCGCCCAACGTGAGAAGAATCCGCATCACCCTCAGCTACGACGGCGCCGACTACCACGGCTGGCAAATCCAACCCGGCCTGCCCACGATTCAAGGCGTAATCGAATCCGTCTTAGCCGAAATTGAAAGCGCCGAAGTAAAGGTAGAAGGCTCCGGCCGCACTGACGCTGGCGTTCACGCATTAGCTCAAGTCGCCGCGTTTTCGCTGGAAAATCCCATTCCAACAGCGAATCTCGAAAAAGCGATGAACCGCCTCCTGCCGCGTGATATCCGGGTTCTCTCCGCCGCGGAAACACACGAAAATTTTCATCCCCGTTTCGACGCAATCGCTAAGACATACGAATATCGGATCTTACGCGCCGCGATCTGCTCTCCATTTGAGCGCCGCTACGTGCATCATCACCCCTACCCTTTGGATGAAGCCCGCATCTTCGAACTGGCCAGAACGCTCGAAGGCGAGCATGATTTCTCCAACTTCGCGGCGGCCGACGACCGCGACGCCTTGGGCCACTCCAAAGTCCGCAACATCTTTTCTTCTCATGCGTTTCGCGAATCCGACCACCTGATTTATCGAGTGCGCGGCAGCGGTTTTTTAAAGCACATGGTTCGCAACATAGTAGGCTATTTGCTGGAAGCCGGGAAGGGAAATATCGTATCCCAGGGGCCGACGGCGCCGGCTCGCGGACTATTTCTGGTCAACGTCGAATACGACCCACACACGCCACCGGCTGCCCCTCAGTAATCGGCGGCGTTGCAACGACATAGAGTATTAACCCGGCGAACGGAGCCTTCACTTCTGCAATCTTCTTCCCAAAAAAATCCGTGATGTGCGCCAGCACCGCTCCCTTCTTCACCATTGCATTAGGTTCGACATGGGGATAGAGAATTCCAGTGGCGGGACTGTTCAGCACTGCCGCGGGATCGAGATAAACAGGCTTCTTTTTGTTGGGCTTGCCGTCGATCATCTTCAAATAGCGCATTACGCTTTCGACGCCGGCGATAATTGCCCGCGTTGATTTCTCGTCGGTAGCGCCCAAGAATCCAGCCTCCACCGTCATCGCCGGCTTCCCGCGCGTAATCGCGGTATTCGAACAATACATGGAAGCCGTTGGATCTTTTGGTCTTGCGCGGTCGATCACGATATGGTCGAAGCCAAAATTAGCCACCAGTTCCTCAATCCGCTTATCAAACACAGGATCGCCAGTCACGGTCTGATATACATAAGGCCGCAACGATTCGTTGCCATCGCCGCAATGCAAGTCGAGCAAATAGTCGCACTTATCGATTACTTGGGTGGTAATCGCATGGGCAATTTGCTCCGACGCCGTTCCGTCTTTCCTACCGGGAAAGACCCGGTTGAGATTCTTACCATCGAGAGGACTGAAATACACAGTCCGTCCCAGGAACGACGGCATGTTGGCCACGTGAACAACGATCAAGGTGCCAGCTAACTTCTTTACTTGCAATCGTTGCAGTGCCAGGATGGGAGGATATTCGTACCCGTGAATCCCCGCCGTCAGCGCCAGCACCGGCCCCGGCTTTGCGCCCTTATAAACCGTAATCGGAATCTTGGTAAACCCTAAATCAATGGTTTGATCGCTTCGCATAGTTGTTCCAAGTCATTGTTATCATTATAGAAATGCGGAGAAATGCGTAGAAAACCGTGTCTCGCGGCGACATTGACGTTGCTTTTCTTCAATTCCCGCGCCAAGTGCGACGGATCTCGTCCTGGGAACCTCGCCGCGACGATCTGGGAGCCGTTTTCGGCTATGTCCGCGCCCAATTTCCGGAGGCGATCTCTTGCAGAACCAGCGAGTTGCATGACTCGCTGCTCGATCAAATCCGGCCCAATCTCCAACATCATCTCCACCGACTGCTCCAAGGCATACAGCAGCGCAAACGGCAGTCCGCCGCCTTCGTATTTCTCGGCCGAACTCGAAAACTCGGGTGCGCCGTGATGCAGGTTATCGACGTTTCGCCAGGTCTTATGGCTCCGCCAACCGACCATAATCGACCTTAAAGTGCTCCGTAACGGCTCTAAAACGACCATAAAAGCGCTCCCAGGAGGGCTTATCAGCCACTTATACCCGTGCACGGCGTAGACGTCGACGTTCAATTTTTCGAGGTCGATGGTCAGCGCCCCGAGGCTTTGGGTGCCGTCGACAAACAGGATGATATTACGCTCGTGGGTGAACTCCGAAATTTCGGCAAGCGGCGGCCGAAATCCGGTGGAGTAGTTTACTTCACTGATCGCAACCATGCGCGTGTTGCGGTCGATGGAGTCGTAGAAACGCTCCCAAGCGACTTCACGCATTTGCGGCATGTAGAGATAGTTCGGGAACTCATCTTCGAGAGTGACGATGTTGTCGTCCGGCTTCAGTTCGAGAGCCGCCAGCACCATGCCGAGCGCGGCGGCGGCGTTGCCTACGAACGCGATATCGTTCGCGGTTGCGCCGACCAATTTTGCGATTGAAGCGCGCAGTCGATCGGCGTCGTCATACCAGCTCAGAAAATCGGTGCAAGCGAGGTCATCGCGATGCTGCCAATGTTTCGCGACCGCTTCGGTTGCGCGGCGCGGCAGTTGGCCGAAGGTCGCGGTATTCAGGTACGCGCGGTTTTCGAGAGCGGGAAATTCACTTCGTATTTTATGCCAATCAGTTTTCTGCCAGTCGGGATTTGACAAAGGACGCCGCCTCCGCCACGGCGACATCGGTCATCGTCTTGGTGCGGCGATCGACCACTTCCACGAAACCTTGTGCGACTTTCTTGCCGACGGTGATGCGATAGGGAATGCCGATCAGGTCGGCATCCTTAAATTTCACGCCGGGACGCTCGTCGCGATCGTCGAGCAGGGCATCGAGGCCTAATGATTTCGCGGCCATATAAATATCGACGGCGGCTTTGTTCAACGCGGCGTCGCTGAAATTGATCGGCGTTACAACCAAAGTGAATGGAGCGATGGACGGGGGCATCACGATGCCATCTTTGTCGTGAAACAGTTCGACCGCGGCGCAGAGGATTCGCTCAATGCCAATGCCGTAGCTGCCCATGATGGGCGTGACTTCCTTTCCCGATTCATCGAGAACGCGCAGCCCCATCGCTTCCGAATACTTGTACCCGAGCTTGAAGATGTGGCCGATCTCCACGGTTTTATGAACCGTGAGAGGGCTGCCATCGACAATCGATGTATCGCCTTCGACGGCCTGGCGAAGGTCGTGAAACTCGGCTTCAAAATCCTCGCCGGGAGTGACATGGCGCAGGTGATGATCGTTCTTATTCGCGCCCGCGATCATATTGCGGCGGCCGCGCAGGGCTTCGTCGGCGAGGATTCTCAGCTTAACGCCGACTGGTCCGAGCGATCCGGCGTCGGCTCCAAAATGCTCGCGAATTTCTTCGGGATGCGCTGCGCGAATCTCAGTTGCGCCGGTGACGCTGCCTAATTTCGTCTCGCTCAATTGATGATCGCCTCGCACCATGACGAGCACGACGTTGCCGTCGGCGACCATCACCAGGCTTTTCATTTGCGATGTTTCGGGTAAGCCTGTGAAGCCTGAAACTTCGCCGATGGTCTTCCTTCCAGGCGTGTGAAATTCCTCGGGCTCCAGTTCGCCGGGAGGGTCGGCTACAGCGAGAGGCTTGGCGACGCTCACCGCTTTTTCGAGGTTCGCTGCGTAGTTGGGTCCCTTGACGACGAGGTCCTCGCCGGCATCGGACACCACCATGAATTCGTGCGACTGGCTGCCGCCCATGGCTCCGGAGTGAGCTTCGACCACAACATAATCGAGGCCGCAGCGGTCGAAGATGCGGCAATAGGCTTGGTGATGTTTGTCGTACGCGGCGTCGAGGCCGGCGGGCGTCAGATCGAAGGTGTAGGAATCCTTCATGATGAACTGGCGCGTGCGCAGGAGGCCGCTCTTAGGACGAGGCTCGTCGCGAAACTTGGTCTGGATCTGATACCAGATTTGCGGGAGTTGCTTGTAGCTGCGCAGCTCGCCGCGGGCGATATAGGTCATGACTTCTTCGTGCGTCATGCCGAGGCAGAGGTCGCGGCCGTTGCGGTCCTTGAGGCGAAACAGGTTGTCGCCCATGACGTCCCAGCGGCCGGATTCCTGCCACACTTCGGCGGGGTTGAGGCCGGGGAGATAAAATTCCTGAGCGCCGATGGCGTCCATTTCCTCACGCACGATTTGCGTGATCTTGAGGATCGAACGCTGGGCGAGATAGAGGTAATTATAAAGACCAGCGGCGAGTTGGCGGATGTAGCCGGCGCGTAGCAAGAGGCGATGACTGGCGACCTCGGCTTCCGCAGGATCCTCACGCAGGGTGGGGATGAAAAGTTTACTCCAGTACATGGGGGGTGTTTTGTGAGTTTAGCAGAAGGAGCCGGTGGTCCGGCAGCGAGGAGCCAGAATCAGGATGCGGCGGCACCGCTTGCTCGGTTTGGGGGACTACCGGAGCTCTCGGGAAGTACGCGGGCGGTACCGGAGTTGCTCTTCAGCGCAGGCCAGAAAGAGGCCCACCGCTTACCCTAAAATAACTGTCGTCCGCCCGCGCTTGCTGAATGCGCCGTTCCTCAGTCTCGCGATAAGCCTTCGTCCGATAGGACGCTTCCCTATGCATCGCACAAGAATAGTAGCCGCTAGCCATAGGAACGAGCGGAACTGCTTGTTTCGTTAAACCAAAGCAGACCGGACAGTAGGGGTTGAAGATGCTTTGTGCCTTTTCCGATTTTTTTACATAGAAACCGCCGTCGGCTTGAACTTCCATGTCTGCTTCAATGGCCTTCAGGTCGGCCCGTTCTTGAAGTTTCGCTCGCAACTCTGAAATCTCGACCTGTGCCTCGCCTAGCGCAACCTGCGCATTTACTAAATGAATGAGCATTTCATGAACTTTCCCGCGCACTTCAACCACGTCAACGTTCGGGTGATTCAGCAAATCCATTAACTTCGTCGATAGTTCGAGCGAAGCCTTAGCGGCAGTGATTCCCGCAGCGATACTCATGTATCCCTTTTTACCCTGTCCCCTCGCCGTTTGCAAGCGGCGGGGTCCTAACGCAGGGTGGGGATGAAAAGTTTACTCCAGTACATGGGGGTGTTTTTGTGAGTTTAGCAGAAGGAGCGAGTGGGCAGCAGCTGGAGTAAATTCGGAAACACGCGGGCTGTCCCCTGGTTCCCCTGGTTCCGTTGGTTCCCGTGAAATTTCGGGTCACTCGCGGGCCGCCGAGGGGTCAAGATGGTCGCGTCTGTCCGCATGCTCACGCATGGCGGTTCGGTGGCGGGCTGGTGCGGTGAACGGGGGCTACGACGATGATGCAATATCCGGTGAGCCTGGTCCGCGGGGGCTCGAAAACTCTGGGCAGAAATGCAAGAAATGCAGGGACAGCCCGCGTGTTTCCCTCTATTCGAACAGCCCCCGTTGCCCATTTAGACATGCAGCCGCACTCGCTGTCGCGTTTTTCGGCGGACGGCCGCCCTTCTGCGCCGACAGCCTTCGGCCCAAGTTAGACTCAGCCCACTCGACGAAATCGTGCGAGCCTGCTGGCCGTCCCGTGTAAGTATTCTTCCGCACCTCGATCTCCGCTTCGCCAAAGGTATCCGCTGTCAAGTAGATGGCCCACTGTTCCGGGTTAAACGCGGATCGCATGGGCTCGCGCTCCAACCAGTCAGGGGCCGAAGTAGCGCCGATGTGCGCGGCGGCACTGGACCAAGGGAACGCGCTCGCGCGGTCCGCCAGAAGCGCGCGTACGGGATTTCGCTCCACGTATCGCAAGGCGGTCCACAAATGGGAGCGGTCCAAGGAGCAGGAAAAGAACCGGTTCTGCCAGAAATGGCCGCTGCGGGCACGCTTGGCATTGGCATAGGCTGCGTAGCGACCATGGGCGTCGCCAAAGGCGCGGGCGAGGGATTCCGAGTGCTCGGGGGAGACCACCCAATGAACGTGATTGGGCATGAGGCAGTATCCGAGGAGATTCGCGCCGAACCGCTGCGCACTCATCACGACCAGGTTCAGGTAGACGTCGTAGTCGGCGGCGCAGCAGAAGACTTGCTGGCGGTCGATGCCACGCTGTGTCAGATGGTGGGGGACACCTGCCAATACGGCTCTTGCCATTCTCGGCATCGCCTACTTGGTGGCGCGAGTTGGCTGAAATTCTCAAGGAAACACGCGGGCTGTCGCCGAGTTCCGAGTTCCGAGTTCCCGGAGTTCCCGGGGCTCGCGTCTTTGCGCATGGCGGTTCCGTCAGGACTATCAGGCGGGCGACGTTGGGGAATTTTTTATGCCGACTCTCAGTATAGGAACTATGAATGAACCACCTTAGCAACGCGGTCCTGGGATTGTTGTTCGTGGGTTTCGGGGCGGCTGCTTCGTTCCTGATGTTCTACTTGTGGGGTTTTCCGTTCGACCATGCGACCCACAGGAGCGAGGCGCCACGTCCGCTGATGCTGCTGCATCGGGTGCTGGGTTATTTCTACGCGGCGATCTTCGTGTATCTGATGATTCAGATGGTCCCCCGTTTGTGGAACTACGAGATCGAGCTCCCGGCAAGAACTGTCGCGCACCTTATCATCGGCCTGGTGATCGGCATTACGCTGCTGATCAAGATTTCGATCGTGCGGTTCTTCAAGCACCTGGAGTCGACGCTGGCGCCTTTCCTGGGGACGCTGCTGCTGATTTCGACGATTGTACTGATCGGACTCTCCGTGCCGACCGCTTTTAGCGAGGCGCTGGCGGCAAAAGAGGAGACGTTTCTTCCAGCCAATGTGGAAAGAGTGCGCACGCAGTTTGCGCTGGCTGGCTTGCAAGCGGGTAAAGGCTTGTCGGCCGAGGACCTGCGCGCCGGACGCAGGGTTCTTTCGGGCCGATGCGTCGTGTGCCACGACCTGCGAACGGTGCTGGCCCGGCCGCGAACGGCGTCGGATTGGCGGTCGACGGTGCAGCGGATGGCGGACCGCTCGGCGTCGTTCAATCCGATTACCGACCGGGAGCAGATGCAAGCGATCGGATATCTGGTGTCCATCTCGCCCGATCTGCAGGGAGCGGTGAAGGAGAGGCGGCAGGAGGAGCGGAAGACCGAAATCGTCCGTACGGCGTCGAAACAGTTGAGAACCGCCGCAAGCCCCAGCCGCGGATTCGATCTCCAGAAGGCGCGCCGGTTGTTCGAGACGAAATGCTCGCAATGCCACGCGGCCAAGTTGCCCGACGAAGCGGCGGTGAAAACGGCGGAGGATGCCCGCGAACTGGTGACGCGCATGGTCGGCAACGGATTGTCGGCGACCGATACCGAACTCGAGACGCTGACCGCGTACATTGTCCATATGAGCGTGAAATGAGACCTTCCATAGCAGCGTTCAAGGAATTGCCGGTTGTTGCCGCCTTGCTGTCCGGCGCCGCTGCGGCGGGCGCACCGCCGGAATTCTGTGTGCATGACGGCGATACCGTGGTGTTTTACGGGGACAGTATTACAAATCAGCGTCTGTACACGGTCTTTACGGAGGCCTATGTTCTGACGCGGTTCCCGTCGAGTCGATGCGCGATCACGGCAGTCACTCGACTGCAACACCTGGTCCATCAAGGCGATAAAGAGAATCGATTGGATCTTTCGACGGGTCGCTTATAAGCTGATGGTGTAGTTGTTTGCAGTTTCCCTCGTCGAAACATCACCGGGAGGTGATTCCGATTTTATTTCGATGGAGGAGTTGTGTTTACACGCCTGTTTTTACTTGCTGCGCTGGTTCCGCCTGGAATCGCGCAGGATTCGCGGACTATTTCCTTAGTGAAGGGCACCGTGTCCGCGGAGGAGCCGATGGCGGGAAGCCATCTGGTGGTCAATCTAATTGAAACGATGAGCCGCAAGGCGCTGGCGCACTGTTATGTGGGGGGCGACGGAAGCTTCGAGTTTCGCGATGTTCAGCCGGGCACCTATACGTTTGAGTTGACCACGCCGGGCGGCGATCCGGTGCACCAGGAGACGGTGAATCTTAGCGTTGGCGTGAACCAAATTGAAATGCGGCTGCCGGCGCGGAAGGACAAGGCTGGTACGGTGACCGGGACCGTGTCGGTCCGCCAACTGCGGCATCCTTTATCGGCGAAAGCGAAACGAATGTTCATCGAGGCGCAGAAAGCGTCCGCGGCGGGCGAGTATTTGAAGGAGATTCAGATTCTGCGGGGCGCGCTGAGCGACGCGTCGGCGGAGCCCTACGCTCGAATGAACATCGGCGCCGCGTATGTAAGGGCCGGGCGAGCCGGTTTGGCGGTGCCGGAGTTGCAGGAAGCCGTGCGTCTGATGCCTGAAAATACGGCGCCCCGCACGAACCTGGCCTACGCGCTACTTTTGACGGGAGGTATCGATGCAGCCGAGCAGGAGGGGAGGCGCGCGATGCGGATCGATCGAAATAATTCCAAAACGCGTTGGGTGATGGGTTCGATCCTGCTGGCGAAGGGATCGAGCTTGGAAGAAGGGGTGGAAGATCTGCGATTCGCGAGCCGCGAGCTTCCCAAGGCCAGAATCGCGCTCGCGCAGTTCTATGAGCGGAGCGGCCAGAAGGAGGCCGCGGTGCGGGAGCTCCGCGAATTTCTTCCCGAGGCGTCGGGCGCGGAGCGGGTGACGGTGGAGCAGTGGCTGTTGAAGCTTGCAGTAAAGTAGTGGGATGAGGCTGGCGGTTCTGCTGACGGTTGCCGGCGTTCTGGCCGTGGGCGAGCTGGCGGGCGTGTTTACGGGCGCGCTGGATCATCCGGCGATCGAGTATCAAAAGCGGGCGGTGCACGATCCGGTGTCCGAGTTGAACAAAAAGCTGGACGAGGGCAAGACGCTCGAATTTGAACCGGCGCATGGGTATTTGCCGGCGGTGCTGGATGCGCTGGGGATTCTGGTGGAGTCGCAGATCGCGACCTTCGCAAAATCGAGTTTTCAGCAGCACATGATTCATCCTGGAAACGCGCGCGCGATTTACTTCAACGATACGGTCGCGGTGGGATGGGTGCGGGGCGGACCAATGCTGGAGATCGCGGCGGAGGATCCGGAACAGGGCGTCATTTTTTACACGATCAACCAGTGGGCGAGCGGTAAACCTCGTGCAACGCGGCGCGACGATTGCCTGAGTTGCCATGAATCCTATGACACGATGGGAGTGCCGGGGATGCTGTTGCGCAGCGTGTATCCGGCGAGCAATGGCTTCGTGATGCGCGAATTGGGCAGCTATAACGTCGACCATCGAGTGGCGTTCGCGCATCGCTGGGGCGGATGGTTCGTCACTGGAAAGACAGACGCGCTGTCGCATCTGGGGAACGCGGCGTTTAAGAGCGAGAACGAGGCGGAATCGGTGGAGGCGGACTTCAAGGGATATCTTTCGCCGGGGAGCGACATCGTCGCGCTGATGGTTTTCGATCACCAGATGCACATGACGAATCTGCTGACGCGCATCGGCTGGGAAACTCGATTCGCGCTGCATGAAAAAACTTTGACGCCGGGAAAACTCGCTGGGATGGCTGCGGAAATTGTCGATTACATGTTGTTTGTCGATGAGGCCCGCATGAGTTCGCCGGTGCGAGGGACGCTGGGGTTCGAGGAGAAATTCGCGGCGCGGGGTCCGTTCGACCGAAAGGGGCGATCGCTGCGGCAGTTCGATCTGGAACGCCGGATGATGCGGTATCCGTGCAGTTATATGATCTACTCGGCGGCCTTCGACGGATTGCCGATGGAGGCTAAGGACGCGATTTATCAGCGCATGTGGCAGGTGTTGTCCTCCGACAATCCGCGGTTATCGATCGCAGACCGGAGCGCGGTCGTCGAAATTCTGCGAGACACCAAGAAGGACCTGCCGTCGTATTTTCGCGTGATGTGATGCGCTTGGTTGCCTGGGCGCGAGCGATCCTGGCGGGGTGGGCGACGCTGCTCGGGATGACGTATATACTGGAGCGGCCGGTGCTTCACTGGTCGGCGTCGTTCATTGGCGGGAACTGGTTTGCAACGATCCAGTTGGCGTTCGACTGCGCGGTCCTGGCTGCGGCGGGGTGGGTTACGGGTCGATTCAATCGGTCTCACGCAATGCTTACGGCGTTACTGTTTGCGGTTACACTCAGCTTCTGGGATTTTGACGAAATGCTCACGCTGAATGTTCCCTGGCTGCTGCGGCTCGTGTGGAATTCATTTCACGATTCCCGATATTTGGATTCGCTTGCCGCGAGTGCGGAGACACATGCGCTGTTATTCGGCTGCCTGATCGCGGGCGCGGCGCTGAGCCGGGCGCGGGAGAAGATGGTTTCGATTGTCGGGTAGCGCAAGAAACCGCTCCCTGCGATCACGGCTCGGTAGAGCAGTGCGCTTAGGTTGCGGCGATCGCGACCGCTGCGGCGGGCTTTGCATCCTTCATCACGATCTGCCATGGCGCGTAGCCCCGGGCGGCGGAGTAGGCGTCGTCTTCTATTGAAAATGCCACGTCGATGCGGGAGCCGGGTTGGAATTCTTCCGCGCGCTCGGCGAAGTTCCAGGCTTTGGCTCGCAGCATTCGGCCCTGCGATTTTAGTTTTACGAAGACGTGTTTTTCGTTCTTGACCTCGCAGCCCACCACCTCGACATTGCGCGCTACGAAGAGTGGAATGGGGTTGCCGAAGCCGAACGGGGCGAGGGTCAGGATCTCGGCGGCGCATGCGTCGTCGATTTCGCGGAAGTCGATTTCAGCGTCGATGTCGATGGACTTGACGAAATCCTCCGGCGTCAGTTTCTGAGCTGCGTGGGCTCGAAATCGTTCGCGAAATTCCTCGATGCGGGCGGCGGCGATGGTCAGGCCCGCGGCTTGGCGATGGCCTCCGAACTTGCTGAACAAGTCAGGCATTGTTTCGAGACCTTCGAGCAGGTGAAACGCCGGGATGCTGCGGCCGGAGCCTTGGGCGGTGCCATTTTCAATACCGAGCACGAAGACGGGACGATGGTATCGCTCGACTACGCGGCTGGCGACGATGCCGACCACGCCGCGGTGCCATCCTTCGCCGGCGAACACCAGGGCGGAGTCGTCGTCGGTGACAAGCTGCTCCATGCACTGTTTGAAAATCGTCTGGGTGATCTCGGCTTCGGTCTGTTGGCGATCTTTATTGAGGTCCTGAAGCTGAGAGGCGATCGCGCGGGCGCGTTCCGTGTCGTTGGTTGTAAAGAGCTCGATGACATCGCTCGCGCTGGCCATGCGGCCGGCCGCGTTGATGCGGGGCGCGACACGGAAGGCGATTTCACGGGCGCTGGGCGCGACTCCTTCGGCGACGTCGGACACGTCGAGCAAGGCCCGGAGGCCCGGATTTCGGACGTCGCGCAAGCCTTCGAGACCGCGCTTGACGATCACGCGATTTTCGCCCGTGAGCGGAACGACGTCGGCGACGGTGGCGATCGCGGCCAGCTTCAGGAACGAGTCGACGAATGCCGCGCGCTTGGGATGATCGATGAGGAGCGCTTGAATCAACTTGAGCGCGACGCCCGCGCCGCAGAGATTCTTTTCGGGGTACGTGCAATCGCGGCGATTGGGGTTCAGCACTGCCAGCGCCGGCGGCAGCTCAGCTTCCGGGAGATGATGATCTGTGACGATGACGTCGATGCCCAGTGCGGAAGCGGTGCGTACCACTTCACTGGCGCGGATTCCCGTATCGACGCTGACGATGAGTTTCACGCCTTTCGCCGCGGCATCTTCGACCACATCGCTGCGCATGCCGTAGCCGTCGCGGAGGCGGTGGGGGACGTGAAAGGTTACGTGCCCGCCCAACAGCTCAATTCCTTTTTTCAGAATGACAACGGAGGAGGTGCCGTCCACATCGTAATCGCCATAGAGCAGAATCGGCTCGTTTTGTTTGATGGCGCGATGGATGCGCTCGACGGCTTCGGGCATGCTCTTGAGCAAATAAGGGTCGTGCAGATCGTCGAGCGAAGGCGCGAAGAACCGGCGGGCGTCAAGAACATCGCGATAGCCGCGGGCCCAGAGGACACGGGCGGCGGGTTGGCTGAGATGGAGCGCTCGCGCCAGCGCGGACACGACCGAGGGATCGGAGGGGGCGACGGACCACTTCATTGGGGACTCGCCAAGCATCGACACGAGGGTCGATGCGGCACGCCTGGGAGCGTGCGCCACAGCAGCAGCGGATTGCAGCAAACTAACAATTGACTCCTAATTCTTCGAGAAATATCCGCCGCCCATCGGTGACTCGACGTCGGGCTTTTGTGCGTCGTCGACACGGTCCAGCAGATCGTTCAGATCGTCGAACCATTCCGTGCGCAGGTCGAAGACATAGACACGAGGGGCGAGATCGAAAGACAATTCGATCTGGCAGGTGAATCCGATGTAGCCGCGCATTTCCTTGAGGCGCAGCTCAATGGCGCGGCGCTCCTCGCGCGGAAGGTTCGCGGACGAAGCGTGATCGAGGGCGTCTTCCAGAATATCCTCGTTAAACTCGCGGGCGTGAATCGTAACCAGCTTGGCGCCCGCCGATTCGGCGGCGGCGAGGAACAATTTGTAATCGGGGTGACGGTCCGTATCCCAATAAACCGGCGCGGACGTGTCGCTCGCGCGGGGATGGCTGTGAAAGACAACGATGCCGTGGGTTTCGAGGTGGCTCTCGATTTCGGAGCGGAGAGAATCAAGGTTTAACTTCATTGCTTCGTCATTATTAGGATGTCATGAGTGCCGGCCAAGTCGCGAGCCGAGGGCGTCACGATACTTTTCGGTCCGATAAATATCTTCTTCGATTGCGCGATGGCCTTGCGTACGTCGTCTTCGCAGACGAAATCGGCGATCGGCATTTCGGGCCGCGGGGGAACCACCTGTTTCGGCGCGGCCCCGCGCTTCGCCAGAAACCGCTCGACGGCGGAGACGATTTGGGCGCGGTCGATATTCTTCGGATCGATGTCCATGGAAGCGGTCGCATCGACAGCATACGCCAGCCGCTTGATGTTGATCAAGTGCAGGGGCCCGATATTGTCGCTGGTGGAGTTGCCGGCGACCGCGCCGCAGCCGAGCGTCATGGCCGGAAAAAGGTTGGTCGAAATTCCCGTGGACCCAGTGGGCGTGGGCGAATTTGCGATCACGCGATAGGCCGGCATGCGCATTGCGAAGCGGCGGATGCGCGCATCGTCGGTGGCGTAAACGCCGCAAGTGTGGCCGAGTCCGCCAAACTGAAGCACTGCTTCGCAGGCGTCGAGCGCGGCGGCGAAATCGGGAACGAAATGAAGCGACAGAACCGGCGACAGCTTTTCGGCTGAGAGAGGATGCTCCCTTCCGATGCCGCCGATCTCGACGGTAAGAATGCTGGTATCCTTCGCAACCTCAAATCCGGCCATTTTCGCGATCTTTTCGGGCGACTGGCCGACGCAATCGGGATTGATCGCGAAGGTTTTCGTGATCAGCAGGCGTTCGAGCGCCGCGGTTTGCGGAATGTCGCAACGATGCGCATGGTTGGCCTTCAGCGCCGCGAGAATCTGGTCACGCAGCGATTGTTCGGCGACCAGCGTCTGTTCGCTGGAGCAGAGCGTTCCGTAATCGAAAGATTTCCCCGCCACGATTTTGGCGATCGCGTCGGGGATGTTGGCGGAAATATCCACCAGAATCGGCACGTTGCCGGGGCCGACGCCGTACGCAGGTTTGCCGCTTGAGTATGCCGCGCGCACGATGCCCGCTCCGCCGGTCGAAAGAATCACGGCGGTGCGGCGATGGCGCATCAGTTCGTTGGTGCCTTCGACGGTTGGCGTCGTAATGCACTGGATCAGGCCTTCGGGTGCGCCGGCTTTCACCGCGGCTTCGTAGAGAATCGACGCGGTTTCGCAGGTGCAGGCGCGGGCGCGCGGATGGGGCGCGAGTACGATGCCGTTGCCGGCCTTGAGTGCTATAAGCGTTTTGTAAATCGCGGTCGAGGTCGGATTGGTAGTGGGCAGAATCGCCGCGACCACGCCCATCGGCACTCCGATCTCGACTAGCTTTTGGTCGGGAATCTCGCGCAGCACGCCCAGCGTTCGCATCCCGCGCATGCGCTTCGGTAACACATCCGCGGCGAGCATGTTTTTTGCGAACTTGTCGCGGGCGTTGCCGTAGCCGGTTTCTTCGACGGCGCGCTCCGCCAATTGCTGCGCATGGGTGCGGGCGGCGGCGGCCATCGCCTCGACAATGGCGTCGGCTTCGGATTGCGAGACGGACCGGTAGCGGGTCCAGGCTGCGTAGGCAAGCTCCAACTTGGCGCGGACCTCTTGAATCGAGAGGAGGTCTTGATCCTGCAACATTTCAGACGCGGGCGATTATTTCTTCGCGCCCGGCAGGATTTTCTCGACATCGCTGTGCGGCGCGGGGATCACATGGACGGCGATCAACTCTCCCACGCGGCGGGCGGCGGCTGCTCCGGCATCGGTGGCTGCTTTCACCGCGCCGACGTCTCCGCGAACCGTGACCGTCACGAATCCGGAGCCGATATATTCCTTCCCCATGAGCACGACCTTCGCGGTCTTGACCATCGCGTCGGCCGCCTCAATCGCGCCAATTAAACCTTTGGTTTCCACCATTCCCAGGGCTTCCATGAAGGCCTCCTCGCTGTACAGCGAACATACTAAGCTACCACAGGGCTGTGAAATCCGATGAAAATCCGCTCATTCCAAAAAAACGGCGAATGTGTCATCCTTAGTAGCTGAACGAGCGTCTTTGTGCTCAATGGCAGTTGTTGTCGCGGTAGGCGTTGAAACTGAAGGTGTAACCTCTGCCCCGTCGCGGGCCATCATTACAACGTACGTTCGTAACGTCTGAAACAACCTCAGGGAGGATATATGAAGAAACTGATATCTCTGTGCGCGCTCTTTGCGCTCACCACGGTAATGGCCATGGCGGCCGATGTAACAGGAGTTTGGAAGGGTGAAGCCGGCGAAAAGGGACCCGCCCCGGCCTTCACTCTGAAGCAAAGCGGAATGCTGGTGACCGGGACCAGCGCCGGCCGTAACGGCGAAATCGAAATTTCCAAGGGCAAAGTGGAAGGCGAGAAGATCTATTTTGAGATCACTCGCGAAATGCAGGGGAACAAGGTCACGACCAAATATTCCGGTACGGTGGAAGGCTCGACGATGAAACTTTCGATGGAGAGCGCCCGTGGCACCCGCGAGATCACGCTAACCAAGCAGTAAGTTCTATCGAAATTCAAAGCCACGCCGTCTTTGGGGGGCTGTCATTTTAAACGTGAGAAATCTCGTATTGGCTGGCGTGTGTCTGGCGGCTTCCTTCTTCGAAGGAAACGCACTTGGGCAGTCGGGAGTGGTGACGGCTGGAAACCAACCCATTCCCGGCGCTACGGTCAAGGCGACGCAAGGCGAGAGATCGCTGAGCACTTTGACCGGCGATAATGGTGCATACCAGATCGACGGCATGACTCCAGGAGCCTGGACTGTGACCGTCGAAATGTTCGGATTTACCACCGCGCGCAGAGAAGTCACCATCGGCGCGACTCCCTCTAAAATCGATTTTACACTGGCGCTGCGCGACCGCTCGCAGTTCGCGCGAGGACCCGGCGGACGCGGTGCACAAGGCGGGCAGGCGACCGACGAGTCTGAAGCTCCGGCCATCGACATGTCGGCGCCACCGGAGGCCCCTCCGGGAATGGCCGCGGCAGCCGGCGCGGATCAATCGCTGCTGGCTCAGGGAAGCATGAGCGCCGGCGTCCAAACCAACGGGGGTGATTTTCA
>Ga0182024_10001928_pt1 | contig 52297 bp, 41 predicted proteins | sample P32metaG_FD_120480 | JGI IMG/M metagenome (GOLD analysis project Ga0182024, IMG submission 120480) | Permafrost microbial communities from Stordalen Mire, Sweden - P3-2 metaG (Illumina Assembly) | ecosystem: Environmental > Terrestrial > Soil > Wetlands > Permafrost | place: Sweden: Stordalen... | reverse complement strand
GACCAGCTGGGCACGCTGCGCTACGGCTCGCCGATCATGCACGTCACGGGGGACCGCACGGCCGAGCACGGTCTGGCCACGGTGGCAATCGACGACGAGGGGGTCGAGGCCCAGTCCTTCGACCTGGTGCGCGAAGGCGTGCTCACCGGTTACCAGCTCGACCGGTCGATCGCCGCCTCGGCCGGGCTCGGGCGCTCGAACGGCTGCGCCTTCGCCGATTCGCCGCTCCACGTGCCGATCCAGCGGATGGCCAACGTGTCGCTGCAACCGGCACCCGGCGACGGGCCGACCACCGCCGACCTGATCGGCGGGGTGCAGCGGGGAATCTTCATCGTCGGCGACAAGAGCTGGTCTATCGACATGCAGCGCTACAACTTCCAGTTCACCGGGCAGCGGTTCTTCCGGATCGAGAACGGGCGCCTGGCCGGCCAGCTCCGCGATGTCGCGTACCAGGCGACGACCACCGACTTCTGGGGGGCGATGGAGGCGGTCGGCGACCGGTCGACCTACCTGCTGGCCGGCGCCTTCAATTGCGGCAAGGGTCAGCCGGGCCAGGTGGCCCCGGTGAGCCACGGCTGCCCCTCGGCCCTCGTGCGCGGTGTGAACGTCCTCAATGCCCGGGCCGAGGCCGGACGGTGAGCCGGCTTGGTCCGGTGACCGGGCTCCCTCCGGCCGACGAGGTGGTCGAGGCCGCGTTGGCGGCGGCCGGCGGCGCCGACGGCGTGGTCATCGTCGAGGAGACCAGTGAGGCCGAGGTCCGCTTCGCCAACAACACCACCACGACGAACGGGGTGCGGCGCGCTCGCCGGGTCACCGCGGTCAGCTTCGTCGAGGTCGAGGGCGGCATCGCCGCCGGGGTGGCCCGGCGGGCCGGGGACGTGGACCCCGTCGACCTGGTGCGGGCGGCTCAGGCCGACGCGACCGGTTCTCGGGCGGCCGGCGACGCCGCCCCGCTGGTCACCGGGCCGGTCGAGGCCGACTTCGGCGCCCCGCCCACGATGACCGATCTTTCGGTCCTCGAAGGGGTGCTCGGGGCGCTGGGGGGCGCCTTCGGCCGGGCCGAGCGGGCCGAGCGGGTCCTGGCCGGGTTCGCCGAGCACCGGGTGTCCACCGTCTACCTCGGGACCTCGACCGGGCTCCGGCGCCGCCACGTCCAGGCGACCGGCGCCCTGCACCTGGTGGCCCGGACCACCGACGGCACCGGCTCGGCCTGGGCCGGCGCCGGAACCGTGGACTTCGCCGACGTGACGGTGGAGGAGCTCGAGGAGCGTCTGGCCCGGCGGCTCGGGTGGGGCCGCCGCCGGGTGGACCTCGATGCCGGACGCTACGAGGTGCTGCTCCCGCCCGAAGCGGTCGCCGACTTGATGGTCGACCTGGTCGAGTCGGCCTCGCTGCAGGACGCCGAGGACGGCCGGAGCGTCTTCTCCCGGCCTGGCGGGGGCACCCGGATCGGCGACCAATTATCGCCGCTGCCCTTCGAGCTGCGCAGCGACCCGGCCGAGGTGCCCCTCGGGTGCGCGCCGTTCCTGGCCGTCGAGGCCTCGGGGCCCGACGTCTCGGTCTTCGACAACGGACTGGACCTCGAGGGCACCGCCTGGATCTCGGGGGGGCGCCTCGCCCGGCTCCGCGCCCACCGGGCCGGGGCCGGGCGGTCGGGGGTCCCCGCCGCCCCGCCGATCGACAACCTGGTGCTCGAGCTCCCCGGGGCCCAAGGTTCGGTCGACGACCTCGTGGCCCGGACCGACAGAGGGCTCCTCCTCACCTGCCTGTGGTACATCCGCGAGGTCGACCCCTCCACCCTCCTGCTGACCGGCCTCACCCGCGACGGCGTCTATCTGGTGGAGGACGGCGAGGTCACCGGGGCGGCGAACAACTTCCGGTTCAACGAGAGCCCGGTGGACCTCCTGGCCCGGGCGTCGGAGGCCGGGTCCACCCGACGCTCGCTCGGCCGCGAGTTCGGGGAGTGGGTCAACCGGACGGCCATGCCGGCCCTGCGGATCCCCGACTTCAACATGAGCTCGGTCAGCCCGGCCAGCTGAGCGGGCCCACCCCGACCACCGGGGTGAGAGCCGGTTCGGGCACCGTCCTCGAGCCACCCCGGTGCCCTGGCCGGGTGGCCCTGAACCCGTCCCCAAGTGACGGCAACGCGAAGACAACGCGAACTTTCGGTGTCCTGCGGGTAGGGTCCCGGTCGACCATGGATACCGGCGAGACAGGCATCGAGCGCATCGACCGGCGGGTCAACCAGCTGTTCGCCCTGGTCTCCGAGGCCATCGCCCAGGCGACCGACGCCCTACTCGGGGGCAGTGCGATCACCGGCCAGGCGGTGGTGGACGGGGACCAGGAGATCGACGACCTGACGGCGGAGGTCGAGCTGTTGGTCTGGGAGGAGCTCCAGGGCCAGCCGGTGGGGGCCGACGACCTCCGCCACCTGGTCGGGGTGCTGCTGATCCTGCCCGAGCTCGAGCGGAGCGCCGACCTGGCCGAGCACATCGCCCAGCGGGCGGTGGCCAACCTCGGCTCGGCCATGAGCCCGCTCAGCCGGGGCATCGTGCAGCGCATGACCGAGGTCGCCGTCGAGATGTGGCACTCGGCGGCCGACGCCTATGCCGACCGGACCACCGGCAGCGGCGACCTGGCCGAGGACGACGAGGAGATCGACATCCTCCACGAACGGCTGACCAAGGAGATCGCGGCGGAGGCCATGCCCACCGCGGTGGCGGCCCAGGTCACGCTGCTGGCCCGCTTCTACGAACGGCTGGGCGACCACGCCGTGAACCTGGCCCGTCGCATCGACATGCTCCCCGACCAGCCGTAGGGGGCCCCGGAGCCCCGGTATCGTACCGGTGATGGGCGCCCGCCTGGACCACGACGCGCTGGCCGCGCACATCGCGGCGACCTGGGAGCGCGACGTCCTTCCGGCCCTGTGCGAGTACACCACCGTCGAGTGCCTCTCTCCGGCCTTCGCCCCCGACTGGGCCGCCCGGGGCGAACTGCGGCGGGCGGCCGACCTCCTCGCGCTCTGGTGCGCCGGCCGGCCGGTGCCCGGGCTGCGGGTCGAGGTGGTCGAGGCGGCGGGCCTGACCCCGGTGCTGGTGGTCGAGGCCCCGGCCACCGGGGGGGCCACCGGCACCGTCCTGGTCTACGGCCACCTGGACAAGCAGCCCCCCCAGGGGACCTGGCGGGAGGGACTCGGCCCTTACCGGCCGGTGCGGGAGGGGGACCTGCTGTTCGGCCGGGGGACGGCCGACGACGGGTACTCCCTCTTCGCCGCCCTCAGTGCGCTGGAGGCCCTGGCGGCCGCCGGCGCCCCCCACCCCCGGGTGGTTGTACTCATCGAGGGCAGCGAGGAGAGCGGCAGCCCGGACCTGTCCGCCTACCTCGACCGGCTGGGACCGCGGCTCGGCCGGCCCGACCTGGTGGTCTGCCTGGATTGGGGCTGTTTGACCTACGACCGGCTCTGGCTCACCGCGTCACTGCGGGGGAACCTGGTGGCCGACGTGCGGGTCGACGTGCTGTCCGAGGGGGTGCACAGCGGCCTGGCCGGCGGCGTGGTGCCCTCCTCGTTCCGGCTGCTGCGCCGTCTGCTCTCCCGGATCGAGGACGAGCGCACCGGGGAGATCGTGCTCCCCGAGCTCTCGGCCGAGGTCCCGCCCCTCCACCGGGCCAACCTCGAGTCGGTGGCCGCCGAATTCCCCGGGGCGGTCACCGGCGACCTGCCCACCGTGCCCGGGCTGACCCTGGAGCAGGCGAGCGACGCCGAGCGGCTGGTGGCCAAGGCGTGGTCCCCGGCCCTGGCCGTCACCGGCATGGCCGGGATCCCGGCGGTCGGCGACGCCGGCAACGTGCTGCGGCCCTACACCGAGGCCAAAATCTCCCTGCGACTCCCGCCCACCGTCGACGCCGGGGCGGCCGGGGCGGCCCTGGTCCGGGCCCTGACCTCCGACCCGCCCTCGGGGGCCCGGGTCACCGTCGAGCTCGACGTCCCGGCCGACGGGTGGGTGGCCCCGGACCTCGAGCCCTGGGTGGCCGCCGCCCTGGACGAGGCGTCGCGGGCGACCTTCGGGGTGCCCCCGGCCGGCTACGGCGAGGGCGGCACCATCCCGTTCCTGGCCGAGCTGGGCCGGCGCTTCCCCGGGACCCAGCTGGTGGCGACCGGGGTGCTCGGGCCGGGCAGCAACGCCCACGGCCCCAACGAGTCCCTGCACCTGCCGATGGCCCGCGCCGTCAGCGCGGCGGTGGCCCACCTGCTGGCGGCGGCGGCCGGCCGGCACGAAGGGCCGGACCCGGCCTGACGGTGCTTCGGACCGGCCTTCCCCGCCGGTACCCGGGTGCCCTTCGCTACGCTGACACGCACGTCAGGTTCAGGGCGGGCCGGCGGCAAGGGGGTGAGCTGATGGGGTGGGAGTTCTCCACCGACCCGGAGTTCCAGGAGCAGCTGGACTGGATCGACGCCTTCGTGCGCGACGAGGTCGAGCCGCTCGACCTGTTGTGGGGGGGCCGGGCCTTCCACCCCCTCGACGGGATCCTGCACAAGATCGTGGACCCGCTCAAGCAGGAGGTGCGGGACCGCGGCCTGTGGGCCTGCCACCTCGGGCCCGAGCTGGGTGGTCAGGGGTACGGCCAGGTGAAGCTCTCGCTCATGAACGAGATCCTCGGCCGCTCCCAGTGGGCCCCGATCGTGTTCGGCACCCAGGCCCCTGACACCGGCAATGCCGAGATCATCGCCCACTATGGCACCGACGGGCAGAAGGCGCGGTACCTCCAGCCCCTGCTCGACGGCGAGATCTTCTCCTGCTACTCGATGACCGAGCCCCAGGGCGGCTCGGACCCGGCCCTGTTCGAGACCACCGCCCGGCGCGAGGGGGACGACTGGGTGATCAACGGGTGGAAGTTCTTCTCCTCAAACGCCCGGACGTCCTCGTTCCTCATCGTGATGGCCATCACCGACCCCCACGCCGACGTCTACCGGGGGATGTCCATGTTCCTGGTCCCGACGGACACGCCGGGCGTCGAGATCGTCCGCAACATCGGCCTGATGGGCGAGGATGCCGGGCACGAGAGCATGCACGCCCTCATCCACTACCACGAGGTGCGGGTGCCCGACGAGAACCTGCTCGGCGGCGAGGGGCAGGCCTTCGTCATCGCCCAGACCCGGCTGGGCGGCGGCCGGGTGCACCACGCCATGCGGACGGTGGGCATGGCCCAGCGGGCCCTGGACATGCTCTGCGAGCGGGCGGTGAGCCGGCGGACCCGCGACGGGGTCCTGGCCGACAAGCAGAGTGTGCGCGACTACGTCGCCGACTCCTACATCGAACTGACCCAGTTCCGCCTCTACGTGCTCTACGTCGCCTGGAGCATCGACCAGACCGGCGATTACCGGGCCGTCCGCCACGACATCGCCGCCATCAAGGTGCTGACCCCCCAGGTCCTGCACAATGCCGCCCAGCGGGCCATCCAGGTGCACGGGGCGCTCGGAGTCTCCAACGAGATGCCGCTCGGCGGGCTGTGGATGGCCGCCCCGATCATGGGCCTGGTCGACGGCCCGACCGAGGTACACCGCACCACCGTCGGGCGCCAGATCCTCAAGCGCTACCAACCGGTGGAGGGCCTGTGGCCCAGCCAGCACACCCCGACCAGGGTGGCCGCGGCCCGGGAGAAGTTCGCCCAGTACATCGAGCACGAGGTGGGGAACCAGTGAGCAACCGGTCGGCCGACGGCGCGGACGGCGGCGGCGAGGTGGGCGCCGTCGGTGAGGACGTCTACAGCGAGCTCGACCACGAGCGCCTCGGGCGTTGGATGGACGAGCACGGGGTGGCCGGGGAGGGCGGGACCCTCACCAGCCGCTTCATCACCGGTGGGGCGTCCAATGAGCTGTTCGAACTGACCCGTGGGGACCACCTCATGGCCCTGCGCCGGCCCCCGGCGGTGGTGCCCAAGGGCCGCAACGAGACGATGCTGCGCGAGTACCGGCTCCTCGCCGCCCTGGCCGGCACCGACGTCCCGCACGCCCGGGCCATCGCCGGCTGCGACGACCCGTCGGTCATCGGCGGCTGCTTCTACCTGATGGAGTTCGTCGACGGGTGGTCACCGATCCAGGAGGGGACGACGTGGCCGGCGCCCTTCGACACCGACCTGGTCGCCCGCCGGGGCCTGGCCTTCGAACTGGTGGACGGGATCGCCAAGCTCTCCAGAGTGGACTGGCGGGGTCGGGGGCTCGAGGGTTTCGGCCACCCCGACGGCTTCCACGAACGCCAGGTGGACCGCTGGCTGGCCCATCTCCACGCCTTTGAATTCCGGCCCATCCCGGGCATCGACGAGGCGGCGGCGTGGCTGCGGGCCCACAAGCCCCGCACCTACGTGCCGGGCATCATGCACGGCGACTACCAGTTCGCCAACGTGATGTACCGGAACGGGGCTCCGGCCCGCCTGGCCGCCATCGTCGACTGGGAGATGGCGACGGTCGGCGATCCCCTGCTCGATCTGGGTTGGGTGATCAACGGCTGGCCCGACGAAGCGGCCACGGAGTCGGGCCAGGGCACGATGAGCTACGTCGACTACACCGGCATGCCCTCGAGCGCCGAGCTGCTCGACCACTACCAGCGCGAGAGCGGACGACCGGTCGACGAGATCGACTACTACGTGATCCTGGCCCGCTTCAAACTGGCCATCGTCCTAGAGGGGGGTTACGCCCGGGTGGTGCGGGGCGAGGCCGACAACCCCAAGATGCAGCTGTTCGGCGACGTGGTCCTCGACATGGCTTCCAGGGCGGCCGACCTGGCCGCCACCACGACCCTGCGTTGACCACCCCGGCGGCACGCTTCGACCTGAGCGGCCGGGTGGCCCTGGTCACCGGGGGGAGCCGGGGGCTGGGGCGGGCCATGGCCCTCGGGCTGGCCGACGCCGGGGCCGACGTGGTGGTGGCCAGCCGCAAGCTCGACGCCTGCCGGGCGGTGGCGGCCGAGATCGAGGCCAGGGGGCGCCGGGCGCTGGCCGTGGCCACCCACGTGGGGCACTGGGACGAGCTCGAGCCGCTCCTCGACACGGCCTGGGAGGCCATGGGCCAGGTCGACGTGCTGGTCAACAACGCCGGCATGTCGCTCCTCTACGAGAGCCTGCCCGAGGTCACCGAGGCGGTCTGGGACAAGGTGGTGGACCTGAACCTCAAGGGCCCGTTCCGCCTCACCGCCCTGGCCGGGGCCCGGATGGCGGCCGGGCGGGGCGGCTCGGTGATCAACATCTCGAGCACCGGGTCGATCCGGCCCGCCCCCTTCATGCTCCCCTACGACGCGGCCAAGGCGGGCCTCAACGCCCTGACCGTCGGCTTCGCCCACGCCTTCGGGCCGAGGGTGCGGGTGAACTGCATCATGGCCGGGCCCTTCCTCACCGACGTCACCGCGTCGTGGGATATGGAGCAGTTCGAGGCCGAGGCGGCCAAGCGCCACGCGCTGGGACGCGGCGGGAGCCCCGAAGAGATCGTCGGGGCGGCTTTGTACCTGGCGAGCGACGCCTCGAGCTACACGACCGGCGCTGTGCTCCGGGTGGACGGCGGCATCCCCTGAGCTCCGGCGCCCCTTGGGGCGGCCGGCGTCGGGGCCGCCCCGAGGTGCGCCGAGCGGGCGGCGCGGGTATGAAGGGGCGACCGGCCTCGAGGTTGGCCGCCCGACCCGAGGAGGACGCCACGGTGACCACCGCCGCCGAGATCACGATCCCGACCGACGACGGGCCGATGCCGACCTTCGAGGCCGCCCCCGCCGGTGAGCCCAGGGGGGCGGTAGTGGTCATCCAGGAGGCTTTCGGGGTCACCGGCCACATCCGGAACATCGCCACCCGTCTGTCCGAGGCGGGCTGGCTGGCCGTCGCCCCGGCTCTGTTCCACCGCCAGGGCTCCCCGGTCCTCGGCTATGACGAGCTCGACAAGGTGATGCCGGTCATGGGCGAGCTGAGCGCCGGGGGGATCGCCACCGACCTGGCCGCCACCTTCGACCGCCTCGAGTCGACCGGGTTCGCCCCCCACCGCACCGGCATCGTGGGCTTCTGCATGGGCGGGACGGTCTCGTTCTACGCCGGCACGCTGCGCCCGATCGGCGCCGCCGTCACCTTCTACGGCGGCGGCGTCGGCCAGGGACGCTTCGGGCTGCCCCCCCTGGTCGAGTTGGCCCCCTCGCTGCGGGTCCCGTGGCTGGGCCTCTACGGGGACAAGGACAAGGGCATCCCGGTCGAGGACGTCGAGGCCCTGCGCGAGGCGGCCGCCCGGGCCCCGGTCGAGACCGAGGTGGTGCGCTACCCCGACGCCGAGCACGGGTTCAACTGCAACGACCGCCCGGCCTTCAACCCGACCGCGGCCAAGCACGCCTGGCACCGGACCCTCGACTGGTTCGACCGGCACCTGACCCCCTGAGGGCCCGGCTCCGCCGGCTCCCCGGGGACGGCAGGGCCTCGGTGCGGTGCCGCGCTGGCTAGGTCGCGCTCGGGGTCCGGCGGGCCCTGACCGGGGGCCGGCGGGCACCGGGGGGACCCGGTGGCCCCACCGTGTAGTCGGCTGGGTGGAAGCGGCGGGTCAGGCGGCGGAACACCGCGGTGTGCCGGGGCCACAGGGTGGTGTTCACCCCCCGGTGGTCGAGGTACCAGCTCGTGCAGCCACCGGTGACCCAGACGGTGGGGCCGATCGCACCCTGGAGTCGCCGATTGTAGCGCTCGAGCACGGCGGGGCGCACGTCGACGGTGCCGACGCCCGGTCGGCCGAGGAAGCCGATGGCATCGACCACGTAATTCAGCTGGGACTCGATCATGTAGATCATCGAGTTGTGGCCGAGGGTGGTGTTAGGCCCGACCAGCAGGAAGAGGTTCGGGAAGCCGGTCACCGTCGAGCCCAGGTACGCCTCCATCCCTGTGTCCCACGCCTCGGAGAGCCGGGCACCGCCCGGGCCCACGATGCGGGTGGCGAAGGAAGGTTCGGCCGCCTGGAAGCCGGTGGCCATGATCACCATGTCGACCTGGCGCTCGACCCCGTGATCGTCGACCACGCCGTCCGGCGTGAAACCCCCGACCGCCGGGACCACCTCCACGTTGGCCCGGGTCAGGGACGGGTAGTAGTCGTCGGAGACGAGGATCCGCTTGCAGCCGATCTCGTAGTCCGGGGTCAGGGCCGACCGAAGCTCGGGATCGTCGATCTGGTGGTGGAGATGGCCATTGGCGAACTTGCGCAGGAGCTGGCGCTTGCGCTCGCTGGTGCCGAGCACCACCGGGCCCATCAGGTACTCCAGGCGGAGGTAGATGCGGAGCCGGGCCATCTTCTGGGTGAACGGGAGGTGCCGGAAGAGCCAGCGCCGGGCCGGCGGGACGTCCCGGTCGTTGCGCGGGATGATCCAAGGAGGGGTGCGCTGGTGGAGGTAGAGCTTGGCCACCAAGGGCTGGATCTGGGGAACGAACTGGATGGCCGAGGCCCCGGTGCCGACCACGGCCACCCGCTTCCCGGCGAGGTCGGCCCCGTGGTCCCAGGCCGCCGAGTGGAACACCGGTCCGGCGAAGTTCGCCAGCCCCGGGAGATCGGGGACCTTCGGCTCGCTCAGGGGTCCGGTGGCCCACACCACGATCCGGGCCGTGAGCGAGCCGTGGGCCGTGGTGACGTGCCAGCGCTGCTCCGTCTCGTCGAAGCGGGCCTCGGTCACGTCCTGGCCGAAGCGGAAGTGGGCGCCCACCCCGAAGCGGTCCACCACGCCGCGCATGTACGACCAGATCTCGGACTGGGGGGAGAAGGACCGGCTCCATTCCGGGTTCGGGGCGAAGGAGAAGGAGTACAGGTGCGAGGGGACGTCGCAGGTCGCTCCCGGATAGGTGTTGTCCCGCCAGGTCCCGCCGACCTCGGACCCCCGGTCGAGCACGACGAAGTCCTCGACGCCCATCTGGCGCAGCCGGATGGCCGTGCCGATGCCGGAGAACCCCCCGCCGACCACGACGACGTCGACGGCGCTCGGCAGTCCCTGCTCGCTCACCCCTGCCTCCCCCGTCCGGGCCCGGCGCCGCCGCCGGACCCTCGGCCACCCTACCGCCGGCGGGATCGGGGCCGGCCGGGAGCCGGTCCGTCAGGGCCGGTGCCGGGTCCGCCCGGCGGACGGCCGGCCGGTGTCGTGGTTAGGGTGGTGCCGACCGGCGGTCGGGCGAAGACCATCGAAGACCATCCAGGAAGGACCAACCAGAAGGGGAGGCCTTGTGGTGGACCAGCAGGTGTCAGCCGTGCCCGAGGACGACTACGACCCGTTCGAGGCGTTCGACGATGTGATCGGCGGTGACATACGGGACCCGTACCCCGACTTCGCCGACAAGCGGCGCAACCACCCCGTGTGGCAGGGCAGCTTCATGAACCACGAGCTGCTCCCCGAAGGTATCGAGGTCGGCGACGACTGGATCGTCTTCCGCTACGAGGACTGCTCGCGCGTCCTGCGCGACGCCAAGACGTTCAGCTCGGCCGGTTACGACGCCACCATCGGCATGGTCATGGGCCACATGATCCTGGGCATGGACGAGCCCGAGCACCGCCAGAGCCGCAATCTCGTGGCCGAGGCTTTCCGGGAGCGCTCGCTGGCCCGGTGGGAACCCGAGTTCATCGCCCCCATCTGCGACGAGCTGATCGACCGGTTCGTCGGCCGGGGCGAGGCCGACCTCGTGCGCGAGCTCACCTTCGAGTTCCCGGTGCGGGTGATCGCCCGGCTCCTGGGTCTGCCCGAGGAGGACTTCCCCCGCTTCCAGCGCTGGTCGATCGAGCTGATCGGCCTCGGGGCCGACATCGATCGGGGCCTGGCCGCCTCGGCCAGCCTGAAGGAGTATTTCGCCGGCGTCGTCGCCGACCGACGGCGCCAGCCCCGCGACGACGTGATCAGCGACCTGGTTACCGCCGAGATCGACGGCGAGAAGCTCGATGACGAATCGATTTTCGCCTTCCTGCTGCTGCTGCTCCCGGCGGGGGCCGAGACCACGTACCGCTCCTCGGGGAACCTCCTCTACCTCCTGCTGACCCACCCCGATCAGCTGGAGGCGGTGACCAAGGACCGGGCCCTCCTGCCCCAGGCCATCGAGGAGGGCCTGCGCTTCGAGCCGCCCCTCCTGACCATCAACCGGACGGCCACCCGGGACGTGGAGGTCGCCGGAGTCACCATCCCGGCCGGCGGCAGCGTGACCCCGTGCCTCGGGTCGGCCAACCACGACGAGACCCGCTGGGAGGACGCCGAGCGCTTTGACATCTTCCGGGCGCCCCTCCCCCACCTGGCCTTCGCCCACGGACCTCACATGTGCCTGGGGATGCACCTGGCCCGGCTCGAGACCCGGGTGGTCATCGGCGCCGTGCTGGACCGGCTGCGGGGTGTCCACCTCGACCCGGGAGACCGCGACCCTCACATCCACGGGCTGATCTTCCGCTCCCCCACCTCGGTCCCGGTCCGCTTCGACCCCGCCTGAGACGGGTCCGGCGGGCCCAGCCACCCAGGTCAGGTGGGCGCGCAGAGCTGCTGCCCGTTCACCAATCCGCAGACCGGCACGGCCGACATGTCCACGTACCACAGGCCGTTGACCTGGCGGGTCGGGACGCTGGCCTGGACGGACCCGTCGATCAGCTTGGAGCACGAGGAACCCGAGTAGAGGTCGGTGCAGATCAGCAGGTTGACGTCCCGGTCCGCGCCGGCGACGACCGCGCCCGGGACGGCGAACGACAACTGGGCCGGCGGGAGCCTCGCCGGAACCGGGTGCTGACCCGGCATCACGTCGGCCTGTAGCTGCTGCTTGTCGCCGTTCGCCGAGGCGACCATGAAGCTCTCGGCGATCGCCGTCGCCGACCGGTGGGGATTGGAGCTCCTCAGGTAGTAGAGGGTGCCGCCGGCGGCGGCGACCACCACGAGGACGATGAGCATCGTCCACCAGATCGGGAAGTGGCGGCGGGGGGTCCCGCGACCCACGGTCTCCCCGCGGTACACACTCTCGGCGTAGGGGGAGAGCGGGGCGAATTGGCCGCCGTAGCCGCCGGCCGGCGGGGCGATCGGCTGGCCGGGGGACGAGACGAGAGCCGGACCGTTGGCCAGATCGGCCCCACCGGCCAGCGCGCCGGGCAGGACCACCGACGGCGGGGGGATCGGGCGAGGGGGCGAGGGGACCGGCTGGATGACCACCGGTGGGGGGGCCGGGGTCGCCGGCTCCGGCTCGGCCGCCTCGGCGCCGCCGGGGCCGCCCCAGAACGAGGGCAGGTCGGGCGGCGGGGCAACCCCGGGATCGACCACCACGTTGGCGACGCCGGGCGCGCCGCTCACGAACTCGTTCTGCGTGCGGTTCGGGTCGGGGCCCGCCTGGGCGACCGGTGGCACCGCCACCTGGACGGGGGCGACGGGTGCCGGGGCCACGGGAGCATGGGCAACGGGAGCTTGGGCTACGGGTGCCGGGGCGCGCACCGACGGGTGCTGATCGGGCGGATACCACTTCCCGTCCGAGGCGATCCACCAGCCCGCTCCTTGGGCCACCTCACTCAACGACCCACGCCTCCCCCCGGGGCCGGGAGAGACACACCACCCCCGGCCAACTGACCACCCAGGATACCGCCCGGGGACGGCCGGGCGGACGCATGACCCCCTCAGCTACGGGGCACGTCCTTCCAGGCCTGCTCCTTGTCGGTGCGGGGCTCGCCGGGCAGGCCGAGCACCCGCTCACCCAGGATGTTGCGCATCACCTCGGAGGTCCCGCCCTCGATGGAGTTGGCCCGGACCCTGAGAAAGGCCTTGCGGAGGTCGGTGGTCCCGATGGCCACGTGCCGGGGGCGGATCTTGGGGTAGTCCGAGCTGTAGAGCATGCCCTCGGCCCCCATCAGGTCGACGCACAGGTCGTAGATCCGCTGGTTCTCCTCGGCGTAGGCGAGTTTAGCCACCGAGCCCTCGGGGCCGGGCGTCCCCACCCGTCGGGCCTGTGAGGCCCGGCGATTCGTGAGTTTGGTCACCTCGCTGCGCACCCAGCTGGCCATGAGTCGGTCCCGGAGGGCTGCGGCGTGGGCCGATCCATCGCCTTGCCAGCGCTCCCGCCACAGGCGGAGGGCGTCGTCGATCGGGCCCTCGCCCCGGCGCGACACGGCGCCGCCGATCGAGACCCGCTCATTCATGAGGGTGGTGACGGCCACCCGCCAGCCCTCGCCCACCCCACCGAGCCGGGCCGAGTCGGGGATGCGGACGTCGGTGAAGAAGACCTCGTTGAACTCCGCCTCCCCGGTGATCTGGTAGAGCGGGCGAACCTCGACCCCCGGCGCGTGCACGTCGACCAGGAAACAGGTCATGCCCTGGTGCTTGGGTAGGTCGGGATCGGTCCGTGCGATGATCAGGCCGAAGTCCGAGAGGTGGGCCAGGGTGGTCCAGACCTTCTGGCCGTTGAGTACCCACTCGTCGCCGTCGCGCACGGCCCGCGACGACAGGCTGGCCACGTCCGAGCCGGCGCCGGGCTCGCTGAACAGCTGGCACCAGATCTCCGCACACGTGAAGAGGGGCCGCAGGTAGCGGGCCTGCTGCTCGGGGGTGCCGTGGGCCACCAGGGTCGGAGCGACCATGCCGTACCCGATGACGTTGCGCAGGCCCGAGGCGGTGACCCCGGCTTCGCGCAGTCGGGTCGCCACCTGCTGCTGGAGGGCCGGGCTGAGCCCCAGCCCCCCGGCCCCCCTGGGGAAGTGCACCCAGGCCAGGCCCAGGTCGAACTGGGCCCCGAGGAGGTCCTCGGCCTTCGTCGAGCCTGGCGGGGCCTCGGCCAGCAGTCTGTCGACCAGGGCGTCCACCTCGGCCCGCACGTCGGACGCCGTCTCCGTGGCCATCACGACACTCCTCTCCCCGCCCCGATCATGCCCCGGACTCCCCGTCCGGCGCCTGGGGAGGCATCCCGTTGTCGGGGAAGTCCCGCCGCGCGATGACGTGGAGGTCGATCCCCGACGCCGCCGTGTAACGCAGGATCTTGCGGATCACCGAGCCCTTTGTCCATTCCTGCCAACGGCTCCGACGGGTCGCCCCGACCACGATCTGGGTGACGTGGTGCTCCTCGGCGAACGCGAAGACCGTGGCCGCCGGGTCGTCCCCCGGGACGTCGAACCACTGGCCACCGACATCGGCCACCAACTGGCGGATGACCGAGAGTGACCGGGAGGCCTGCTCGCCCCCCTGGTCCTCGCTCTGGACATGCACCACCAGGAGGTCGCCCTTGGTCCGCTGGGCCAGCCGGGCCGCCCGCCGGACCACCACGTCACTGCCCGGGGCGCCGGTCACCGCCACCATGATGCGTTCGGAGGTGTCCCAAAAGACCCCGGGTCGCTCCTTGCGCAGGTAGCCGAGGAGCTCCTCCTCGGTCTCGTCGGCCACGAAGCGTAGGGCCAGCTCGCGCAGGGCGACCAGGTTCTCGGTCTTGAAGAAGCCGGTCAGGGCCCCCGGCACCTTGTCGGCGGGGTAGATGTTGCCGTGCAGCATCCGCCTCCGGAGCTGGTCGGCCGACGAGTCGATCAGCTCGATCTGGTCGGCCTTGCGCACGACCCAGTCCGGGACCCGCTCTCGGATCCTGACCCCGGTGATCTCCTCGACGGCGTCGGCCACGCTCTCGAGGTGCTGGATGTTGACCGTGCTCACGACGCCGATCCCCGCATCGAGGAGCTCGAGCACGTCCTCCCACCGCTTGTGATGGGGACCCGAGCCCGGGACGTTGGTGTGGGCCAGCTCATCGACCAGGGCCACCTCGGGTCGGCGGCCCAGCACCGCGGCCACGTCCATCTCCTCGAACGTCGTGCCCCGGTAGTCGACCACCCGGCGGGGCACGATCTCGAGGTCGCGCACCAGCTCGGCGGTGTGCGGCCGGCCGTGGGTCTCGACGAAGCCAACCACGACGTCGGCGCCACGGTTGTGCCGGCGCCAGCCCTCGTCGAGCATCGCGCAGGTCTTGCCGACCCCGGCGGCCGAGCCCAGGTAGATCCGAAACTTGCCGGCCGGGCGGACCGCCTGGCGCGATTCCTCATCGACCATGGTCGGGACGTCGTGCACCACCCCATTGTGGCGGACCGAAGGGCCGGCGAGGTCGCACTGGCCCCGGCCATCGGGACCGGGGGCCGGAGGGACCTGGCCTGGGGGCCTCTACACTCCGGGTCGACAGCCCGACGGGAGAGTGTGAATGACCTCGGTGCGCAGGATGCTGGCGGGGGTGCTGGTCGCCCTGGGGGGGGTCGCCCTCCTGACCCTGGTCATGCTCCCGTTCCGCCCCCACTTCTCGGTGGCCACCGCCGGCCTGGTGCTGATCCTCCCGGTGGTCGCCGGCGTGTCGGTCGGGGGCCTGGCCGCCGGGGTGGCTGCGGTGGCCCTCGGCTTCGTGGCCTACGACCTGTTCTTCATCCCGCCCTACAACACGCTGTCGGTCGGGTCAGCTCAGAACTGGGTCGCCCTGGTGGTCTACGTGCTCGTCATGCTGGCCGTGGCTCGGGTGGTGGCCACGCTGCAAGAGGCCCGGGCCCAGGCCCGGCGGCGCGAGGAGGAGACCCGGCGCCTGTACGTGCTGTCCAACCTCCTCATTCGGGACCAACCGCTCGGGGAGTTGCTCGAGCGCATCGCTTCGACCATCGAGGCGTCGTTCCGACCACGGTGGGTGGCGGTCCTGCTACCCGAGGGCGACAACCTGGGCGTGGCCGCTACCGCCGGGGAGATGCTCACCGAGGACGAGCGCCAACGTCTCTCGCCGCCTCCCGGTCGGGTCCAGAGCCTCCGGACCGGGCGCGACGAAGCCGAGGTCATCCGGATCGCCCTCACCGCGCGCCACGAGCCGGTGGGGATGATCGCCCTGGCGGGCGTGTCCCTCGATTCCGACGAGTGGGACCTGCTGCGCACCTACACCAACCAGGCCGCACTGGCGCTCGAGCGGAGCCAGTTGCACCGACAGGTGATGCGGACCGAGCTTCTGGAAGAGGTCGACCGATTGCGCGATGCCCTGATGGGTGCGGTCTCCCACGACCTGCGGACGCCACTGGCCTCGGTCAAGGCGGCGGTGTCCACCCTGCGCCGGGACCACGGGGCGCTCAGTCCGGCCGACCGGGCCGAACTTCTCGAGATGATCGAGAGCCAGTCCGACAACCTCGACCGCCTGGTTGCCAACCTCCTGGACATGACCCGCATACGGTCGGGGGCCCTCGAGCTGCGCCGGGTGGTCGTGCCGGTGGCCGAGGTGGTGGACGAGGCTGTCCACGCCGTCGCCAACGAGGTGAGCCACGTCACGGCCACCCTGGCCGATGATCTGCCGCCCGTCGACGTCGACCAGGTCCTGATGGTCCAGGTCCTGGCCAACCTCTTGGAGAACGCGGCCCGCTACTCCCCCGACGCGCGACCCATCGAGGTCGAGGCGACGACCGCCGACGGCCTGGTGGTGGTGGCCGTGCGCGACCACGGACCGGGGGTCCCTTTCGCCGAGCGCGAACGGGTCTTCGAGATGTCTAGCGGGGTGGGCGGGGACGGACGCGCCGGGCTCGGACTCACCATCGCCAAGGCCTTCGTGGAGGCCCACGGGCAGACCATCGGGGTCGGTGAGGCGCCGGGTGGGGGCGCCGAGTTCACGTTCACGATGCCCCGGGGCGTCGTCCCGGTCGACAACTCATGAGGCCGGACGGCACTGTGGCCCGAATCCTGCTCATCGACGACGATGCGTCCCTGCTGCGAGCCCTGCGGATCGGTCTCGGGGCCCGGGGCTACGACGTGGTCCTGGCCAAGACCGGCGCCGACGGGATCACTCAGGCCTCCCTTACCGGGCCCGACGTGGTGGTGCTCGACCTCGGGCTGCCCGACCTCGACGGGGTCGAGGTGTGCCGGCGACTGCGGAGCTGGACCCGGGTGCCCATCATCGTCCTGTCGGCCGCCGGCTCGGAGGGCCGCAAGGTCGCCGCCCTCGACAGCGGCGCCGACGACTACGTCACCAAGCCCTTCGGCATGGCCGAGCTCGAGGCCCGCCTCCGGGTGGCCCTGCGCCGCGTCAACGGCGCCATCGCATCGGACGAGCCGACCGAGATCACGGTGGGGCGCATCCAGGTCGACCTGGTCCACCACATGGCCCGGCTGGACGGCGCCGCCGTCGACCTGACCGGTCGGGAATTCGACCTGCTCGCCTACCTCTGCCGACACGCCGGGAAGGTTTGCACCCACCAGATGATCCTGCGTGACGTCTGGGGCTCGGCCTACGGGGCCGAGTCGCACTATCTCCGGGTCTACGCCCACCGCCTCCGGCGCAAACTCGGCGATGCCGGGTCGCTGCTACGGACCCAACCTGGGATCGGCTATCAGCTGGTGGGGGGAGAGCCCGAGGACCCGTCTCCAGCCGGGCAGCAGAACTCGTAGATCGGGTTCAGCAACACCGGGCGGCCACGCTCCTCGACGACGGTGCCTTCCACCGACACCAGGGCGCCGGCGACGATGCCGGGCACGGCCCGGCGGCCCATCCAGCGGAGCCCGAGACGACCCGTCCCGTCATCGAGGATGGCTTCGACGCACGGGCCGGGCCGGTGGTGACACTCCACCCCGAGGAGGCGGCCCGAGAGCGTCACCCGGCCCCGGGGCTCCGCCGTCGCCGCTGTCCGGGCCACCGGTCGACCACCCCACGTCTCGGCCCCTCCTGGGGGCCGAGTGCTCATCGAAGCTTGGCCAACGCCTCGTTGAGCTGGAGGACGTTGAGATACGACGACCCCAGGAACCCGAGCTGGGCCCCATGAGTCTGGCTGGAGATCAGCTGCCTCAGCCGGGCCGGCGAGAGGCCGGTGGCGTTGGACACCATCGGGATCTGGGCCAGCGCGTCGGCCGGGCTGATGTCGGGGTCGAGACCGCTGCCCGAGGTGGTCACCAGGTCGGGCGTCGGGTTCACCCCGAGCTTGTGCCAGTAGTCCACGAGGGCCCGGGTGTTTTGGACCAAGGTCTTGGCCCGAGGGCCCCAGTTCGTCGCCCCCGACTCCCCGCTGACGCCGTTGGTCACCAGGGGGTTGTCCCCGCCGGACACCGGCGGGGCGGCCTTGGGGTTGGCCGCGTAGGGCCCGGCGTCGTCAGGGCGGCCGTGGAAGAACTTGGTGCTGGTCCAGTTCTGGCCGATCAAGGTGGAGCCGTTGGCGGTGATCGAGCCGTCGGCCTGATGCTTGAAGAGCAGTTGGGCCACGCCGGTACCCACCAGTGGGTAGACGAACCCGAAGAATACCAGGACGATGACCGCCAAGATGACCGAGCGACGGAGGTGGGCGAGCATTAGATGGTCTCCATCAGTAGGCGTGAAGCGCGGTGAGGACGAGGTCGATCAGCTTGATGAAGATGAAGGGCACGATGATCCCTCCCACTCCATAGATCCAGACGTTGCGACGAAGGATGGCCGCCGAGGTGGCGGGGCGGAACTTCACCCCTCGCAGGGCCAGGGGGATCAGGGCCACGATCACCAGGGCATTGAAGATGACGGCCGAGAGCACTGCGCTCTCGGGGCTGTGCAGCTTCATCACGTTGAGCGCGTTGAGCTGGGGGTAGGTGGCCACGAACAGGGCCGGGATGATGGCGAAGTACTTGGCCACGTCGTTGGCGATCGAGAACGTGGTCAGCGATCCCCGGGTGATGAGCAGCTGCTTGCCGATCTCGACCACGTCGATGAGCTTGGTCGGGTTGGAGTCCAGGTCCACCATGTTCCCGGCCTCCTTGGCCGCCGTGGTCCCGGTGTTCATGGCCACCCCCACGTCCGCCTGGGCCAGGGCCGGGGCGTCGTTGGTCCCGTCCCCGGTCATGGCGACCAGCTTGCCCCCCTCCTGCTCGGATTTGATCAGCTCCATCTTGGTCTCAGGGGTGGCCTCGGCCAGGTAGTCGTCGACGCCGGCCTCCTGGGCGATGGCCGCCGCGGTCAGGGGGTTGTCGCCGGTGATCATCACGGTGCGGATGCCCATCGACCGCATCTCGGCGAAGCGCTCCTGGATGCCTTGCTTCACAATGTCCTTCAACTCGATGACGCCGAGGATGACCGGGCCCTCGGCCACCGTCAGCGGGGTGGACCCGGCCCGGGCGATCCGGTCGACGATCTCGTCGAGCTCCGGCGGCGCCGTGCCCCCCTGCTCGGTGGCCCACGTCTTGACCGACTCGGCCGCACCCTTGCGGATCTGGCGACCGTCCACGTCGAGCCCGGACATGCGGGTGGTGGCCGTGAAGGGCACGAAGGTGTGCTCGCCGGTGAGCTCGCGCTCGCGAATGTCGAAGCGCTCCTTGGCCAGCACCACGATCGAGCGGCCCTCGGGCGTCTCGTCGGCGAGCGAGGCCAGCTGGGCCGCGTCGGCCAGCTCGGCCTCACTGTGGCCGTCGACCGGGAAGAACCCCGACGCCTGCCGGTTGCCCAGGGTGATGGTGCCGGTCTTGTCCAACAAGAGGGTCTGGACGTCCCCTGCCGCCTCCACCGCCCGGCCGCTCATGGCCAGCACGTTCTTCTGCACCAGGCGGTCCATCCCGGCGATGCCGATCGCCGAGAGGAGGGCCCCGATGGTGGTCGGGATCAGACACACGAGCAAGGCGACCAGGATCACCACCGAGACGGTCGCCCCTGCGTAGATCCCGAAGGGCTGGAGGGCCACCACCACGGGCAAGAAGACGATGGTGAGCACCGCGAGCAGGATGGTGAGGGCAATCTCGTTCGGGGTCTTCTGGCGGTTGGCCCCTTCCACCAGGGTGATCATCCGGTCCAGAAACGTGTGGCCGGGTTCGGCGGTGATCCGCACCACGATCCGGTCCGAGAGCACCCTGGTGCCACCGGTCACCGCTGAGCGGTCACCGCCCGATTCGCGGATCACCGGTGCCGATTCGCCGGTGATCGCCGACTCGTCCACCGAGGCGACGCCCTCGACGATCTCGCCGTCCGAGGGGATGAGGTCGCCCGCCTCACAGACCACCATGTCGCCCTTGACCAGCTCGGCCGCCGCCACCTTCGTCTCAGTGCCATCGGCCCCAAGCTTCCGAGCTTCGGTCTCCGAGCGCATCTTGCGCAGGGTCTCGGCCTGGGCCTTGCCGCGACCTTCGGCCATCGCCTCGGCGAAGTTGGCGAACGCGACTGTGAGAAAGAGCCAGACCGTGATCGACCAGTTGAAGACGTCGGGGTGTTTGATCGCCTCGATGAGGGTGATCACCGAACCGACGAGCACCACGAACATGACCGGGTTCTTGATCTGGACCCGCGGGTCGAACTTCTTGAACGAGCCGATGAGGGCCTGGCCAAGGATCTCGCGGTCAAACAGGCTGCGGGCCTGGGCCACGCCGTGGGCGATCGTCGGTTGGTCCGTGCCGGCACTCACGACGGCCGTCGCAACGCCCTGGGGCGACGGGCCCCTTCGGGTCTCGTCCATGTCGGAGGTCTCCATTAGAAGAACTGTCCGTGGCTCAGTTGCTCAACGATCGGGCCGAGCGAGATGGCGGGAAAGAAGGTCAGGCCACCGATGATGATGATCACGCCGATCACCAGTCCGACGAACATGCCGTTATCGGTCCGGAACGTGCCCAGTGACTCGGCCACCAGACCCTTGGCGGCCAAGGATCCAGCCAGAGCGAGAGCCGGGATCATGATGCCGAAGCGGCCGATGAGCATGTCGATCCCGCCGACCACATTGTAGAAGGTGGTATTGCCGGTCAGCCCGCCGAAGGCCGACCCGTTGTTGTTGCCCTGCGAGGTCAACGCGTAGAGAATCTCGGAGAATCCGTGCGGCCCCGGAGCATTCAGTGGCCCAGCCTTTCCGGCGTGGATGGAGACGGCGATGGCCGTCAGGATCAACACGATGATGGGCATCGCGAGCGCCCCCAGGCCGGCCAGCTTCACCTCCTTGGCCTGAATCTTCTTGCCCAGATACTCCGGTGTTCGCCCGATCATCAACCCGCCGATGAATACGGCGATGACGGCATAGATCAAGATGGTGTACAGCCCGCTTCCGGTGCCACCGGGGGTCACCTCGCCGAGCATCATCCCGGTCATCAGGCCGAAACCACCGATCGGGGTGAACGAGTCGTAGGAAGCGTCGGCCGAGCCGGTCGACGTGTTGGTCGAGGCCACCCCGAACAGCGCCGAGGTGGTGGGCCCGAAGCGGACCTCCTTGCCTTCGGTGTTCCCCGCCGGCTGGTGGATCCCGGCCGCGGCGACCGCCGGGTTCGCCTGATGCTCGGCGTAGCTTGTGAAGCCCACCCATACGCCGAAGATGATGACCATGGCAGCCAACAGCGCCGCTCCGTGACGGATACTGCCCACCATCTTCCCGAAGGTGTAGGTGAGGGCGAACGGGATCACCAGCAGCAAGAAGATCGACAGCCAATTGGTGAAGCCGGTCGGGTTCTCGAACGGGTGAGCTGAGTTGGCGTTCATGAACCCGCCGCCGTTGGTCCCGAGCTGCTTGATCGCCTCCATGAATCCGACCGGGCCCCGCGGGATTTTTTGGGTCACCCCGTTCAACGAGTTGTGGATGATGACTGGGCCGGCCAGGGTCTGCGCGGCCCCCTGGCCGACGAAGATGATCCCGGCCAGGAATGCCGCGGGAAGCAGGATGTAGAGCATGCACCGGGTGATATCCACCCAGAAGTTGCCGATGGTCGTTGACTGCCGGCGGGAGAAACCCCGGACGAGAGCGATGGCCACCGCGATACCGACGGCCGGGCTCACGAACTGCTGGACGGTCAGGGCACCCATCTGCGACAAGTAGGACATCGTGGACTCGCCGCCGTAGTTCTGCCAGTTGGTGTTGGTGATGAACGAACTGGCGGTGTTCCACGACAGGGCTGGGCCAACGGCCCCCTGGTGCTGGGGATTGAGGAAGAGGTGGCCCTGAACGCGCAAGATCAGATACGTGATCAGTATCGAGACGGCTGAGAAGATGACCAGTGACCCCGCGTAGCGCTTCCAGGTCTGCTCCTGCTCAGGATCAGTGCCGAGCGCCTTGTAGACGGGGCGTTCGGCCCAGGCCAAGAAATGGACACGGCCCTCGAAAACCGCCGCCATGTACGAGCCGAGGTACCGCCATGCGATCGCCAGCGCCACGACCAGGACGACGATGGTCCAGAAGAAGCCCACCTAGAACCACTCTGGCTTGAACATCGCCACGCCGAGATAGATGAAGACGACGACCGAGACCCCGAGCAAAATGCCCTGGACGACGGTCATACCCGATCCAGAGCCCAGATGAGGCCGAGCATGGCGACCGCGAAGATCACGGTTCCCATCACTGCGAGGAAATCAGCCATGGGTTCATGGTGCTCCCCGCCGCCTCAACAGGAGATCTCGGGGCGCCCTCCGACCGTAAACGTTGCGTCAACGACGGTGCTCCGAGGGAGGGGCCCCGGGCGACGGACAATCGGGGCCGTCAACGGCCGGCCCGATCCCGGTAGCGTGCGCTAAGTGCCGAGCCGGGTCCGACGATCGAGGAGACTGCCGGCACGCCGGGCCGGCGCGGCGTGCCTGGGCGCGCTCGGGATCGTGGCCGGTGCCGGCGCAGGACCGGGCCTCGGTGCGGGACCGGTCGCCGGGGCCAGCATCGGAGCGGCGAACGGCGGGCTGGCCGCCGGAGCCGGCCACGCCTGCATCGTGGCCGGGGGCGGGACGCCCCGGATCGACTGGGCCCAGGCGACCAACCCGGTCCTGGCCTACCCGAGGGCGGCGGCCAAGGACGAGGCCCTAGTGTGGGCCGACGGCCGGTGGCACATGCTCTTCAGCTACCTGACCGACGACGCCGGTGCCCCGGGCGGGGTCTCCTGGAACATCGCCAGCGCCACCAGCCCCGACCTGGCCCACTGGTCGGGGCCATCCCCCTGGCCCCGCCAGGCCGGGGTCGACGGGGTCGCCTCGCCCGACGTCACCACAAGCCCCAGGCAGGGGTTCGTGGTGACGTTCCAGTCGGACCCCGGCGAGGCGGGAGGGCGCCAGGACCGCCTCTACTACCGCACCTCAGCGGACCTCGTGCACTGGTCGGCCCCCCGCCCCCTGGCCCACGGCCTGGCCCCGGCGAAGGACGACCGGATGATCGACGGGGCCCTGGCCTGGACCGGCCACGGCCTGATCCTGGGCTACAAGTCCGGGGTGAAAGACGGGCACCAGGCCTTCCAGATCGCCTGGTCGCCCAGCGGTTCGCCGGGCGGGCCCTGGACCAAGATCGGCAAACCCGACATCTCGGTCTACAACAACACCGTCGAGAACTACGAGTTCGTGACCATCGGGGGCCACTGGGACCTCGTGGCCACGTCCAACGAACTCGACCAACCCTGGCTCTTCGAGCTGGCCGGCGACCCGACCACCCCGGCCGGCTGGCTGCGGTGGGACACCGGCACCCAGCTGGAGGTCCCCGGCGCCCCCTGGGACACCGGCACCGGCCTCTCGAGCGTCGGCTTCGAGCACGCCAACTCGGCCTTCCTCTGCGACGCCCGGACCATCGACGGCTACTACTACCTCGTCTACGCCGGCAGTTCGGAGCTGACCGAGTTCGGCGGGTGGGGCCACGCCGAGATCGGGGTCGCCCGCAGTACCGACCTGGTCCACTGGCAGGTACCCGGGCCGGCGGCCGCGTGAGCCCCGGACCGGCCGACCGGGCCCCCGGCCGTGAGTCCGAGATGATCGTCCTGCCCGATGGGCGCCGCCTGGGCTACGCCGAGTACGGGGACCCCGACGGCGTCCCGGTGATGAGCTTCCACGGTGGACTGAGCTCCCGGCTCGACGCGGCGCCGGCCGACGAGGCCTGCCGCACCCTCGGCATCCGGTTGGTGTCCCCGGACCGACCCGGCATGGGGCTCTCGGACTTCCAGGAGGGCCGCACCCTGCTCGACTGGCCGGCCGACGTGGTCTCCCTGGCCGACGGGCTCGGCATCGGCCGGTTCGGCGCCGTGGGCTGGTCGGCCGGTGGTCCCTACGTCGCCGCCTGCGGCTTCGCCATCGCGGAGCGCCTCACGGCCGGGGCCATGGTGGCCTCGGCCGTCCCCTTCGAGCTCTCGAGCCGCCGCGGCCTCAACCTGGCCGACCGGGTCCTGCTGTTCCTGAGCGAGCGCATGCCGTGGGCCGCCTCCCAGGCTCTGCGCCTGTCCGTCGGCCTCCCCTCGCCGACCCGGCTGGAACGCTCGATCGCCCACAGCCTGGTGGCGGCCGACATGGAGGCCATCCGCCGGGCCGGGCCACCCGACCGGTCCTTGGCCTTCATGAAGGAGGCCCTGCGTGATGGGACCCGGGGGGTCATCGCCGACTACCGGGTGTTCGGCGACCCGTGGGGCTTCGCACTCGAGGACGTCGCCGTCCCGATCCATGTGTGGCAGGGCTCCGAGGACACCCTGTGCCCGCCGGGCGACCCGGCGCTGCTGGCCGAGCACCTGCCCGACGCCGAGTTGACGATCGTGCCCGGCGAGGGGCACTTGTCGCTCCTACGCAACCAAGCCCGGGCCATCCTCGAGCCCTTCGTCGCCGTCGCCTGCTGAGCGCGACGGCAGAGATCAGTGGTTGACGTCGAGAAGGCGGAGCACACGGGCCACCGACTCCTCGATGTACTCGGCCGGCTGGATGTTCGACGACCAGGCGATGATGGCCGCGAACCAGACCTGCTGGATCATCTCGGCCTTGGCCCATTCGGGGTCGCCGGGCTCGCCGCCGGCCAGGGCCCGGCCGATCAGCATGCGCATGGTCTCGTCGAAGGTCTGCAGCAACGGCACCACGGCCTCCTGACCGCAGACCAGGGTGTGAACCAGGGCCCGGCTGCTCACGGGCGAGGCGGTCAGGGTGTCGGTCAGCGTCCCGATGAGCTTGAGGACCCGGCTCCGGGGGGTGCGGCCTTTCACCCGGGCTCCCTCGAACAACGGCTCCATGGTCACCCGGGCCCGTTCCGTGAAGGCGTTGAGCACCAGGTACTCCTTGGACGGGTAGTACTTGTACAGGGTGCGCGACGAGATCCCCGAGCGGTTGACGACGTCGCTGATCCGCCAGCCGTCGAACCCCTGCTGGGCGGTCAGATCGAGGACGATGTCCTCGATCTGGCGTCGTTGCTCGGGGCTCAGCGCGTGAGCCGCCATGTGCACCCCCGTTCCGGTCCCGCAGTCACGGTAGCCCGGCGGCGACCGGTCGACCCGCCATCGAAGTGACATGGGGGCCCGAGCGTGTCAGGAGCCGAGATCGTCGAGTGCCGCCTCCACCGCCCGGTGGAACGTCGGATAGGCGTAGATCATCCGGCGCAGCGTCTCGGTCGGCACGTCGGCGTGCACCGCGAGGGCGAGGAGCCCGAGGACCTCGCCACCGACCGGCCCGGCCGAGGTGGCGCCGACCAGCACCCCGCGGTCGGCGTCCTCCACCAGTTTGATGAAGCCGTCGTTGCCGGCCTTGTGGATCCAACCACGGGTGGACGCCGGGAGGTCGGTCAGCCCGGTGCGGACCGAAAGGCCGGTCTGGCGGGCGGTCGCCTCGGACATCCCGACCGAGCCGATCTCGGGGTCGGTGAACGTCACCCGGGGCAGCCCGTGGTAGTCGGCCTCGGCGGTGGGCCGCCCGAGGATGTCGTCCACTGCGATCGCCGACTGGTACATCGAGACGTGGGTGAACGCCCCCTCACCGGTCACGTCCCCGATGGCCCACACCCCCGGGGCCGCCCGGAGCCGCCCGTCGACCTTGATCGACCGGGCGCCCTCGTCGAGCCCGATCGACGCCACCCCCAGGGCGGCCAGGTCGCTCCGGCGCCCGGTCGCCACCAGTAGCTGCTCGGCCGACACCGCGCCGCCGGCCAGCTCCAGGGTGAAGCCGTCGGCCCCGTGGCCGGCACCGGTGATGTCGGCGCCGGTGAGCACGGTGAGACCCTCCCGGATCAGCACCTCGTCGATCAGGGCCGAGGACTCGGGCTCTTCGAGAGCCAGCAGGCGGTCCGCGGCCTCGACGACGGTCACCCGGGTCCCGAAGCGCGCGAAGACCTGGCCCAGCTCCAGCCCGATGGCTCCGCCCCCGAGCACGATCAGGGAGCCGGGGACCTCTTCCGCCTCGATCGCCTGGCGGTTGGTCCAGTACGGGAGGTCGGCCAGCCCGGGGATGGGGGGCGACCAGGGCTTGGTCCCCGGGTTGAGCAGGACGGCCCGGCCGGCCCGGAGGACCCGGTCGCCGACGAGCACCCGTCCCGGGCCGTCGAGGCGGGCCCAGCCCCGCACGAACCGGGCCCCGGTCTTGACCAACCGCTCCACCGCCACCTTGTCGTCCCAGTCGTCGGTGGCTTCCCGGCGGATGCGCCCGGCCACGACTGACCAGTCGGGCTCGACGGTGGACCGGCCGGCCATCCCGGGAACTCGGCGTGTCTCGGCCAAGAGGTTCGCGGCGCGGATCATCATCTTCGACGGGACACATCCCCAGTACGGGCACTCGCCGCCCACCAGGCCACCGTCGATCCCGATGACGTCGAGGCCGGCCTCGGCCAGGCGGCCGGCCGCGTCCTCTCCACCCGGGCCGAGCCCGACGACCACCACGTCCGCCTGCAGTTCCGCTCCGGCCACGATCCCCAGGCCCTCCGTCTCGGTCCGTCTTGTTCCCGGCCGGCGCCGACCGTCACCGGCTCGGGCCCCCGGCCGAGCGTAATGACACCGGTCCCCGCCCGTCGCATCCCGGGGGTCGGGGGGCTCGGGCACCGGCCCGGTTCATTGTCGGGGGGGCGCCGCCCGGATCTCGGCGCCTGAACCGGTGGCCCTGACCTCGGCCCGGCTCCGTCGGAGCTCGACCAGGTGGCCGTCGACCGGTGCGAGACGCGCCACCTCTGGCGGGACGGGGCCGGTCAGGTCCGGGGTGGCGGCGCCGGGAGGGCGGTACGGGCGAGCCCAGCGGCCACGCAGTCGATCTCGTCCCCGGCATCCCGGGTGAGCGCCCTGACCTTGGTGGCGTTGGCGTCGCTCGCCGCCGCCACCGCAGCCCGCTGCACGTCGATCGCCGCGTCGATCACCTCGGCCACCTGAGAGCGGAGCCCCGAGCTGTCCGATCCTCCGGCCGAGGGGGCCGGCTCGACCCGCAGGATCCGGTCGAGGTCGGACGAGACCTCCCGGATGCGCCGGCAGAGCGCCGGCAGCTCGGCCAGCGAGGCACCGCCCGAGTCGGCCACCCGGACGGCCGATTCGGCGGCGGCGACGGCCCGCCACATCTCGCGACGGGCCCGCTGCGGGGTCCAGCGGCGCACGTCGTCCCCACTGAAGGTGGGGGCCCACGCGGGGCGCCGGTTCCCGACGACCGACCACGCGCCGGCCACGGTCCGCGCGGCGAAGTGGACGGCGCGGTACTTACGTCGCGCCCAGCGCCAGAGCACGAAACCCCCGACGGCCGCCGCCGACAGCATCACGACGATGACCAGGAGCATCCCGAAAATCAGGGGGGTGAGGATCGAGGCGGCCACCTCACGAAGTATACGGGGGTGCCCTCGGCCAGGGGGTCCCCCGACCGCCGGTGCGATCCCCTCGCCCGATCGGACCACTCACCCCTGGTCGGACCGGCCCGGGGTGTCGGCTGACTCCCAGGCCCGCTCCCGGGCGACCCGGTGGATCCGCTCGAGCGCCACTACGTCCTCGGTGCCCGGCCCCCCGGTCGTAGGTGCCTCACGGCCACCGGGCCCACCCAGCAGCGCGCCGAGTGACGCCTCCACCGATCGGCGGAGTGCCCGAAGGTCGTAGCCGCCCTCCAAGAAGAGCACCACCCGGCCGGGCGCCGGCGCGTACCCAGCCACGGTGCGGGCCAGCCCGGCGAAGTCGCCACTCGAGAGGGCCAGCTCAGCCAGGGGGTCGTCACGGTGCCCGTCGAAGCCGGCGGAGACCAGCACCCACGTCGGAACGAACGCCTCCACCACCGGGGTAACGAGCCGGTCGAGGGCGCGTTGAACGACATCGCCGGTCGCCCCCGGCGGCAGGGGGATGTTCACCGTGGCCCCCGGCGCGCCCCCCCCGCCCACCTCCTCGGGATGGCCGGTGCCCGGGTACAACGGCCACTGGTGGGTGGACACGTACAACACGTCGGGGTCGTCCCAAAAGATCGCCTGGGTGCCGTTGCCGTGGTGGACGTCCCAGTCGAGGATCAGCACCCGCTGGCCCCGGGCGGCGAGGGTGGCTGCCGCCACGGCGACATTGTTCAAAAGGCAGAAGCCCATCGCCCGGTCGGCCAGGGCGTGGTGGCCCGGCGGACGACCGGCCACGAAGGCGAACCCGTCGCCCGCCCGTTCCAGGGCCTCGATGGCCGAGAGCCCGGCCCCGGCCGATCGCCGGGCCGCCCGCCACGAGTCGGCCCGCACGAAGGTGTCGGGGTCGGCCCGGCCACCCCCCGAGGCGCTCAGCTCGGCCAGCCCGTCGAGATAGCCCCGGGTGTGCACGAGGGTGAGGGACTCGACGTCGGCCAGCGCCGGGTCGACGAGGCGGAGCTCGTCGCCGAGGCCGAGATCCCGCACGCCCTCCATGGCCGCGGTGACCCTCGCTGGGCGTTCGGGATGGCTGCCGCCGTCGTGCTCGTGCTCCCCCGTGGGCCCGGCGACGATCAGCACGGGGTCATTGTCGCGCCGGTCCGGTGCCCGGGGCCGCTGGGGTCAGTTGCTCAGCGCGCCGGAGCCACGCCGAGCTCCGCCCGGAGCCGGTTCTGGTAGTCGCGGAAGGCCTGCCAGAGCATCTTCCGGCCGTCGCCGTCGCGCCCTTCGAGGTCGTAGCCGAGCCGGTAGGCATGGTCGACGACCTCCAACCACACTTCGCCGTGCGGGTCCTCGGCCACCGACCGGACCGTGTCGAGCCCGGGAGCCTGGTGGGCCCGCACCTTCTCGGCGAAGGTGGCGATGACCTCGTCGGGCGCCACCTGCAACGACTCCTCCAGCAGGCACTCGTGGAGCGCCTGGGCCACCCGACCGACGCCGGACGCCGGGATGCCGTCCGCCTCGGAGACCACGATCCCGGACTGGAGCACCTGGACGGTGAAGTGACGGGCCGCCGGTGACGGGGTGCCGGCGACGGCGCTGACCCTCACCTCGATGCCGCCGGCACAGCGCATACCGACGGCATAACCGTCACCCCGTTTCGTCACCTCCACCGACTCGCGTTCGGCCGGCCCGGGCGCGAATGTGCGCAGGGACTGGACCATCGTCTCGATCAGCGGCGGGTACTCCATGCCTCCCCCTCGAGTCATCACCCACGCAGGTCCGGTGCAGCCGGAGAATGCCTCAATTATTAGTGCATAGGGGATACCGAAGGAAAGGGGCTCTTTCGCGACCTTCCCGCCAGGTGCCCCCACCCCGCACGAGCGGGTCGATCAGCGACGCGCGGCCCGCTTGATCTCCCCGGTCAAGAACTCTTTGAGCGTGTACTCGTAGCGCCAGTGATCGAGCTCACCGGAGACCCGGCCGTGCCAGTGGGCGGCCAGGACCCGGGCCCGGCGCCATCCGGCCCGACGGAGCAGGACCATGGCGAACACCAGCGGCGCCAGCACGCTCAGCAGGGCACCGACCATTCCCACTCTGACGCTCCTGACGACCACCGACATGGCGCACCCTCCTTTGGCGCCCTTGAGCGTAGGCGCTTGGCGTGGACCCACCGTCTTCCCGGTACCGTCGGCCCCCGGAGGGCTAGTGCCGGTGGGTGCTGGCCGGGACCGGCGACCCGTCGACCCCGGCGGCCGACTCGGAAAGGGCGACCCACACCTGGTCGCCGGGGGCCACGTCGAGCTCGGCGGCGCTGCCCCGGCTGAGCTGGGCCCACACCGGGGAACCGGCGGCCAGGCTCAGATCGATCCGGATCTCGAAGCCGAGGTGGGTGACCCGCTCGACCGTGGCCCGCTCCCCCCCCAGGTCGGGGTCCCGGTGGACGACCAGGTCATGCGGGCGGATCCACCGGCCCCGCCAGAGGGTGGCCGGCCCCAGGAACTTCAGCACGAACTCGTTGGCCGGGCTGTCGTACATGGCGGCGGGGGCGCCGATCTGCTCGAGATGGCCCTCGTTGATGATGACCAGGCGGTCCGCCACCTCCATGGCCTCCTCCTGGTCGTGGGTGACCAGCACCGTGGTGACCGAGATCTTCTCGTGCAACTGGCGGAGCCAGGCCCGGAGCTGCTGACGAACCTGGGCGTCGAGGGCGCCGAACGGCTCGTCCAGCAGGAGCACCCGGGGCTCGATGGCCAGGGCCCGGGCCAGGGCCATCCGCTGGCGCTGACCACCGGAGAGCTGGGCCGGGTAGCGGTCGGCCAGGTGGGCGATACGCACCAGATCGAGCAGCTCGTCCACCCGGGACCGGATCTCGTCTTTGGGACGACGCCGCACCTCCAGGCCGAAGGCCACGTTCCGCCGTACGGTCAGGTGCCGGAACGGCGCGTAGTGCTGGAAGCAGAACCCGATGCCCCGGTCCCGCACCGGGACGCCGGTCACATCCTCGCCGTCGATCTCGATCGTCCCTGCGTCGGGGACCTCCAGTCCGGCGATGACCCGCAGCAGGGTCGACTTGCCGCCGCCGCTCGGGCCGAGGAGGGCGGTGAGGGACCCTTCGGGGACCTCGAGGGTCACGTCGTCGAGAGCGACGGCGTCTCCGAATCGCTTGGAAACTGATCGGATGGTGATCGCCATCTCCGCTTCCTCCTCTCGGGGTCGCCGCCCAGCACGATCAGCACCAGGAGTGCCAGCAGGGCCAGGATCACTGCGCCGGCGTAGGCGCCGGTCGGGTTGAGGTTCTCGATGCCGTCCTGGATGAACAGGGTAAGGGTCTGGGTCCGACCGGCAATCGCGCCCGAGACGATGACCACGGCGCCGAACTCACCGAGCACCCGGGCGGTGGTCAGGGTGACGCCGTAGGCGAGGCTACGCCGGATGGACGGGAGGGTGATGCGACGGAAGGTGGTGAATGGCCCCGCCCCGAGCGTCGCCGCCGCCTGTTCCTGTTCGGTCCCGATCTCGAGCAGCACCGGCAGCACTTCACGCACCACGTAGGGCAGGGCCACCGCGGCGGAGGCCATGACGATCCCCGGTAACGAGAAGATCACCTGGATCCCGTGGGCCGCCAGCCAGTTCCCGAACCACCCACTCTTGCCGTACACCAAGATGAGCGAGAGACCGATGACGACCGGGGAGATGGCGAGGGGGATGTCGACCAGGGCATCGAGCAGCCAGGACCCGGGGAACCGGTGGCGGGCCAGGATGAGGGCCACCCCGACCCCGAAGACCGTGTCGAGCGGCACGGCGATCAGCACCACGATCAGGGTCAGGAAGAGCGCGTGCAGCGCGTCAGGGGTGGTGACCGCGTCCCAGGCGGTGGCGAACCCGTGCTCGAAGGCCCGGTAGAAGACCGAGCCCACCGGGATGACGACCAGGAGCGCCAGGTACCCAAAGGCAACGACCCGGAGGGGCCAACGCCAGCGCGCTGTCACACTGTCTCGTCGATCTCGAAGCGGCGTCGAAGGAGACCGATGGCGATGAGCACGGCCAGGGAGATGGCGATGAGCACGACAGACACCGCCGCCGCGGCCGAGAGGTCGTCGCTCTGCGAGAGGCTGTAGATCCACGAGGACGCCACTTCGGTCTTGAACGGCAGGTTGCCCGAGATCAGTACCACCGAGCCGAACTCACCGATCGCCCGCGCGAAGGCCAGTCCCGCCCCGGCCAGCATTCCGGGGGCGACGCTGGGCAGGACCACCCGGCGCAGCACCGTGGCGGAGGAGGCGCCGAGCGAGGCCGCCGCCTCCTCGGTCTCCCGGTCGAGCTCGGCCAGGACCGGCTGAACCGAGCGCACGCAGAACGGGAGGGTCACGAAGGCCAGGGCCAGCACGATACCCGCCCTGGTCCCGGCCACGTTGACCCCGAACGGGCTGTCCGGGCCGTACAGGGTGAGCAGGGTCAGTCCGGCCACCACCGTCGGCAGGGCGAACGGGAGGTCGATGACCGCCCCGACCACCCGCTTGCCCGGGAAGTCGTCGCGCACCAGCACCCAGGCGATGACCAGCCCGGCGAGGGAATTGAACACGGCCACGCCGAGCGAGCAGACCAGGGTGAGCTTCAGGGCGGCGACCGCCTCAGGCTGGGAGACCGCCTGCCAGAAGGCCCCGAACCCGCCGCTCAACGCTCTGCTCAGGATCGCCGCGACGGGCAGGAGGACCAGCAGGCTCAGGTAGGTGACGGCGAGCGACGGACCGGCGACCCGTCCGATCATCCGATCGATGCGGCGACGCCCGCGGCCGGCCGGGACCCCCCCGAGGGCCGGCACACTGAGCCCCACGTCAGCCACTCGAGGTTGAGACCCCCAGTCCCTGCTCGATCTTGGCCACCACACCGGTCCCCGGGGTGAAGAACACCAGGTTCACCTTGGTCCAGCCACCCAGGGAGGTGATCGTGAAGAGCTTCTTCGGCGCCGGGAACTTGAACTGTGCCGCTACCTTGGGGAGCACGGGACGGTAGCCCTGCTGGCCCCAGATCTTCTGGCCGACCGACGACAGCAGGAAGGCGACGAAGGCCTTCGCCGCCTTGGGGTTGGACGCGTCGGAGGTCACGGCGATCGGGTTCTGGATGAGGATGGTCTGGGGCGGGGTCACCACGGTCACCGGCTCTCCCTTGCTCTTTGCGTAGAGTGCGTCGTCCTCGTAGTCGAGCAGCACGTCCCCCTGACCCGAGAGGAACGTCTGCAGGGCGTTGCTGGCGCTGCTGGGCTGGGCCACCGTGTTCTTGAGCAAAGCGCTCAGGTACGCCGTCGCCTGCACCTTGCTCTTGCCCTGGGCCAGCTCCGCGCCGTAGGCGGCCATCAGGTTCCACTTGGCGCTCCCAGAGCTGAACGGGTTCGGCGTGATGACCTGGACGCCGGACTTCACGAGGTCGGCCCACGAGGTGATGTGCTTGGGGTTCCCCGGCCGGACCACGAACGACACGATCGAGTCGGTCACGAATCCCTGCGTCGGCCCGGCACTCCACTTGGACGAGACGATCCCCGCTTTCACCAACTTCTGCATGTCCGGGCTGAGGGAGAAGTTGACGACATCGGCCGGCAGGCCCTGGGTCACGGCGGTCGCCTGGGTTCCCGAGGGCCCGTAGGACTGGCTGAAGGTCGTCCCCGACCCGGCCGGGGGGGCGGTGAAGGCACTGATCAGCTTGGCGAAGGCCGGCTTGGGGGTCGAGTAGGCCACCAGGGAGACCGAGCCCCCCGCGCTGGCGGCGGCGCCGGCCGGCGAAGCGGGCGCCCCCAGGGCGAGCGGCGCCAGCAGCGCCGGTCCGACGAGGAGGAGGACGAGGCGGGCCTGACCGGGGCAGGAGGTGGATCTCATCCCTATATTCCTGACTTACTTCCTATGTTTTGTCAAATAACGTGGAATAGAGCAAGACCCTGGGCTGGCCCTGCGGGTCGGCGTTGGGACCGGTCCGGCCGCCGTGCCCGCGCTGGACCGGACGGGACGGTGACCGGATCACCCCCGAGGGGCCCGGCCGCACCCTCCTATGATCGGCTGGCGTGGGAAGGGCCTTCACCCATCTCGACGGTGAGGGCAACGCCCGCATGGTCGACATCACGGCCAAGGAGCCCAGCCACCGGCGCGCCGTGGCCTGGTGCCGGGTCCGGCTCGGTCCCGGGGCCGCCGAGGCGCTGCGGAGCGACCGGACCGTGCTCGAAGGGGTCCGGATGGCCGGCCTCCAGGCCGCCAAGCGCACCTCGTCGCTGATCCCGTTGTGCCATCCTCTCCCCTTGGGCGAGGTGACCGTCGACCTCGGGATCGAGGCCGACGCGCTCGAGATCTCAGTGACCGCCGAGACCTGGGCCCGCACCGGGGTGGAGATGGAGGCGCTGACCGCCTGCGCGCTCGCCGGACTGGCCCTGATCGACCTCTGCGACCCCACCGGCGCCATGATCGAGTCGGTGGCCCTGCTCGAGAAGAGTGGAGGACGCTCGGGTGCGTGGGCCGCCGGCCCGGGCCGTCGCCCGGGTCACGACGGCTCCGACGGCTCGGGTTCGTAGTGACGGTGCGATGGCCACGAGTTCCAGCACCCGACCAGGACGGCGGCCTACGGCACCAGCAGGTTCGCGCTACGAAGGTGTCAATCAGGATCCGCAGGGCCAGACCGGTCCCGATCTGCCGCACATGATCTGAGGGGACAACCGCTCCTTTTGGGCGCAAGCGGGTTCAAGGCTGTCCGTAGGCGCTGCTAGCCCCGTGGGACATCACATACGGGCCCAGCGACCACCTCCGCTCGCGCCGGGCTCGATCAGCCAGGTATCGACCGTAGAGGTGACCTGGCAGGGGCCGCCGGGACGATGCGGTCGCCGGGGCCGCTGGGACGGTCGGGCTGGTCCACCCAGATGAGAACCGGGGGCCAACTCCCAGGGCCTGGAGTGGGGGGCGGCGTCGGAGAGGATTGCCCAAGTGGGGCTCAGGACTCTTCACATGTGGGTTCGGGTCCTTGGGGGCGATGCGCCCCCGGATGGTGCTCGGAAGGCGATCCGCTACCAATGCGAGATGGTCATCACAGCAGAAGACCCTGTGGGAGCCGCCCCCGGGCGACGAGAGCAATCCGTGCCATCGCACAGGTTCAGGGCAGCGGATATTCCGCCCTCTCACTCGGATGATCTGAAAGCAACTCAGCTGGTCGCTCATGTTGATCCCGCCTTGCACGCCCACCCTCGTGCTTGTCGCTGGCCGAATCCCCCCTGTGAGCCCCCTACATCGCTCTGGCCCAGAAGTCCGGGGCCCAGCACCGAGAGGGGGTGGTTCGGTGCCGTGCCCCGACACTGGCGAATCTACGGGGGCCACGTTTCCAGTCGGTGAACGCCGTGGGTCGTCGTGATGAAGCCTGTGGGAGCCCTCCCATGGGACCTCGCTTCACCGCCCAAACGGCCCGAGATCGATCCGGCTCAGGACCTCTTCGAGGAGGCGCGGAACCGACCGCGACGCAGGTGGCTCGTCACCGCGGTCGTGATGACGCTGGCTCTGTCCGGGATCATCGTCACCGGTGAGACTACGAGCCGACAAGGTCTCCTCTTAGCTCGGCGTCGCCGGAGGACTCAACGACCGTCCTTTAGGGCAGGGTTGGCAGGTCAAGTCCGGCTGCAGTTTGACGGACCCGCATGCGAGCTTGGTTCAACAGGTTCCGAGCGACCAGGTCAAGTCGTGTTCCCGGACCGTCGAACTCGGTCGGTATGACGAACCCGAACTGGGTGATGTCCTCGGCATAGAGCTCGGCGACCTGTCTGATGGCGCGAGCGTTGTAGTTACGCTGCCACGGGATCCCGAGGCCCTCGTTCAGTCGCGGGATGACCAGTTGCCGATCAAGGTGCGACTCGAGCTTGGGAAGGAACCGCTCGAGCTGACCAAGCTGGGCGATATCGGTGTACGGCACCGCGCCCACGCCGAGTATCCGGACCTGCGGACGGAAATGCAGGTCATCGAAGTAGGAGTCACGACGTTCGGCCAGATCCTCGACGAACCCGCAGAAGGTAGCGCGGATGTCGAGATCATCTTCGTCGAATCGGTCACCAGATCCGAGCGGCTGAAACCGATCGAGCATCCCGGCGTCACCAAGGAGGATCTTGCTCTCCCAAGCAGAGAAGGTCCGGGTGAATGGGTCACGGACCAGGCTGAATCTCATCCAGCCGGGCGCTATAAGAGTTTCGACGAGCTCGTCGTCGAGGAGGTCAGCCAGCGATCTGGCCGGATAGGCCCGCCGATCGTGGACGATTGCCTCGGGGAACAAGCGGGGCGGCGAGCCGAATCCGAGATCTTCGATGGTGGCGCCTGTCAGCACGAGCAGAGCGACCTTCATCGAAGTGCAGGCGGCCTTCGGCGTCTCCACGTACAGCAGCCGATGATCGGGGAACACGAAGGAATGGTGGCGGAGGTGATCCCGGGTGACGGGTTTGGCCAGCATGCGACGCACCACGTCTACGGCGCCGGCGTACGAGACGGTCACTGGAGGCATCCTAACCAACCGAGGTGGACGCCCGAGAGGAGGGATCCCGGGAGGTGAGCCGCTTTCATGAGCCGAGTGAGGCGGGCCTTGATCTCGGGCGCGTCGTGTGCTGCCCTGGTCCTCCTCCGGCCCGTTGGGCATCAGAGAACACCACATAGGATGGGCATCAATGGGCAACATGAGGCGAGTCGTCACGCCATGGCACGACAGCCGCTCGGACTGCCGCGCACCAGCCCCCCGGTGGTCAGCCCGCGGTGTTGGGATACCTGGCAGTCACTTGGCATGAGCTCCGCACTCGAAGGCGTACGTCGACGCCTCGCCGACCTCCTCGAGCCCGAACAGTTGATCTCCGATGAGCTCGAGATGGAAGCCTACGGACGCGACGGCTTCTCAAAGAACTCGGTGGCCGTGGGCCTCGTCGTCCTGGCGCGGCAGCGAGAGGATGTCACGGCAACGGTGCTTGCGTGCCTCGAGGCAGGCGTTCCGTACGTCGCCCGTGGCGCGGGTACCGGGGTGTCGGGTGGAGCACGACCGCTACCGGGAGCAGTCGTCATCTCGGTCGATGGGATGACGAATGTCAACGAGGTGGCACCAGCTAATCTGCTGGTAGACGCCGAGCCGGGTGTCACCAATGCGGCGATCACCGAGGCGGTTGCCAGAGATCACCTTTACTACGCCCCCGATCCCTCAAGTAAGTCGGTATGCACCATCGGCGGCAATGTCGCCGAGAATGCCGGCGGTGCTCACTGTCTGAAGTACGGCTTTACGACGCACCACGTTCTCGGCGTCGAAGTGGTCACGCCCGAAGGTGGAACCGAGGTACTGGGTGGCGACCTGGTCGAGGTACCGGGTTATGACCTGCGGGGCGTCTTCGTAGGCTCGGAGGGAACGCTCGGGATCGCGACACGCGTCTGGCTGCGCGTGCTGCCGTGCCCTTCAACGGTCCGGACGGCACTCATCGACTTTCGATCGCTCGAGGCTGCCGGAACGGCTGTCGCCAACATCATCGCAGCCGGCATCGTTCCTGCGTGCATCGAAATGATGGACGAGGTGATCCTGCGTGCGGCGAGCGAGATCACGGGGGTCCTCCTCCCCACACAGGCGGCGGCAGCTCTCATCGTCGAGTGCGACGGGCCCGCCGAGGCCGTCGAAGACGACATGAGCGCCGTGATCGAGATCTGCCGATCTGACGGTGCAGGCTCGATTCACATCGCTGCCGACTTGGCCGATCGCGAGCGTATCTGGCGGCTGCGGACATCGGCGTTCGACGCAGTTACCACTCTTGCGCCTGACTGTATGGTGCAGGACGGCGTGGTGCCTCGTGCTTCACTGGGCGCTGTTCTCACGAGTGTCGGCGACTTGGCTTCGGCCGCAGGCTTGCGGGTCACCAACGTCGTTCATGCGGGAGACGGCAACCTGCATCCCTTGGTTCTCTTCGATGAGAGTGCGGGACAAGCTGATGCGGCGACGGAGCTAGCGACAGCCATCAGCGCGCTCTGCGTTTCTCGAGGTGGTTCCATCACTGGCGAACATGGAGTGGGCAGCGACAAGGCATGCCTCATGCCCATCATGTTCTCGGAGGACTCCCTGATCGTCATGGACCGCGTTCGGCGAGCGTTCGATCCCACTGGACTGTGCAATCCGGAGAAGGTACTTCCGACCCCGCGCCTCTGCGGGGAGCCCCCTGGCCGCTATCGCCGACACACCGCCGAGCTGAAGGGCGCCGTGCAACGGTGGTGACGGCCCCCGCCGTCCTGACGCCGGACGATATTGCCGGGATGGCTGACACCTTGCGCGAGATTCGGTCACCCTTGGTGGTCCGCGGCGCCGGTACAAAGGACGACTGGTCCCTCGGTGAGCCTGAAGTCGTGCTATCAACGAAGCGCCTCGTTGGTGTCGTGTTGCACGACCCGGCCGACGGCGTCATCGTCGTACGGGCCGGTACCTCCCTCGCCAACACCCAGAAAGTGCTGGCTCGACACGGCCAGTGGCTCGCAATCGATCCTCCCCTCGTCGGAGATGGTGCGACGATTGGCGGGATCTTCTCGGCGAACGACGCAGGCCCCCGCCGCCTGGCGTACGGAACCCTGCGCGACATGGTTCTCGGGGTCACGCTCATCACCGGCGACGGCTTCATCGCCAAGACGGGTGGGCGGGTCATCAAGAACGTCGCTGGATTTGACCTTGCCCGGTTGTACTGCGGCGCCTTCGGCACTCTCGGCCTGGTCGCCGAATTGGCATTTCGCGTTCAGCCTATCCGGCCGAACCGCCGGACTATTCGTGTGAGGTGTCCTGCCACGCGGGTTGGGCCGTTCCTTCGGGCGATGCGCGTCGCCGGGGTCGAGCCCTCGGCGGCTGACTGGTTCGGTCCGTCGGACGCCACCATGGTGTTGCGGATCGAGCAGCGTACGGAGCGGGCAGCCACCGCACAGGCAAAGTCGGCCTGCGAGGCTGCACTGTCCGAAGGCCTCGGCGCCGAGGTCCTGAACGAGTCGGATGGTCGTGAAGTGTGGCAACACGGCGAATCCATCCTTGCCGGTTCGCCCGGCGATACGACCATTCGCATCGTGAGCCGCCCGTCTGACCTACCGCAGGTCGCCCACGGAATCTTCGCCGCATGCACCGAGAACGACACGGATGTGACCTTGGTGTCACACGCCGTGCTTGGCGTGCACACCGCTCGATTGCGAGGAGGGCGGCCAGGCGACGCCATAGCAGTCGTCCGGGCCCAGATGGCCCTGCTAGGCGGATATGTCACAACCCGTCGACGCGGTCCGGACCTCGGCCCGGAAGTTCCGCGTTGGGGCGAGCCACCACCCGGCTTTGCGATCATGCGCCGAGTGAAGCACGAACTCGACCCGCGTGGCCGCTGCGCTCCTGGGACCTTCGTCGGCGGTATCTGACCAGTGACAGCACCGACGCCCCGGACGGTACAACCAGCAGTCAGGAACGGCTCGAGTGGCTCTGCTCCTGCTCGCGCACAACGGTGGAGTACAACGCCCGGACATTCTGCGCGCCGAAGCCCTTAGTCCCCTCGCGCTGGATTATCTCCAGGTAGGTCGTCGGGCGGTCGCCAAGTGGCTGGGTGAATGCCTGTAGCAGATAGCCTTCGTCGTCCACATCGACCATTACGCCCAGATCGGCCAGCTCGCGCCAGTCGACGTCAATTTCTCGAAGTCTCTCGTCCGCGTTGCGGGAGTACGACGCAGCTATCTCGAGCATCGGGATACCACGCGTCCGCAGACTCAGGACGGTACGCCTGATGTCGTTGGTGGAAAAGGCGATGTGGTGTACGCCCGGGCCTCCAAACTGCTCCAGGTAGTGGGCGATCTGGCTCTTATTCCGCGAGGGCGCCGGCTCTGCAAAGACGAAGGCCCCGGGACCGCCAGGCACTCGTACAGTGCTCATAGTGAACGCTGAGCCGTTGACTTCGACATGTTCGTCCCTGGTCGCAGGTTCGAAGCCGAGTGCACTCCCATAGTGGGAAGTCCAACCGGCACACCCTCCGGATTCAACGCTCACCGCGTAGTGGTCGATACTCACGAGACCCACAGGCCCGAGAGATTCGATACCCGTCGGCTCGCCGGCTACCGATAGAGCCAACGGGTCATTCCCATCCAGCAACGTGTGGACAGTGTCGCCGAAGGTTGCAATCATCGGTCGGGTCGACGACCCCCCTGAGGCTTCTGGCGGGATCACCTTTGCCCCCCCCTCGACTGCCCGTCGAAACAGTGTGCTCGCGTCGTCAGCCACGAGAGCGATGTCTCTCACGCCGTCGCCGTGGGCGTGGACGTACCCGGCAACGGGAGAGTCGGGCGTTGCCGCACCGGTGACCACGAGAGTGATCGTCCCTTGCCGCAAGACGTACGAGACCCGATCATCAGGACCACTCCTCGGACCCGCTGGAGGGGCTACCGAGAACCCGAAGCAATTCGAAAAGAATGCGGCGGACTGGCGCGCGTTCCCCACCCAGAGCTCGACGTATCCGAGACCAAGGACGCCCACCTGGTGAGCCTTACACCTGGGGAGACAAGAGTCGAAGTCGACCGACCGAGCCGCGCGCGGCCACTGCGCCCATGTACGGGTTCTCGAGCTCGAGGTCGACGGTCTCCGTCGGAGGTCCCACGTACTCCCGGTCGGGCTCAATCACCCCAGTACCCAGGCATTTTCCCCGGGCCTCGTGGCGAACCCAAGCCTGGTAGAAGCCGTTGGTCCGCTCTTCGGGAGGTGCCGCGTCAAGCAGATCGGCCGGACCGTCGCCCAAAGCTCGGCGCGCGATGGCGTCGAGGTCACGATCCCGTCGCACGATCTCGACATCCACCCCCACCTCGCGGCCCCTGGCCACTGCCACTAGGGAGATGTCACCCGAGTGCGTGAGACTGAAGCGCAGCCAGCCGCTCTGGCTCGGCCACCGCAGCTCTGGGCGCCCGCGAGGGCTGACGTCGAAGATCAAGGCTTCCGGATCGACGGCCAGATAGCTCGCTAGCACCGACCGCAAGAGGGTATGGGCCGAGACCCAACGCACTCGGTCCCTCTCGAAACGGAACCGGGCCGCTCTGAAACGCTCTTCGGGTGAGAGCATCCATATGCCGTCCGTGACCCCGTCTACCTTGGCACTCCAGACATGGACTTCGTAGTTTGGAAGTCCAACCTGGACCAGCGATTGTGGTCGCTCGGGCACGGACGCGCCCCTCATCGCTCATTGGCCCGGTCGACACAGGACTCGATGCAGCGGGCGAGGGAACGGACGTCGGGTTCGCGCAGCATCGATTGGTGGGAGCCTTCCACGTAATGCTCACTCACTCCGCCGGTCTCGATCCCGTACCAACGAGCAAGTTGGGAATCCCCTCGGTACTCCTCGGACCGCATGAGGGCAACCGGTGCTCTACAAGGCCCAGCCCGATATTCGAGGATCATGCGCGAAGCGAGCTCCAGCACACGCCCCTGGCGACGCCGAGCTAACGCGCGCACCCGGCCCCGGGTGAGGACATCGAGAAGGTCGACGGCACGCGATCGGAGCCGGCGGGAAAGCGACCGCTGACGGGGGTCCACGCTCGGAGGCTGGCGGCGAGCGAGATCTGTCGGCTCGGGGATGAGCTGGGGGTTCATTCCCATCTCCGATCGACCACCGACCCAGGTCCAGTGAAGGAGGCCTGCGGATTGTCCCTCCAGCGATGGGAAGGCGGCTTGGAGGTCCGGCCTTGCACGATACGCGGAGTACACGTAGCGGTTCACGATCTGTTCCGGGCGGCCAACGACCGGCTCTTGAAGCCAGTCGACAAATTCCTGCGCCTTCCCAACATCGGTGAATATCTGATCGCGCGGAGCCGCGTCGGGCTCAAACGACAGAGCCAGATTCATCACCTCATCGAACCGTATGCCGTTCGCGAGGATACGCTCCTCCCAGAAAGGACCTACCGAGTCGAGCGCGATCAGCAAGGTTACTTCCTCTCCTGCTCGCTCCAGCAGCTTGGTGAGCTCGAAAGCGACAAGCGTCCCAAAGCAGCGGCCCCCCAGAAGATAGGGCCCACTTGCCTGCACCGTGCGGATCTCATGCAGATATCGCCGCGCCATGCGTTTCACCTGGGAGTCGAGTAGCCGGTGACCATCCAGTCCGCGTGGCTGCAGCGCGTAGAACGGTTGGTCTGAGCCCAGTCGTCGCGCCAGGGGCCCGAACCCGACGCTGTTGCCGTCGCCGGCCGTCACGAAGAACAGTGGCGGCCTCGATCCCGTCGACGTGAGCGCGGTGAGTGAACGCTCCGGTGAAGTCCAACCGTTAGAGCGCAGGACCATGGCCAACTGTTCAACCGTTGGTGCTTCGAAGATCGTGGCCAGCGGGAGGCGGACTCCTGTCTCCTGCTCGATCAGGGCGAACAATTCGACGGCAAGGAGAGAGTGGCCTCCGAGATCGAAGAAATCGTCAGCCGTCGAGATCGGGCCTACTTTGAGGACCCGCTCCCACATTCGAAGCATTGCCAGTTCGAGTGGATCGCCCTTACTCCCGTTTTGGGGGGCCGCCTGCGACGCGGGAGAGGGCCCCGGCAGCGCCGCATAGTCGACCTTTCCGTTTGCCATGAGCGGAAGTTCGCTCAGGACCGAGAAGACCGACGGCACCTCGTAGGGCGCCAACTGGCTCCGAAGGAAGGCCCGTACATCGTCAATCGGGACCTCGCCATCCCTAGAAGTGACATACGCGACAAGCCGGCGATCATCCGTGCCCGTCGTCTGGGCAACAACTACGGCCTCCCGTACCGAAGGGTGTCCGACAAGCGCCAGCTCGACCGCCTCCGGCTCCACCCGGAAGCCTCGAACTTTCACCTGCCGGTCCATTCTGCCGAGGAATTCGATCGTCCCGTCAGCGCGCCATCGAGCCCGGTCGCCCGAGCGATAGAGCCTTGAAGTGGGATCTGGCCCGAATCGGTCGACGACGAATTTCTCGGCGGTCAACTGGGGGCGACCAAAGTAGCCCCGGGTCACCCCGTCGCCGCCGATCAGAAGCTCTCCGGCGACGCCGGCCGGTACGAGCTCGCCCGCGGTGTCGATGATATAGACCCGCGTGTTCGCGATAGGGCGGCCGATGGGAACCGGCCCATCGACGACACTGCCCGCCGGCATCCGATGGCAGCAGGTGAAAGTCGTCCCCTCGGTGGGGCCGTAGCCGTTGATGAGAACTCCGTCGGGAGGCAACTGAGCCAGCGCCAGAGCGACATGCTCGGGAGACAGTACGTCGCCACCGGCAAGAAGTTGATGAAGGTGGCGCAACGCCTCTGGCGCAAGGTCGACGACCTGATGGAATAAGCCAGCGCTCATCCAGGCTGTCGTCACCCCATAATGCTCGATCACCCTGGCGATCTGGTCGGGAGCAAGCGGCCCCGGCGGAGCGATGACCAACCGACCCCCGTTGAGCAGGGCACCCCAGACCTCGAAGGTCGATGCGTCGAATGCGAGCGGAGCCATATGGAGCAACGTCTGGCTCCGCCCCAGGGACACGTAGTCGGCACTGCGCACCAGTCGAACGATCGCTCGATGAGGCACCTCCACACCCTTGGGCACACCGCCCGTACCGGACGTGTAGGAGATGGACGCGAGATCATCGGGGCTGACCGATCGACGGGGATCCGTCTCTGGCTCGGCATCGATCGATTCGTCATCGAGGCGGACAAGGGGTACTCCTGCGAGTACTGCACGATCCGATAGATCAGACGTGACGCATACCGCCACCGGCCCGGCATCCCGGAGGAGGGCGTCAAGTCGCGCATCTGGGAGCGATGGATCGAGTGCTACGTATGCGCTACCGGCCTTCAGGATGGCGAGCAGCGCCACAACGGCGTCGGGCGAGCGTTCCATGACCACCGCGACACGAGTACCAACCTCCGCTCCGATCCGCACAAGGACATGCGCGACGCGATTCGCTTTCTTGTTGAGCTCGTCGTACGTAAGCTCTCTGTTATCGGACACGATCGCCGGATCGCTGGGCTGCTCTCGTGCCCGAGACTCGAAGACCTCAACCATGGACGAATCGCGTTCGTAGGGAGTCGAAAACCCGGCCTGGTCGAGCAGTTCTTGACGTCGCTCAGGCGCCATTGAAGGAAGCTGTGATATCCGAATGGAGAGATCTCGCGTCAGGGCATCGAGCATCATGAGATACGAGTCGAGCATGCCCTGAGCGGTTAGCTCGTCAAAGAGATCGCTGCTGTACTCCCACACGATACTGAGTTCATCAGTCCCATCACGACGATTGATCACGACGACGTTGAGGTCCGCCTTCGCGGAGCCATTTCCTACGGTGTCGTCCGGCACAATGGACAGGTCCGGGAACTGCAAGTTGACGGCGGGCGGGTCCTGAAATGAGAACAACACCTGATAGAGCGGTGACATCCCGGCACGTCGCTGAGGAGCAGTGGCTCGCAGCACATGTTCGAACGGAACATCCTGGTTGACGAACGCATCAAGGGTGACCCCCCGTACCTGCCGCAACAGCCCGGCCACCGTCGGATCGCTCGAGAGGTCGGCACGCAACGCAACGGTGTTCAGGAGCATCCCGATGAGGTTCTCGGTTATGCCCGATCCGCGATTCGCCACCCCCGACCCGACGATGATGTCGTCCTGGCCCGAATAATGAGAAAGGAACGCGAAGAATGAGCTGAGCATCGTCATGAACAATGTGACGCCCTGCTCATGGCTCAGAGCAATCAGCCGTCGTGCGAGCTCCTCGGGCAGTGTCACGACGAGCTGCGAGCCCCGAAAGCTCTGACGCGTCGGGCGTGGATTGTCGGATGGCAGCTGCAGGGGTGGCGGGAGGAACGCGAGTTGACGTCTCCAGTAGTCAAGCTGCTGAGCGCCAAAGGCACTCGCCACGAGCTCCGATTGCCAAGAGGCAAAGTCAGCGAACTGGAGCTCGAGCGGCACCAATGCCGCTTGATGACCGTCAATCCGAGCCTGATAAATGGCAGCAAGCTCCCTCAGGAAGACGCTCCAGGACCACCCGTCGTGGATCACATGGTGCTCGACATGCACCAGTACGTGGTGGTCGTCGGCCAGTCGTACGAGCCGCCAATGCATGAGAGGCAATACGTCGACGGCGATTCGCTCGCTGAAGAGCTCGCGGCAGATCGTAGCCAGCGACTCCTCTTGGTCGTTGGCACCGCGCAAGTCGGTGATCGGTAGTTTGGCTCGGACAGGCGAGGTGATGACCTGCTGCCATGTTGTTCCGCGCCGAACGAAACGGGTGTGAAGCAGATCGTGCCGGATCATTAGCTCGCTCAGGGAGTCCTCAAGAACGGATACAACGAGGTGCCCCTCGAAGTGGAGGAGTGCCTGGAACTGGTAGGGCAACGCTTCTTCGGCGAGCTCTGAGATCAGTAGCGCTTGAGCTTGCGTTGCCGTGATCGGGACCCCACCCTGACGCGGCCCTCGCTGGATCGGCAATCGAAGGAGCGGTGGAGGACGTCCATCTCGCTGGTGATCCCTCTGAGCCGACTCAACGCGCTGTGCAAGCATTTCCACGGTGCCTGCATCGAAGACGGCATCCAGCGGAAGTACTACGTCGAGATCCTCCTGGAGGGTGACGAGCACCCGTATTGCCAGGAGGGAGTCGCCGCCCAGCTCGAGGAAGTTCTCGTCGATACCCACACCGCTGACGTGCAACACCTCCTCCCAGATCCGTGCGATCTCGCGCTCGGTTGCAGTCCTCGCCATAGGCCGCTCGGAACGGAGCGCATCTGGTGCTGGCAAGGACGCTCGATCGATCTTCCCCCGAACGGTCCGGGGGAGCTGCTCAAGCTCGACGAAGGAGGATGGAACCATGTGCGAAGGCAGGTGTGCCGCGACGAATTGGCGGACCTCTTGGAGCCGGCTGGCGTCCTCGCGTGCGAGCACGACGTAAGCAACCAAGCGTCGGTGACCCGGGACGTCTTCGCGCGGAATGACGATGGTCTCGATGACCCCGGGGCCCAGGTTTATTATCGACTCCACCTCAGCGGGTTCGATCCGGAAACCGCGAATCTTGACCTGGTCATCGCTCCGGCCGATGAACTCCAATTCGCCGTCTGACCGCAGTTTCGCCTGATCGCCAGTCTTGTACATCCGAGCTCCCAGGTCTTCGCTGAACGGATCAGGAACGAAGCGTTCCTCGGTCGCTTCGGGGAGATTGAGGTAGCCACGCGCAACACACCCCCCGCCGATGAAGACCTCTCCCGTCGCGCCACCTTCAACAGGGCGCCCGCGATTATCCAAGAGATAGAGCTGGGTATTCCCTAGCGCGCCCCCGATGGGGACCGATTCGCCCTTCGGCAGCAGCCCGACCTCGTATGCCGAACCACACACCGTGACCTCTGTCGGTCCGTAGAGGTTGACGAGCGGTCGGCCCGGATGTGTTTCGACGAAGCGGCGTGCGTGCGACGGCGAGAGAACGTCACCACCAACCAGGAGCAGCCGGAGTGAGCCGAGCTCCGGCAGATGAGTCTCCACCATCTGGCGGAACAAGCCAGGAGAGAGCAGCGCAACGCCTATGTCCCGTTCGCGAATCAGCTTCGCCACGTGGGCCGGAACGGGATCCCCCGCAGGAACGACCACCAGCCGGGCACCGGAAGCGAGAGCACCCCAGACTTCCCATGTCTGCGCGTCGAAATCGAGCCTGCTGGTTTGAAGCATGCCCTCGCCGGACCGAGGCATTAGCTCCGCTGCTCCTCGTACCCGCCGAATGACGTGTCGGTGCTCGATCATCACCCCCTTCGGCCGTCCGGTAGAGCCAGATGTGTACATCACATAGGCCAAGTCGCCCGAGGCAGGATGGATTCCGGGACGGTCGGTCTGGGAAATATCTGCCAGCTCGCGCGCGAATGTCAGAATCGGCACGTCGTGCGCAGCAAGCTGGTCGGTGTACGAGTCGTGTGCGAGTAGTACGCGGGTATCCGTGTCGCGAATGACGAAGTCGAGATACGCGAACGGATCGGTCGGATCGACCGGCACATATGCCGCCCCCGCCTTTAGCGTTGCAAGGATCCCACTAAGGGCTTCGACGGATCGACGGGCAGCGATCGCCACGCGATCTCCAGGGGCTATTCCTCGCGCTAAGAGGACATCGGCTATGCCGTTCGCTTCTTTATCGAGATCACTGTAGGTGTAGATCCGACCAGCTGATTCGACGGCGACGGCATTCGGGAAGCAGTCCACACGACGTTCGAACAACGTCACCAGGCCCCCGTCAGATGACCCATCTTCTTCCGGAGAGGGCAGCGACATTGCTCGCGTCGTCAACTCACAGCCTTACGATCGGGGGACTCGGACACATCACTTTAGCTGTGACGAGGATTGCGTTGGGGCTGAGACCCGGGAGCGCAATCTGGTGGTACCGACCAGGTCTGGATGCTCGGGATACGGGTCATGATTCGAGGTCCCCCCCCGGGGGGGCGTCTACGACGATTCCACCGAGGACTTCGAAGGTTCCATAGCCAGATCCTTCATCTGCCCGTTCAAGGTTGAGCAGTTCTCCGCGGGCCCCCCTGGGGTAGGGCGACGAAGGCAACTGGGGCGCCCAGGCCTGCCGCGACGGTTCGAGGGCCTCGACAGCCGGCTCATCGGCAGGTTTGGATCGGTCTGGATACATCAGAGCATCCAGGAAACCCGGGCCCATTCAATGCCCCCCCCCAATCGGCTCGGGGCGCATCGTCGCATACCGGCACATACGTTCCCGTGGAGATCAGTCAGCCTTCGAGGTCATAGGCGGTCTTGTGCCTCGGCTCGTACAGGCCAATCTCTCCCGCGCCCGGGATCCGCAGCCGAGCAAGTCTCCCGAAGCCCTGGTTCTCGATCGGTCCGACGAATTCGACACCTTTGGCCGTGAGATCGGCCACCGTGGTCTCAATGTCGTCGCACATAAGGTACAACTCGTGGTGTCCCGACGGGGCCCCCGTGCTTGGGTCACCAAGATCTCCCGCTGGATGCACACCAAGCTCAGCGGGCGGAAGCTTGAAAATGAGCCAGCCACCGTGGGCATCGACGAATGGCAGTGCAAGGACGTCTCGGAGGAAGGATCGAGCAGCTGCAGGATCCTCGGCGTACATAATGGCGTGGCTACCCGTAATCACAGACTCAGAGTCTCATCATCGGGCGGGGAGCGCATATCGAGATGATTCACTGTTCTCGACTGACGTACCCGCAGCGGATCGGAGCGACACTATGCCACCATCGGATCGTTGCTAATGACCGGACCTGCCACATCGTCTCAGGAGCCTTGCCCACTCCGGAACACACAAGACCGGTCCCACAACGCCTCGCCGCAATTAGCACGGGACGAACTCACGATCTCCGGAACCCGATAAAGCGGGGAGACCGATCGACCCGTCTGGATCGAGGAACGACGCGGCGCCGTTGCCCTGCGGCCGAGTACGACGAGACTCGGTATATCGGCAAGCCGAGAGGGTTCCGGCAAACAAAGCGACGACTACCCGATTCGCTGCATGACAGACGACACGAAGCGGAATGGCCTGTTGTTGTCATCCACAATCAGATCCATTGATTGGAATCGGAAACGGTCCGAGAATATCTCACGAAGCTCCTCGGCCGTAAAGCCCGTACCCATTTCAAGGAGGATCCCCGACACAAAGTTCAAGAGCATCCCTACGAATCCACAGAGGCAATCGAGGAGAACGGTCGGGCGCGCCGAGACATGGTGGCAAATCAGATGGAAGTACCCGTCGGGCGTCAGTCGGTCTGCCACCAGGTTCTTATAGTCTTCGAACTGAAAGACCTGAAGGTGATGAAACATGCCACGGTCGAAGATGAAGTCGTAGGGCTCTCGGCTCGGCTCTAGTTCAAAAATGTCCCCTTCGACGAACTCAACGTCCACTCTCGCCGCTCGCTGTTTCTCTCGCGCCATCACCAAGGCGGTATGCGAGAGGTCCACGGCAGTCACCTCACATCCACGACTGGCCATGAACACCGCATTCACGCCATCTCCACAGCCCAATTCGAGCACTCGATTCGGGCGCAAACCCTTCTGTTCAAACAAATCGACTAGGGCACGCACGGGTTGTTGGCTCTCCCACTGCAAGCACCCCACGAGCCCCTCTGCTCGGCGGGAATAGGCGGCCTCCCATCTCTGGGATTTCTCCTCCAGAAGGGCCAACAGTGGGCTGACCGCGGGACTCGTACAGATCTGTCTGTGAAACGCGTGAAGCTCTTTTGCCCTCACAGAACCCACTTCTCGATCGCCAAACGTGTGAGCGAGCGCTTCCAGGTAGGGGCCGGCACGAACGATGCTCTCGACCGAATTCGACTGGCCGTACTCGCCGAGCAGTTCAACAAGTTCGTTCATCGTCATGGAGCTCTTTGCCCGCGCCACTACCATGCCGCCCCGGGGGTCCTGAGATATGCGATCAACTGCGCGGCTTCGGCCTTCGTCAGCTCGTTGACGTCGACCTTTCCGACTCTATTGAAGATCACCGCCTGCTCCACCTCCTTCGCGTACCCGACCTTCCGGATGCCATCCCGAATGATCTCCATCTGCCGGGAAGTGATCGCCCCAGCTGGACGGGTACGGGCGATCAGTGCGGGATCGACGTACTTGAGCCCGCCCTTCATGTCGTTCCCCGACACGATCCTCGACACTTGTTCCTCCTCACGCTCGGGTGGGCAGAGTCTCTCGGCGAAGGCGTCGGGACAGAGCTGCGCGCAGAGCTCTCTAAACAGCGTCCGAACCTGCCTTGTCTTTTGCCTGATGTCGGGAGCGGGCTTCATGTACATCGTTTTGATGTCTTCGATGATCGGATCGAACGTTTCCAGCACATCGGCGGGACCCGCTATCTTCGATGCGACATTCTGAATGTATGGATCTCGATGAAAGTTATCGAGCGACAGGAACCGCCCGAATCGAGTGCGCCCGAATCGGACACTGAACGACATCGCATCATCCAGGTATTCCACGTGATGCCACATCAGCATCGGAATGTAGATGGTTTCACCGGGTTCGAGCACCGTGTGATAACCGTCAGCGAGATCGACATGCTCGAGCTTCTCCTCGAGGCTCATGTTCTCGAGATACAGCCCGGACAAGGACGGTCGCGTGAAGGGACCGTCGAGTGTGCGCAAGTGGATCGCAGCGGCAGGCTGAAACAGCACTACGCGTTTGCGGCCGTAGACCTGGTGAAGAAGGACCTCCCGCTGATCGCCGTCGAAATGCAAGTGAGCTACGTTTCCCCTGTTCGCGATGAAGACGTTTGTCGCTAAGTCGAAATCGCCGTACTTCTTGGGAAGACCAAAGACTTCGTCATCTGGAAGGGTCGTGACTGTGCACGCTGGCGGAAGCTTGAAGGATGCCAATATGCGCGCAGGAGTTTCATACTCTGTGCAGCACAGTCGCGTCGACCGATTCGACCTCGTGAAGTCGACGTATTCACTGAATGACATGAAGATTGGTTGCGCCGGCTGGGCTGTCCCTTCTGCGCTCGTGTATTCCTCTTGCAAGTAGATGTTCATTGTTCCCCAGGCGCGCGTGGCTTCGTCGATCGTGTTGATGTTCGAAATTGGCTGCTGTTCGAACAAGTTTGTGATGACGATGGGCTGTCGCTTGAAGACATATTCCTGGAAGAATCTCTCTCGACCGGGCATCGAGATTCGGGCGATTTCTTTCGACGGCATTGCCGGCTCCTGTAGCGTTTTCAGGCGGTCTTTTGGTCAGTTTCAGAAATCAGCGTGGTTCAATACCGTTCATTCGCTCTCCGTTACAGCCCATGCCGTGAGCGTACAACGGCTCTTGACCATCCGTTCCAGACCACCCGGATTGAGTCGCTACTCAATCGGCCGGTGCCCCTCCCCTGGTGAGCGCCGAAGTGCCGCTGGCCGCTCTTCAGATCCCTTCGGCTTGTGCGTGGTTCCCTCGCCTTGAAGGCCGAGCCGGAACCCTTCCAAGGCCAGAAGCTCTAACAACACCGCACCAAACCACCGGACTGCAACCGTTCCCGAACCGAGTTGCCCCCGTCAGGTGCGAAGGTAACACCACCGAGGGGGGTACGACGATGAGTCAGGATTTGGCGGAAGCGACACTTGTAGCGGTCACTTGGCGTAATCGGGATAGCGGCGGCATCGCCACCTTTGAATACAGGGGTGGGGCGATGGCATCCCAACCGATGAGTCAGGATGCCGCGCGGATCGCGGCAGATGAGGCTTTCGGCCACGACCAATCGTTGGTTGAGTTCGATGGAGGGAGTGGCTGGACGAGGCGGCCCTTGGCCAGAGGGTCAAAGCTGAGGGCTGCCCTTACATTTAGTCGGGGGCACCGACCACGCTCCTGAGTGCAATCCTTCCTCGGCCGGTCGTGAATCGCTCGTGTTGGAATGCGGGAAGGGGGTGTCGCCCCCACCACTGAGAAGGGGAGACATTCATCCCCCCAGAAACCAACCGACCCCGACCCCGTTCAGGGAACCCGCCTGGTGAGGTGGTGTCAGCCTGCGCTGCAGTTCCTACTAACCTCGGTGAATGTCGAAGAAGAGAGAGCGTCTGATACGCAGGCAATACGAGGTGGTTGAAAGTTCGGCGCAACTACGCGCTGAGCTACTGGGCTACGAGAAAGCCATGATCAAGATTGCCAAACGGCTTGAGAATGGCGATCCTGCGGTGTCGGCGGGCTATGGCACTGGTGTCCCAGGTCATCGTCGACAGGTCACCGAAGCTATTGAACAGTTTGAGGCTTCGCGCCACCAGCTTCGAGTCGCATTGTTTGCGCTGAGCCTGGAAGAAGGTGGAAGCATAAGCGAGGTGGGGCGAGTGCTCGGTATCAGTCGGCAACTCGCATCACGAATCGCAGCCGAAGCGGCCCACCCCGATTCCTGAACCGATAGCGCATTCCGGCCAGGGTAGCCGTACTGGCCGGTCGGCGTCAGCGTTTGGCACGGTGTCCCAGATCACCTGCGAGTTCAGGGGGTCAACGCAACACCCGCCTGATTGGCGAACATAGACGCCGATCAGGAGGTGCGGAATGTATAGGCCATTTACTGAGGCTGAGAAGGAACTGATCTGGGATAGGCACCAGGCCGGTGTCCCGGTGAAACGCATCGCTCGGGAGATGGGCAGGCAGAACGTCTCGCTGCGGATGTTGATCAGTCGTTCGGGTGGGATCCGACCCCGACCACGAGTCCGTTCCGAGCTGCACCTTTCATTCGATGAACGCGAGGAGATCTCTCGAGGTCTGGCAGCGGGGTGGTCGATCCGGGTTATCGCCGAGGCGCTGGGCCGAGCCCCCTCGACGGTATGCCGGGAAGTGAACCAGAACGGCGGCCGGCATGGCTATCGGGCCTTGAAGGCCGATCACGCTGCGTACCGAAGAGCCCGGCGCCCCAAGGTGGCCAAGATCGCCGCCTGCCCCCGGCTGCGGGCCAAAGTGGAGGAAAAGCTGGCCAAGAAGTGGTCCCCCGAGGAGATCTCGGGCTGGCTGGCCCGGACCTATCCACACAACCCGGAGCTCCAGGTGTCCCACGAGACCATCTACCAGTCACTCTTCGTCCAGGGCAAAGGAGCCCTGCGCCACGAGCTGCACGTTTGCCTGCGCAGTGGCCGGGCCATGCGGAGGAACAAGAAGTGGACCAAGGGCGGCCACGGCATGGGGAAGATCAAGAACATGGTCATGATCTCCGAACGACCCGCCGAGGTCGAAGACCGGGCCGTGCCCGGCCACTGGGAGGGGGACCTCATCTTGGGGAAGGGCTTCACCTCGATCGGCACCCTGGTCGAGCGTCAGACTCGCTACGTCATCTTGTTGAAACTCCCCAAGGGCCACGGCGCCGAGGCGGTGCGAAGAGCCATGAGCAAACGCATCGTGACTCTGCCGGCGCAACTCCGACGCACCCTCACCTGGGACCAGGGCCCTGAGATGTCCGAGCATGTCCGCTTCACCGTCGACACCGGGGTCCAGGTCTACTT